>Ga0209317_1000886_pt1 | contig 31170 bp, 32 predicted proteins | sample RifGroB2_FD_183994 | JGI IMG/M metagenome (GOLD analysis project Ga0209317, IMG submission 183994) | Soil microbial communities from Rifle, Colorado, USA - Groundwater B2 (SPAdes) (version 2) | ecosystem: Environmental > Terrestrial > Soil > Unclassified | place: Rifle, Colorado | collected...
GTGCAGCACCAGTTCTTCGCCCATGTATTTGGTCAGGGCGTAGGGGTATTGCGGTTTGATCGGGGAAGATTCCGGCGTGGGATATACGTCCGGAATGCCGTAGCTCGACGACGAGGCGGCGTAGAGGAACCGTTTCACGCCGCACTGCCGCGCACATTCCAGCACATTGAAGGTGCCGGTGACGTTGGTGCTGTAATACTGCGCCGGCATTTCGATGGATGGCACGATGTCCGCCAGGCCGGCCAGGTGAAACACCCAGTCCACCCCCTCGAAGAGCGTCCGCAGGGAGGATTCGTCGCGGATATCCGCCTGGGCAAACCTGAATCCCGCATGGCCGCTGATCGACTGCAGATTTTTCAGGCGCCCGGAGAGCAGGCTGTCGACGACGATCACTTCGTGGCCCTTGCCGATCAACAATTCCGCCAGGTGACTGCCGATAAAGCCGGCGCCGCCGGTAATTAATGTTCTCATAATGTGCTCAAATAAAATTCACATGCTGGACCAGATTTTCGCGCAGCCGGTAAAGATAGCGGTTTACCTCGTCCATGCGGCAATTCCTGCGGCATTCGCGAATATCCAGGTCGTTTCGGACGTAATGGAAATTGGCCTTGCGCCGCTCGCCCCCCCAGATATCCTGGAATGACTGGTCGTTCAGATTGCCATATTCGAAGCGTTTGTCGAGCAGGTAAGCGCTGCATCCATAGACCGATCCATCGGCCATGACATAGGCCCAGAAGAACGGCGTGGCATTGCATTTCCTGTAGCGTGAATCTTCGTCTTCCATGTATTTGCGCATGGTATTTTCGCGGAACACCACCTGGAAGTCCTGCGTGTTCAGCGCCATCAGCGACTCGGACATCGCCAGGTAAGCGCTGTAATCGACATGCTCGTAGGCATGGGTTTCGCTGAACAGGTGCTGCGAGTATGGCTTGACCACCAGGTAATCCAGCCCGATTTCGTCCCGGCACAGCCGCGCCAGCATCTCCATCTCCCCCGCATTTTCCGGCAGCAGCAGCGATTGCGCGCCGATCGTGCAATCCAGCCCATGCGTTTTTCTGTATTCGACCGCACGCTTCAGGTTATCGACCACCCGGCCAAAATCCTGCTCTTTGGTCTGGTGGATGGCTGCATAGGTGGGCGCGGTGCCGGCATTGATGGAAACCTTGATCCATGAAGTCAGCGGCAGCGATTGTTCGATAAAAGCCTGGTTCAGTACCGTGGCATTGGTGGTGAACGACACGTCGATGCCGGCCTCCTTGGTGGCCTTGACGATGTCGTTGATTTTCTTGTGCAGCAAAGGCTCGCCCTCACCTGCATACATGATGCTCTTGACGCCGAGCTGCCCCATTTCGGCCAGACGAGACGCCAGCATGCCAACATCCAGCATCTGGCTCTTGTAGCCGATGTAGTCCACAGCACAAAACGTGCAGCGGTGATTGCACGCGCCGACGGGGGACACCTCGACATAAATCGGATAAACGCGTTTGGCAAGTTCCCAGTTGTCGCCAGCCTCCAGAAACTGCGCTACGCGCTGCGGATGGTAGATGAGCTTGTGGCTGTCTATGCTGAATTTGTCCATGGCTCTGCAATCACTCTACTATTTACTCGCAAGTGCAATCATTCTTGAGTTGCTTGCGAAATCCTTGGGAGGGTTTTTCCCTTCCAGCAACTGTAATTCATTAAACCCGGCATACTGAACCAGTGTTTTCACTGCTGCCATATTGGGCCAGAGTTCAAAATCACTCAATCCAGCCGTTTGAGACAAGACGGTGTCAATTCGCACAAAAAATCCAGCATCGCTTGGAGAGTAGTCTGCGCGGTTGTCGAAGCCGTTTAACCGGGGTTGAGCCAAAGCACTTTCAATAATCATGTGGCGGTTCGTGAGCAAGCCAATCGACTTGAGAATCTCAAAGGGGTTCAGCAAGTGGTAAAGCAGGCCCATGAATAGCGTTATGTCATAATTTTTGTCATTCTTCTGCAGGAAATCCTCAATCGTGGTTAATTTGAATTGAATTCCTGCATGGAAGTGGTTTCCGGCAAATTTTGCTTTTTCAATGTTGAGAGGCCTTGCTTCAAGCATAGTGATATCACGAAACCCTATCTGCCAGAGTCCGATAGACATGGCTCCCTCGCCCCCCCCGATATCCAATATGGATGTAGCTGCTCTTTGATCTGCAGGAACAAGCCTTTCAATGGTTGACAGCATTACTTGCCTTCGCCAGGTATGCATTTCCTGAATCGGCGTGTACGTGGGTGCGATAATCCCATCACCAAAATCAAACGGAAATTGCCATCCTCCTTGAGGGCACCAATCTTCAGATGCTGATGCCTTGGCCAACCGAATAACTTCTCGTTGAGTCTCTTCTTTCGAGTAATTTATGTATGTCATGTTTTGGTGGCCTGAAGGGCTATTCTGTCTTAACAAAATCCCATTGACCCTGAGATATAAAAACTCCCCGATCCTGAGATAGATTTAAGGCATCTTTGTTTTTTAGCAATACCTTGAATTCGTGCGCATGTTGAAATGTATCGAGTCTCATATTCCTTCGCCCAGCCATGGCGTTAATGTAATACAACCCTGACGTAAGGGGGCATGAATCCATGGAAAATAAAATACGATGCTTCCCATTAAATTGTTTACCCTCTGATAACCCTATTGTTGTTAACTCTGTCACGACATCATGGCTTGATGAGCATATCTCAAAACGGAATCGAACGTTGTCCATGGGAAATGTGGCAAACACCTCTGCCGTGATGTGCAGCGGTTGGGTTGCTAAAATGGCATTGGGTTCCAGACTTGATGCGCCATTAACGGATATATTCTCGAAATATAGCTCATGGGTGCCTTCTCTATGGCTGCCGACCTTGCTCAAGGTCTGGGGTATTTCCTTTTGAGTTATCTCATGATAGTGGAGCAAAATTTCCTTGGCTGGCTTGAGTTCCGACAAATCGCCAGACTGCATGATAGCTGCTTTATGGCACAGTCTTTCGATTTGGTAAGGGTCATGCGAGACCACAATGATTGAAGTGCCTTGAGATTGAAGTTTATAAATTAGCTCAAAGCATTTTTGCTGAAAAACCGTATCGCCAACTGCCAGAACCTCATCGATTATCAGAATATCCGGATCCACATGCACGGCGACAGCGAATGCCAGTCTTACAAACATCCCGCTCGAATATATCCGCACCGGCTGGTCGATGAAATCGCCGATCTCCGCAAAGGCTGCGATATCGGCGAAGCGCGCATCCATTTCCGCCCTCGTCAGCCCCATCACCGCGCCCTGAAAATAGACGTTCTCGCGCCCGGTGAATTCCGGGTTGAACCCGGCTCCCAGTTCCAGCAGCGCAGAAACACGGCCATTGACCTGTACGGTGCCGGATGTAGGTTTGAGGATGCCGCAGATGAGCTGTAGCAGTGTGCTCTTGCCCGATCCATTGCGCCCGATGATGCCGACGGTTTCCCCTTTTTTGATTTCGAAAGAGACGTCATGCAAGGCGGTGAATTCCCGATGGAAGCGAACCCGTCCCAAGGTCAGCGTCTGCTTGATGCGGTCGCCGGGGTGGCCGAAGATGCGGTATTTCTTGGCCAGGTTTTTGACCGAGATGGCGATGTCGTCAACCATTTGAGTTCGGGTTGCTGTTGTCTGTGATTTCGGTTGTAGCCCAAGCGAGCAGCAAGGCGATCAGACGACCTGCTTCATTTCCGGATATCAGGTGGATGGTCTCATCGTCGTAACGAAACTTGACAGCGTAGGCCGGATGGAACGCCATCGGTGTTATGCCGTCCTGGCTTTTTGCGCATAAGCTGCCATGCGGGATTGCGTCCTGGTCAGTATATCAACACCTTGCAATGCCTGTTGCAGGGCATCCGGAAGGTCGTCTGCCGACTCCATATATTCATGCACCAGCCGATTTCTGAGTTCGCGAAGTTCGATCCAGTCTTGAGTCGATTCGATCCAGCCGAGTTTTTCTGCGCGGATGAGGTTGTCGAGTTGCACGCCGGCTTTTTCAAGGCCAGCTCGCAGCATTGCGGGCAGGAGCTTGTCGCCCAAGGTGTCTTGCAGGCGTCCATAACGTGAGACGAATGCGTCAAGCATTTCACTGTGTTCATCGCTGTCTTCAAGCGACTTAACCCAGGATAGATCAATGTTCTGTGCGCGAAGGCGATCCGCTGTTCGCTCAAGATAACGTGTCTCTTTTGCCGTGACCCGGATTAGTTGCTCCACAATAAACTGGCTGTCTTGTGCCGTTGTCATAAAATAATCCCGTTGCGCAGCGCTTGCTCATGAATAGGCAACAGTGGTTTGAGCGGATCCTTGATTAACACATCGACCTTGCGCCCCCCCAGTTTGATATACAGGCGTGCCGACAGGCAGCATTCCGCTTGAATGCGGTGTGCCAGCGGATGGATCGGGTCGATGAGTAAGTCAATGTCCCCGCCACGTTGCGTGTCATCTACACGACTTCCGAATAGGCGCACGATGGCTTCCGCCCCGAGCTGGCTGGCAACCTCGCTCTTGATGATTTTGCGTGTTTTGTCGTCAAGCCGCATCTTGTTACCTCACTTTCTGAATAAGACAGATGCCAATAAACGGCCTGAAGAAGATCAAGCCGATAATACTGGCAGGCGCAATCAAAGGCGTGGTGTAGCCAAAAACGACCATAACCGCGCAGTTTCCATGGCGTTCATTCTTTCAACTCGCCCAAGACACCAGAAAACTCCTGGGTGAAATCCTCACTCGGCGGATAAACCCCGAGGTTGGTAGCGCAGGTTGCGAGCAAGCGGGCAGATGCCTGGTAGAGCATGGGCTGAAGGTCGTGCAAGGTATTGAAATGCTCTGCAATTTCGGCATATTCGGTTTCGTAGTCGTGCGCGGCGAGGTTGCGCGCGGTGCGGCACAACTGCCACGATGAAACCGAGTCAATCACCCCTATTTTTTCCTGGAAGGTGAGCACCTTCAGGAAGTTGTCTGTTTGCTCGCCCATGAGCATGGAGGCGTGCCGCATTGCTGCGCCAAGCGTGTCTTGCAACTTTGCAAAACGTTCGTTAATGGCGGATAGGGACTCGAACATTTCTTCATCTTTCTTTCTGGTGGCAAGCGCACTACCTTCCAGTGGCCAGGCAATTTTTTTGTCGGACGCATGAAGGAAGTAGACGCAACGCTGAATGGCTTCGAGAAGACGGGAGAGGTATTGCCGTTCTGCGTCGAGGATATCTTTCACCATATTACATACCCCCAAGGGGGGCACCGGTTGCCAGCGCGATACGCTGGAACGCAGTTGGCTGTGCGCCACGTTTAATGGCAACGATATCTACCGGCATAAAAAGGGAAGACTCTAGCGCGAGCTTAATGCGGGATCGCTGCATGAGGGTTGGCAGTTCGTCGCTTTCAACAAGCAAGTCCAGGTCACCGCCACGTGCGCTGTCGTCAAGCCTGGATCCGAACAGAATGACATGAGCACCCGATCCGACAATACTGGATACGGTCTGGCGAATAATTGTTCGCTGGAGTTCAGTCAAACGCATGAATTTCCTTTCCTGCCCAAGGGAAAAATGGGATCAGATCAATGGGGTAGAGCGTTATTGTAACCGATGGCATAAATTCGTTTGGCGGATCATGCCATCAGAATAGTGACGCCTTTCCTGCAACATCTGTTTCCAATATCAAACGCTCTGCGTACATTTTTGTATCTCCCTTCGACATTTCTTACAAGGTTTTCTTCTCGGTTATCCCCGCCGTTCAATTTCGGTAATCATTTTGTTGGCCGTGGCTATGAGAGCAGGCACAAAAGCATGTCCGGTTTGCAGGGCGCTGCTAAGCACGACCGGATCCTCAACGTATTCGTGAACCATTTGGTTTCTGAGGTTGCGCATGGCCATCCATTCGTCAGCAGACTCGAGCAGCCCCAGGCGTTCGGCACGGTCAAGATTGTCGATGGCGGCGGAGGATTTTTCACCCAGTGCGGTCAGGAGCAACGGCAACAGTTTGTCGCCCACGGTGTCTTGCAGGCGGCCAAACCTGCCCACGAAGGCTTCCACACGCTCTGCCAGATCCGGGTCTTCCTCGAGCCGGGCTGCTTGCTCCATAGTGAACAAGCCTCCAAACAGGCGCTGGTCTGTGGTGGTGAGATGTTTGCATTCTTTGCGCACGACCCGAACTAAAAACTGCAAGCGCAGCGCGATGTTCGGTTCCACTGTCATAACAGCTCCCCTTCTTTGAATGCCAAGTCGTGTATGGGCAGGCGCATGAGGTTGGGTGCGCTGACCAGTACATCTACTTTGCGCCCGTGCATGGCACGTGATACTTGAGCTGACATCTGTGCAGCCATGAGTGCGGGGTTTTCGACCGGTTCCGGCAATTCAAGCATGAGGTCGAGATCTCCGCCGCGTGCGGCATCATCAAGCCTGGAGCCGAAAACCCGCACACGGGATTGGCTACCTGCCACCTGGTTGGCAAGTTGGCGAATAATCTGGGTTTGGTGGTCTGTCAGTCGCATGTTTTATTGGAGTTTTTGCTCAATCAGTTCGTTATCCACGCACTGCGTCTTTCCTTGAGGATGCGGCGATAATATGGCATGAAATCCGCCTCATCGAATACATGCCGCTTGATGAGTTCCGCATAGAGACCATCTTCGCCCAGGAGACGTTTCCCGTGCTTGAGAATCTGCCCCAGCAGGGGTTCGCCGACGGTCTGGAGATCGATCAAGTCAACGGGGCGCCCCGTGCATTCTGCAAGTTGCGCCATCAGCGCTATCTTTGCTTTAATCTCCAGAGGCTGCCCCGCATCAATGGCCAGGTCGACATCGCTGTCATGATGCCCTCGGCCTGTGGCCAACGAGCCGAAAAGAATGGCTAGCCGAATTTCAGGATGCGGCGCGAGGGTGGCCTGGATCATGGCCTCGATGGCTTTCATTTATCTATGGTTGTTGATTGTTTGTCGTATTGGCTATTCGGCCTGTGCTTCACGATGGGCAGTTTCGCATTTTTTGCCAGTAGATGTCACTCTTTACGCTGTGGATTGTTCATGCAAGTGATTCAGTAAGAAAACTCTCATGATTGTTTCCATGTTCGCGTGGAACAGCGTCGCCCGTTTTCACAGCGCATCAGCGAACTCATCCCTGCTGTGCTGGAAGAAGGCGTAGCCGAGAATGGCCGCCGCCAGGCCGATGGCCAGCGCCGTGATCCAGGGCATCCAAGGAATCGAGGTTCCCAGTGCGGCGGCCCGTCCGGCCTCGATGACTGCGCCGAGCGGGTTGTGCAGATAGATCGGGCGCAGCACTGCGGGCACTGCGCTCACCGGGTAGAACACCGGCGACAGGAACATCAGCATCTGCACGAACAGCGGCACGATCTGGGTCATGTCTTTGATGAACACTCCCCAGGCGGCGAGAAACCAGGCAAAGCCCAAGGCGAGCAGCAGGAGTGGGATGAGCAGCAAGGGGAAGAGCAGCACCTGTCCGTGCAGATTGCCCGTCCAGGCCAGGGCAGCCAGCAGAATGAGAAAATTGAATGCGCCATGCACCAAGCCTGCGCCGAGGGGAACCAGGGGCAGAATTTCCACCGGGAAGATGATCTTTTTCACGAAGCTGGGATAACCGCGCACTGCCGAGGGCGAGCGGGATACGGCTTCGGCGAAGAGGTTGAAGACGATCAGGCCGCAGTACAGGATCAGCCAGAACGGCAGTCCTTCCTGCTGTTGCGGCCAGCGCGCCTGAAAAATGTGGCCGAACACGAACGCGAAGATCGCCAGCATCACCAGCGGACTGAGGAATATCCACAGTACACCGAACATCGCGCCGCGATAGCGCAGCAGCACATCGCGCTTGATGAGCTGGCCAAGCAGGTAGTGGTTGCGCCAGATGTCGGCAAAGATGCGCAGGGGGTTGAAGGTCATTGTACTCATTGCGTCCTGGAAAGAATGCCGCGCCGCACCATTTCATCCATCACGCGCCGCACACAGGCATCGAGTTCGTCTTTACCGGTGTTAACCACGAGCTCGGGGTTTTCCGGGATTTCGTAAGGCGACGAGATGCCGGTGAATTCTGGAATTTTCCCGGCGCGGGCTTTTACATACATGCCTTTTGTGTCGCGCGCCTCGCAGATCTCGATCGGCGCATCGCAATAAATTTCGAGGAAGTCGCCGTGCCCGGCCATGCCGCGCACACGTTCGCGGTCGGCGCGGAACGGCGAGATGAAGGCGGTCAGCACGATGACACCGGCTTCCATGAAGAGTTTGGCGATCTCGCCGACGCGGCGGATGTTTTCGATGCGGTCAGCCGTGGAAAACCCCAGGTCTTCGCACAGGCCGTGGCGCACATTGTCGCCGTCGAGCACAAAGGTATGGCAGCCGCGCCGGTGCAGCGCCTCTTCGACGGCATGCGCCAGTGTCGATTTGCCCGCGCCGGAAAGCCCGGTGAACCAGAGGATGGCGCTGCGGTGGCCGTTCTGCTGCTCGCGGCGTTGGCGGGTGACGGTGGCGTGGTGCCAGACGATGTTGTTCGGGGCGGGCGGTTGTGTGGTCATGGCGTCATGCCTTTTAGTCACTTACAAGTTAAATCATGCCAAAACATGAGAAGAGTTGTGACGTTGTAGGTCGGATGAGCGCGGCGCCTTCCGACACCTCACATGTCGGATAACGCTGCGCTCATCCGACCTACAAAAACCGCCGCCTTTATTGGTTTCGGCTCGTCCGACTTAGGATGTTGGTATGCCGTAAAAATTCTGCAAGGCTGGGCATAAGCGTGGCACAGTGGCAGGATGATACCGGAATTACAGCCGCCATAGACTGTATTCGGCCGCCTTGATCGCGACCGGATCGTAGGCCGATTTGACATCCACGAACAGGCCGCCCGGTTTCAGTTTTGCCAGCAGGGCGGCTTGCGGCATGGCAAGATATTCGTTGTGGGACACCGCCGCTACAATCGCATCGGCTTCGGGCAAATCGCCCCATGCCGCTAGGGAAATGCCATATTCGCGCAGCGCCTCATCGGGAGCCGCGACGGGATCATGCACCGATACGGCGCAACCGAAATCCTGCAATTCGCGCACCACGTCCGCCACTTTGGAGTTACGCAAGTCGGAGCAATTTTCCTTGAACGTCAGTCCCAGCACGATGATTTTTGCATTTTTGACCGGATTGCCAGAACGCAGCAACCGCTTAACCGTCTGCTGCGCGACGAACGCGCCCATGCCGTCGTTGATGCGCCGCCCCGCCAGGATGACTTCTGGGTGGTAGCCCAGCATTTCCGCCTTGTGCGTCAGGTAATAGGGATCGACGCCGATGCAATGGCCGCCGACCAGGCCGGGACGGAAAGGCAGGAAATTCCATTTCGTCCCCGCCGCTTCCAGCACCTCCAGCGTGTCGATGCCGAGCCGGTCAAAAATCAGCGCCAGCTCGTTCATCAGCGCGATGTTCAGGTCACGCTGGGTGTTTTCGATCACTTTGGCGGCCTCGGCTACCTTGATGGAGCTAACTTTATGGACGCCTGCGGTAATGATGTTTTCGTATAGTTCGGCGACCCTGGCGAGGGTCGCGGCATCGTCGCCGGACACTACCTTGACGACTTTCGCGATGGTGCGCTCCCTGTCGCCCGGATTGACGCGCTCCGGGGAATAGCCGACATGAAAATCCGTTTTCCATTTCAGGCCGGATTCGCGCTCCAGCACCGGGATGCAGATTTCCTCGGTTGCGCCCGGATACACCGTCGATTCGTAGATCACCAGCGCGCCACGTTTCAAATGCTTTCCTGCGGCAACGGAAGCGGATACCAGCGCGGAAAAATCGGGCTGGTGCGCCGCGTCCACCGGGGTCGGAACGGCGACGATCAAATAATCCGCGCCGGACAGAAGTGATGGGGCGGTGGTGAAAGACAGATGTTTTGCGGCATGGAAATCTTCAGCGGAAACGTCGCCCGCCGGGTCGCGGCACTCGCGATAGCTGGCCACCTTGCGCCCGGACAGATCGTAGCCTATAGTTTCAAATTTCTTGCCAAACTCCACAGCTAACGGCAATCCCACATAACCCAATCCGATAACGGCAATAACCTTTTGATTCATAATGATGTCACCCTGCTTTTCGTCTTCTAGGAAGTGGGTTTCATGCTACCAGTTTTTCCTCATGCTGAACGCTGATTTGAGGGCATCAAGAAACTGCATAGGCGACTTGTTGATGGAAAATGCCAGTTTTTTGTTGATCACTTTTCTAATCATGCGCCGTGCTTTTTCATAAGGATGCGGGCGGATGAGCGCAGCATTACCCGCCGAATAGCAGCAAAGTGTCGGAAGGCGCTACGCTTTTCCGACCTACGCATACCACGGACAACAAAAAACCCGCAAAGCTATTGACTATGCGGGTTGCGTGGACTTACTTGGACTGCTTTAGACTACTAATTGGTGGTGATAGGTGGATTTGAACCACCGACCTCAGCGTTATGAGTGCTGCGCTCTAACCACCTGAGCTATATCACCTCGAAGAGCGCGGCATTCTCCGGATTTCACTCCGTTTTGTCAATGTGCGCGCAGGGAACATCTTTCAGGGTGCTTCCGGAAAAAGCCTTCTGCATTTCGGTTAATTTGGTCGTGGTCGCCGCATCCAATCCGTTCAGCACGAACACGGTCACCTTGAGTTTGCTGGCGCGTTCGCCCATCTGCGCGCTACGTACGCCCTTGACTCGCCGCAAATCGTCCAGAAAACTTTGCGCCGCCTCCTGCGTCTTGAACACGCCGAGCGAAATTGCGTTCAGCCATGGCCCAGTATCCGGTACGACAAAATATTCCTCGATACCGCGTGCCTTGATCTGGGCAATCTTCTGGGCTACCGCAGCCTTATCCTTGAGCGGCGGGATATACACCCAGTAGCCTATGGCGTGCTCCACTTGATATTGGCTTAATTTATCGTCGAGTTGCAGGGCAGATAATGCGGCCGTGGCCCTGGTCAGGTCTGCTCCGGAAAATTCTCCCCACTCCAGGCAAACCGGGGTACTGGATCCGGTTGCAGGCGGCGAGGATTCTGCCACCACAACATGAGCGTCTGCAGATGCCATCACAGGAGTAGGCGCGGACGGTACCGCGGGCAGCGCGCCATGCCGGGTATTCAGCAAGCGGATTCTTTCCTCATGCAACGCTGGTTGCGCTTGCGCCGGTTGCTCACCGGTGGTCAGCGCCCCTCCCCATTGCATGGCCGCAAAAAAAATAACGTTCCCCAGCAGTAGCATCCAGAATAAAGTTCTCATTGCGTGTCCGCTTCCTGTGCGATCAACAGTAAACCTTGCAGCACCAGATTATCCACGACATGCAAGGGCAAGTTAAGGTGTTGCAGGTGCATCTGCAACATCGCAGACGCGCCGCCGCTCAGCACCACGGGCATATCGCTGCCGTTGAGCAATGCGTATTGCCGTTCTATCGCGCCGCAACTGGCCTGTATCGCGCCGCTGAACAACGCATCGGCGGTATTCAGCGGAAATGCCTGATAGCTTCCCTTGCCCGGTTTCAATTGCGCGGTTGCGTCATTCAGGCTGCGCTGCATCAGTTCCACACCGGGCAGAATCAGCCCGCCGATAAATTCCCCTTTATCCGACAGGGCGTCGATCGTAGTTGCCGTGCCGCTGCTCACTACCAGGCACGCGCCGCGCACCTGATGCCAGGCCGCGATCAACGCCGCCCAGCGGTCGCTGCCCAGTTGGGAAGGATCGGCGTAGCCGTTGTACACGCCGCACTGCGCCTTTTGCGCAACGATAAAATAGGGCCGAACCGGCTGCCTGGTATTGATATTGCGAATATGCTGCGCGACTTCTGCGCCGGCGACATTGCTTACCCAAACGCGTTGCACATGAATATCAGCAAAGAGTTGCGGTAACGTGCTTGCCTGATCGACTGCCAGAGTGCCGACACGCAACCAGTCCTGCCCGTCTGCCAGCCCCCACTTGATGCGCGTGTTGCCCGCGTCGATCAGCAATTTCATCGTTGTCTTTCCACTTCACCGGAGTTGAATTGACGTACCCCTTGCACGGTTTCCAGACGCAGCTCGCCGCTCCTGCTGACGCCGCGCGCAATCCCGTTTACGACTGAGCCATCCGCCATGCGCAATTGAATCGGCTGGTTCTGGTGAATATGGTAACGCTCCCACTCATCGCCGAATACGGCAAAACCATCTTGCGCAAATTGCCGCAGCGTACCTGCCAGCTCCTGCAGCACGGCGGCCAGCAGCCGGTTGCGCGTGGGCATGTCCCGGCATACCTCATCCAGCGCGCCGGCGGGCTGGTCAATCCGCTCGGCGAGATGATCCGGCAGGGAGCAGTTCAGGCCGATGCCGATCACCACCGCGCTCGGCCCGAGCATATCGCCTTGCGCCTCGATCAGCACGCCACCCAGCTTGCCCTGCGCGGTCAAAATGTCATTCGGCCATTTCAGCCGCACATCCTGCGCGCCCAGCCCGTCCAGCGCGCGCGCAATCGCCACGCCTACCGCGAGGCTCAGGCCAGACAGTGCATTCAGTCCGCAATCGAAGCGCCACAGCAGGGAAAAGGTCAGCGTGCTGCCCAGCCCGGAACGCCATGCCCGACCCATCCGCCCGCGCCCGGCGGTCTGCAATTCCACCGCCAGCACGCTGCCTCTTGCCGCGCCTTCGTTCGCTGCAACCGGCCCGGCGCGCTGCAACAGCAGGGTATTGCTGGAAGCGGCCTGCGGCAGTATCCCGATATCGAACTGCGTGGCCTCCTTGCCCAGCCAGCGCAATATTTCTTCGCGTTCCAGGCATTGCCACGGGCGTGCCAGACGGTAACCACGGCCACGTACGCGTTGCAGCGCCACGCCATGTTCCGCCACATCGGCCAGTGCGTTGAACACGCTGGCGCGCGACACGCCAAGCCGTTCCGCCAATATTTCGCCGGAATGAAATTCGCCGTCTGCCAGGATATTCAGCAACTGCCAGGTGCGCGCCGGAATAATGTCGTTCGTCATTGCGGCATCTCGTCATCCCGGGGCGGCTGGGCAGCAGCCTGCGGCTGTCCATCAAGAAAGCGCAGAATTTCGTCGCGCCGTTTCAGCGCATCCTGATAACCAAGATCAATCAGCGCGCGGCAGAATTTCCCTTCGGATAGCAGGTAGCTCAGCAGGATGCCTCCGCCGTGTGGCGTTGCACCGACCATGCGCAACAGCAAACGTATCGTCCAAGGCAGCTCTGTTGCGTAGCGTTCGGCGATTTTTTCGATCGGCTGGCTGGGCGAGACGACCAGCACGTCAACATGTTTGATATCCGCTTGTATGCATACCGATTCCGGCAACATGGCCACCAGTTCGTTGATGCGTTGCACCCGTTCCAGGTCGACTTCCATGCTGTCGAGAAAAATGCTGTTCAGCGCGTGCCCGGCAATTTGCGCCAGCGGCGGGTAATCACTCATTTCCTCGCGCCTGGCCTGGTTGGCATAACCGTTCGAGGTGACTCCAATCACCATGACGTGCGTTGCACCCAAATGCAGCGCTGAACTGATCGGCGCAATCTGGCGCATCGAACCGTCACCGAAGTATTCGCGGTTGATCAGGGCTGCGGGAAAAATAAAGGGTAGCGCCGAAGAAGCCAGCAGGTGCTTGTTTTCGATTCGCGCCGGGATGCCGATGCGCCGAGTGCGCCGCCATGGACTGATTTCATCAACCCCCTGATAAAACGTGACCGATTGCCCGGAGCTGTAGCCGGAAGCGGTAACGCTCAATGCGTGCAGCAATCCGGCGTCGATGCTGTTCTGGATTTTTTCGCAGGGGAGAATTTTTTCGAGCAGCTCGTATAACGGCGAGTTGTCCAGCAACGATACATGCCTGAACTTGTTGATGCCAAGACCGCTCAGTACCAGCCCAGCCAGCCACAGCACGGTATTGTTGAACACGCCGACCACGTCGGTGCGATACACCTGATCAGCGTGGAAATTCTTCCAGATATTGTCAAGATAGCGCACGCCCTTGCGAAAATTGCGCGCATTTATCGCCAGCGCCGCAGCATTAAGCGCACCCGCCGACGTTCCGCAAATTACCGGGAAAGGGCTATGCGCGCGGCGCGGCAGGAATTCGGCGATCGCCTTGAGCACGCCGACCTGATAAGCGGCCCGCGCGCCGCCACCGGTAAGGATCAGCCCTGCGCGCTTTTTCATTCGCGCCTTATTCGACCTCTGCGCGTACCGATTCCAGCGCGTCTTTCAGCGTTTCTTCCGGCAATGCGTTCAGCGTTTCCGACAGCATCTCGGCGGCATCCACCGCGCCTTCGGGCAAGGCTTTCGCATCGGTGTTCGCCACCAGCACCGCCGCCGCGCCCACCACCCTGAGCAGACGCGCGCGCTCGGCCATCAGCATCTCGATTTCCCTGCTCAATAATTCAATTTCCTGCTTGTTCATCAACAATCTCCCTGGTATGCCTTCGAGCCTGGCAATGCTGCTTCAGCCCGGCAATTATAGCGCAGCAATATCCTGTCGCCCCGCGTTATTCCGATTCCGGAACGCCACCCAACTCCCGATTTCTGGAATAAAATCGAATCCGGTTCAACTGGATGTTGGAGATACCTATGCCGCGCGAAATAAAAGAATCCGATTGGAAACTGTTCAAGCAGTTGCACCCGGTTGCGCTTGAGCGTTTTTCTCAGCGCATCCTGTCAGAGATCGGGAGTATCAACGCCGACAGCGCAAAGAGTTCTCACCAGCGCTATTTGGATATTTTCAAGGTTATCGGATGTCGCGACCGGGAAATGGCGCAACTGTTTGACGATCTACGGCGTTCAACTGCACTTGTTCAAATCGCCTTGATTCAATCCCGTGGTTTGCTGACGGAAGAAGAGTTTTCGCGCTTCAGCACAGAGACGCGCAGCTTTGTGGAAGTGCTGCTTAAAGGGCGGCGCGACGATGACAAGTAACCACACCAAACGTACAGCGTAAACTGAAAGCTGCCGTGGCATGGTGTGACCGCATCAACGGCCTGGACGGCAAACAACGCGGTGACTTGCCTTGGCATTACGTCCTGTTGGGTGAGAGTCTGTTCCAGGACTGGCGCGGCAAAGGGGCGCGACTGGGCGATTTGCTCAACTACGCCAGAGTTCGCCCGCTGGCAGATGCGTCGACGCAGGGCAGGTTGTTGTAATCTGTAATCAGCCCCTGAGTGCTGCCAGCATTTTTTCCAGCCGCTTCACCGACACGATCACCGGGGTTTTCAATTCCTGTGCGAACAGCGACACGCGCAGCTCCTGCAACATCCAGGCAAACTCATCGACTCGCGGATCGGCCTTGCCCTGCTGTGCCTGGCGCAGCTTCTGCCACGCCTGCAATAGCGGCTGCATCTGCGCCATGCATTGAACGTCTCGCGCCGGATTGCCACGCAATTTTTCGATGCGCAGATTGATCGCCTTGAGGTAGCGCGGCACGTGTTGCAAACGCTCGTAGGGAGTCTCGGCAATGAAGCGTTTGTGCAGCAGCCATTCCAGTTGCGCGCGCACATCCTGATTGGCCTGATTATGCGTTTTAATATGCGGCAGACTCTTCTGCACCGCCTGGTATTCGCTGAGCACGTTGGCCGCCAGCCGCGCAAGTTCCTGCGCAATTAGCAGCAGACGATTCTTCGCTTCCTTGCCGCGCGCGGTGAATTCTGCTTCGCTGGTCGGCAAGGGATCATTCAGGCAGCAACGCTCGAAGGTCATTACCAGTATCTGCTGCTGCAATTCCTGCTGTGTGCCAAATGGCATGAACAGCATGCCCAGTTTCTGCGCGTCGGGTAGATTCTTCTCCATGTATTTCACCTGCTCCTTCAGCAGCAGCATGAACAGGCGGCGCAACCCACCGCGATGCGCAGCCTGTGCGGCGTCGCGGGTGTCGAAAGCGCGCAGCACCACCGCATCGCCGTCGTCCACCAACGCGTTGAACAGCGTGACGTTCTGCCCGGCACGCTTCACCTCGTGTGTCTCGGTAAAGTTGCCGAAGCTCCATGAGGCATAACGCTGCTCTGAAACAGATTCGCCTTTTTCCTCGGTCGCCGCTGCCACTGCAACGGGCGCGACGTGCGGCGCAAGTTCGCCGTGCAATTGTGCGAAATTGCGCGACATGCCGAGTTGCCGCCCATGCTCATCCAGCACGCGAAAATTCATCAGCAGATGCGGCGGCAATTGTTCGAGGCGGAATGCATCCAGCGGCACGTCGAGCTGCTTCTGCTCGCGGATATAGCGCGCCAGCGCCTGCAGCAGCGGCAGGTTCGACGACGGCACGGCGCGGCAGAACTCCGCCGCGAATTCCGGCACCGGCACCAGATTGCGGCGCAGCCGCTGCGGCAGCGTCTTGACGAGCTGCTGCACCTTTTCCGCGAGCAGTCCGGGCACCAGCCATTCGCAGCGCGCCGCGCCCACCTGGTTAATGAGCGCCAGCGGCACGGCGAGCGTGACGCCGTCGTCGTTCTTGCCGGGTGAGAAGTGGTAGCCCAGCGCGAAGCTGACGCCGTCGATCTGCAATTGCGGCGGAAACTGGTCGGTGGTAATGCCTGCCGCCTCGTGGCGCATCAGATCGTCTTTTTTCAAATACAGGAGCTTTGCATTGTCGCGCTCCGCTTCCTTGCGCCAGTGCTCGAACGCCGCGCCGTTGTGGATAAGTTCAGGCACACGGCTGTCATAAAACGCGAAGATCAGCTCGTCGTCCACCAGCACGTCGGGGCGGCGCGCCTTGTGTTCCAGCGCCTCGATGTCGGCGATCAGCTTCTGGTTGTGCGCGAAGAACGGTGCCGTGGTGTTGAACTCGCCTTCGACCAACGCCTGGCGGATGAACACCTCGCGCGACTCGGCAGGATTCATCGGCCCGTAATGCACACGCTTCTTCGGGTTAATGACCAATCCATAAAGCGTGCTGCGCTCAAAGGCGCTGACTTGCGCCGCCTTCTTCTCCCAGTGCGGGTCGTAATAATGCCGCTTGATCAGATGCGCGCCAACCTCCTCCAGCCACTCCGGTTCGATGCGCGCCACGCAGCGCGCATACAGGCGATGCGTCTCGATCAGCTCACCCGCCATCACCCATTTGCTGCCTTTCTTGGCCAGCACCGAATTGGGCGCGATGAAAAACTTGATCCCGCGCGCTCCCAGATATTCGTTGCCTTCCACGCTCTTCATGCCGATGTTGCCGAGCAGCCCGCACAACAGTGCTTTGTGTATCTGCTCATAGGTTGCGGGCTGTTCGTTCCCGCGCATCCCCATTTCGGCGACCTGCGCGTGCAACTGCTGGTGCAGCTCGCGCCACTCGCGCAGGCGCAGCGGCGACAGGAAATTCTTGCGGCATTCTTCCGCCATCAGGCGGTTGGACTTTTTTTGCGCCACCGCCTGCTCGAACCACGCCCACAGCTTCAGGTAAACCAGGAAGTCGGAACGCTCATCGGCAAAGCACTTATGCGCGGCATCCGCCGCCTCCTGCCGGTCCAGCGGGCGCTCGCGCGGATCCTGCACCGACAGCGCGCTGGCGATGATGAGGATCTCGGTCAGGCAGTGATACTGCCTTCCAGCCAGCAGCAGGCGCGCGATTTTGGGGTCGAGCGGCAACCTGGCGAGTTCATGACCCAGCGGTGTCAGTTGCCGCGCTTCATCAATGGCGTTTAGCTCTGCGAGCAGTTGGTAGCCGTCCGCGATCATGCGCGGGCTGGGCGGCTCGATGAACGGGAACTCGGAGATTTCCCCGAGCTCCAGCGCGCTCATGCGCAGGATCGCGGTCGCGAGCGACACGCGGAAAATTTCCGGGTCGGTGAACTCGGCGCGCTGCAGGAAATCCGCCTCGTCGTACAGGCGGATGCACACGCCGCTCATCACGCGCCCGCAGCGCCCGGCGCGCTGGTTGGCGGCGGCGCGCGAAATCTTCTCGATGTGCAACTGCTCGACCTTCTGGCGGATGCTGTAGCGGTTCACCCGCGCGAGGCCGCAGTCGATCACATAGCCGATGTTGGGCACGGTCAGCGAAGTTTCCGCGACGTTGGTCGCCAGCACCACGCGGCGCTGCCCGCCGGTCTTGAACACTCGATCCTGCTCCGCCGCCGACAGCCGCGCGAACAGCGGCAGCACTTCGATGCCTCTCGGGTGATGCTTGCGCAGCGCCTCTGCCGTGTCGCGAATCTCGCGCTCGCCGGGCAGGAACACCAGCACGTCGCCTTTTAATCCTCCGGCAGCCAGTTCATCCAGCGCGCTGCTGACCGCCTGCGGCACATCCTGTGCCTCACCTTCGTCACTGATCTGCAACGGGCGGTAGCGCGTCTCGATCGGGTAGCTGCGCCCCGACACCTCGATTTTTACCGCGCCGAAATGCGCGGCGAAGCGCTCCGCATCGAGCGTGGCCGAAGTGATGATGAGCTTGAGGTCGGGACGGCGCGGCAATAACTGCTTGAGGTAACCGAGCAGGAAGTCGATATTGAGCGAACGCTCGTGCGCCTCGTCGATAATCAGCGTGTCGTAATTCCTCAGCAGCGGGTCGCTGTGGATTTCCGCCAGCAGGATGCCGTCGGTCATCAGTTTGACGCTGGTGTCGGGCGACACCTTGTCGTGAAAGCGCACCTTGTAGCCGACCGCGCCGCCCAGTTCGGTCTTCAGTTCAAACGCGATACGCGACGCCACCGAGCGCGCCGCCACACGGCGCGGCTGGGTGTGACCGATGCAGCCGTGAATGCCGCGTCCCAGCGTCAGGCAGATTTTCGGCAACTGCGTGGTCTTGCCGGAACCCGTTTCGCCGCAGACGATGACTACCTGATGCCCGCTGACGGCATGCGCCAGATCCGCGCGCTTCTGCACCACCGGCAGATCGGCGGGAAACTCGATGGTTGCAAGGGATTCAAGCCGCGCCTTGCGGCGTTGGGCACTTGCGGAAAACGCGATGTTCCGTGACAAGGGAGGCCTATCAATAAACGGGGGTTACGAAATCACACGCCGGGACTTTAACTACGCGTAATAAATCGCGCCCAGTATGCATGAATGTCTGGCGCCAGTGACCAGCGGCAGGTTAGCGGGTTTGCCATGCAAGGTTTGTTGCGCCAGCCAGGCGAAAGCAATCGCTTCCAGATAATCGCCGTCCACGCCGAGCACATCCGTGGTTTGCACGCTACGTTCCGGTAGCAAGGCGGCGAGACGGCAATGCAGAATCAGGTTATGCGCGCCGCCGCCGCAGAGATAGATTTCCGTTGCGCCGGCGCAATATTGGCGAATGGCCCGCACAATGGTCTGGCAGGTCAGTTCCAGCAGGGTGGCTTGCACATCTTCAGTTCGCTCGCCGCCTTGCAGTTTGCTGTGTAGCCATGCCATGTTGAACAGATCACGCCCGCTGCTTTTCGGGGGTGACAGGGCAAAAAACGGTTCGCCGAGCACTCTTTCGAGCAATGCAGGCAATACCTGGCCGGATGCCGCCCATTCCCCGCCGGCATCGAAGGGCTTGCCGAGATGCTGCCCGCACCATGCGTCCATCAGCAGATTGCCGGGGCCGCAGTCGAAGCCCGTCGTATCGCCGCCGGGAGGAAGGTCGGTCAGGTTGCCGATGCCGCCGATATTGACGATAACGCGGTGTTTGTCAGGATGGCGCAGCACTTGGTCATGGAACGCGGGAACCAGCGGTGCGCCCTGCCCTCCTGCGGCAATATCGCGACTGCGGAAATCGCTGACTACGGTAATGCTGGTCAGCTCGGCAAGCAATGCGGCATTGCCGATTTGCAAGGTGTAGCCATGCTCGGGGCAATGGCGGATGGTTTGGCCATGGCAGCCGATGGCCTTGGTTTCCGCGTTCGGCAAGTTCGCCGTATCCAGCAGCGCGTTGGCCGTTATGGCGTAGAGCCGCGCCAATTGATTGCCGGCCAATTGCGTCCGGTGCAGTTCATTGTGGCTTGGTTGGTGCAACGCCAGCAGCTCGTTTTTCAGCGCGTCGTCAAAGGGCAGGTAATGCCTGGCAAGCAGTTTGGGTTGCGCCCGGCTCAAATCGACAAGGACGGCGTCAATGCCGTCCAGGCTGGTGCCGGACATCAAACCCACATACAGTTCCGGCGGGTGCTGCACGGGATATCTAGTCGAGTTTTGCGAGGTTGGTGTTGCGCAACAGATTCAGGCGCGCGACAAAACTATCTGCCGCAGTCTGAAACGCAGCTTTACTCGCATTGTCGATTGGCTTTGCGTCCGGCAAGGCGACGCGCAAGGGGTCACGTTGTTGGCCATCGACTTTGAATTCATAGTGCAGGTGCGGTCCGCTGGTCAGGCCGGTCATGCCGACATAGCCGATCACATCCCCCTGTGCCACGCGCTGGCCGCGGCGCAAACCCTTGGCAAATCCTGATAAATGACCATAAACCGTAGTAAAGCGCCCCCGATGATTGATCATGATGGCATTGCCATAACCGCCCTTTCTGCCAAAAAATGAAACGACGCCATCGGAAGTTACTTTGACTTTTGTACCGATTGGAGCGGCAAAATCCACGCCTTTATGTGCACGCCATTTGTTCAGCACCGGGTGGAAGCGTGATTTGGTAAAACCGGAACTCACGCGTGAAAATGCGATGGGTGAACGCAAGAATGCCTTGCGCACACTCTTTCCTTCCGCAGTGTAGTAATCGCCCCGGAAATATACGGCGTGGTAAGCCTGACCCTGACTGATGAATTCGGCGGCCTGGATGCGGCCGGTATTTACCAGGGCACCGTTGCTGTAAATCATGTCATATATCACGGTGAATTTGTCGCCCTTGCGCAAATCATGGTGGAAGTCGATGTCGCCGCTGAAAATCTCGGCCAATTGGTTGGCGGCGGCCTCCGGTATCCCGGCTGCGTCGGTTGCGGCATACAGGCTGCTTTTGATTTCACCGGTGCGCACAAACAGGCGTTTTTCCAGTTGCGCCGGCAGGGTGCGGGTTGCGTAACCATCGCCCTGTTTTTCAATCACGACTTGTGCGCCATCGCCGCCCAGATAGCGCAGTGTAATGAGCCCGCCGGCAGCGTTGGTTTCGGCCTGCACTTCACGGCCAACAGCCAGCTTGCGGAAAGATTCGGCTTCGGCGGTAGTGCGCAGCCAGGCGCTGGCTGCGGCATCTTCAACATTCAGGCGGCGCAGCAATTCGACCACGGTGTCGCCGCGTTGCACACGTTCGTTGCGCCAGAAGCTGGCGGTGGTGTTTACGTTAGGCGCGACTTTAGGCAAGGCGACTTGTTCGATGGCAACTCTGGTTGAGGCCAAGCCAAGATCGCTTTGCGGCACCAGGCCAAAAGCGGTCACCACGCCCAGCAACGGCATGGTGGACAGGGTGATAAACCAGCGCAACTTTATTTTGCGTTCTTGGCTGAGCAGGTTTTGGGTTAACATTCACGCCTCCTTGAATTGCTTTGTTTTGCTTTAGCAACGTGTTACGTTCAAAACTGGTGCGCACTTTACCAGAAAGGATCATTCCCTCAAAACCGGACTGATGGATGGGGAGCGAAAAAATCGAGTGGTGAAACATGACCGACGAGCGGTTGAAGAACTGAAACAAACGGTAACCCGTCTTTTTCCAAGCTTGAATTGATAATGAATATGACTGAAATGACACATCAGGATGCGCTGGCCCAGATCAAGCGCGGCGCCCATGAACTGCTGCTGGAAGACGAATTGAAACAAAGGCTGGCATCTGGGCGTCCGCTGCGTGTCAAGGCGGGTTTCGATCCGACCGCGCCGGATTTGCACCTCGGCCATACGGTTTTACTGAACAAGATGCGCCAGTTGCAGGATCTGGGGCACCACGCGCTGTTCCTGATCGGCGATTTCACCGGCATGATCGGCGACCCGACCGGCAAAAACACCACCCGTCCGCCGCTGTCGCGCGAGCAGGTGCTGGAAAACGCCCAGTCCTACCGCGACCAGGTGTTCAAGGTGCTCGATCCGGATCGGACCGAGGTCGTGTTCAACTCCGCCTGGATGGATAAATTCAGCGCGGTTGACTTGATCAAGCTGGCGGCCACGCATACCGTGGCGCAGATGCTGGAGCGCGATGACTTCGGCAAGCGCTACCGGAGCAACCAGCCGATCGCCATCCATGAGTTCGTCTACCCGCTGGTGCAGGGCTATGACTCCGTAGCGCTCAAGGCGGACATCGAGCTGGGCGGCACCGACCAGAAATTCAACCTGCTGATGGGGCGCGAGCTGCAAAAACATTACGGGCAACCGGCGCAGTGTGTGCTCACCATGCCGCTGCTGGAAGGGCTGGACGGCGTGAACAAAATGTCCAAGTCGCTGGGCAATTACGTCGGCATCACCGATACGCCGCAGGACATGTTCGGCAAGCTGATGTCGGTTTCCGATGAGCTGATGTGGCGTTATCTGGAATTGCTGTCGTTCCGCAGCCTGAATGAAATCGCCGGCTGGCGCGAAGAGGTGTCCGCAGGACGCAATCCGCGCGACATCAAGGTGCTGCTGGCGCAGGAAATCGTGGCGCGCTTCCATTCGCAGCAGGCCGCCGTGGACGCGCTGGCGGAATTCGAGGCGCGTTTCAGGCAGGGTGTGCTGCCGGACGACATGCCGGAACTCGGCGTCGCCAGCGCGGGCGGGCAGATCGGCATCGCCCAACTCCTCAAGCAGGCCGGGCTGGTCGCCAGCACCTCCGAAGCGCTGCGCATGATCGATCAGGGCGGGGTCAGGCTCGACGGCGAAAAGGTCAGCGACCGGGGCTTGCAACTCAAGGCGGGCGCGGTGGTGGTGGCGCAGGTCGGCAAACGCAAATTCGGGCGAATTAGCGTCAGTTAGTCCGAAATACATAGGCAATTCGGCATATTGACGCTGCCGCAAGAGCGAGGTATGGTCGCCACGGTCACAATTTGGGATATACGGTGAAATATTTCAAATTTAGCTATGACAATAACTATAATCTGTCATCAGGTTAGAAACGCATGACAAAGACAACTTCATCCAATACCGGGCGGGAAATGGCCGTGCTGTTCGCCGATGTGAGCGGCAGCACGCGCTTGTATGAGCTTCTCGGCGATACGCGGGCGTTTGCCGCCATCAATAGTTGCCTCGATGTGCTGCGACATGTGACGGCTGTTCACGGCGGTCGCGTGGTGAAGACGATCGGCGACGAAATCATGGCGGTATTGCCTAATGCGTGTGCGGCGGCGCAAGCGGCTTGCGAAATGCAAGCTGAAGTAACTGCCCTACCGGCGGTGGAAAAAAATATCCGCATGGCGGTTCGCATCGGCTTTCATTATGGATCGGTGCTCGAAAACCAGGAAGATGGAGACGTATTCGGCGATACCGTCAATATTGCCGCGCGCATGGTTGAAATCGCCAAGGGCGGGCAAATTATCACTTCCGAAGCGACAGTATCGGAGCTGCACCCGATCATGCGCGCCAGCACGCGCATGCTTGATGCGCTGACCGTGAAAGGCAAAACGGAAGACATTCACGTGTTTGACGTGGTCTGGCATGAAAGCGAAGAAGCGACCATGATGGTGGGGCGCACCTACACACCGCCGCCCCATGAAGCGGCGGTACGTCTGGTTTATCAAGGCCGGGAGTTTATTATCAATGCCGGACGACCGTCAGTCATAATCGGCAGAGGCGAGCAGGCCGATATCCTGATTCAGGACCGTTTGGCCTCGCGCATACACGCCAGAATTGAGCGGCGGCGCGACAAGTTTGTATTCGTCGACCAGAGTTCCAACGGCAGCTATATCACCATCAATGGTGAAAAAGAGAACCAGTTGCGGCATGAGGAATTTGTGCTGCACGGGAGTGGCAGCATCAGCCTGGGTCATCCCTATGTCAAGGATCCCGACGAGGCCATAGCGTTCTGCTGCAGGTGAACAGCGGCAAAGCGCCACTCCATACCGCCTGACGGCGGTTTCACCGGGCAGTGGCGATATCGGATTGTTCTGTGATGTTTCCGGCTTGTTCTCCGGGTGGCGTTGCAGCCTGTTCCGGTTCGGAAACCGGGACGGTATCCGGCGCAGCCACTGTTTCCGGTTTTGTGGCGACCTGCACCTGAGCGGGGGCGGAGTTCATGGCATACCATGCCACGATCACGCCAATTGCCAGCGCGACGCCGATTACCAGCGCTATATTCCTGACGCGTGAGCGGCGCGCCTGGTCTGCGGCCTCCCTCTGGCGCTCGGCTTTGCTTCTGGCTTCGGCGAGTTCGTTTTGGCGGTGCGCCTGTTCTTCGACTCCCCTCTGGCGCGGCACTTCAGCCACGGCGTTAGCCTCGGCGTATTCGTTTCCACGGCGCGCCGGTTCGCGGCGCGCTGGCTCCTCCTCCACCGGTTTGCGCCTTGCCTCGGCGAGCTCTTTTTCCTGCTGCGCCTGCTGTTTTTCAGCTTCCTGCTTGCGTTTTATTCTGGCTTCCAGTTTTTGTTTGGCTTCGGCCTCCATTTTTCTTTGCGCCTCGCGCTCGGCCTCGCGTTCGGCCATTACCTCAGTCAGCCGATTCTGTTTTCCAGCCATAACGCCGGCCAGTTCCTGTGCGCGGCGTGCTTGCTCCTGTGCGTTCTTTTTACGCTGAGCCTCAGCCTTGGCCATGTTCTCGGCAGCTTCTCTCCTGATCTCGGCAATTTTTTGGGCAAAAAGCGCCTTTTCCGCCGCCTCATTCTGGCGCTTGGCTTCCACCAACTCTTTTTTGCGGCGCTCTTCCGCCGCGCGCGCCTCGGCAGAGGTTGCCTTTGAAGCGGTGCCGCTAGGCAGCACAATGGGCGAATCGGTAGCCGCAGACATTTCTGCGGCCTTGAGCGCTTCCATGAATTCGGCTGCCGTCTGGAAACGATCATCTGCACGTTTGGCCAAGGCTTTTTTGATCACCCTATCCAGGGCTTTCGATACTTCAGGATTGATTTGCGAGGGCGGCACCGCCTCCTGGTTCGCCGCCTTGTGCATAATGGAGATCACGCTGCCGGTGAACGGGCGGTCGCCCGTAAGGAACTGGTACAGAATGACTCCTGCAGAATAGAGGTCGGTACGGTGGTCAACTTCCAGCCCGATGAACTGTTCGGGTGACATATAGGCGGGTGTGCCGAGCACCATCCCAACCTGGGTAAGGTTGGTGGATTCGATCTTGGCAATGCCGAAGTCAGCCACCTTTATCTGGCCGTTTTCGGAAACGAGAATGTTCGCCGGCTTGATGTCCCGGTGCACCACGCCACGGCTGTGCGAATAGTCAAGCGCATCGAGCAGTTGCCACACGATGCGCATGCCGTCCTTGATGCCGAACCGCTCCTCGCGGTCGAAATATTCCTTCAGTTCCTTGCCACGGATGAGCTCCATGACAATGAAGGCCTTTTCTGCATCTTCGCCATATTCATAAATAGCGACGATTTTCGGATGCGCGAGCCGCCCGACCGCCTGCGCCTCGTGGCGCAGCCGCTTAAAGGCCTCCTGTTCCTCCGATTTGTCGACCGACGACTTCAGGATCGTCTTGATGGCAACGGTGCGCTGAATAAGCGGGTCGATCGCTTCATAGACGACGCCCATTGCCCCTCTGCCAAGTTCGCGCTTGATTTCGTACTTGCCGAGTCTGGTTAATGGTGACATCACATTAATGGCCGAAAATGAAGTGATCCATGCCGTCGTAAAGGTTATGCACGGCAATAACCCTGCTTGTCCGATGACAAGGTAAATCCCCACCCCAGCAGAACCGGCCATGCATCCGGTCCACATTGCGTCTGGTCGGTCGGACGTATCCACTCCTGCCCGCCCTGACTGCGCAAGTCCTCATGCTGGCAGCGGTATTTCCTGCAAAATGCCTTGATGGCATTTTCGGTAGCGCCCATTATATGGGCAAATTCGCCCTCCCAGACAAGCTGGTTCGTATCGTGATGGCGCATGGCCTTGGAAGGCGCAGTAGCGCCGACGCCCTTGCCCAACTTGCTTGCGCTCAACGCCCCGATCTCCATCCAGCCTTTGCTCAAATAGAACGGCGGCAGGCCGTGTTGCGTGTCATAAAAATGAGCCGGGTAGTGGTAGCGGTTAAATTCCACCACATGATACTGGCCGAACTGCAAGATGAGCGCATGGATGTCTTTCCTCCCCTCGGCCAGCTTCACGATCAACCCCTTGGCATCGTGGCGCAACTTGTAAAGTTTCGTGTTGCCGCGGATGAATGCGTCACTGCCCAGCGCGAAGTACATGCCTTGCATATCCTCGCAATACAACTCCCAGAAGTTCAGGCGGCGCGTGTTATCGGCATCATCACTGGACAAGATAGAGAGGAATTCCTGGAGCAAGTAGCACTTCAGCCAGTAGGCGACCATGTTGCGCGCCTCCTGGCTGCATTGCCATTGATGCGCATTGGCCGCAAGCCACGGGTTGCCCCAGAGCCTTACCGAAATATCCTGGAGCGAGGTGTTGCCGTCCGGCTGGTCGCAGCGTGCATAGCGCTCCAGCAGCAGGGTCACTGCCGCGCCGGCATGCAATGGATGGCCGATCAATAGCAGCAGAATGCCGTCGATGCTTTCCTTGAACGACGGGTCATCCAGGGCGGTTGCCGCCTCAACCTGGGAAAAGATTATCCTGCGGATTATCCAACTGTCGTCGCCAATCTCGAGCCGTTCGCGGATATCGTCGAATACGGCGAGATTCTCATCGAGATCGGTCAATTGATATGATCCGCAGGGATCTTCGCCGAGCAGGTTATGGTGGGCGGCTAACGCCGCAATCCACTCTGGGTTATAGCCGGTCGTTTCAAGACCGTCCTTGCGCTTATCCAGGAATTTTTGCAGGGCTTCCATATTATGCCGCCCTTCGGCCAGGCTATCCGCGCTGTCCGGGTCATAGGAAAAATAGCTGTTCAGCAAACCCCGGTAGCATTTGCGGAATGCCCTGATTCGATAGTAATGCCGGTCGACATATTCCAGCAGGATGGCAAACAGTTTGCTGTTCTCGATCAAACGCTGGGGCGGCGTACCGAATGGTTGTGTGCAGCCGTAACAGATCAATCTCGCCTTGTGCAAGCTTGGAATATACTTGTTCTGTTCAAATGCGCGAAGCGCGTCGGCGATGTGATCTCCGGTCGATTCCTCCGGCTCCGATATGCCACCCAACCATTCGACCAGCCTCGAGCGTTCCTGCGCCAGCTGCAACGAATCGCCGAGATGCATCTTGGCGAGCGCAACCTGGCTGACGTTATGCAGAACCCTCTGCAATTGATCGAGCACATAGTTCATATCCGGCAGGCCCCAAAATCTCCTCGCGGAATTTCGTCGGCCTTTGGCCGTGCTTCGTCGAGGCCGAGAAATTCCAGGCGCAATTCAATCCGGCGGCTTTCTTCCATGGAAGCCTTGGCCGAGTTGAAAGAATAACCCCCAACCAGGAATAGTTCGCGAATCTGTTCCAGTTCGTCCGGGCTGAGCGTATGCTCTTGCGCGGGCGAGGGGGCGAGCAGTACGCAAAGCACGCGCTGGGCGCGCTGCAGGCTCAGATTGAGGTTCAACAGGTAGTTGCCGCGCTGGTCGGCGAAACCTTCCACGACGATGCGCTTGAGCCACTTCTTTCCCAGTTCACCGCGTGTGATCGACAGTATTTCCGAAACGAAGGTGCTGAGGTACTGGGCCTGATCGTTCGACAGCCTGGAGCTGCCGGTTTCAAAGCGGGCGCGATCGCCAAAGTCGATTACTTTACGGTTCTTGTCGATGGATATTCCGGGGTACTGCCGGGCCGCCTCCTCGATCTTGCCCAGGATCCGGTCGATTTCCTGGGCGCGCTCGACTTCTTTGCGCTCCGCCTCGGATATCTCGTTGGTAATCGAGAGCAGCGCCACGCTCATGACCAGCAGGAACATGATCATCAGCGCGGACATCAGGTCGGCATACGAAATCCAGAAAGGTTTTTCGCCTTCTTCCTTATTTCTCTTGCCGGAAATGATCATCTTGCTCAGCATGATGGGCGGCCGCTCAGGCCTGATCCGCTGCGGTTGTAATGGTGTTATCCAGCTCCTGGATGCCCTCGCGCAGCAGCTTCACGGAATCGGATAGCACCTGGTGGAAGTCGCGGTTGGCCTCGCCGACCGCCTTGGTCATGCCGTCGCTGAAGGACTGGTGCGCTTCGCCCAGCACGTCGGATACCTTGGCCAGGTAGTTGTCCGCCTCTTTCTGCGCGTTTACCAGTTTTGCAGTGGCTTCTTCGATGCGCGCAATCACGTCGCTCGACATGGAGGCCTCGCGGCGCGCCTGCTCGACAATTGCCTGTATCGAGCCTACCAGCCCGGCCACCGAATCGCGCACCGACTTGTGATCCTCAAGCATTTCGCTCAATCCTCTGGATGCAGCCGAAAGCTGGTTCGCCACCTGCGACGATTTTTCCAGTGTGGCGGTAACGCCCTGACCCGCTGCGGCGAAGTCCTTGGCTGCGAGGTGCAGGCTGTTGGCGCTGCTGTTCATCTTGGAAAGCGCATCCCCGGTAATGTTGCGCATGACAAGAATGGCGGATTTCATTTCGGCGACGGTGCGGTTGACTCCGTCGACCACGACCTCGACCTTGTCGCCGAACTGGCCGACTACCGCTTGGCTTTTCTCGCTCAGGCTCTCCTGATGCTTCATGCCGGCATCTGTGGTTTGCTGAACCTGGGCGCTCATCCTCTCGATGAGCGCGCTCATGTGGTCGGACAGCTCGCTTAATGTGCTTTGCATTTTCGCCTGCGTCTCGCCCTGCGAGCTGGACACGGCCTGCTGCAATTGGTCGACGAACTCGGCCATCTTGTCGTTCATGAAGCGTTGATGCGATTCCGCCGCCGCCATCGATGCTGCCAGTTGCTCGGCCATTGCCGAAGTGCTCTGTTGCCCGGCCTCCGCCATGTTCGCTTCCATTTTTTCGAGGGCGGCAACCGCCGCCCGCAGTGCCTGTATGGTTTCCTGCTGCAGGCTGTTGATGCCGTCGGCCTGACTGCCGAACAGCTCTTTCATCTGCTGGCTGAAGGTTTGCAGTACATTACTCAGCAGGGTCTGGAGCGCTGCTCCCTGATCGTTGCGCGCTTCCCTGAGCGACGCGGCGATCTCGGTGAGCGGCTCCTTCAGGCTGGCCCCGATGCCGCTGACGATGCGGTCCCCAAGGGCGATTGAGGCGGCATTGGACGCCGCGATCTGCTTTTCCGAAAGTTCGATGAATGTTTGTTTCAGTGCGTCCCTGATCAGGCTGGCGATCCGGCTTGGCGATGACTCCGACGCATTGACCAGCCGAACCAGATATTCTTCGCTTGCGCCGCCTTCAAAGAGCGCATCGAGTAGTTGCACAATCTTTTCGACCTTGGCGTTCAATCTGGCGAATATCAGCTTCTCAATGAGCGTGACGACCATTGCGATAGTGATGGCTGCTGCCGATACCAGGAAGGCTTCCCAAACGCCATGCAGCAACTTGTTCAGGCTGTTGCGCACGATGATGGCATTTTCCGATACCTCGAATGCCTGCAAACCAAGGAGGAGACCGTAGAACGTCCCGATAATCCCGACGCCGGTAAACAGCCCCGGCAGGTGCTTGAAGAAATCGGTGCGTAGCGGAATATCGACGATGATCTCGGGCCGAAAAATCACCCCAGCCGGCATGGTCGAGCGCATGCGTGTGGCGGGTTGGCCGGTGACAGAATCGGCTTCGGTTTGCTTGTGCAACGTGGCCGAATATTCCCGCCAGAGGTGTTCGAGTACGCCTTTTTTCTCGAAAATCCGATCCAGCTTGCTATCCGGCTTGCCGTTCAGCGCCTTCAACTTTCTGGCTACCGTTGATAGCCGTATCGAAACGAGTGTTGACGGAAGGAAAAAGAAAAAGAAAAATGAAAAAAGCAAAACCCCGAGTATCGCTGCGAAGATATAAATATGCTGTGGAAGATTTGCAAGTGTCGGCATTTAGCTTTGCGTCAGTGATATGGTTAGTGGAGCCACGGGAGGGGAGCTGGATCCCTCCGTATCGCGCCTGCGAAAGTAGCACTCAGCCAGAGTGATGTCAATTTGGTTGGTGCGGCTGGTGCGGCGCTATCGGATGGGTGGAAACGGCGTATTTTGGCGGAAATAAATTATGGTTGTGGGTCGCAGTCTGTTTTGCTAGAATCGCGCCCTCAATTTTTTGGTAGAAGGTAGTTTGTTCATGACGACTGTACGAGTTAAAGAGAATGAGCCGTTCGAAGTTGCAATGCGCCGCTTCAAGCGTTCCGTGGAAAAGACCGGTTTATTGACTGATCTGCGCGCCCGCGAATTTTATGAAAAGCCCACCGCAGAGCGTAAGCGCAAGCTGGCCGCCGCCGTGAAGCGCCATTACAAGCGCCTGCGCAGCCAAACTCTCCCGCCAAAGCTGTACTGATCCGGCCTTGCCGATCTGCCGCGCCTGCCTTGGGTGCAGCGATGGCTTCCAATATGAGCCTCAAGCAGCAAATCACCGATGACATGAAAACCGCGATGCGCGCCAGGGATGCGGCGCGTCTCGGGGCTATCCGTCTTTTGCTGGCAGCGATGAAACAGCGCGAGGTGGACGAACGCATCGAGTTGGCGGATGCAGACGTGGTCGCCATCATCGAAAAGATGAACAAACAGCGGCGCGATTCCATCAGCCAATACGAAGCGGCAGGCCGCCAGGATCTGGCGGATGTCGAAAAGTTTGAAATGAGCGTGCTGGCTAATTACATGCCGCAACAGCTCAGCGAAGCCGAAATTGCTTCCGCCGTGGCCGAGGCAATTGCCGCAACCGGTGCGGCCGGACCGCAAGACATGGGCAAGGTGATGGGTATGATCAAACCCAAATTGGCCGGACGCGCCGATATGGGCAAGGTTTCCGCTCTGATCAAGGCGCAATTATCCAAGTAAGTCCGGCTTTGTCATTCCGGCGAAGCTGGTGTGGTGCGCCGTTCTGTTTGGAACTTATGCCAATGGTCGGTGCTGAAATATAGGTCGGGTTTCAACCCGACAAGCCGGATCAAGCCCGGCATGACGAAAATCCTTAAGTATCGATCTTGATGTAAGGGCGGTGCTGGCATGATTCCGAAAAGTTTTATTCAGGACCTGCTTAATCGTCTCGATATCGTGGACGTGGTCGAGCGCTATGTGCCGCTCAAGAAGGCCGGCGCGAATTTTGTGGCCTGCTGCCCGTTCCACAACGAAAAATCCCCCTCGTTTACCGTCAGCCAGTCCAAGCAGTTCTACCATTGCTTCGGCTGCGGCGCGCATGGCACGGCGATCGGCTTCGTTATGGAACACGCCGGGTTCGGCTATGTCGAGGCGATCGAG
>Ga0209317_1000889_pt1 | contig 31034 bp, 31 predicted proteins | sample RifGroB2_FD_183994 | JGI IMG/M metagenome (GOLD analysis project Ga0209317, IMG submission 183994) | Soil microbial communities from Rifle, Colorado, USA - Groundwater B2 (SPAdes) (version 2) | ecosystem: Environmental > Terrestrial > Soil > Unclassified | place: Rifle, Colorado | collected...
TAGTTCCCGGTGCTCCGCACCGGCCCGTTCGACTTGCATGTGTTAGGCACGCCGCCAGCGTTCGTTCTGAGCCAGGATCAAACTCTCATTTGTTTTCCTGATTCTTGTTTCCTGTTAAAACTCAAATTCACCGACAGAATCTACCTTTAGTTTTCAAAGAACAAAAATCCCCGCAGCGCCTTTTTGCTTGATCTTGCAAAGACTCTTTTTTCTAAGTCGGCACTTTGAAGTGTTCAGGCTTTCCCAAACTCTTGTTGTTACTTCAGATCGCCGGAGCCCTAAGGTACTGCAGAGAAAGATACAACTCAAAGAACATCTTTCATTGGTAGAATACCAGCTTTTATAATAAATGTCAAGCAGTCGAATTTTGCCTGTCCAATTTCGACAAAAACTATATGTCTCCTAAGAAGCCTTCATTCTCTTCGCCTACAGTAACCTCCTCTCCCGCGAGCCTCTCAAGGAGCACCGGAACTCCTTCTATATCTTTTATATCCTTTTGGCAGAGTATCTTTATTATCTCTCTGAAAGGGGAGAATTCTTCCCACATCCCCTTTAAATGTCCCGAGACATTTTTATGCAGGCATTCTCCTTTCTCATCCCAGTCCATAAGCAGGATTATCCTGTGAAATCTCTCCGCAATATCGTCACAAAATTCATAAAGTCCTTTGCCTGCGTGAAGGGTGATTATCTCTCCAATAAGGCCGATTTTCCGCAGGGCGGCAACATCACGCCTGCCCTCGACAATAACAGGAATTCTCTTATTGATCTCATAAAGGGCTTCGAAGACTTCCTTCAGCCTCTCCGAGCGCTCTATATCGTTCATTGCATTAAAATTATACTACGAGATAGCCGAATCTTTTTTTGAATTTCTCGGGAGTTAAATGCGCGGTCTTTGCGAGGCGTTTCAAATTATCTCCTTCAATATCTTCTTTTTCAAGACGTATCATGTACTTCCTTCCGACTTCGTAAGTCTCCGAGGAAATATCCACCTTTCTCACTTTTACCCTTCCGGTAGAGTGATTCATTACCTCCACGAACGGAATCGGCCTTAAATGCCCGTCGAAAAATGTTATCATCGCCCCGGTGCCGCCCCTAAGCAAATATCGCACAGCGCCGTAGCCTAAGTTCCTTGTATATTCGATATCAAAGGGAATAGGGTCGGCGGCCCGCAGTTCATAGCCGATATTTTTGTCCACGATAATAACCTTAATGCCCATGGAATCGAGCGTCTCTTTCACGCGGTGTTTAAGAACCCTTCCCAGTTGTATTTCAGAAAGCCTTATCCTGCCTGTTTCGTCTTTTTCAAGCTGTTCGTAACGGCTCAATTCTTCAAGGTCGAATTTTTCCGCTATTCCTTCCGCAAGTACCGCAACGCCGTGGTCCCTGCCCATTGAAAGCCGTTTGATTATCGCCCCCGCAAGAATATCGGAGACCCTTTTCAGCGAAAGTTTTTCCTCAAAAAACTCTTCCGCGACAAGCGTTATGGTCGCGCCTGCTGCCTTTCCCATGCCCAAGGCCAGATGTCCGGCATGCCTGCCCATTGTGGTTATGAAGTACCATCTGCCTGTAGTCTTCGCGTCTTCCATGATGTTCTTGACTATCTCGACTCCCCAGTGGCGGGCTGTCTGATATCCGAATGTGGATACCCCGCCCGGAAGAGGAATATCGTTATCTATGGTCTTCGGCACATGAACTACGTTTATAGACCTCCTCGCCTCTTTTTCTATCCAATTAGCCATAAAAAGGGTGCCTTCGCCGCCGATGGTTAAGAGATGCTTAATTCTGAGTTGCTTGAGTGTGGACATGAGGACTTTGAATCTCTCTTTTACCCTGTCCGGGTATTCGCGTGAGGTTCTGAGGATGGAGCCGCCCTGCTTATGTATCCTCGACACGTCATTAATGGTAAGGGGAATTGCGCTGCTCTTGTCTCCGTTGAACAGGCTTTTGAATCCACCCATGATGCCGACAACACGTTTGCCTTCGTTAATGGCTTCGATGGCAGCGGAACTGATAACGCCGTTTATGCCCGGCGCAGGGCCCCCGCCGACTATTATGCCGACAATGTCTTTAGATTTATTCGGCATTATCCCTCTATGCCTGTCCGGCCGATCCCAAAACCTCTTTATTCTTATGTATGATCATCTTCGTCAGTTCATCACGGGCCGGACCAAGGTATTTCCTCGGGTCGAATTCCGCCGGTTTTTCAGCGAAGACTTTACGGATCAGAGCAGTCATCGCAAGGCGCCCGTCGCTGTCGATGTTTATCTTGCAGACAGCACTACGCGCGGCTTTTCTCAATTGTTCCTCAGGAATTCCCACCGCGTCTTTTAAAGCGCCGCCGTGTTTGTTTATCATCTCTACATATTCAGGGACAACGGATGACGCGCCGTGAAGGACAATAGGAAAACCGGGAATCCGTTTTTCGATCTCATCAAGGATGTCAAAGCGCAAAGGCGGCGGGACAAGCACTCCACGCTCATTGCGGGTGCACTGCTCGGGCTTGAACTTCATTGCGCCGTGCGATGTCCCTATAGAAATCGCTAAAGAGTCTACGCCTGTTTTGCCTACAAAGTCTTCTACCTCTTCAGGCTTGGTATAGGTCGACTTTTCTGCTGACACAGCATCCTCTATTCCCGCAAGGACGCCGAGTTCTCCTTCTACGGTTACACCGACTGCATGGGCGTATTCTACTACCTGTTTGGTCAGTCTGACATTCTCTTCATACGGGTGATGAGAGCCGTCAATCATAACCGAAGAAAAGCCGGAATCGATGCAGGATTTGCACAACTCAAATGTATCGCCATGATCCAGATGCAAGGCAAATTTAACCGGCGAACCGGCATCTTTTATCATAGCCGACGCCCCCATTGCAAGAAAGCGCAGCAGAGTCTGGTTAGCATATTTTCTCGCTCCGCTCGATACCTGAAGAATAAACGGAGATCGGGATTCGACGCATCCCATCACGATTGCCTGCAACTGTTCCATATTATTAAAATTATAGGCAGGGATCGCATACCGACCTTCCATTGCCTTTTTGAACATTTCCTTAGTATTTACCAGTCCGATTTCTTCGTATGAAACCTTTTCCATTTTTAGCCTCTCCCCCTAATGTTTATTCCCTTAGGTCAAGGACCCGTTTTTTCTGTAAGAATCGTTATTTTGTATAAATATAGCACATTATTTGACATTTGGCATTATATACATAAATAATTATACATGAACGGCAGGTTCAATGCATTCGGCCCGTATCTTAAAAGAGAATTCGGCAGTATTGTCTACAAGGTAAACGTGGATGCCGGATTCACCTGCCCTAACAGGGACGGCACGCTCGGAGTGACGGGCTGCGTGTATTGCAACAACGACAGCTTCAGGCCTTCAAAGTGCAAGCCCGAACTTTCAATTACAGAACAGATAAAAACCGGCATTGCATACCTTTCAAGGAGATATAAGGCGGATAAGTTTCTCGTATATTTCCAGCCTTACACCAATACATACGCGCCGGTGGAAGATCTGGAGCGGCTTTACAGGGAGGCATTGTCCGGGCCCTCCGTAATCGGCCTTGCAATAGGCACGCGTCCCGATTGCGTGGATGAAGAAAAGATAGAACTCCTTCAAGAACTTGCAAAGGATTATTTCATCTTAGTCGAATACGGATTGCAGTCGATATACGACAAATCGCTTGACTACATACTCAGAGGGCATGATTACCGGACATTCCTCGATGCCCTTCGCATGACCGCAGGCAGGGGCATTCATATCGGAGCGCATATTATTGCGGGATTTCCTACGGAAACGCGGGAAGAGACGCTTGCAATAGCCGACGAGCTATCCAATCTTCCGGTCGAGTTTCTCAAGATCCACCAGCTTCAAATAGTTAAGGAGACTGTGCTTGCGGAGCAATACCTGAAAGAGCCTTTTCATACATTCGGGTACGAAGAATATCTCGACTTCATTGTGGATTTCATCGAACGCCTGTCCCCTGAGATAATTATACAAAGACTGTTCGCCACGGCGCCGGATGACATATTGATCGCGCCTTTGTGGGGAAAAACAAGACAGCAGATAATCCGGGACATAGAAGAGAGGTTTATAAAAAGAAATGCTTTCCAGGGCTCTAAGCGCGTGTGTTTACGGCATTGACGCGCATTTAGTAGAGGTCGAAACGGACATCACATCGAAAGGGCTTCCCCATTTCTCGATGGTAGGCCTGCCCGATGCTGCGGTCAAAGAAAGCAAGGACCGGATAAAGGCCGCCCTCAAAAACATAGGATTCAATTTCCCCTTAAAGCAGATAACCGTAAACCTCGCCCCCGCGGATCTGAAGAAAGAAGGGTCTTCATTCGACCTTCCCATCGCAATAGGAATAGTCGCGGCCGAAGGAGCGATAACAACGGATTCCCTCGGCGATTATCTCTTGGCAGGAGAACTTTCACTCGACGGAAAGATAAAGCCCATCAGGGGAGCATTGCCCATAGCGCTGGAGGCAAAAAAGTTAGGATTGAAGGGAGTCGTCCTTCCTAAAGAAAACGCGGCCGAGGCAGCAGTAGTAAACGGAATAGATATCTTCGGCATGGGGAGCCTTCCTGAAGTTATAGAATTTTTGGGCGGGATTTCACAGCGGGAACCGTTTTCTATAGACATAAATGCCGCTATGGCCGAAAGCTCCCTCTATGAAGACGACTTCTCCGATGTCAAAGGGCAGGAGCACGCAAAGAGGGCAATGGAAGTCGCAGCTGCAGGCTCGCACAATATGCTGATGGTCGGGCCGCCCGGAAGCGGAAAGACCATGCTCTCAAAAAGGCTCTCTACAATACTGCCTCCGATGACATTTGAAGAGGCGCTCGATACGACAAAAATACACAGCGTTGCAGGACTTTTAAAAAACGGGCAGTCGCTCCTCGCAATCAGACCTTTCCAATCCCCGCATCATACGATTTCGGATGTAGCATTGATCGGCGGCGGGCAAACTCCCCGGCCGGGCGAGGTTTCGCTTGCGCATCACGGAATATTATTTTTAGACGAACTGCCGGAATTTAAAAGGAACGTCCTCGAAGTCTTGAGGCAGCCCATGGAAAACGGCCTTGTGACCGTTTCGCGGGCAGTAGCGTCCGTTACTTACCCCGCGCAATTCGTCCTCGTCGCGGCCATGAACCCCTGCCCCTGCGGATATTTGGGGGACTCAAGGCATCAATGCACATGCACCCCGCGCATGATCAACAGGTACAGATCGAGGGTCTCCGGCCCTCTGCTTGACCGCATAGATATTCACGTAGATGTGCCTGCGGTTCCTTACAAGGAATTATCCAACGAGCACGCCGGAGAAAAATCGGAGGTTATAAGGCAGAGAGTCGCAGAGGCAAGGGAAAGGCAGCTCAAAAGATTTAAGGATGACAGGATGTTCGCAAACGGACAGATGAAGACACGCCATCTGAAAAAATACTGCAAGTTAGCCGAGGATGCCCACGCCATTTTGGACGCTGCGATGCAGAAGTTAGGATTAAGCGCAAGGGCGTATTCGAGGATACTGAAGGTGTCAAGGACAATCGCGGATCTCGAAGGCTCCGAAGACATCCGCAGCCGCCACGCCTCAGAGGCGATACAATACAGGACGCTGGACAGAGGACAGTATTAAGCGGCGTTTTATGGTATTATCTTAATAAAGGAAGTAAACAATGAAAGATGAAGAACTCTTAAAACGCATAACATTCAACCCCGAAATTTTTGGTGGAAAGCCGATTATTCGCGGGATGAGAATAGCTGTCGAGCATATTCTTGGAATGCTTGCCTCCGGCTCCACAGTTGAGGAATTATTGGAGGGCTATCCATTTTTGGAAAAAGAAGATATACAGGCATGCCTTGTATATGCCCGCAGGGTAATTGCACATGAAAGGGTTGAACCCGCTCTCACCGCTTAATTCCTAATGAAAACTTTGATGTATTTTGCTAATTTGCGAGAGCGCCTGAGAATTTTCTTATTTGATCAAGCCTCCCCTCCGAGAATGAATTTTGAAGAAGTTGAGAAGTTTATCAAAATTCAAGGCATTATTTTCGTTGTGACTGTAGGTATTTGGTATAAACATTTAACAGGATTCAAACATCTTAAAGATATGACAAGTTATGATATCGTTATATCAGCTTCGATGCTCGGAATTATTCTGCTGGAATTTAGAAGTTTTTACCTTTATGGGTTATTGCTCTTAGATACTGCTAACTATAGACTTTTAAACTCAATTAGCAGATTAAGAGGAGCTTTTTATGAAACATGGCCTATATACGCCTTAACAGTGCTGATCTTAATACTTCTCGAAAAATTATACCCCGGCACTGGTCGTGACAACCTACTGCCTATATTTATAAGCATAATTTGCCTATCTATTTCCGGCATATTTTTAAAGGTTCGCCTTAATCGCTTGGGAGTGCGAATGACAACCAATCTTGCGGATATGATTTTCTTCCCTTTACTTTATATTTTTTTGAGCGGCATCATTGCAATATGGCTCAAAGAAATTCTTCCTGTGATCGATATAAAATAAAAACTGCATAGCAATGTTAGCCAAGCAGCATTAAATCTTCCAAATATGGTCTCCTCATTACTTGGGCTCTTCAGGGCAGCCGGATAATTTGAACTTTAGCTGGTAGCTATCATTTGTGCTATACTTTGATGTGAGGTGATCATTAATATGGCGCATCCGCTTTTACAGAGGATTTCTGTTGACCCAAATATCTGTTTCGGCAAGCCATGCATTAAAGGCACGAGAATCTGGGTATCCCTTATACTCGACTTCCTTGCCGGCGGCATGACGAACAAGGAAATAATTGAAGAGTACCCTCAACTTACCGAAGATGATATCAGAGCTGCCATTGCTTATGGCGCTGAGATGTCCAGAGAGCGCTATGTTGAAGTCCCCGCCGCCGCAGCTAAATGAAATTTAAACTCGACGAAAACTTTGGAACACGCACACAGCATCTTTTTCGAGCCGCCGGACATGATGTTCAGACTGTTCGCGACGAGAGATTAGAGGGATCGCCGGATCATAATCTTTATGAAGTATGTTGCAATGAAACCCGATGCCTTGTTACGCTGGATTTAGATTTTTCAGATATTACTCGTTTCCCGCCGGCCAAATCAGGCGGTATTGTTGTCATCCGCGTCCCTAAAAATCCGAGCATTTCATTACTCGAACAATTAATCATGCAGTTTTTGCAAACACTTTCAAGCATGTCCGTTGAAAGCAGATTATGGATCGTTGAAATAGGCCGAATTAGAATCCATCAGTCAGAAGTAGAAGAATAGTTTCTGCAATCTCATGCCAGAAACAAGCCCACACCTTCGATCCTCCGAGCTTAGCAAACTTCAGCAAGGTTCGGCCAATCCCTTATTAAAATGTTATAATTTCAAACAGGAGGAGGACTCTTGATGCCTTGCTGTTTGGCTGAAAAGTATAAGTGGTGTAAAGACCTTCCTGTCGTTGCTCACAAGGATGAGGAAGGAAAAGAATATTGTATTTTTCATGCCCCTCACGATAAAAAGGGAGTATCGGATGAAGAGTTCAATAAACTGATTTTTGAAAGGATTCACTATACTAAATCAAAAAATGATTTCTGCAGTTTATCAGGCACCATCTTTAAAGATAATATAATTTTTAGTCAAGTTGGGGTATTGACCTCTCTGCCTCCAATTGATTTCTCATGGTGCGAATTTAATGGAGAGACAGGGTTCTCAAATGTTTTATTCGGCAGAGAGGCATACTTCTCACACGCTAAATTCTGTAAGGGGGCTGACTTTAAAAAAGCTTTATTCAATGGAAATGCAAACTTTGAAGAGGCTGCATTGATTGAAAGAGCAAATTTCTCAGATGCCGAATTTAAAGAAGTGGTAACATTTTCTAATGTTAAATTCAGGGGATATGCAACCTTCAATAAAGCCAAATTCAGTAAAGGGGTGAGTTTCGTTAATGCCAAATTTATTGATGCAGCAAACTTCTGGGATACCAAATTCAGTAGAGAGGTAGAGTTTTCATATGCCGAGTTTAACAAGGTGGCAGACTTTACACGGACCGAATTTAAAAAAGAAGCATCCTTCAGCTTTGCTACATTCAATGATATAGCATATTTTTATAAGGCTATATTCCAGAGAGCATCCTTTTACGCTGCCATATTTAATGAGAGGACGTATTTCTACGGAGAAACCTTCATTGAAGGTGGAAACTTCAGGAGTCTCGCTATAAAAGAAACAATCAGATTTGAAAGTGCAAATCTCAAGAAAATCTCCTTTTTGGATACAAACTTGAGAAAAATGGATTTCATCAACTGTGGCTGGCATAAAAGATTTGGCAGAGATGTCCTATATGATGAACTCTCGTTATATACTGACGATAAAAAAGCCAAGAATTCCTTTCAGCCTAAAGAAAAAACAAAGAAAATAGAAATTCTTTACCGCCAATTAAAACAGAAATACAAGGAAGAACACAATGAGCCTGAAGTCTCAAACTGGCATTACGGTGAAAAGGAGATGTTTAGAAAAGGGAGCCGAAGAATAAGATTTAACCCTGCAAGCCTATCCAATCTTTATTGGCTTTCAAGTGGCTATGGCGAAAGGCCTGTAAGAGCTGGGAATGTGCTTTTACTTCTAATATTAACCTTATCGGTTCTTTTTGGGTCCGCTGGTCTTGAACCAAATCCAAGTCTAAATGGAAATCCAGCATACGAAATTAACAAGATCAAAAGTTTATCTGATATGCTCTCTCATCTTTGGGGCATTATATTAAATACCCTTCAGTATGCAACATTTGAGAAAGTGCCTGATTATGTGCCTAAAACTATTTATGGAGCGACCTTGAAATTTGTAGTCAAAATTCTTATCCCCCTTCAAGCTGCCCTTTTTGCTCTTGCTATAAGAAATAGATTTAGAAGATAGAATAAAAAATCTAACCTCGTTAAGCATGGTTCAGTTTTAAAAAATTACTACTACCAATATTTTTTCTTACAGGGGTTAATCCTCCCGCTTATCCAATGCTCCAACTGATCGGGGTATTTTCCCATCAATTACCACATCCATACCGTCAACTCGGCACCGATGACCATTTTAGCGATAGGGTTTCAACGAATACCCCTTCGGTGGTATAATCGGCGTGAGATTACCGGACAGTATTAACTTGTATTTTCCCGTAGAGGAAAGGAAAACGTAATGCCCGACCTAAGATTGAATTTGATAACAAGGGAATGGGTTGTTGTAGAGAGTGATAAAATAATCACGCCCAAGGATTTTGTCGAAAAAAATATCCTGAAGAAACAGCCGGATTATTCCCAGACATGCCATTTCTGCGCCGGCAACGAAGACATGCTTCCGGACGAGGTGGACAGGATCGAGGAAGACGGCAGATGGAAGGTAAGGGTTGTGCGCAATAAATTTTCGAGGCTCTCCGAGGAGGGGGATAATATCAGGTGGAGCGATAAATTAAAGAGAGGCGCAAACGGCGTGGGCATACACGAAATCATTGTAGAGACGCCTTATCACAACCTCACCACCGCTACAACTCCTCTCGAACAGATAAGGGCAGTTATCGAAATGTATAAAAAGAGGTTCATTAAAATATACGAAGACCCGCGTGTGGAACATGTGGTTATATTCAAAAACAGCGGACGTACGGCCGGCACCTCCTTTGAACACTCGCTCTCGCAGATAGCGGGCATTCCGGTAACCCCCCTTGAGGTAAGAGATCGCACAGAATCTTACCTGAGATTTTTCGACGATACGGGAGAATGTCTTATGTGCAGGATGCTCCGCGAAGAGCTTGAGGAAGGCTCCCGGATAGTGCTTGACTCCGGGCATTTCGTATCGTTCGTTCCGTACGCGGCGCTGTCGCCGTTTCATCTCTGGATATTTCCTAAAAGACATGCCGCATCGATTGCGGATCTCACGGGAGAGGAGATTGCAGATCTTGCTTCAAACATGAAAACCATAATGTCCAAGCTTTACTTCGGCCTCGAAAATCCCGATTTCAACTATACGATACGGGCCGCAAAACCGACAAATGCGGGCTCTAAGTTTATGCACTGGTACCTCTCACTGGTTCCGCGCATAGGCTATCTATCCGGCTTTGAGATGGCATGCGGCATGCACATAAACCCCATACAGCCGGAGATAAGCGCGGAGTATTTGAGAAGCATCAGCCTGCCGGAAGAATAATTAATAAAAAAGATTGGAAGGCAAAGGGGTTAAGCCTGGTAATATCAGTTCCCCTATCTCACCCGCCGGAGCGTTTCGGCCTATAACCCATCTTCTCCAATGCTGCCATAAGCGCATCGCGGTGGTCGCCCTGTATTTCGAGGGAAGTATCCTTGACCGTGCCTCCTGTGCCGAGCCGAGCCTTCAATTGCTTTAGGAGTTCCTCCCTTTCCTTCTGAAGCATCCTGATGCCCTCGATGACCGTAACTGACTTCCCGCCCCTGTCTTTCCGGTCAAGCCGGACGATCACCCTCTGTTGCGCAGGACGCACGCTTGCTTGGAGAGCCTTTTCGGAGGGCTTCCGATTTTTCGCGGCGATTATCCGAGGAACAGCTTTTTCCGTGGAGTAGACTAATTTAGAATTCTCGTCCGGCATGGTTTCATTTTAACATGGTATAATAGACGGTAAAGCACGAAAACCATCTATGACAATAAACATTCAAAACATAATCATCGGCGGCGGCAATCCTCCTGTAATCATCGCCGGCCCGTGCGTTATCGAAAACGAGGACATAACTTTTCATATTGCGGAAAGGTTAAAGGAGATATGCGGTGCTGTCGGGCTTCCATTTATATTTAAAAGCTCCTACGACAAGGCAAACAGGACGTCTCTTTCGTCATACAGAGGTCCCGGAATCGAAAAAGGACTTAGAATACTTTCGGATGTTAAGAGCAAATTCAACATTCCTGTTATTTCGGACGTGCATTCCGCCGAAGAAATAAACGCCGCATCGGATGTTCTCGACGCGTTGCAGATACCGGCCTTCTTATGCAGGCAGACGGATTTGATACTTGCCGCATCTAAAACAGGAAAGCCCGTGAATATAAAGAAGGGGCAGTTCCTTGCCCCGTGGGATATTAAAAACATCATCGAAAAATTCACATCCACAGGCAACAAAAATTTATTCATCACGGAACGCGGCACATCATTCGGCTACAACAATCTCGTCGTAGACTTCAGGGCGTTTCCCATCATGCGCTCTTTCGGCCGGCCGGTAATATTCGACGTAACGCACAGCCTCCAGCTTCCGGGAGGGCAGGGAAGCTGCTCAGGAGGACAGAGGGAATTCGCGGAGCCGCTCGCAAGGGCTGCGGTTGCGGTCGGGGTTGACGGCTTGTTTATGGAAGTTCATCCGGAGCCCGATAAGGCGCTGTGCGACGGGCCGAACATGATAAAGTTGGATGAGGTAGAGAAGATGTTGAAAACAATCAAATCGATATACGGACTGCTGAAATGAAAAACAAAAGTATACTTTGTCTCATATTCCTGTCATTAATCTGCTTCGTCGGATTATCCGTTATCGGCGAGGTTGCGGAAGCAAAGAAAGAAAAAGAGGATAAGGAATATTGGTGCAAAAGGGCAAACGCTCATAGGAATAAAATAGAAAAGGCTCAGAGCGAAATTGCCGAAACGGAAGAAAAACTGGCGAAGCTGAAAGATGCCGCATCCAGAGAGGCAGGGAAAAAGAGAAGGCCTCTTGAAAGCGATATTAAGAAGGCGGAAAAAAGGTTAAAAGAGGTCGAGAGGCAGCGCAAAGAGAACGAAAAAGGTATGAGCCGGCTTGAGGATGAAGCGCACAGAAAGGGGATACCGCCCGGCTGGCTGAGATGCCAGTTTACGTATTAACACCGATGGAAAAAATTATTGATATAGCGAAAAGGGTTTTAAAGATTGAGGCGGATGCGGTTGCCGCGCTTGCCGGAAAGCTCAACAGCGATTTTGAGAAGGCTGTAGAAATTATCTTTAACAGCAAGGGCAGGGTTGTTGTTACGGGCATGGGCAAGTCCGGTCTTGTAGGTAAAAAGATAGCGGCCACGCTCGCGTCAACCGGAACCCCGGCGTTTTTCCTGCATCCTGCCGAGGCGAGTCACGGAGACCTCGGGATGGTAACATCCGATGATGTGATAATCGCAATATCGAACAGCGGCGAGACAGAAGAACTTATCGGACTTATCCCGTTTTTAAAAAGGTTCAATGTAAGCGTAATCTCGATGGCCGGGAATCCCGATTCGACCCTTTCAAAAGCGGCGGATGTAACGCTCGATATATCAATAAAAGAAGAGGCGTGTCCTATGGGCGTAGTGCCGACAGCCTCGACTACAGCGACAATGGCTATGGGCGACGCATTAGCGGTTGTTCTCCTGACAAAGAGAGGATTCAAAGAAGAGGACTTCGCGTCTTTCCATCCCGGAGGAAGCTTAGGGAAAAAACTTTTTATCACCGTTAAAGACCTTATGCACTCGGGAGACGCGCTTCCTATAGTATCTCCTGATGCGCCCATGATAAAGGCCACTGTTGAAATATCGTCAAAAAGGCTCGGGGTGAGCATTGTCGCCGATGCCGATAACAAAATTCTCGGTATAGTTACCGATGGAGACTTAAGGCGCGGGATAGAAAAATGGGGCAAAGAATTTTTCGACATGAAGACAGGGGACGTCATGACAAAAAATCCGAAGACCATATCGGAGGATTCTCTTGCAGTAAAGGCATTAGCCATAATGGAACAATACTCCATAACATCCATTGCGGTTCCCGATAATGAAGGAAGGGCAAAAGGCATAATACATCTGCATGATATATTGAAGCAGGGGATAGTCTGAAATGAGAGACAAATGGCAACCGACAAAGGGCAAAAAGCAAATCGCTCAAATCGCCGAAAACATCAAGCTCCTCATCCTCGATGTTGACGGTGTTCTTACCGACGGAAGGATCATCCTCGACAATGACGGAAATGAGTTCAAGGCGTTTCATGTGAGGGACGGCCACGGCATAAAGATGCTGCAAAAGGCGGGCATAAAGACGGCTATTATTACGGGCAGGCATTCTAAGGTTGTAGAGAGAAGGGCTCATGAACTCGGCATTACGGAGGTTTACCAGAGGTGCCATATAAAATCGGTAGCCTATGACCATCTTATAGAGAAGATAGGGATTACGGACGGGGAAACCGCTTATGTAGGAGACGACATTGTGGATATCCCCCTTTTCAGGCGCGTAGGCCTTTCGGTCGCAGTCGCAGACGCTACGGACGAGGCGAAGGCAGAGGCTATGATTGTTACAAAAAACCGCGGCGGCATGGGAGCGGTCAGAGAGGTGTGCGATCTTATATTAAAGTCAAACGGCAAATGGAAAGAGTTGAGCGATGAATACTATAAGGCTTAACCTTCCCACAATCCTCACATTCAGCAGGATAATCCTTATACCGTTTTTCCTATGGATAACTCCCGCAAGCCCCTTACTGGGTATCGGCATTTTTCTTATCGCATCTATTACCGACTTCCTCGACGGATACCTTGCGAGGAGATCCGGCCAGATAACAAAATTCGGAATAATACTCGACCCGATAGCGGATAAATTCCTCGTTATCTCGGCATTGATACTGCTGGTCGATATGGTAAGGCTTTCCGCATGGATAGCAATAATAATCATAGTGAGGGAATTTGTCGTTACGGCATTGAGGGTAGTCGCGCTTTCAAAAAATATCGTCATCCCCGCCGAAACCGGAGGAAAAATTAAGACCGCATCGCAGATGACGGCGATAATACTTCTGCTTTTGCCCGGAGGCATAGGCGACATCGATTTTTATGACGCCGGTTTAATTCTCATGTATATCTCGGCTGTCCTCGCATTGACATCCGGGATTAAATACACGGTTTCTTTCTGGAAACAGGTTCAATGATATTCGCATTGATAATAAGCGCCTTCCTCATCGGTTCAATCCCAACAGGCCTTTTGATCGCGAAAAGCAAGGGCATTGATTTAAGAAAAATAGGAAGCGGAAACATAGGCGCTACAAATGTAATGAGGGCGATCGGAAAAGAAGCCGCCCTTTTGACGTTATTGGGCGATATAGGAAAGGGCATAATCCCGATAATTATAGTCAGGCTCGTGTCCCCGGGTTTCCTTTACGAAGCTGCTGCCGGCTTCTCGGTCATTATGGGGCATAACTTTTCTATCTTTCTTAAATTCAAAGGCGGCAAAGGAGTTGCGACAAGCCTCGGCGTGCTGACAGCCTTTTCACCTCATGTGGGGTTGTTCACTTCTATGCTCTGGCTAATAACCGCAAAATGGACACGGTATTCTTCGCTCAGCGCATTGGTAGCCTTTGGCCTGCTGCCGCTCAGCTTTTATCTTATTGACTATTCCCGCCAAAATATTATATTCGGCGTAATTATAGCCTCCCTCATATTCATCCGCCACACTGCAAATATCAGAAGACTAATTCAGGGAACGGAAAGCAAGATAGGGCAGAAGGCGTAAAAATGGACTTAAAAGGAATCAGAGACAAGCTCCGTGATTTCGCTGCCGAGCGAAACTGGGATCAATTCCATAGTCCGAAAAATCTCTCTATGGCCCTTGCGGCTGAAGCCGCTGAACTGCTTGAAATATTTCAGTGGCTGACGGAAGAGCAGTCGCGGAATATAGCAGCATCCGAAAAGGACATGGCGCTCGTTAAAGAGGAAATCGCGGATGTTTTTATTTACCTTGTCAGGCTCGCGGACAAGCTGAATGTTGACATAGAAGATGCTGTGCTCGAAAAGATAAAGACAAACGAGAAGAAATATCCGGTTAAACTCTCTAAAGACAGCGCCGCAAAGTATAACCGGAGATAATATGAAAAAAGCGGTTGTTCTTCTCAGCGGCGGGATTGATTCATCAACGACCGCGGCCATTGCAAAAGCCGAAGGATACGAAATATATGCCTTAAGCTTTGATTATGCACAGAGGCATAAGATAGAGCTTGAGTCCGCAAAAAAAGTCGCTGAAAGCCTCGGCGTAAAAAAACACCTCGTAATAAATTTCGATTTGAGAGAAATAGGCGGCTCGGCGCTGACGTCGGAAATTGAAGTACCGAAAAGGGGGACTGTCCCAGATTTACGGACGGAGCGAAGCGGAGTCGTAGAATCGGGACTGTCCCCTTCCCCTCCTATTCCCGTCACTTACGTTCCAGCTCGAAACACTATCTTCCTGTCATTTGGACTTTCATGGGCGGAAGTCCTCGAAGCGCCTGACATCTTTATCGGCGCAAACGCGATTGATTACAGCGGCTATCCCGACTGCCGGCCTGAGTATCTCAAGGCTTTTGAAGACACGGCAAACCTTGCGACAAAGACATCTGTTGAAGGAAAGATTAAATTCAAAATAAACGCCCCTCTCCTTTATATGACAAAAGGAGATATAATTAAAAAGGGCGTGGAATTAGGGTTTGATTATTCCCTTACATGGAGTTGTTACGACCCGCAGCCTGACGGAAGACCTTGCGGCAAATGCGATAGCTGCATTTTCAGGGCAAAGGGCTTTCAGGAGGCGGGGATTAACGACCCGCTTTAAAATACAGAAATTGTTATGGCAGAAGATAATAATATAAAAACCATAAGCCTTACGGTTAAAGGGCTCGACTGCGCCGCGTGCGCTGAAAAAATAGAAAAGGCGTTGACGCGTCATGAAGGAATTCACGGCATTACAGTGTATCTCGGCGCGGAGAGGGCGGATGTAAAATTCGACCCCTCTTCAATAAATGAACAATCCATAATCGATACGATAGGCGGCCTTGGATATAAAGTTCTAACCGGAAAAGAAGAGGTATCCGGCAAGTCCTTCCATGAAATGTTTTTCAAAGGAGAATGGACGTTCGATCTTTCAAGAATCGGATTTGTTTTTCTATTGATAATCCTTAGTTTTACAGGCACGACAAAATCAATCACGTCGATAGACCTTTTTTCGATATTTGCCGTAATCGTAGGCGGCTATCCTTTGATAAGGCACGCCTTTATAGATTTAAAAAACAGGGCTGTTACAGCCGACGTCTTCATGTCGATGGGAGTCGTTGCCGCCGCCGCTATAGGAGAATTCCGCTCTGCTTCGATAATAGCCTTTTTCATGCTCATATCAGAATTCATAGATTCATTCACAATGGAAAAGTCACGACGGGCGATAAAAGACCTTATCGATATGGCTCCGAAGACTGCAAGAATAAAAAGGGGAGATGCCGAAGTAGAGATCCCAGTCGAAGAGGTAAAGAAGGGAGATATTGCAGTCATTAAACCGGGTGAAAAAATCCCGGTCGAAGGAATAATAATCTCGGGAAAGGGATCGGTGAATCAAGCGCCGATAACGGGAGAATCGATCCCTGTCGAGAAAAAAAAGGGCGACGTAGTATACGCGGCTACCTTAAATAATCTGGGCGTTTTATTCATAAAAGTTACCCACACGGGTCAGGACACGACCTATGCGAGGATTATAAAGCTTGTCGAAGAGGCGGAGGCGTCAAAGGCGCCTGTCCAGAGGATAGCGGATAAATTCGCGGCTTATTTTACCCCAACCATTTTAGCCGTCGCAGTCATTACCTTTTTGATCACATGGAAGATAACGAACGCGATCGCTGTTCTTGTCGTGGCGTGCCCGTGCACGGTTGCCATAGCAACGCCGCTTGCCGTAGTCGCGAGCATGGGCAGGGCCGCAAAGAAGGGCATAATCATAAAGGGCGGCCGCTATCTCGAAGCCCTCGCAAAGGTGGATACGATTGTAATGGACAAGACCGGAACCGTTACCATAGGCGACCCTGTGGTGACGGATATAAAGGGTTTTGAGGGATGCGACGAGAAGGTAATAATATCCTACGCAGCAGGGGTGGAGAGGTATTCCGAACATCCGCTCGCAAAGGCTATAATCAAAAAGGCGTCTGAGGCTGAAATCGACATTCCGGAACCCGATGAATACAAAGTCGTGCCGGGCATGGGGATTGAAGCCGTTTTGACGGGAAGAAAAATAATGCTCGGCAGCAGGGAAATGCTTCGGAATTCAAATATAACCCTCTCCGAAGATGCCGAAAGATATATCCGGGATAAAGAAGAGGACGGCAAAACCGCCCTGCTCTTGGCGCATGACGGAGTTATCTGCGGAGTTATCTGCGTGGCGGATATAATCAGGGAAGGAAGCATCGAAGCGATAGACGCATTGAAAAAACTCGGCTTTGATGAGCCTATCATGCTTACCGGAGATAATCCGAGGACAGCAAATTCCATCGCATCGGCGCTCGGCATTAAAAATGTTTTTGCGCAATTACTGCCTGAAGACAAGGTTAATAAGATAAAAGAGCTTGCGTCGAAAGGCAGGCGCGTTCTTATGATAGGCGACGGGATAAACGATGCGCCGGCGCTTGCTCAGGCGCATGTGGGCATTGCTATGGGAGCGGTAGGCTCAGACGCCGCGATCGAAGCGTCGGATGTAGCTTTGATGCGGGATGAGTGGAACCAGATACCCGAAGCGATAGCCATCGGGAGAAATACCTTCAGCATAATAAAACAGAACCTCGCGATAGGCATGGTCTTTAATCTGGTCGGCATTTCCCTTGCCTCGACAGGCATCCTCTCTCCGGCAATGGCGGCGGTGGCGCATGTAATGCCGGACGTGGTTGTGTTCCTGAACTCATCGAGATTGTTGAAGTAATCTTTGCATTTTATCCGGCAATTTGAGATAATACACAACAAACCGTTTTTTGAAAGGAAACAAACAACATGGCTACTATCCACAGACTTCCGCGCTCTCCATGGAGGGCGATGATCGAAAGCGCATTTTACGCGAACTCCGTCAAAAAAACCACGCCGGCTGAATTGTATAAACTTTCGCTTAAGCAGCCGGAGGTCATGGCGACGGCGCACCCGTTTTATAAACCCTCTCAGTTCGGCCTTCCGAAGGACGCTAAGGTTCTCATATCGAACGACGGCGGCATAGTGGGACGCACCGCGCGGGCAAGAAGGCTCGTGAGGGAGATGGGCAAGGATAAGGATAAATACCTCCGCATACTCGGAGAAGCTATATATAATCTCAACAGGCGCGAAGGCCTGTGGCTCGAGGCTATTGTGGGTCTGCATTCCGATTTCATGATAAAGGCGCATTTATTAAGCCCTGTAACCGACGCAAAGAATATGTTCGACTGGGGAACGAATTTCACGCCGTGGATGAAACCGTGGAGCGATCTGTATAAAAAATCCCGCAAACTGGACGAGCCCGATATCCTCGTATTCGCGGACCCCGAATGGTCGGACCCCGATTTCCCTAACGGGCTCGTGATAATCGACGAAGATGAAAACTGCATAGCCATACTCGGATTAAGATATTTCGGCGAAAGAAAGAAAGGCACATTAACCATTGCGTGGACTATGGGAGTAAGGCACAACATGGTCGCGTGCCACGGCGGGATAAAGACCATAGGAAGTCATCCGCCGGTAGCGGTCTTTGGACTTTCGGGCTCCGGCAAATCATCCATCACCAACAGCCACGACCACGCGGGCACATTGAAGAAGAGCGAAAAAGTCACGGTCATTCACGACGACGCGTTTTTGATAGACCTCGACAATAATATAACGGTAGCCCTCGAGCCGAGCCTTTTCGACAAGACCGATGCCGTTACGGTTAACGATCCGATAATCAAATATTTCTATTCCGCGCAAAACGTGGCGGTAACAGAGCCGCAAGCCGGCAAAAAACTGATCGTTGCGGAAGATATAAGGAACGACAACGGGCGCTGCATTAAATCCAGAGATATGTTCAACCACGCGGATTCATGCAAAAAGCCCGGCAAGGTCATATGGCTCCAGAAAGACCAGTCGCTCCCGCCTGTATGCAAGATTTCAGGCACGGGGCTTGCGGTTGCGATGGGGGCGTCTCTCAGCACCATGAGGGCAAAGGGAGTTGAAAATGTGCCGAAGGAAGAGCTTGCAAAACTTGTAATAGAGCCGTTTGCCAATCCCTTCAGGGTTCACCCCCTTATAGTGGACTGCCAGCAGTTCAGGAAGCTCTTCAAAAGCGGCACCGAGTGCTCTATAATGAACACCCATGCCTTCGGACTGCCCGGACAGGAAATAGATATTCCCAAGGAGCTTTCCCTTTCAATCGTTACCGAGATGGCGAGGGGAAACATCGAATGGAAGGAATGGAGGGTATTCCCCGGCCTTATGATCCCCAAAAACGGCAATGACCTGTTCGGCGCGGACTTTGACAAAAAATACAAGCCGTCGAGGGATCCGGAGTATCTCCAGTTCCTTAGAAACAGGATGCAGGACCGTATAACCTATCTCTCCAACAAGAGGGACCTAGACCGTGATATGGAAAGCTCTTTCATAGACCCGCTCGTAGCGGCAAGGCTGGTTATAGACAGGATACTTAATCCTATTTAATGAATTTCAACCGGAGTAAAACGACTTGGAAGCCGCAAACATAATCAGGCAGATCGCTATAACTGCCTTTCCTATACTCATAGCCATAATACTACATGAGGTAGCGCACGGCTTTGTTGCTTATACGTTAGGCGACCCCACCGCGAAGATGATGGGCAGGCTCACGCTGAATCCAATCGCCCATATCGATATATTCGGGACTGTTTTAATGCCGTTATTGTTATTCGTATTAACTAACGGTCAATTTGTATTCGGCTACGCGAAACCGGTTCCCATCAATCCGTATAATTTCAAGAATCCCAAGAGGGACATGGCAATATCCGCTGCAGGAGGGCCTTTAACAAACCTGTCGCTCGCTTTTTTAAGCGTGCTGATTCTTAAATACGCGGTAATTCCGGCAGCGGGCTTTATGTCCGAAGATGTTGTAATAAAATTCATTAAACCCATGGTGATGATGCTCACAGCGAGTGTAAGTATAAACGTAATACTTGCTTCTTTCAATCTGATACCGGTTCCTCCATTGGACGGAGGAAGGGTTTTAATGGGGTTTCTGCCTCATAAGCAGTCTCAGGCATTAGGGAAGCTCGAACCTTACGGAATGATTATTATTGTTTTGCTTGTCGCAACAGGCATGGCGCGTTATATAATAATGCCTCTTATGAACTTGTTCATGGCCTTGATAGGCGTAGTGTAAAGGAGGGTTGATGGGCAGAGAGCGCGTATTGAGCGGCATGCAGGCAAGCGGCAAGGTGCATATAGGCAATCTTGTCGGGGCGCTCAAGAACTGGGTAGACCTCCAGGACAAATACGACTGCTTTTATTTCGTGGCGGACTGGCATGCGCTGACAACGGGTTATGCAGACCCTTCTACGATCAAGGAGAGCACGAAAGACCTTTTAATAAATTTCATTGCCGCCGGATTAGACCCCGACAAAGCGACAATCTTCATTCAATCGATGGTACCGCAGCACGCTGAACTCCATCTGCTTTTGTCCATGATTACTCCCCTCGGTTGGCTCGAAAGGGTTCCGACGTATAAAGAAAAACAGGAGCAGCTAAAGGACAGAGACCTCTCCACATACGGCTTCCTCGGCTATCCGGTTTTACAGACGGCGGATATTATTATTTACAGGGCAAAGCATGTGCCTGTCGGGATCGACCAGTTCCCGCATCTTGAAATATCGAGGGAGATCGCGAGGAGATTCAATTATCTTTACAACAGAGCTATATTCCCGGAGCCGGAAGGACTGCTGACTCAGTTCCCTAAAGTTCCGGGGCTCGACGGCAGGAAGATGTCCAAGAGCTATGACAATGCCGTATATTTGAGCGATTCTCCTGAAATAGTGGAACAGAAGATACGGACAATGATGACCGACCCGGCGCGTAAGAGAAAGACCGATAAGGGCGAGCCGGAACTGTCGCCTGTTTATCACCTGCACAAAATATTTTCTTCAAAAGAAGAACTTGACATCGTTACGCACGGATGCAGGACAGCGGAGATAGGCTGTATAGACTGCAAAAAGATACTCATAAAAAATGTCTTTGCTTATTTGGAACCTATATGGAAAAAGAGGACAGAGCTTATTTCGAATCCTGAAATGGTTCTTGAGATAGCTAAAAAAGGATCTGAAAAGGCAGGACAGACGGCTGAAGAGACCATGAAACTCGTAAGAGAGGCGATGGGATTATCCTGAAAATGTTACCAACCGTCGCCGTATAGGTTCTTAATGATATTTCCCCGACGCAATCCACGTAGATAACAATCGTAATCATCTCCGCATTTTTCTTTCAGCATATTCAGATATGCCATGTTCTTTTCGATTGTTTCCATATAAAGATCGGAGTCCACGTCCCATCTTGCGCGAAAGTGCGCTTTCATTGCCGCACCTACGCCGTTCAGGTCATTAAAAATTCGCTTCTTAATAATTGCCTCGTAGAAATTTGGAGTGGACACCAGCAAATCCAATGCCGTTTTATACCCTGTTACGCCTCCTTCCTGAAACTCGAAAAAAAGAAGCGGCAGTTTTTCGAGATAAACACGATCCGCAAACTGGGCTAACAGGTCGCCGGTGCCGAGAACATGCCCCATGCGCGTAACATCCTCGCTCCTAAACGGTATTTCCTGCAAGGGTTTGTTCAGGATCGTATAGAGAACAACATTGGCGCAGTCCTCGACAGCCTCAGCATCGAATCCTTGCGAAGGCAGGTAGTTACGAAGAAGTTCAATAGAACGCAATTCGTGGCCGATAGTATATTTGGCGCCGGTGCCTTCGATGTCTTCTGTTGTCTGTATTAAGCCCGTATCGTGGAAGAGCGCCGCAATTATGCATAGAAAAACGTTCCCGGGCGAAAAGGCTTTGCCTTCAACCCGAAGGCCGTGTAAAAGCCTTGCAACAGCCAAGGCAACCGAAATAGTATGCTGCAGATTATGATATCTGGCGTTATTAGCCTTGTAGCCGGGGAACCTGCCTTCGAAAAGGCGTATGATGTCGTAATATGTTCTTTCGATTACACTAAAGTTTCCAACTTCCATCTCAGCGGCAAGTTTACGGATCTCGGTCAGCACTTCATGAACATCACTGTCGTCGATATATTCGCTCAGCCTGTAGGCTTTATTTTGTCCCATTCATTAATGCCTTTCAAAAGATAATAATTTCACGAATAAACGGCCAGTCCAATAATCACTTCGGCTATCTCAGCCGGGTCGTGGTCAAATTCAATTCCCATCTCTCTATCGGTACGCCAGACCACGGTTCCGCTGAACAGCCCGAAGTCGCCGATTTCAAGCTGCACAATACGGCCCTTTCCTGCAGGAAAAACTGCCTGCACCTTGGCCCCGCCTGTAGAGATGTTTAAAATGCTGCAATCATAGCGTTGTCCTTCCATTATAATTCCCGCTTTTAGAAGGACATTGCGGCGGTCATGTTGGCGCCTATGGTGTTCGCTTTCTTCTTCACGCATATAAATCACCTTTTATTTTGATGTCATTACCCAAACACCCTGCCAGTTATCGCCGGGAGGATTGGCTTTCAGGTATTGACATCTTTCGATATAAAGCCCGGACAACTTATCCTGCGGATTAAGCCTCAGCGCTTCTTCAAACAGCTTTATTGCCTTATCCCACCGGCATGCCCTGTATGTCTGACGGCCTTCCTTGAAAAACCCGAGCATCTCCATCAGATTAGGAAAACTTTCTTCCGTATGATAATCAAGCACCTCATAAACCCTTATAGGCTTGGTCTTGCCTTTAACGACAACGTCATCTATATCGCGGACCCGGTATGTTCCCCGAAGCTTGCCGTAAGTATTCTCGCTTATCAGAATTCTGGCGCTGTATTGTTTACAGGCGGACTCAAGCCTTGAAGCCAGATTGACACCATCTCCGATTATTGTGTAGTCCATTCGTTTTGCGGAACCTATATTGCCGGAGACAATCGTATCAGTATTCAGGCCGATGCCTATATCGACAGGCCTTTTGCCTTCGCCTGTCCTCCTCGCGTTCCATTCGCGCAAAACATTCAGCATTGCTATAGAGCATCGAACAGCGCGATCCTCACTATCATCGTAAGACATGGGAATTCCAAAGGCAGCCATAATCGCATCGCCGATAAACTTGTCGAGTATGCCGCCTTCCGACATAATGCAGTCTACCATCATGGTAAAATATTCGTTAAGCAGGCTTACGGTGCCTTGCGCCCCAAGCTCTTCGGTCATGGAAGTAAAGCTTCGTATGTCGGAAAATAGAATTGTTGCTACGGCGTTCTGCCCGCCCAATATGTCCTGCCCCCCTTCGAGCAGCTTATCCGCGAGCACCGGATCCATATATCTGGACATTGTCGACTTCATCCTTTTTTCGCCTGTGATATCTTCCAATATGATCATTATGCCGAGCTTTTTTCCCTCATTGCTCATCAGCGGAAGCACCGTAATATTTGCCGAGACCTTGAGGCCCTCGAATTCCAGCGCCGCATCCATAGTCACTTCGGACTGCCGGTTTTCCTCTACCCGCCGCACCTTCTCGGCAATCCAGGAATTAGGTCCTGAAAAAAATATGGCAGCGTCGGCGCCGATAATATTTTCGGGCGATATTTTCATAATCCTAAGACCTGCTTCATTGCAGGTGACTATTTTGCCTTCCTCATCCAAAGTGATAACGCCGTTGCTCATGCTTTGCAGCATGCCCTCATTGTAGTTTTTCATGTTTTGAACGTCATTGAAGAGCTTGGCGTTTTCAAGGGCTATAGATATCTGGGCCGTAAATGCCTTAAGCCGGCTTTCATCCTCTTCGGTAAACGGACCTCCGCGCTTATTCAACACCTGCGTTACTCCGAGCACTTTCCCCTGCTTGTTTACGATAGGAGTGCAAAGTATCGACCGTGTAAAAAATCCCGTCTTTTTATCAAAGGCCGGATTAAACCGCATATCGGCGTATGCATAAGGGATGTTAACCGAGCTGCCGGTCGTGAAGACCGCGCCGGCAATGCCCATGTGATTCGGAAACCGGATTTGAACAGCGCCGATACCTTGACCTATTAAAGACCAAAGCTCTTTTGTCTTTTCGTCGTTTAAAAAAATTGTAGAGCGCTCGGCCTGTAACATTTTAGTCGCTTCTCCCATAACCTTTGCGAGGAGGGCGCCCATCTCTATCTCGGAGGTGACATCGGCAACAATATTTAAAAACTCAAGTTCCTGCGCCCTCGATTCCTGCATCCTTTCGACAAATTGCGCGCCTTTAAGGGCAGCGGCAGCCTGCGTCGTCATGGCTTCGAGCAGCTTGAGGTCATTTCCGGTAAATTTTCCATTTTTTTTGTTAAGCACCTGTGCTACCCCTATTATCTCGCCCTTGACGGTCTTAATCGGAGTACATAGAATGCTTTTAGTTTTAAAACCGGTTTTCTGATCGACTTCCGGATTGAACCTATTGTCTTTATAAGCGTTATGAACTATTATTCCCTTGCCGGTCTGAAAAACATGACCGGCTACGCCGGTATTATTCATGATTCTAATCCTGCGCTTCAGATTTCCCTGCGCTACGATAGAGTAAAGCTCGCCGGTGCGGCTGTCATTCAGAAAAAGCGTGCCCCGCTCACCCTTAAGTTCCGTGGTGGTCATATCGACCAGAGTTTCAAGAACCTCATCAAGACATTCTATCGCCGCAAGTTTCTTGGACAAGTTGAGCAGCATTTCGAACTGCTGCAACCTTTTCCCCTCCACAGTACGCGGATACGCGTTATTTGCCGTTCCTATTTTCCGGACAGGCGTTGCTTTTTTCTTCAGCGTCTTGTCAGCCATTAGGATTTCCTTTTGTATTGTTTTTCTCTAGCGCCTCTCGCAGTGTCAGGATGGTCTGCTGCAACTGTTTCAACTCATCCCTATGTCGGCGGCTTTGCTCTTGCAGCCTCTCCTCAAAAGAGAGCGCCTGTTTTTCCATTTCGCTGCGAAGTTCCTGAACTGTTGCCTTTAAGTGGATGACCTCATCATTACGCGAGGCGACCGCCTTTTGTACTTCTTCCTCTTTTTCGCAGCGCAACCGCTCCATTTCGTCGCGCTGCGCGGCAATAGCGGCACGCAATTGCAAAATCTCATCGTTTTTAATTGCCGCCGCCTTTTGTAAGGAATCCTCATCATCATACCGTATGTCCTTAAGCTGTCTGCGCATAGTAAAGATAATAACAGGAGACTTATAGATTTTCAAGATAAAACGCCGTCATGGACGCCATGGAAACTTCCAAAAAGTGTATAATTCTTATTTAATATGGGGGAATTTCTAAAGACTTTAAAATAATGAATATCGGGACTACACGCAAAATACAGCCTGACGATATTAAACTGCAAGCTGCAATCGACGTTGCAGGGGTAATGTTTGTCGTTATCGGCGCGGATCAAAATGTAGCGCTTATCAATAAAAGGGGATGCGAGATCCTCGGATATAAAAAAGAAGAGATTTTAGGCCGGAACTGGTTCGATATATGTATCCCCGATAGGATAAGGGACGGAATGCGCGCAATATGGGAAATGTTGACGGCGCAGGAAATAGAGCCTCTCGAATATTTTGAGAACCCTATCCTGACAAAAGACGGCAGCGAAAGGATCATTTTGTGGAGAAATGCCGTATTGAGGGATGACAACGGCAGTATTTTCGGCACATTAAGCTCCGGCGAGGACATTACAGATCAGAAAAATCTCGACTATCAGATGAGAAAGCTATCGATGGCCGTGGAACAAAGCCCTACGGCAATTTTAGTTACGGACAATAGCGGCGTTGTGGAGTATGTAAACCCGAGTTTTACCCACTTGACCGGTTATGAAGCCGAAGAAGTAACCGGGGGGGAATGCCCTATCCTATTCTCAAAAGAAATGCCTGATGATATCTGCCGGGATATATGGAAAAATATTACGAATGGAGATACATGGCGAGGGGAATTCCTGAACAGAAAAAAAAGCGGTGAATCATTTTGGGCAGGCATAAGCATAGCGCCTATCAAGGGATATGACGGCCGCATTACCCACCACGTTACATTCATGCGGGACATAACCGACCTGAAGCTTCTCGAGGAAGAAAGGCACAGGCAAACGGAAAAGATGGCGGTAGTAGGACGCCTTGCCGCAGGCGTCGCGCATGAGATCAACAATCCCCTGAGCGGTATAATCCTCTGCCTGAACAAATTAACAAAGCCTAATGTGGACGATTCCACAAAAGAAAGTCTTACACATGCGGTTGACGGAGGGCTCCGGAAGATAAAAAAGATAGTCGAACAACTCCTCGATTTTTCGAGAACGACCGTTACCGAAAGAACGCCTAAAAACCCGAATAAAATTATAGACCATTTGCTGCCGCTGCTTGACTATCAGGCATCTAAAAACAATATTACCATTTCTAAAAAATCAGGAAATGTGCCGGAGATACCGGTTGATGAGAATAAGCTCGGACAGGTCTTTGTAAACCTTATTTTAAACGCGATTCAGGCAATGCCCGGCGGCGGGACATTGACGATAGAAACGGCTCTTGAACAGGATTTTTGTGTAATATATATAAAAGATACGGGAGCCGGCATTCCGGAGAGCGTCATGCCCTATATATTCGACCCGTTTTTTACTACGAAGGAAGTCGGGGAGGGCACGGGGCTCGGACTTTCCATAAGCAAGAGCATTATCGAGCAGCACGGCGGCGCTATCGCCGTGGAAAGCATAGAAGGCGCAGGCGCGACGTTCAAAATAAAGCTGCCGATAATCGTGGGATAAATATGAAAATACTCGTTATAGAAGACGAACTCTCGATAAGATTAGGCCTTTCATGCGTGCTTGAAGATGCAGGGCATAAAGTTGCATCTGCGGACAACGGCACAGAGGGCATAAGGCTTTTTGAAAAAGAGAGTTTCGATATGGTAATAACCGATCTCAGGCTGCCCGGGGCGAACGGGATCAAGGTCTTGAAGGCCGTGAAAGGCATTTCTCCCGATACCGGAGTAATTATAATCACCGCATTTGCCGAGGTAAAGACCGCCGTCGAAGCTATTAAGAGCGGGGCTTACGATTATATTTCAAAGCCCTTTGACCCGTCCGAATTGCCGATTATAATCGAACGGTATGTTAAAAGCAAAAGGCTCGAAGACGAAAATATAAGGCTCAGAAAAGAAATTTTGGAAAATAGCGAATTCCAGAGTATCATTGGGGCATCTCCTGCAATATTCGCTGTTTTTGAAAAGATAAAAAATGTCGCCGGAACGGATCTTTCTGTAATCATATACGGCGAGACAGGCACCGGCAAGGAGCTTGTCGCAAACGCGATCCATAATCTGAGCGGCAGAAAAGACAAACCTTTTATAAAGATAAACAGCGCGGCAATACCTGAAACGCTCCTTGAATCCGAGCTTTTCGGATACGAAAAAGGCGCTTTTACCGGCGCACTTCACAGAAAAAAAGGAAAGTTCGATTCGGCGGACGGCGGCGCTATTTTTTTTGACGAAATAGGCGACATGCCTCTCGCTTTGCAGTCGAAACTATTAAGGATAATCGAAACGCATGCATTTGAAAGATTAGGCGGCAATGAAACCATCACAGTCGACGTAAGGATGATATACGCGACGGGAAAAAATCTGCTGCATGAGGTAAAGGAAGGCAGATTCAGGGAAGACCTCTACTACAGGATCAACGCGCTTCCCATAACGCTTCCGCCGTTAAGGAAAAGAAAAGAGGACATCCCTTTGCTCGTGAACTATTTTTTAGAGACCGCAAAAAAGAAGACGGCAAAGCCTCATGTCTCAATAACTGCCGAGGCAACGAAGATGTTTTTAGAATATGACTATCCCGGCAACGTGAGGGAGCTTAAACATATGATAGAGACGTCGGTAACCATGTGCAGAAATACCTACATAAGACCGGGATGCGCCTGTTTTCCAGCGGAACTCGGCAAGACCATGCAGGAGAAAACAGGACTGACGCCTGAATACGGGCCGGAATATGGGAAAATTCCTTTATCCGACATGTTAAAGCTGTTTGAAAGGGATACTATTGCCCGCATCCTTAAAGAGACCGGAGGGAAAAAGAAGGAGGTTGCCGAAAAGCTCGGCATAAGCAGGGAGACCCTCTGGAGAAAAATCAAGGAACACGGCCTCTCCGGGTAATATGTATTCTACGGCATGGAAGGCACGGCTTCAAAGCCTTCAATAACACAAAGCGCAAATCCGCACTCAAGGCATGGAAGATACGGCTTCAAAGACTTTACAAGCGCAGGTTTACGTTCAGAGCATAGATATTCAACGAATTACTCAATAACTAAGCACCGATGCGGATGACGGGAAGGCGTATGTTAGTTGAAAATTTCGTCGGTAAAGTCTTTTCCGCCATACCTTCGACCCACCATTTTAAACGGGATGTGAGGCGTGCTGAAAAAGCCTTTACATAAAGAGGGGAGACAAAGTATTGGAGCGACTTAGGCAGCCCAAAGCGTAACATGGATGTTTAAGCGGGCTGGCTCAGCTTCGGAGAATGGCGGGATGCCGTTCGAGAATGAAGCGGAAATGCTTTGTCTTCCCTCATAATAAAGTCCTTGAATAACGCACGTTAATCCTTTGCAACGTCATTGAAGATAACGTTGCATTGCCGCAACGAATGCCTTATTCCTCAAAAATAAAACTATTGTTTTTATTAGTTTTTCTCCCAGGCATTGTAATTGCATATAAAAGTTGTTTGGCCTTAACGAGGGCCTGCATCGAAGTATAGTTTGAGTTATGGGGAGGGTTCGTGAATTTAAATGATTTAAGCATTAGTAAAAAACTTATTGGAGGCACCATTTTTACGGTATTAATTACCGCGTTTCTGGTTTCATCTGTGTCGTATATATTCATGAGGGGGAATCTTATCAAAAGATTTCATGAGCAGGCAGAGACGGCAGCGCAGACCCTTACGGCGACGCGGGATGTTATCAAGCAGAAGGTAAAGACATACGCGGACATGATTTCGCGCAGGCAGGACATTGCCGACGCAGCAGGCAGAAAAGATGCGGCAAGCCTTGAAAGGCTTACGGTCGCCGAATACAAGGCCCTGCATGAGATGGATGAGACAATTAAAACCTTAGAGATAACGGATGATAAGGGTATTGTTATTATGAGAGGACACAATCCCCAGAAAAAGGGCGATGATAAGTCAAAAATGAACATGATACATAATGCCCTTTCGGGAAATTCTTCGTCCGGACTTGAGGTCTCCCCCACAACAGGTGAAATGGCATTCGATGCGGTGTACCCTTTAAAGTCAGGCGGCAGGGTTGTAGGTACAGTAAAGGTCGGCAGTTATTTAAAGGAAGACACTGCGGCTTATTTGAAAAACATAGCTAATGTCGATGTAATCTTTTTCTCCGGCAATAAAGTGAATGTCTCAACACTGAAAGACGCTTCGGATCTTACGCTCACCGATGAGATGATAGGCAAATTGAAGCCGAAAGAAGCTATACACGACACAATTACGATTAAAGGGCAGAAATACAATATCGGCTACATAGCGACTATCGATCCCGAAGGCAAAACGAGAGGCGCTATGGCAGGGATAATATCCCGCAAGTGGCTTGAGAACAGCATGTCGGTTCTGACTCTGACGCTCCTTATTGCTGCCGTCGGATGTTCAATCGTATTAATTGTGCCGGCAACGATGATAGTCAAACGCATTGTAAACTACCTGCTGCTGATTGTGGACGGCATAGATAAAGTCTCTGAAGGCGATTTAAAGATAAGTATCGCGCATTACAAAGGCAAGGACGAGATAGGCATGCTTGCCAGAAAAACTAATAAGCTGATCGAATCTTTCAGCGGCATCATAAACAATCTGCTCGCGGCATCCAACAGCGTGGTATCATCGGTGGATATTCTAAGGGTAAGGGCGCAAAAAACCGCTGACGGCGCGCGGAACCAGTCGGGTCAGGCGCACCAGATAGCGACTGCAGCCGAGGAGATGAGCCAGACGATTACCGATATAGCAAGGAACTCCGCGATCGCGGCAGAGACGTCGGAAGACGCCATGAAAACGGCATATAAGGGCAAAGAAGTCTCGGACGGCGCTGTTGCGACGGTAAACAGGGTCTATACTTCGACCGTAGAACTCGCCGACATGGTCGAAAAATTGAATAAACGCTCTTCTGAAATAGGGGACATTGTAACGGTCATAAAGGATATTGCGGATCAAACCAATCTCCTTGCGCTGAACGCGGCTATCGAAGCGGCAAGGGCCGGAGAGCAGGGAAGGGGTTTTGCGGTTGTTGCGGATGAGGTAAGAAAACTTGCCGAAAGGACTATAAAGGCGACCGTTGAAATATCGGATAAGATAGGCGCCATTCAATCCGAATCCGTTCAAACAGCCCACTCTATGACAGAGGCGTCGGATGAAGTAACAAAGGCAACGGATTACATAAGGCAGGTCGGAGACTCTCTGAATCACATCGTAAACTCCGTTCAGAAGGTCAAAGACCAGATAACGCAGATAGCAACTGCGGTTGACCAGCAGTCTGCCGCAGCCGAGCAGGTAGCAAGGAGCATAGAGAGAACCCAGTCCATATCGAAGGAAGTCGAAAAGATGTCGGACGATACGGCGCATGAGGTCAATGCCCTTACCAAAACAGCGGAGGAATTAAGGAATTCTACAGCAGGCTTTAAAACAAAAGGAAGCGAATTGATGATACTCGACATCGCAAAAAGCGACCATAGAGTTTTTGTAGGGAAAATCGCATCATGCTTAAAGGGCGATACGAAATTAGATCCTTCGCAATTGCCGGATCATCACAACTGCAGGTTCGGCAAATGGTATTTCGGAGAGGGGATGCAGATGTGCGGTAATTTATCCTCGTTTAAGTCTGTGGACGAGCCTCACGCAAAGATACATTCCATGGCAAAGGAAGCTGTTTCCGCATGTAACTCCGGGGATAAAATGAAGGCCGAGAGGATTTATAACGAGATGGAAGATATATCGGATCAGATAGGCAGCCTGCTCGACGGGATCAAGAGGGAGTGTAAATAAATTATGCCGATAAAAAGACTTTTCAGATGGAAAGAGGGGAAAGATTATAGGATAGACTGTCCCGAATGCGGCGGGGGCATGGATATCAAGGACAAACATGCTAAAAAAATGGACGGATACTACG
>Ga0209317_1000891_pt1 | contig 30989 bp, 31 predicted proteins | sample RifGroB2_FD_183994 | JGI IMG/M metagenome (GOLD analysis project Ga0209317, IMG submission 183994) | Soil microbial communities from Rifle, Colorado, USA - Groundwater B2 (SPAdes) (version 2) | ecosystem: Environmental > Terrestrial > Soil > Unclassified | place: Rifle, Colorado | collected...
CAGGAAAGATACATCTTCCGCCTGCGTTCCGTCCCTAAGCGTCGTATCGTAAAGTTTTACCAGGCTCATTTCCCCACCTTTTGAAAACCTAAATGACGTCAAACCAGAAGACGTTCTACGTTCTACGTTCTACGTTCTACAAACCAGAAGACGTTCTACGTTCTGCGTTAAATGTTCACGCTCTACGTTATTTCCTGAAGCGGCGTTGACATCCAAGCCCTAAATTATTGCCGCGCGGCCGGCAGCCAGCGCGGCAGTAAAGGTTGCTGTCAACGTAGAACGTAGAACGTAGAACGGCTTTTAGCGGCTTTTCAACGTTTTCCGGGTGTGTTACTTCGACAGCCCGAACGCGTCGTGCAGCACCCTGACGGCAAGCTCGGTGTACTTCGCGTCCACGATGACCGAGATCTTGATCTCGGAGGTGGAGATCATCTGGATGTTGATCCCTTCGGAAGCGAGGGTCTTGAACATGGTGGTGGCCACACCAGCGTGGCTCCTCATGCCGAGACCGACGATGGAGACCTTGCTGATGTTCTCGTCGGTGAGCACTTCTTTGGCGGAAATAGCCTCTGCGGTCTCTTTGGTGATGGCAAGCGCCTTCTTGAAGTCAGCTTGGGGCACAGTAAAGGTGAAGTCGGTAAATCCGGCCTCACTCACATTCTGCACGATCATGTCGACGGAGATGTTGGCGTCGGAGAGCGGCGAAAGGATCTGTGCCGCGATGCCGGGCTTATCGGGGACCTGCATCACTGCAACCTTCACTTCATCCTTGGCATAGGCGATACCGGAGACGAGCACTGCTTCCATTTCTTTATCCTCCTTGGTTACCATGGTTCCGAGATTATCGTTAAAACTGGAACGGACATGGACGTCGACGTTGTATTTCTTGGCGAATTCCACCGAGCGAATCTGCAGCACCTTGGCGCCCAGGCTGGCAAGCTCCAGCATCTCCTCATAGGAGATACGCTCGATCTTCTTGGCGTCCTTGCAGAGGTTCGGGTCAGTTGTATAGACGCCGTCCACATCTGTATAGATCTCGCAGACGTCGGCCTTGAGAGCCGCAGCAAGGGCCACAGCAGAAGTATCCGAGCCGCCGCGCCCGAGCGTGGTGATGTTGCCTTCACTGTCCACGCCCTGGAATCCGGCGACGATCAGGATGGTCCCTTGCTCCAGATCGGCGCGCATCTTGGCGTCATCGATGTTCTCAATCCGCGCCTTGCTGTAGGCGTTATCGGTAAGAATGGGGATCTGGAAACCGAGGCAGGACTTGGCTTTATATCCCATCGATTTCAGGCACATGGCCAAAAGGGCGATGGAGACCTGCTCCCCCGCCGCGACCAGCACGTCGTATTCACGACTATCCGGAAATTCGCATACTTCGTTGGCAAGCGCCACCAGCTTGTTCGTCTCGCCAGACATTGCGGAAACCACCACCACCATGTCGTTGCCGGCGTCGTAAGTCTTTACCACTCTCTTCGCGACATTGCGAATCCGTTCGACAGACCCCATCGAGGTGCCGCCGTACTTTTGGACCACCAAAGCCATGTCAGTCCTCCTTCCTCAACTGTTGATCCGCCGGAACTTTTTCGCCCGCGGCGGTTGGAGCAATCTTTATTAGCAAGAATATAACTGCGGGTCAAAACATTTTTTTAGACAACTCTTCCTTAATCAAAAGAATAAGCAGATTCCGATCCGGAAAAGCGCAGAAACAAGAACATCACATAAGAAACCCGAAAGTTCAACTGCCAGACTTCGCTCTGCAAGCTACTGCACATTACCTCTGCTAATTCAACTGGTTTGGATGATGATTCAGGAGTTAAGCTTCTACCCTTACCGCATTATGACAACGAGCTTCGGCTTTTGACTATAGAAACATCATTAGATCAATCTTTGTTTTGAAAACCCGGAACTCGGTGAGAATATCAGGCGGGAAGAAGCGCCTCCAAAAGCTCAGTCGCTCTCGGTCCGACTGCAGAAAAGGAGACACTCCTCTCTTCGGCGCCGGCATGAGAGAGGGAAACGGTGAGTACCTGCGCAGGCATCTCTTCTCCCAGTCGCTCGGCCCACTCGACCACACAGGCCCCGGCTCCGAAGAAGTATTCCTCAAAACCAAGCTCCGCGACCTCCTCCGAACCATGCAGGCGGTAAAGATCGAAATGGTACAGCGGGATCCGCCCCTGATAGATGTTCAGTATGGTGTAGGTGGGACTGGTCACGGGGGTATCGTGATCTACCTCCAGCCCTAGGGCGATTCCCTTGGCAAATTGGGTCTTCCCGGCGCCAAGCTCACCCACCAGGGCTACGAAATCACCCGGCGCCAGTAATCTCCCCAGCTTCGCACCGAGTTCCACGGTTTCGGCTCCGCTATTGGTAACGACGAAATGCATGGTGCTAACCTATCATGGTCTTGATCAGGTCGATGCGAGCGACCATACCTACAACGCGCCTTCCCTCGACAACCGGGACAGCATGAACCTTTTTGCTGCTCATGATATCAGCGACTTCGCTCACCGGGGCTTCAGGGCCGACAGTGAAGACCTCTTCGGAGAAAATCTCGCCAACCGTCTGGGCGGTCATCTTCTGCAGTTCCTTTTCGAAGCGCTTATCGCTCTCGAGGTAGATGACCCAGTCGAATATGGAAACCACGGTCGGGATGTGCAGATTTTTGTCCTGCTCGATCAGATCGCTTTCCGAAACCATCCCGATCAGGTCGCCGCTCGGGTCTACCACCGGCACGCTGCTGATGCGGCGCTCGGAGAAAAGCAGTGCGAGATCCCTGACCGAGGTCTCGGGACTCACGGTGACAACATCTTTTGTCATGACGTCTTTTGCTTTTAACATGGTTATTTCTCCCTTTTGATATTCGAAGCAGCAGACCAAGTAAGATCTGATCTGCGGTAAAACTATCTGCTAGGCAAACTAACCTCCCCCTTTAACAAAGGGGGATTGAGGGGGATTTAACCAGCTGGCTCCGACTAAATCCCCCTTGCCCCAGTGTTGTCGTTAGCTCTTTGCAGTGCCGGTTTCCGCAGCGCAAAAGCCCCTCACCCGGCCTTCGGCCACCCTCTCCCGTAGGCGAGGGTAAGCATTTACTGATTGCCTTAGCTGGCAGAGCGCCTCAGGTAGCATTTCCTGAACATCTGTGGCATTTAGCCCTTGCGTTCCCTTCCGCTTAACCAGCATGTCAGCCGCGTGACCATGCACAAAAGCCGCAAGCTGGCAGGCCTGAAAAGGATCATATCCCTGCCCGACCAGGGCGGCCAAGACACCGGTCAACACGTCCCCCATCCCGCCGCTCGCCATGCCGGGATTGCCGCTGCCGTTGATGGCGATGCTCCCATCGGGTGCGGCGATGATGCTGCGCGCTCCCTTCAGGATCAGATAAACCTGGAAACGTGCGGCAAATCCCGCGGCACAGCCGATCCGGTCCGCTTCAACCTCGGCTATGGAACAACCGACCAGGCGGGCCATCTCTCCCGGGTGCGGGGTAAGCAGCGTTACCCGCCCCCGCCTTGTTAAGAGCAGCTCCGGCGCGGTGGCGATGGCATTCAAGGCGTCGGCATCCAAGACGAGCGGCCCCGGCAGGGAGGAAATTAGTGACTGCACCAGATAGAAGGTCGAAGCGCTGGCGCCGATTCCCGGACCTAGCGCGACGGCATCCCTTCCCTTTGCGGCCAGCAGCAGTTCGGAAAGTGCGCCTGCCGGCAGATAGCCCGATCCAGGTCTGCCAACCGGCAAGGTCATCGCCTCTGTGCTCTTTACCTCCAGTATCTCGTTGAGGCCGGCCGGCACCGCCAGGGTCACCAGACCTGCTCCGCAGCGGACGGCGCTGTTTGCCGACATCGCAGCGGCACCGGTTTTGCCGGTGGAACCCGCAATAATGAGGCAATGCCCGCTGCTTCCTTTGTGGGCGGCAGCGGAGCGCGGACGGAACAACCTTTTAGCGGCACCGAGATCAATAAATTCGTAGCCGGAGGCATCGGAAACAACAGCGTCAGGCATGCCGATGTCAGCCACGATGAGACGGCCGCACAACCCGGCACCCGGGTGCAGGATGTTGCCCAGCTTCGGCAGCGCAAAGCTCACGGTGAGATCGGCGCGCACCGCCCGTCCCAGCACGCGACCGTTAGCGGCATCGACCCCCGAAGGTATATCGACCGCGACCACCGGCACGCCGGCGGCGTTGATCATTCCAATCGCCTCTGCATAGATCCCGGAAACGTCATTTTTGAGCCCGGTACCAAGCAGTGCGTCAACGACTAAGGCGGCATTTTGAAAGAGTTCCGCATGCCCTGCCGGCCCCTCTGGTGCACAGATAACGGTTGCTGAATTCAGGCGCGACAGGTTGGCAGCGGCATCCCCTGTGATGGAGTCCGCAGCTGCCAGAAGCAGCACCGGCGCATGCCACCCTCTTTCGGCGAGGATACGGGAGATCACGAAACCGTCGCCGCCGTTGTTCCCTTTGCCGGCGACGATGAGCGCCGTTTTTCCGGCTCCCGGGCCGAAGGTCTCGGTGATGGCATCGGCGCAGGCCGTTCCCGCATTTTCCATCAGCGTGAGGCCGGGGGTGCCGAACTCCCGTATCGCCCTTTGATCCATGAGCTGCATGACCTGGCCGCTTACTACCTTCATCTAACGCTCCAATACCACCATGGCAACGGCGCATCCCGCATCGTGCGACATCGACAGGAAACAGGAGCTAAGTCCGGCCTCCTGGAACAGTTCCAGGGCACGTCGGTACAGCCTCAGTTCCGGCTTGCCAAGATGGTCGTTAGCAACCTCCATATCTTTCCACGATATGCCGTCACGAAGCCCGGTCCCTAAGGCTTTCAGGAAAGACTCTTTGGCAGCAAAGCGCAGGGCGTAATGTTGCGCGCTCTGTTTCTTCGCCGCGCAGTAATTAATCTCCAGGGGTGTGAAGAGCCTCTGAAACAGGGAGTCGTTGCCCTGTTCAAGAAAACGCTCGAATCGCGCTATTTCAACAATATCTACGCCGGTGCCGTATATCAAAGTCTAACTCCGTGAACATCAGAAGGCGCCCAGTCACGTCTGCTGCGCTTTCCTGTGAAGGTAAGGTAACTTTGCTGTTATTCGCCTATGGCATCAAATCAACCAGCACGAATATCAGCAACAGATGAGCTCAACTTACTCAGAATGCTCCACCCTGACAGAAGCAATAAAGCTCCGACACTGTCACTGGGATGGAACAGGGTAGCTCTGATTGTACGGTTGAGATTTATAGAGAGCGATAAAGATGTGCAGGTTGGGCTAACGATCAGATCAGTGGCTGCCGATGCCAATCGGGAACTGATCTAATACTATACATTATTGGCAGGAGCCACAAGCGCTAATGTGAGAGTAATCAGGTCCAGTTTCATTGGGGATCAGCAGCGGCCGGCAGGGTTTCCCGCCATTCACGGACCACACCCGGCAGGTCGAGCGACCAATCCGAGAGGGCTTTAGCCACCGCTGTTTGTATTGTGGCGCGCTCGCCGAGACTCTTCAATATCTGCTGTACTGGATACCAACCGTAGCGCGACACCATGTACTGGGCCAGCGAATGACTTTGCTCGTAGGCCAGCCCCGCCACGCCACCGGCCATGGAGCCGAAGGAGCCGGAAAGGGTAGCTTGCGAAAGCAGGCGCCCCTCCTTGGCTGCACGGGGGAGATCCGTCATGGGATGAGCAAACTCCTTGCGCCCCTGGATCTCCGCCAGCCCCTCGTTGAGCCAGGTCGGAATGTTACCGCCGGTCATCTCAGCGATCAGCACGTGGGTGAATTCATGAAACAACACGGCGCGCATCTGAGGCGTGATTTTGGTGACGCCGCCAACTGGCAGACGGATCTTGCCGTCGTATAGTCCTCCGGACCAGTCAGGCCCGGCGGTCACGCTACTGTAGTCCTGCTTGGCATAGAGCAGCACCGGGATTCGTGCGGTGGGGAACCGGCCGAGGTCGTCACCGACGCTGTTGTAGGCGCTCTCCAGCGCATCCAGCACCTCGTCCGCCAGCCCTTGCGGGAGCTCCGCATCAAAGCTCAGGTCGAACATGGAGCTGTAACCCTTGTCCATTTTCGACTCGACCGGCAGCTCACGCTCCGCCTTCTCGATCAGGCTGATCGTCGCCTTGTCGGCAGGCTCCTTCTCCAGCGCGCGACGCCAAAGAGCGAGCGCGGCCGGGAGGTCCCCTGTGTCGTAGCTTATCTTTCCAAGATAGACGAGCGGCTTCGCCCCCTCCCCTGCCTGTTCCAACTCGGCCCTGGCCGTGTCGTAATCCTTATTAAGGTAAAGAGATATGCCACGCATCAGGCTCAGTTCGACCGTGCCGGGATAGAGATCGCGCGCCTGGCCGTAGTTCTCGGCCGCCTGAGCGTAGCGCCCCGATTGCAAGTCGCGCTGGGCGATCCGGGCGTAGAGGTGCGCCAGGTTTTGACGCAGCACTTCGTCGTAGGGATAGAGCGAATAGCCACGTTTGAGCCCTTCCAGCGCGCTATCGTACTCGCCGCGGCTAATGAGTTCTTCAGCTTGTGCGTTGTAAGAGAGATTGTCGCCGGCGCCAACCGTGCGGGCCAGGAGGGTGAAAAGCAGCAGTAGAAGAGCGGTTGAGCGTGCAGTTTTTCTGGACATTCGTCTGCCTCGAGCATGGGTGGCGGAGGTTCCGGGTCGGGTGCGAATCAACAGGATCCTACAGGGGAACCCCTTGCGGGTGTCCTGCCTTGCCCCCTGGATACCCGCGAGGGGTATCCCTACAGAAACTTTTACAGCCTGATCTCGCCAGTGGAAAGGTGGTCGAAGAAATCGGGATTTCCACCCTCCCCCAGCCCCTCCCATCAAGGGAGGGGGGCCAAGACATAGCGAAGGGTCAAAACTTCCTGGGGAGCTAACGTTTAGCGAGTTAGGGAGAGCTTTAGTCCCCTCTCCCCTGGTGGGAGAGGGTCAGGGAGAGGGGGGAAATGCCGGCGTGTCTGCCGCATCCCTGCCATCTGCATCCCCGGCATCAGCTTCCCTGCCATCCGCATCCCCGCTAGCTATAGCTTCCGGCTGATCCCCATCCACCCTATCTGAGCCTCTCGCCTTACGAATGCTCCGCACAATGCCGTCCACGTCAAGCCCGTAGGCGGCTTTCAATTCAGCCTGCTCACCTTGCTCGACGAAGCTGTCCGGAAAACCGAGACGGGTGACGCATACGCCGGTGACATCGTTCTCTTCCAGGAGTTCCAGCACTGCGGTGCCGAAACCACCCTGCAGCGCGTTTTCTTCCAGCGTTACCAGCATTCCGGTGCCGGCAAGCGCGAGTATCAGCTCGACGTCCAGCGGCTTTACGAAACGGGCGTTCATCACGGAAAGCTCCACCCCCTCACTGGCAAGCAGGGCTGCCGCTTCCAGTGCCGGCTGAACCATGGTGCCGATGGCGATCAGGGCACCATCTTTTCCTTTTCTTAACAGCTCGCCTTTGCCAACCGGAAGCGGGGCCAGGATCTGGTCGATCGGGACTCCCAAACCGTTACCGCGCGGGTAGCGGACGGCGGAGGGGCCGTCGAGTGAAAGAGCGGTGACCAGCATGTGCTGCAGCTCGTTCTCGTCTTTGGGCGCCATGACGGTGAGGCCGGGAAGCTGGCGTAAATAGGAGAGGTCGAACACGCCGTGGTGGGTCGGACCGTCGCTGCCGACCACGCCGGCGCGGTCGATGGCAAAGAGGACCGGGAGATCCTGCAGACAGACATCGTGGCAGAGCTGGTCGAAGCCGCGCTGCAGAAAGGACGAGTAGAGCGCGACTACCGGACGGAACCCCTCTGCCGCAAGCCCCGCCGCGAAGGTGACAGCATGCTGCTCGGCGATCCCGACATCAAAGAAGCGTTCCGGAAATTCCCTGGCAAAGGGTGACAGGCCGGTGCCGTCGGGCATGGCAGCCGTGACCGCGACGATCTTCTCGTTCTCTAGAGCGAGCCTTTTGATGGTCTGACCGAAGATCGCGGTATAGGAGGCGGCTCCGCCTTTTCCCTTCAGCACTTTGCCGGTTTCGGCGTCGAAGGGGCCGACACCGTGGAACAGTGACGGGTTCGCCTCGGCGGCGGGGTAACCCTTGCCCTTCTTGGTCAGCACGTGGATCAGCACCGCGTCGTCGAAGCGCTTGACGTTCTCCAGGGTCTCCAGCAAGAGCGGGATGTTATGACCGTCGATGGGGCCTATGTACTCGAAGCCGAAGGCCTCGAAGAGCATGCCGGGGGTGAATAGTCCCTTGAGCGACTCCTCCGCCCTCTTGGCAATCTTGAGTGCGGATTGGCCGAACCTCGGCATCGATTCAAGAAACGCCTCCAGATCCTTCTTGGCCTTGTGCACGAATTCGCTGGTGATGGTACGGGAGAGCAGGTTGGAGAGCGCCCCCACGTTTTCCGAGATGGACATCTCGTTGTCGTTCAGGATGACGACCAGGTCTTTGTTCAGCTCGCCGGCATGGTTCAGCCCCTCGAAGGCGATGCCGCCGGTCATGGAGCCGTCGCCGATCACCGCGAGCACCTTGTTGCGTGCTCCCTTCAGGTCGCGAGCCACGGCAAGACCGAGCGCTGCGGAAATGGAGGTGGATGAGTGGCCGACGTCGAAGCAGTCGTGCGGGGATTCGGCGCGCTTGGGAAAGCCGCTCAGGCCGCCCATTTTGCGCAGGGTCCCGAAAGCGGCGTTGCGTCCGGTGAGAAGCTTGTGCGCGTAGGCCTGATGCCCCACATCCCAGACGATTTTATCCGAGGGGGAATCGAAGACCCGGTGCAGCGCGATGGTTAATTCCACGACCCCGAGGCTTGGTGCCAGGTGGCCGCCGTTGGCGGCGCAGGTCTCGATGATCCGGGTGCGCAGCTCCGAGGCAAGAACCTCGAGATCCCGAAGCGAGAGTCCCTTAAGCTGGCCCGGCTCCGTGATCCTGTCCAAAATCAAAGGCATCAAGAATTCCTTTTTACTATGTAGGAAGCAATGGCGCGCAGAGGCTCGGCGCGCTCGTCAAAGGGCGCCAAGGCATCGAGCGCCATCTGCACCAACTCCTGCGCACGCTGCTTGGACGCCTCCAGACCTACCAGGGCAGGATAGGTCGCCTTGCCGCGTGCCTGGTCGCTCCCCGCGTCCTTGCCCAACTGCTCCGTGGTTCCCTCAACGTCGAGGATGTCGTCGGCGATCTGGAAGGCGAGGCCGATGGCGTCGCCGTAGCGGGTAAGGGCGTCGAGGCTCTGCTCCGTGGCGCCGCCAAGGATTGCGCCGGCGCGCACCGAAGCCCGGATCAGCGCACCGGTCTTGTGGGTATGAATATAGGAGAGGAGCGCCAGATCGATATCGTGCTTCCCCTCGCTCTCCATATCTACCATCTGGCCGCCGACCATGCCGCGTGAGCCGGAGGCCTGGGAGATCTCGTGAATAACCCGGAGCCGCGCCGCGGGATCTCCCCCCTCCGGACAGCGGGAGAGCAGAATGAACGCCTCGGTCAAAAGGGCATCGCCGGCAAGAATGGCGGTCGCCTCACCATAGACCTTATGGTTGGTAGCATTCCCCCTGCGGAAATCGTCGTCATCCATGGCGGGAAGATCATCATGAATAAGGGAATAGGTGTGAATCATCTCCATGGCGCAAGCCGCAGGCAACGCCAAATCCATATTGCCCCCCACCGTCTCGCAGGCCGCCAGCAGCAGCACAGGACGCACACGTTTGCCGCCGGCGAAGACCGAGTAGCGCATGGAATCGTGCAACGAGGCCGGCAGCTCGCCAGCGGAAGGGAGAAAGTCGTCCAGCGCCTGGTCGACCAACTGGCATCTCTGCTTCAGATAATCCTTCAAGTCCATAGGGATCTCACTTTGAATCAGGATTTTATTCTTCCTCTTCAAACGGCTTGGTGACGAAACTTCCGTCACGCTGCTTCATGAGGAGTTCTACCCGCCGCTCAGCCTCGTTGAGTTTTTTGCTGCAGAAGGCGGAATGCTTCACCCCTTCCTCGAAAGCTTTCAGCGAATCTTCCAGGGAGAGTTCCCCGCCCTCAAGCTTCTTCACAACTTCTTCGAGCTTTTTCAGCGCCGTTTCGAATTTCTCTACTGCCATTAGCTAACCTCTTGGAAAAAGTAGACGTTATTATACAGATTGCGTAACTGCCGTCAAGGTTAGAGGCAGCCCCTAGCCCCCAGCCCCCAGCTCCTGCTTCACAGGCAGCGTCGACTCCACCCGGCAGACGGCTCCACCCGCGGAGAAGCTCAACTCCAGACGATCGCCCTCCTTGATCTGCCGGCTGTACCTGACCACCGAGCGCTCCGGCAGCTTGCGCACGATACTGTAGCCGCGCGAAAGGGTCGCCAGCGGCGAGACGGCATTGAGCGTACCCGAGGCGAGACGCAGGCTTTCGGTGGCGCAGGTCAGGCGGCGCGTCAGGGCATGGTCCATGCGAAGCGACAGCGTGTCGAGCCGTTCGGCGGTCCGCTTCAGCGTTAGGGCCGGGGTCTGCTGGGCAAGACGGGCAGAGAGCGAGACCACCCTCTCGCCGCTCTTATCCAAAATAAGGCCGGCCTCGCGCACCAGGCGCCCATCAAGCGCGTCGACCCGCTGGGAAAGGTGTCCCAGGATCCGGCTCGGATCCGTGATCGCCCGGCTTAGTGAGGTAATCAAGGCACGCAACCTCTCCATCCGGCGGAACTGGGACATGTCCAGGCGATGGCAAAGGGCATCCAGCTCAGCCGTGAGTTCCTTTTTGCTGCGAACCACGAGTTCAGCCGCGGCTGAGGGGGTCGCGGCCCGCAGATCCGCCACAAAATCCGCTATGGTGAAGTCGATCTCGTGCCCTACCGCCGAGATAACCGGAATCGCGGAGCGGAAAATGGCACGCGCCACTATTTCCTCGTTGAAGGCCCAAAGATCCTCCAAAGAGCCGCCGCCGCGGCCGACGATCATCACGTCGATGTTGCCGACCCGGTTCAGATCGTCAATAGCCTGCGCGATCTCGGCCGCAGCCCCTTCCCCCTGGACCCGTACCGGAGAGATGAGCAGCTCCACGTTGGCGAAGCGGCGCGACAGCACGGTGAGGATATCCCTGATGGCAGCGCCGGTCGGAGAGGTCACTATCCCGATCCTCCGGGGGAGCTTCGGCATCTCCTTTTTGTGCAGCGCAGAGAAGAGCCCCTCCTTGGCGAGCCTCTCCTTCAGTTGGATGAAAGCGAGCTGCAGTCCTCCGATCCCCTGCGGTTCAAGGTATTCGGCCACCAGTTGGTACTCGCCGCGCGGCTCGAACAGCGTCAGTCTGCCGCGGGTCAGCACCCGCATGCCGTCTTTCGGGGTGAATTTAAGAGTGCGGAAGGCTCCGCGAAACATGACGCAGCGAATCTGGGCGCCTGCATCCTTAAGAGTGAAGTAGCAGTGTCCCGACTGCGGGCAGGCGAGGTTGGAGATTTCCCCTTCGACCCAGACCTGCTCGAAGTTCTCCTCCAGCACCCCGCGCACCAACGAAGTCAGCGCGCTGACGGTGAGGACCCGCCGCTCCTTGAAAAGTTCCACTTGCACCTCCGGCGTTCGGGCGATGTTACTTGCGAGGCTAGTTAAGAAGCCAACTAGCTAAATTTTCGGGAGGGTAGTCTTAGCTCCACCTGGCGTTTCCACCTCCCATTCAAGGGAGCGGGGGTAGGATGCCGGTGAACGAAGTGAACCGCATCATGGCTCCCTTTCGCTACAGGAGGTTTGCGTGATGATCGGGCCGTTCACTGGTTCATTCCACCCGAAAGCACCTGCGTTTCTATCATGCCGGTCTGCCACTGTCAAACCGGTTGACCGGCAGGGATGTCGATGTTAATATGCGCGCCATGAAAAATTACCCTTATGTGATCACCGTCTCCTCCGAAAAAGGGGGGGTGGGCAAGACGACTCTGGCAACAAACCTCGCTATCTTCCTGAAGGCGCTCGACGAGAACCTTCCTGTGTCGATCTTCTCTTTCGACAACCACTTCACTGTCGACAAGATGTTTTCCATTAAGGGACAACAGCTTAGGGGGACCGTGGCCGACCTGCTCCTGGAGACACCGGGATGCGACCTGCTGCACACCGGGCAGTACGGGGTGAACTATATCCCTTCGTCCACGGCGCTACCCGACCTGAAAGGATCGCTCAAGGGACCGATGGTGCTGGCGCGGCTTCTTGCCATGTCGGATATCCCGGGAATTATCATCGTCGACACCCGGCCGGACCTTGACGTCATGACCCAGAACGCGCTCTACGCCGCGGACCGGGTGCTGGTCCCGATCAAGGACATGGCGAGTATGGACAACTGCAGGAACATCTTCGAGCTGTTCGACAAACGCGGGCTGGACCGGAAAAGCCTCTCGCTGATCCCCTGCCTGATAGACGAGCGCATCAAGTTCGAGGGGCTGTTCAAGGACCAGAAGACGCTTCTGAAGGCTTTCGCCATCAATCGCGGTTACCGCTGCTCCGACACCTTCATCTCCAAGAGCCCCAAGGTCGAGAGCCTCAACACCAACCCGGATGGCAGGATTTACCCGATCTTGACCCACGGACGCGGCACCGAGGTCTACAGCCAGTTCACGGCGCTAGGCCAGACCGCGATCAAGGAATATTACGCCACCGAAGAACCGCGGGCCCTTCTGTTTGACAATTGGCAAAAAGAAGAGGATCAGCGTAAGAAGGAAGCGTATTTCGGCAGGCTCACCGGGCTTAAGAGCGAGTGCCTGGTTTGTGGCAAGGAGTTAAAGCAGGATTCCCAGGTTTCCTATTACTGCGAGAGCTCGGACGGCGCCGCAAGCGGCTACGTGGAGTCCGACTGCTTCACCGGGTTCCTGATCTCAGCCATCTTCCGAATCGACCGTGAGCTCGCCGCCGATGACCCGACGCGCTTGATGATAGACCAGACCGCGCGTGAGTCTGTTTTCGTGTTGAATCCGGGAGACGGGGATTCCCCAGGAAGTGTAGACTTCCACCGCTTCGATCTAAGTGGCAGCCAGCTTTTGAAGAAGACCTACCCGCTCGCCAGGTTGCCTGAGCGCGACAGCTTTTCCGGCATCGTCGAGGGGACCCTGGCCGGCTATGAAGGGCAGTTACGTGACGCCTTCCTGATGGTTCATCCGGTGAGCGGAGAAAATCCTGCGTCGATTCTGGTTGAGGAAAGCTACCGCGAGATGCAAAAGCTTAAAAAGAGGATTGCCTCTCAGCTTTAATCCACCACATCCAGCCGACACGGTTAATCACACTCCCCCAGCTTGACCGCTCTATTACATCTCAGTTAGATTTGCACCACTATAGTCCGCTCTTTCCCCTTAAAAAAGGGGAGGGAGCGGATTTGCCTTTCAAACTCGGTAAAAAAACCAAATCGAACCATATATAACAGCATTGACAGGGTGGCTCGATCCCCCCTCTCCCTAACCCTCTCCCACTAGGGGAGAGGGGATTTTGTCCCCTCCTTCGGTGGAAGGGGCTGGTCGGTGTTTTTTAAAGGGAGAGGCTTTAAGCTCCCCTCTTTAGTGCAAGGGGCTGGGCGATGATTTGTAGGGTGAGAGGGGATTTCGAGCTCCCCTCCCTTGAGGGGAGGGGCTGGGGGAGGGTGAAAGGGGATTTTTTGCTTACATTGTCAGTTTGGAAACGTAGACGAAACTAATGCCGCTTTTCGCCAACTCGGGCATCATCGCCTGCAGAGCCCGGATTGTGGAGGGGTGCGGATGGCAGATGGCGATGGCTGAGCCGCTTTTACGCGCGATGGCGGCAGCCTGCGCCAGCTGCTTGCCGATCGCCGCCTCGTCCTGCACGTTGTCGAGAAACACCTGGCGGGTCGCACATTTAAGACCCAAGGCACGCGCCGTCTGGTAACCGACGGAGGCGGGCGAGGTCTTGCTGTCCACGAAGTAGATACCCTTCCCTTTCAATACGTTCAGCACCACTTCCATCTTCTCGGCGTTCTGGGTGTACCGGGAACCCATGTGGTTGTTGGCGCCTACCGCATAGGGGACGCTACGGAAATAGCTATTTACCCGCTGCTCGATCTCGGGCTTCTCCATGTTAAGCAGAAGCCCAACCTTCTCCAACGGCTGTTTCGGATATCCCTCGGGCTCCATCGGCATGTGCACCATAACTTCGGCACCGGCGCTGTGTGCAGCTTCGGCTACTCGTTTGGCATGGGCCAGGCTGGGGATGACGGAAAAGGTGATCGGAAGCTTGATGGATAGCAGCGACTGGAGTTCCTTCATGCTGCTCCCCATATCGTCGATTATTATGGCGACCTGGCCGGTTCCTTTGGCGCGCGGAGCGGCAGCAAGGTGCGGCTTGGTGGCAGGGACTGAGGCGGAAGAGAGCTTCTGTTGCAAAGGGCGCGGCGGAATCCGCAGGTGAGGAGCCTGGTCCGTGCCGCCAGCCGGCTTAGCCGGTGTGCCTGATTTTGCCGGTTCAGTCGGAGCAGGCGACTTGCGAAACTGCTCAAGCAGGAAAAACGAGCCCGCTATGAGAGCTGCGACCAGCAAAAGCGCGAGCCAAGGCTTGCGCCCGCCGCCCGCGGATGGTTTACGTCTGTTGACTGCCTTACCCTTTCCCTTTCGTGCCACTGCAAAGACCTCCTCAATTTAAAAACCCGCAACGCGCGTCCGTTACGGGACTGTAATAGCCACTTAAAATCCTATTTGCTGATCTGCAGCTCGCATCTGTACTGTCAAAAGTTCCCCTTTGAAAAAGGGGGGAGGCGTTTATGCTGCAGATCAGCACTTCTGTGGAACTTCAAAGGCAAATCCCCCCTGTCCCCCCTTTGCTAAAGGGGGGGACCCAGTATCCGGGGATCTTAGAGTTAGGGCAGAGTTCCTCTCGGATAAAACGCCGCTACAGGCGGGGTCGGTTGCTAATCAGGCTTAGAATTGACCTGAGTGCTGCGGACTTCAAGCTATTCATGCAAGAAAGAATAGATTGTGGTTAAAGGAGATAACACGATACAAGAGGTATTTGCAAATGGTTTAAAGGCAGGGATTGAGCTGCGGAAATTGCAGAAAAAACGTCATCTACTGCACAATCTTTAATATTGCACAAACGCTCATCCAGGAAGGGGCAGCTTTCAGTTCACCACATACGGCAACTGGAAATTTCCAGCAACTATGCCGGGAACAGTAATATCTTCATCCAAAGAGTCCCATCTTAAAGCAAAACCGTTCAACCTGATGGTCACTTCTTTCAGTTCTTCATCAGTCGCCTGAGCAAGTAAAGCAAACCTGTTTGCCGGAAAGCCTATAATCCGGCCATCGGTCAACTCGACAAAAACGGTTCTATGCTCGGCCCAAGCCCGAATCGCCGCCGGTTCAACCGCATCCTTTTCAATTATGATGGTAGTCATGATATTTCTCCCGTCTTTCCTTCAAGAAAGGTAGACAACTTTCCGAAGAACCCGAAGACAAATTTTCCACGCTCCCGAACAAAGCAGCTATGTGACTTCCGTACAATCGCCTTCCCTAAACGCCTCTTAAAAATTACAGGAAGCGGCACAGAGAGTCGAACAAATTTATTGTTATCCCACGCAGATTTAGGTATAAGCATCAGTTTCATTGCAACGTAGCGGGTCTCTTCATTCTCAGGGGGTAACGATTGTGGTCGAGTGGCAAGAAAGTCTTTCCATCGGGGTCTTGGAAGTCGATATCCAGCATAAACTTCTCTTCGACAAGTTCAACGCCTTCCTGTTTGCCTGCGAGAACCAGACGGAGTCTGAGTCGGATGGCATTTTACGCCTGTTCTGGTTCCTCGAAGCCTACGCTATCACTCATTTCACTGAAGAAGAGAAACTGATGCAGCGGGTCTTTTACCCTGACTACTTGAAACACAGGGAAAAGCACCTGGCCTTTGCAGCCGAAGTCGCAAAATTGAAAGAACAGTTAAGAAACGAGGGTGCCACGCCGACCCTGGTATCTACTATGACCATGTTTATTACCAGTTGGCTGGTGGAGCACATCTCTACAATGGATCGGGCAATTGGAAGATTCGTTAACGATTCGGGTATCCCGGCCACTGTCTGAATCTGACGTCCTCCATTTTACGCCCTAAACATTGCTGCACCCTGAATCGCCTAGCACCATCCCCCTCCCGCCTTCACGATAAAGTGGTTCGGCGCGCAAGCCCCAACTCCCCCCTTGAAGGGGGAGGGGCTTTATCTAAGAATAGGCCGTAGCATCCGGTCAGCACCTTGAACATCCCTTCCCCCTACTCAGCATCTGTTGCGGTACTTGGACATCCTGCCAAACCCTCTCCCGCTTTAACATTCCATCTACCTTTCCGAAAGCTGCATTACTTGACTTGGATCATAACCTTTGAAGCGGTTGGTGCTACCATGGCATTACAGACGACGAGAGAACGCGCGGCAACGCGGTTCAGTTCATGCCGTCAGCGCCATTTAGCTTAATACCAGCCTCGTTTCGGGGTAACCCCAATGAGCCGCCAAGGAGAGTTCACCATGAAAGAATTAGGACAGCTGTCGACTGAAACTATGAGCACACTGACCATCGGCGATGTGGTTGCCAAAGATTACCGTACTGCGCAGGTCTTCGAAAAATACGGCATCGACTTTTGCTGCGGTGGAAACATTGCCCTGGCAACCGCATGCCAGGAAAAGGGGATCGATCCTCAAGAACTGGGCCGGGAGCTTGGGAAGGCATTGGATCAGCCGATAGACAGGAGCCAGAACTATGCGGCATGGGAGCTTCCCTTCCTGGCCGACTACATCGTTAACACGCACCACGTCTACCTCAAGGAGAATACTTCCGTCATCGCAGCCTACGCGCGCAAAATTGCTCAGGTGCACGGCGCCCACCACCCGGAGGTGATTGAAATCGCGGCCATTTTCGACAAGATTGCTGCCGACATGGAACTCCATCTGATTGAGGAGGAGGAAAAGCTGTTCCCGGCCATCAGAAAGATCGATGCGCTGAAAAAAGCCGGCGCCGCTCACGATGCTAAGGATGTTGAGGAATTGAGGGCATTACTTGAGACCCTGGGGCACGATCATGACGAAATCGGCGCAGCGATCCACGAGATCCGTCGGCTGGCCAAGGATTATGCTATTCCGGCTGACGTCTGCAACACCTTCATGGTTACCTATGAAAAGCTGAACGAATTCGAGGACGACCTGCACAAGCATGTCCACCTGGAAAACAACATCCTGTTCCCGAAGGCAGGAAAGCTCTAGAAAAGGTCCGGGCGAATACAAGATTCGCCCCTATTGCCGGGTGACTTTGGTAGGGGCGCCCCTTGTGTTCGCCCGGTTCCAGCATTCGCACCTGCAAGCCAAGTACAGTTGCTCAAGGAGAAAATATGGTAGCCATTGTCTGCATCTTCGCCATGTTATGGACAGTAGCCGCAGCCGTTTCACTTTGCCCCTTCAGGTGCCGCTCCAACTCCGAGGAAACCTAGGCGATAGCGTGCTGACGGGTAAATATAAATAAATCCGATTGGCAACCAAACCCCGCCTGGGCGGCGTTCTGCCCCTCGGGAGAATGGTTAGACTGCCACCAGTCCCCTCCCCCGGAGGGGGAGGGTTAGGGAGGGGGAACCCTGCCAGTTCTTCGCTAGAAGCCGCAGTCTTCCCCCCTCCCAACCTCCCCCCGCTGGGGGGAGGAGAGTGCAGAGAGGTCGAACAGAGATGGTAATGATAAAAGGGCGCCACATCCTAGCGGATGTGGCGCCCTTTTTATTTACCCGATTAGCGGGAGATCGCCGCTTCTGACAATTCAGCTAAACCGTCAGTGGTTCCCCCGAGCATCGGTGGTTACTGCCCGAGGCTTGCCTTGAGGTCGGCTTCAACGGTGCCGATCTGGCCGATGTTGAAGTTGGCTATCAGGAACTGCAGCACGTTCGGGGAGAGATAAGCCGGCAGTGCCGGTCCCAGCTTGATGTCCTTGACGCCCAGATAAAGCAGGGAGAGCAGGATGACGTGCGCCTTTTGCTCGTACCAGGAGAGGATGAAGGAGAGCGGCAGATCATTGACGCCGCAGTTGAAGGCACCGGCCAGCGCCAGGGCGATCTGTACTGCGGAATAGGCGTCGTTGCACTGCCCGACGTCCAACAGACGCGGGATGCCGCCGATGTCGCCGAACTCTTGCTTGTTGAAGCGGTACTTGCCGCAGGCCAGGGTCAAGATCACGCAATCCTTGGGCACCTGCTCCGCGAACTCGGTGAAGTAGTTACGGCCGGGCTTGGCGCCGTCGCAACCGCCGATCAGGAAGAAATGCTTGATGTCCCCGGCTTTGACCGCGTCGATGACCTTGTCGGCCACGCTGAGGACGGCATTGTGTCCGAAGCCGACCAGAATCTCCTTGGCAGGCGCATCGGCCAACTCGGGGCACTCCAGCGCTTTGTTGATCACTTCATCAAAGTTCCACCCTTCCAGGTGCTTTATGCCAGGCCAGCCAACCTCGCCCCAGGTGAAGAGACGATCCTTGTAGTTGTCGGCCGGACGCTGGATACAGTTGGTGTTGAAGATGATCGCGCCGGGGAAGTCCGGGAACTCCTTGTGCTGGTCCTGCCAGGCGCCGCCGAAGTTGGCGTAGAGGTGCTCGTATTTCTTGAGGCCTGGGTAACCGTGGGCCGGCAGCATCTCGCCGTGGGTATAGATGTCGATCCCCTTCCCCTCGGTCTGCTTCAAGAGCTCTTCGAGCATGCGCAGGTCGTGACCGGAAACCAGGATACCCTTGTTCTTCCGGGTGCCAAGCTGCACTTTGGTCGGCACCGGGTGGCTGTAATGCTCCACGTGCCCTTCGTTCAGCATCCCCATCACTTTGATGTTCATCTTGCCGCAATCCATGGCGATGGTTACGAAATCCATCAGCCCTTTGGTCTGGTCGGCGGTGGCGGCGAGAGCGCTGTGGAAGAAGGCAAATACCTCTTCATCGGTTTTCCCCAGGATGAAGGCATGATTTGCGTAAGCGGCCATCCCTTTCAGGCCGTAAACCACGATCTCGATGGCCGAGAGGATGTCGGGGTCGCTGTGCTGGGTTTTAACCCCGTGCAGCTGGCCCTGCGCAACCAGGCCTTCTAAACTGTCGGCGATCACCCAAGCGGCGGGGCCGTCGGTGCTAGGCTCTGCATGTCCTCCCTGCTTCTCACGATAAGCGCTCTCGTAGAGTGCTTTCACCTTCTCCTTCTGGTCGAAGCATTTCCTCAGCTTCCCGGCAATTTGGATCGGGTCGAAATCGACATTGGTTACCGCAGTGAAGAGACCATCTATAAGGAATATGTCAGCCTCTTGATCCCGTGCGTCCAGCGTCCGTGCCTTTTCAGCATAGATGGCAAGACCCTTCAGGCCGAACAGCATCAGGTCCTGCAATGCAGCAACCTCTGCGTTCTTGCCGCAAACTCCCACTACTTCACAGCCAGTTCCTTTAGCAGCCTGCTCACATTGACGGCAAAACATTGACATAGATTAGTCTCCTTTTTAACATTATGGGCTATTGTTACAGGGTGAAAAAAAACCTTATACAGTATAACGTGATTACGCGGCATTGCAACTATTTGAAATTATTGTATCAGTTTGACGTGTAAGCTCTTGAGGAATCGATGAAAGTTTGAAATAGTGGTATATTATTTCCCCGCTAACAGTTCGAGCAAAAGGGAGCACTCTCTATGGCTAAAGACAGCAAGCCGCTTTGCAAGTGGAACAAGGACGAGATCAAGGATAACTTTAAAGATTTGAAGAAGATCGTAGCTGAGCCGCGTTTCATCTGCCGAAAGTGCGGACGCGTGGCAAAGAAGGATGACTGGCTGTGCAAACCGGAGGAGCTGTAAAAACCGTGAAAGGTGAAAGATGAAACGGGGGAGACCGGCAAGGGGAAGCTTCCGGCTTCTATCGAAGAACTGACCGAGTCCCCCCTCCCTAACCCTCCCCCTCCGGGGGCGGGGACGACGGGGGCGCGCATTGAACCTTCACGGAGGTGGCGGGGACGAAGCGGCAGAGCATTAAACCTTGCTGGAGGCCAGCCGCAGGTTATGCTCACGCGGCGGCAGACATGGTCAAAAAAAAGGCCACATCCGAAGATGTGGCCTTTTTCCAACTCAGCTAAGAGTGAATTACTTTGCAGCAGGTGCAGCAGGTGCAGCAGCCGGAGCAACTTCAGCTTTCTTCACGGCTTTCTTTACTACTTTCTTCTTCTTAACAACTTTCTTTACCGGAGCTTTTACTTCTGCTTTCACAGCAGGAGCAGCAGGAGCTGCAGCGGGAGCTGCGTCAGCAGCGAAAACAACACCAGCAAAAGCAACGGCAACAAGAGCAGCAACGATGGAAGACATAACTTTTTTCATTTGAATCTCCTAAACATGTATTTAAACTACATAAAACACAAAGCACTCTCTGTGCCAATCTCTCCGATCGACATAACGGCCTGAATCATCTACAACAAGCCGAAATGAGATTTTGCCCACCGCAGAAAACCTACCCCTTTTGCGCCAACCGATACCTCAAATGAGGCAAAGCCGCTCGCATATTCATGAGGAACGGGTCTTGTCGATCATCGCCAGGTGATAACGGGCATGCTGGGCCAGAAAATAGAGCCACTGGTACATGTCGAGTCGCCCGAGGCCTTGCACCGACATCCGGATGCTGCAAAGGCGTCCTTCCCCGCTCGGCACGCAGGCTAAAAGTTCCAGGCAGTGATCGCGCTGGCTCTTTAGCTCCGCCCGCAACTCTGCAAGCTCCCGCCCCCCGGCCGGCACCATATGGGAAGGGGGTGACCAATCGAAGACTCCCGGTGAGGCGATGGACGCCAGCAGCGCCAGATCGCTCTCCCCTTCGGGAAGTTGCGCCCCCGCTGCCGCGCGCCTGCGGGCCTTGCCGCATCCCTTTGTAATAGTGAGAAGCAGAAAGTGGTTCGCCAGGCAGACATGCTCCAGGTGCTCCGCAGCGCTCCAGGCATCCGGGTAGTCAGGGCGGCGCCCGAGTTCCTCACCAGGCAGCTCGAAGCAGGCATCTAGCTGGGAAAATACCTGTCTTACTGTCTCACCAACCGTTCCAACTGTCATAGATTGCAGCATGGCCATCTTCACTCCTGCCAGCATGACTTGCCTTCCTTCCCATAACGTTCTCGAATTGCTCACCTCCAGCCGAAGCAGACAAAAATGATCCTATAGGTATTTTTTTACTTGCCAAAAATTAAAAACCCTCTACACTGTCTTAGCTGAAATGTTATCACTGTATCACACAGTCCCCTTTATGCTGTGAGCAGCGTTTGGTTTGCAACCCGCAAAGCACAAGAACACCTCAAACAAATAACATACTCTAATGATTCAAAGCTAAGTCGAACTGCGGCACCTCAAGTGCCTTTACGTCTGTCGCTCGTCATCCGGATTTGTCAGGAAATCTCCGGCAATAGCCATCAAGCCTGAAAGAAGATAAAGTCTCGTGCAGTACTCTTATCATTTAATAGTTTAGCGTCATTCATCTCCAGGAGGCCAGCATGAATCAACAGGAAGGGTATGCGGACGAAATCGTCAAAGGGTTTATCATCTCGAGCATGGTATGGGGCTTTGTCGCCGTGCTGCTCGGGGTGGTGATCTCGTTACAGATCTCGTTTCCCCAGCTCAACATCCCACCTTACCTCTCGTACGGCCGGCTGCGTCCGATCCACACCAACGCCGGCATCTTCGGCTGGGGCATCGGCAGCTTCATGGCCTTTTTCATCTACATAACCCAGCGCCTCGCCAAGAACAGGCTCTGGAGCACGGGCCTGGCCCGGTTCCAGCTCTGGCTCTTCAATGCGGTGATCGCGCTTGCCGCCGTGACGCTGCTGCTCGGCATGAACCGCTCCAAGGAGTACGCGGAGCTGGAATGGCCGGTGGCTCTGCTGGTCGTGGTGCTCTGGGTCATCTTCTCGGTGAACATCATCATGACCATCGTGAAGCGCCGCGAGGAGCAGATGTACGTCTCGCTTTGGTACGTTCTCGCCACGCTGGTCGGGGTCGCGATCCTCTACCTGGTGAATAATGCCGCCATCCCCATCTCCCTCACCAAGTCCTATTCGGCCTTTGCAGGAGCCAACGACGCCAACGTGCAGTGGTGGTACGGGCATAACGCTGTCGCCCTGGTGCTTACCACGCCGCCGCTGGCCATCTTCTACTACTTCCTCCCGAAAACCACCGGCGTGCCGATTTACAGCCATCGCATGAGCGTGATCGCCTTTTGGAGCCTCATCTTCATGTACCTTTGGACCGGAGCGCACCATCTGCTCTGGGCGCCGGTCCCGGACTGGGTCCAGACAGTGGCGATGGGCTTCTCGGTCATGCTGATCGCCCCCTCCTGGGCTTCGGTCTTTAACGGCTACTACTCGATGAACGGCCAGTGGCACCAGATGCAGCAGAACTACCTGGCCAAGTTCCTCATCTTCGGCATCACCTTCTACGGCATCCAGACCCTCCAGGGTCCCGCCCAGGCGATCAGGACCTTCTCCGCCTTCATCCACTTCACCGACTGGGTGCCGGGGCACGTGCATATGGGGGCGCTCGGCTGGGTATCGCTGGTACTCTTTGCCGCCATCTACTACACCATACCGAAGCTCTACAACACGGAGATTTACAGCATTCCGCTGGCCAACCTCCACTTCTGGCTGGCGGTTGCCGGTCAGATGATCTTCTCGGTCAGCATGTGGATCGCAGGCGTGCAGCAGGCCTCCATGCTGAACGCGACCAACCCGGACGGCAGCCTGCACTACAGCTTCATCGAGACCATGGTCGAGCTTTATCCCTACTGGTACATCAGGGCCGGGGGAGGCGTGATCTATCTTGCCAGCCTGATCGTCTTCATCTACAACATCGCCAAGACCATCAGCGCCGGCAAGGCCCAGACCGCCCAACCCCTAACCCAAAGAGCCTAGAGAGGAGACCTCATGATCGAGAAAAAGCCCATCATATTCCTGCTGCTTGCCACCGCGACCATCCTGGTCGGCACAGTCGTCACCATGGTCGCCCCTTTCAAGTGGATCAACGACCCCAAACTCGCCATCGCCTCGGTGACCCCCTATACGCCGCTGCAGCTTGAGGGAAGGGACATCTATATCCGGGAGGGATGCAACAACTGTCACACCCAGACGGTCCGGCCGCTGCTCTCCGACACCGAGCGCTACGGCGAATACTCCAAGAGCGGCGAGTTCGCCTACGACCAGCCCTTCCTCTGGGGCTCCCGGCGCAACGGGCCGGACCTGGCCCGCATCGGCGGCAAGTACCCGGATGCCTGGCACGTCAAACACATGAAGGACCCGCAGGCCATGGTGCCGCGCTCCAACATGCCGTCCTACCAATTCCTGACCCAGCCGCTCGATACCAGACACACCGAGCGCAAGATGAAGGCGCTCAAGTTCCCCTATACCCAGGCCGATCTGGACGCGCTAGCGGGGAAAAGCGAGCTGGACGCCATGGTCGCCTACATGCAGAAGCTCGGCAACGACATCCCCTGGCGCAAGGCCGGCCGCTCCGAGGTGCTGGGCGAGATGGACAACCCGTTCCAAGACAATATGGCCGTGCTCCCCGAAGCAAAGGAGCTCTACCTGCAACACTGCGCCCAGTGCCACGGCAAGGATCTCAAGGGGGACGTCGGCCCGTCGCTCGAAGACCTTGACCAGCCGGATATCGATCTGTTCCGCATCATCTACAGCGGCAGCCCGGACACCGGAATGCCTGCCTACGGCGATTCACTGGGCAAGGAGCGCATCTGGAAGCTCGTCACCTACGTGAAGAGCATGCACAGGCGCTGATATGGATCTCGCCAGCGTATATTACCTAGGGGTCACCATCCTGATGTTTCTAGTCTTTGCAGCCATCGTAGCCCGCACCTACAGCGGGAAACGGAAGGTCGAAGGCGAGCAGGCGAAGTACCGGATGATGGACGACGATTAGACACCAGACCATTGCACAGGAGGGATTTTCATGTCCGATGACAATAAAGACTTTGACGGCATCAAGTACAACCCGCAGGACAAACCGCCCAGAGTCTTCACCGTTTTGCACTACTCGCTCATGGTCTGGGGGGTCTGCTTCATGGCCTACTACCTTTTCAGCGGCTGGAGCTCGCACGCCGAGTACGCGGAGATCAAAAAAGCCAAGGAAACCAGGCTTGCCGCGGCGAAGCTCACAGAGGGCGAGTCCAAGGCTGTCCCCACCCATGAAGAGGACAGAACAACGAACCTCCTGGACGAAGGGAAGAAGGAATACGCCGCCCGCTGCGCGGCCTGTCACGGCGAGGACGGCAAGGGGGGCATCGGCCCCGACCTGACCGGCAAAAGCTACAAGTACGGCAGGAGCGCGCCTGAGGTGACCCGCAGCATCGTGGACGGGCGTCCCGGCGGCATGCCCGGCTTCAAGAATGAACTGTCGCAGGAAAAGACCGAAGGGGTCGTGCAGTACGTCCTTTCGCTTTGAGCGTGAAGGCGTGCGGGTCGGGGAGGATAGCTCCCCTGCGCAAGCTGGTCCAGTGGCTCTCCACCCTGCTGCTGTTGGGGATTCCCTTCCTCAAGGTAGGCGGAGAGTCGCTGCTGCGCCTGGATGCCGGCAGCCGCACGCTGCTTTTTTTCGGCACCGGCATCCGGATCGAGGAGTTTTATCTCTTTCTCGTCGCCGTACTCATCTTCGTTTTCGGATTTTTCTTCGTCACCATGCTCTTCGGCAGGGTCTGGTGCGGCTGGCTCTGTCCGCAGACGGCACTTTGCGATCTGGCGGATTGGGTCGATTTGAAGGTCGGGTCGAAGGGGTCGCGGGTTCAGGGGAAGGCCTTATCGGCCGTGATCAGACAACTCTTCTATCTGGTCATCGCCGGCGTCGTTGCCTGCAACCTGGTCTGGTATTTCATAGCACCGTCGCAGTTTTTCCCGAGGCTCCTCTCGGGGGATATAGGTACGGTGGCCGGCATAACGCTCAGCGTCACGTTTTTGCTGGTGTATCTGGACCTGGCGCTGGTTCGACGCACCTTCTGCAAGACGACCTGCCCCTACGGGCGGATTCAGCTTCTGACCATGGAGCGCGGCACCCTCACCCTGGAGTTCGACCCTGAGAGGAAAGACGCCTGCATCCGCTGCGGTGCCTGCGTCAAAACCTGTCCCATGGGGATCGATATCAAGGACGGGCTCCAGATCGAGTGCATCAACTGTGGCCGCTGCGTCGACGCCTGCCGCGAAGTCATGGAAAAGCGCGGCGGCTCAGGGTTGATCCACTACAGATTCGGGCGGGACGCGGCAGGGAAAGTGTCCCTTTGGAACAGGAAGACGCTGCTCATTGCACTGGTACTGGGGCTCCTTGTTGCCCTGCTGGCGCTAGGCGTCACGACAAGAAAGGAAGCGACCCTCAAAGTGCAGCGTGCGGCCGGCGGAGAGGTGAAGAGGCTTGCGGATGGTTCGGTGGTCAACTTTTACAGCGTGTACCTGGAAAACCGGGGCGCGCAGGCCGGGAACTTCTCATTAGAGGCCGCGCCAGTACCGGGCTACCGGGTGGATCTGATCGGGCCGGTACGGGAGTTGCGGATTCAGGCGAACGGGAATCGGAAGGTCGACCTGGCGCTGAAGGTTTTGCCTGCTCCGGCCGGGAGAATGGATCTGGAACTGAGACTGGTAAGAGACGGGGAGATCGTTTCGGTGACGGAGTTGCCGCTACTTACCGAATAAAATCCAACGTCCTCCCCCCCCCCCCCCCCTCCCATAAAGGGAGGGGGAGTCCACCTCGTTCCCAAGCTCCAGCTTGGGAACGCAATGCCCCGGTAAGCTCCGCTTACCTGCATGCAAAACTGGAGCTTTTCCGGCAATGGCATTCCCAAGCTGGAGCTTGGGAACGAGAAGCGCCCGCCTCCCGCACGCTGAGAAGGCCCCTGCGGCACACATCGAGAAGGCAAAGGAAACCGAACATGCAGCCAACCGTAAAAAATCACGCCATCCGCTGGAAGCTCGCGCTGGCGCTTATCGTGGTGACCTTTTTCATCGGCATGGCGACGACCCTGACCATGGCGGCGCGTCGGGTCGCTCCCGTGGTCGACAAGGATTACTACAATAACGGCCTGCACTACGACAAGACCGCAGGCGGCTTGAAAAACCCGGGGTTGCGCTGGACCCTGTCCGCGTCACTTGCTGGCGATGAACTGCAGGTTCAAGTCAGGGACGAATCGGGCGCCCCGGTGACCGGAGGCGAGCTGAAATTCCAGCCCAAACAGGCCAGGAAAAGTGCCGGCGCCGCGCTGCTGCTCGCCGAATCGGCACCCGGGCTCTTTCGTGCCCCCCGGCCGACTTCGCCGCAAGGTGAGCTGCACGGCACCCTGAGTTTTACCCGCGGCGAGGCGGCCACCACCCAGAAGCTGGTGCTCTTTAATTGATGCCAAACCTCGACCCCGCTACTTCGGTTAACCGGCCGAGCAACGCTATGGCGCCTCCCTCACCCCTGCCCCTCTCCCGGGGGGCGAGGGGAACGGCGCAAGGGGCGGCAGAGTTGTGCTTTCATTGCGGTGCTGCAATCCCTGCGGGTATCCTCATTGTGGAAAGGGGCGCTGAAGGGACTTTGAGCTTTTGCTGCCACGGCTGCCAGGGTGCCTATCTGCTGATAAACAATGCCGGCCTTGCCGATTTCTACCGTCGCCGGGAGTGGTCGGATCCGGGCACCGCTATACAGCCCTCCCAGGGCGCCTACCATGACGCCTACCTTTCCCGTTTCGTCTATTCTTCGGCAAACGGCAGCGCCATCGACATCATCATCGACGGTATCCGCTGCGCCTCTTGCGTCTGGCTGAACGAGAAGATCCTCGGACGGCTTCCCGGGGTTTTGGAGGTGCGGGTCAACTACGCCACCGGCCGGGCCCGGGTGCTTTTCGACGCCGATGCGCTGACACCGGCGGCAATCTTCTCGCGCATCGCCGAAATCGGTTACCTTCCGCGCCCCTACACCAGCTCCGCCGCCAAAGAGGGGGCGCGGCTCGAACAGAGGGACCTGCTATACCGCTTCGGCACCGCCTTCTTTCTCACCATGCAGCTCATGGCCTATTCCTTTGCCCTTTACGCCGGCTATTTCCAGGGCATAGACCTGCAGATGAAAGGCTACCTGCAGCTCTTCTCGCTTCTGGTGACCACGCCGGTGGTCTTCTACTGCGGCTGGCCCTTCCTTACCGGCGCCTGGCGCGGCATTTTGAACCGTGCCCCCAACATGGAACTCCTGATCGCCATCGGCGCCCTCTCCTCCTTCGCTTATTCGGTCTATGCCTGCTTCACCGGCGGCGAGGTTTATTTCGAGACCGCCGCCATGATCGTGACCCTGATACTTGCCGGAAGACTGCTGGAAAACTCGGCCAAGCGGCGGGCAGCGGGAGGCGTCGAGCGGCTTTTGGGGCTTTGCACCGGACAGGCGCGCCGTTTCCAGGGGGGGACGCTGGAGACGGTCGATCCTGCCGAACTGCGCTCCGGCGACGAGATCCTGGTCGGCCCGGGGGAGCGTTTCCTGGTAGACGGCAGAATTGTCGAGGGAAGCACCGACGTTGACGAGTCCGCGGCGACTGGGGAGGCCCTGCCTATTCTAAAAAACGCCGGAGACAGCGTCATCGCGGGGAGCAGCAACTTGACCGGCGCGGTCCGGGTCGTTTGCGAAAGGGAAGCGGCGGAAAGCTTCATCGCACGCGTGGCACGTCTCGTCGAGGAGGCCCAGAGCCGGCGCGCGCCGATCCAGGGTGTGGCGGATCGGGTCAGCGCTTTTTTTGTCCCGGCGGTACTTTCACTGGCCCTTATCACCTTCGCTATGCAGTACCTGTCCGGCGCTGCCTTCGGAGCCAGCCTGATGAGCGCGCTTGCCGTGGTGGTGATCGCCTGCCCCTGTGCACTGGGGCTCGCCACGCCGACCGCGATGCTTGCAGGAACCGGGGCCGCCGCCTTGGGCGGCGTGATCTTCAAGGGGGGGGATATCCTGGAGCGGCTCAGCCGGGTCAACCTCGCCGTCTTCGACAAGACCGGAACCGTGACCTGCGGCAGACCTGAACTGATCGAGGTCAGGGCGGCACAGGGAATCCATGATCGTGAACTTCTCTCGCTCGCCGCTTCGGTGGAGAGCGGATCGCTGCATCCGATAGGCATAGCGATCCGCGAGCACGCGCTGGCAAACGGCATCCCCCATACGGTAGGTAACGAGGTGAAGGCGGTGGCAGGCGGAGGTGTCACCGGAAAAATTGCCGGTCAACTGGTGGCAGTAGGGAGCGATCGTTTTCTGAGAGAATCCGGTGTCTGCGGCGTCCCCGACCAAATCGATGCCCCCGTCGGCGGCCTCATCGTCTGCATCGCCCAAGCGGGAAAATACTGCGGCACCGTGATCCTGAAGGACCGGATGCGCGACGACGCGCCGGAGCTGGTTTCCTATTTCACCCGTGCCGGCATCCCGACCCTGCTTTTAAGTGGCGACCGGCAGGAATCGGCCCGGCAGGCGGCAGCAGGCATCGGGATCGGCGCAGGGATCGGTGGGCTATCGCCGGCGCAGAAAGCTTCCCGCATCGATCTCCTGCGTCAGGAAGGCGCGATCGTGCTGATGGTGGGAGACGGGATCAACGACGCACCGGCCCTGTCAGCCGCAGATGTCGGCTGCGCCGTGGCAGGCGGGACCGACATAGCCATCGACACCTCCGACCTCGTGCTGGTGAAGCCGGATCTGGAGCGGCTGGCTTTCGCGCACCGGACGGCGCGGCGCACCATGTCAGTGGTCCGGCAGAATCTGGTCTGGGCCTTTCTCTACAACGTGATCGGGATCCCGCTCGCCATGACCGGCAGGCTCACCCCGATCTACGCGGCAGCCGCCATGGCGCTTAGTTCGCTTTGCGTGGTAGGCAATTCACTGAGACTTCTGGGGGCAAGGCGTGGATAGTTCACTCATTTTATTGATGGTACTTTCGTTATTTTTGGGCTGCGGCTGCTGGCTGTTCTTCATGTGGGCGGTACAAAAAGGCGAGTTCAGCGACATCGAGGGGCCTAAGCACAGGATGCTCGATGACGACGAGGGACCCGACAGGAAGGACAAAAAGTGCTGAGAACCTGACATTAGAGGCGCAGCCTTTTATCTGGAGATGCTTGCTCCTCCCCCCGGAGGGGGGAGGTCGGGAGGGGGGAAGGCTCGCGGTTCTTCGCAATAACTGGCTCCGTCTTCCCATGAACTGGCAGGGTTCCCCCTCCCTAACCCTCCCCCTCCGGGGGCGGGGACCGGTGGCGGGCAAAAATCTAATAAAGATTCAGCGCCTCGCACTCTCTTACCCATCGCGCAACACTTTTTAGGATTCGAACTAAATGATCGAAATATGGTTTGCTTTTCTTGCCGGCGTGGCCGGCAGTTTTCACTGCATCGGCATGTGCGGGGGGATCGTTGCGGCTCTCTCCATGACCGGCGATAGCAGCGCCTTCCGGTCCCGGCTGCAATCCCAACTCTGCTACAATCTGGGGCGGATCACCACCTATACCCTGCTCGGCGCACTCGCCGGGTTGATCGGTGCTTCACTCGACTTGCTGGCCATTAAATCTTTTTCTTTCTGGTTTATTGTGGCTGCCAACCTGTTCGTCATCGTCGTCGGCCTCTCCTCGGCACTCGGTCTCAGCGTGCTAAACCTCTCCTCCCTGGAAAGATCCAACACCAGCTTCCTCGCTGCCCCTCTCCGGCGCGCGGTCGCCGGCAACTCCCCTTTTGCTGCGCTCTACCTGGGACTCATGCTGGGATTTCTCCCCTGCGGGCTGGTCTACGCCCCGCTGATCGCCGCCGCAGGGAGCGGCAGTTTTCTGATCGGCGCGGCTACCATGGCGGCTGTGGGTCTGGGCACTCTCCCGGTTTTGCTTCTGTTCGGCACGGCATCCTGTGCCTTTTCGGTCAAGCTTCGCAGCTATATGTTACGTGCGGCTGGACTGGCCGTGGCTCTCATGGGGGGTGCCGGACTGTGGCGTGCGCTTAGCAGAAGTTGCTGCAGCATGTAGATTCGGCCCTCGGTGTGACTGCCAGCATCTCACATGAAAGCTTTTACGCCGCTTCCGGTAAGTGCGATAATGATGGCGAAGCAGGTAGGGGCGAATCATCATTCGCCCGCATTTGCTTCTCCCAAAAGGGTGAAGGAGATATCGGCATGACGAAAAAGGGAACCGCTCCGCTCAATATCGACCGGTTGCAGCCAAAAGTAAAAAAAGGGCTCACCGTGGTGATTACCGGCAACGGTAAGGGAAAGACAACCTCGGCTCTAGGCATGGCCTTGCGGGCCAGCGGTCACGGCATGAAGGTCTGCATCATTCAATTCATGAAAGGGGATCTGTACGCAGGGGAGTGGGACGGTATCAGGCAGCTGGGGGGCAATGTGGAGCTTCATGCTACCGGCAAGGGGTTTTGCGGCATTCTTGGCAATCCCTACCCGTGGACCGAGCATCGCGCCAACGCTCAGGACGCCATCGACCTGGCCCGAGAGAAGATATCCTCGGGCGCTTACGACATGCTGATCCTGGACGAGATCAATAACGCCTTGAAGCTAAAGCTGGTCGACCTGGAACAGCTGCTGGATATTCTGGCGCAAAAGCCGGCACTCATGCACCTGATACTGACCGGGCGCGACGCGCACCCGGAAGTGATTGAAATTGCGGATACGGTAAGCGAGGTCGTGGAGATTAAGCATGCCTACCGCAAGGATATTGAGCCGCAGCCTGGGGTCGACTACTAAAGGGCTATCGACTATCGTGGGCTGCAGTCCTCCTGCATTCCCCCCTCTCCCTAACCCTCTCCCACGAGGGGAGAGGGGACTTTAACCTGGATCACTCATTCTCAAGCTCCATCATCTCGTTCCCACCCAAACCTTCTGCCACTAGTCCCCTCCCCCGGAGGGGGAGGGTTAGGGAGGGGGAACTCTGCCAGTTCTTCGCCAGAAGCCGCAGGCTTCCCCCCTCCCAACCTCCCCCCGCTGGGGGGAGGAGAGATGATAAAGGCCGATGGAGAGGATACTTTCTCTCAGACAAAACGCCGCCGCATGCGGGGTTGGTTGCTAATCAGAAGCGGACGATTGATGATT
>Ga0209317_1000894_pt1 | contig 30846 bp, 29 predicted proteins | sample RifGroB2_FD_183994 | JGI IMG/M metagenome (GOLD analysis project Ga0209317, IMG submission 183994) | Soil microbial communities from Rifle, Colorado, USA - Groundwater B2 (SPAdes) (version 2) | ecosystem: Environmental > Terrestrial > Soil > Unclassified | place: Rifle, Colorado | collected...
AACATCGCCAACAAGCTCCTCAAAGTCATCGTGGCGGTGGTTCGAACGAACACCGAATTCATCCCTGGATATCGCTCAGTCAATCCAAGTCTTTTGAATTTGGCCTTGACATAGTCATAGCAATCGCAATGACAAAAATTTTAATACCACACCCTGAACCAGGATTTGGCGGAAGCCTCTTCGCCGTTAGCGGTAACCTTCACCTCAAGCGCCACGATCTGCGTGGGCGACAGGCTCCCTACCGGGAAGAGCAGCGTGGAAATACCGTCGGCGTTGGTGTCCGGTGCGCGGAATGGATCCTTACGCCCGTCTGGGGTGAGCATAAAGACCCACACCTGGGCATTGGCAACCGGTTGGCGGTACATATCCACCACCACCACATTCAGCGTTTGCTGACTGCCGGCGGTGATCAACGGGTTGGCAACAAATGCATAAGCTTGCGGCTTGCGCGGCTTGCCGGGGATCGAGCTGCCTTCTGGCTTTAATCGATCCGAATCGCCAACCACAAAATCGAAGTAACGTTTGCCAAGGTCGGTCAAAATGACGTGACTGTCCGCGTCCAGTTCAGGCGCCCATTCCATCCGCGCTTTCTGGAAATATTGGACGTAGCGGCCCTCACGAATCTCAAGATCCGAGATCGGGTCGCCAAAGTTGACCGGCCCGTCATTGGCGTCATAGTACTGCAGAAATGCGTAGCATACGCTTTTCCCGGTCGCCGAGAATTTGCGGCAAGTCGGACCGTCGGAAGATACGGGCGCCAGCGGCCCCGGCCCCGGATAAGTTAATTCCCCCAGGTTGGCAACAACCACCTTGTCGTTGCCATCCAGATCCTTGACAAGGTCAAAACGAGCTTTGTTGAAATATTGAACGGTGGTGATGCCAAACGCAGACATGCCCTCGAATTCACCGGTAATCGGCAGTCCGTACAGTTCAAGCGGACTGCGAACGCTGACGTACTGTTCAAGGAACGCGCCGCGCACGATATGGCCAGTACCAAAGTCTTCACCCGTTGTGGTGGTTTGGGTATACCCCGGATTGGTGACTCCGCCAAGCAATATCAATATGAAAATGGCTAAAACAATGCGTATAGTACCCCTCATGATTGTCATTATACAATCTTCTATTGAAATTACAAGGAGTAATTTATATCTATACGCTATAGATCGCGCCTGCAACCCCTGTATGATGCCGGTACGAAATGGTTCAATCCCCCTTAAAACCCAATAGTATTCAGATTTGAGTGGGCGTGTGGTCGGGTCATTTTTCAGGCAGAAACATGACATTTGCCCGCTCAACAGCACACCCTTAGACGCGGTATAATTCTAATACGCTACCCTCATTTTTTTGGAGCACTGCATGACTGAGCGAAAGATACGGGTTCTGATTGCCAAGCCAGGTTTGGACGGGCATGACCGCGGTGCAAAAGTAATTGCCCGTGCCTTGCGCGACGCCGGGATGGAAGTCATCTATACCGGTCTACGCCAGACGCCGGAGATGATCGCGGAAGCCGCACTCCAGGAGGACGTTGACGCGGTCGGTATTTCCATTTTATCCGGCGCTCACATGGTTTTGGTCCCGCGGGTTCTGGACCTGCTTCGCGCTAATGGGCAGGAAGGGATATGTGTGTTCGTCGGCGGTATTATTCCCGAAAATGATGTTCCCAGCCTCATTAATGCCGGTGTGACGCAAGTATACGGCCCGGGCACCCCTACCACCCAGGTGGTGGAGGACATTACGCGCGCTGTTTTGCAGCAAGCGCAAGTTTGAAAGCCGCTTGATGAACGTTAAACACGACCTGGTCGAGAGTGTGGTTGCGGGCAAGCGCTTGCCCCTCGCCCGCTTGCTAACCCTGGTCGAAAACAACGCACCCGAAGGTCAGGCGGCGCTTGACCAGTTGTTTGCGCATACCGGGCGCGCCCACCTGATTGGCGTCACGGGCTCGCCGGGTTCAGGCAAATCTTCGCTGGTCAACCAGATCGCCCTCGCGCTGCGCAACCCCTCAAGTGGGAAACCCGCGCGCAGCGTTGCCATTGTTGCTGTAGACCCAACTTCGCCCTTCACCGGCGGCGCCGTGCTTGGGGACCGGGTGCGTATGCGTGATTTAGCCGGCGACCCGGGCATTTTCATCCGTTCCATGGCATCGCGTGGGGCACTCGGCGGCCTGGCGCGCGCCACCACCGGGGTAGTCCAGGCTTTGGACGCTGCCGGGTTTGACATTGTGCTGGTCGAGACAGTCGGCGCCGGTCAGGCCGAAGTGGATATAGCCCGTCTGGCGCACACCACCCTGGTGATCGAGGCGCCCGGCATGGGGGATGACATCCAGGCCATTAAAGCCGGAATTTTGGAGATCGCCGATATTTTGGTCATTAACAAAGCTGACCATCCCGGTGTGGACAGCACCGTCCGCGCCCTCCGCGCCATGCTGGAACTGGGCCATCCCACCCATTCGCATAGCTTCACCGGCAGCACCACACCGTTATGGATTCCGCCGGTGCTGCAAACGATTGCCACCCAGTCTGAGGGAATTGACGAACTGGTAGAAGCCATCGACCGCCACGCCGCATACCTGCATGCCACTGGCGCCTGGCAGGCGCGCGACCGCAGCCGATTGCAAGTAGAGCTCGAGCAGTTGGTTCAGGTAGAATTGAATAACAATTGGCGGGCCAGCATCCCGCCGGAGCTTATCCAGGAGACCCTGGCCCAGGTGGAAACCCGCCAGATTTCGCCTTACCAGGCAGCCAAACAACTGACCCAACCCTTACCTGAACTCCATCCCGGCTGACAGCCCGACCCAGCCGCGAAACGACAGAAAACCGCGCCATTTTCGTACATAAATCCACGCCCAGGAGAAGAAGACAATGCAACGCACTTTTATTGGAGACTTACGCAGCCACATCGGAGAGAAAGTTCAAATTCATGGGTTTTTGCAGACCCTGCGCGACCAGAAGAAAATGCAATTCCTGATCGTCCGGGATCAGACCGGGTTGGTGCAGGTTGCGTTCTGGAAGGCTAATGACGCTGCTTTAGCCGAGCAGATTTCCACGCTTGGCGCCGAGTCGGTGGTAACCATCACCGGTGCCGTGGTTGATAATCCAGTCGTCAAATTAGGCGGGCTGGAAGTGCAATTGGAAAGCCTGCAGGTGGAAAGCACCGCCGGTTCCCCTCTCCCGCTTGATCCGTTTGCCGAGACGATCCCCTCCATCGACTACCGCCTCGACTGGCGTTATCTGGACATGCGCCGTCCACAGGTCGCCGCCATCTTCCAGGTACAGACCACCGCTGAACAAGCCTTCCGTGAATACTGGCTACAACACAATTTCATCGAAGTCCATTCGCCCAAGCTGATGGGCTCGCCCAGCGAAAGCGGCGCAGAGCTGTTCGAGGTCCAGTACTTCGAGACCAAAGCCTACCTGGCGCAGTCCCCGCAGTTCTACAAGCAGATGGCCATGGCTGCCGGTTTTGAGCGCATTTTTGAAATCGGCCCGGTCTTCCGCGCCGACCCCTCCTTCACCTCGCGCCACATGACTGAATTTACCGGCATCGACATGGAAATTTCTTACATCGAATCGCATGAAGATGTGATGGTCTTCCTGGAGAACATGCTGGCGCATGTTTACAGCCGCGTCAAGGAAGTGCACGGTGAAAAGATCAAAGAGATGTTCGGCGTCGATCTGGTGGTTCCCACCACGCCTTTCCCGCGTATTCCCATGACCCGCGCTCTGGAAATCCTCAAAGAAGAGGGCTATCAACTACCCGCAGAAAAGAAGGGTGACATCGATCCCGGCGGCGAGCGCACGCTGTATAACTGGGTGAAGAAAACATACAACCACGACTTCTTCTACCTGACCGATTGGCCGATCGCCGTGCGTCCTTTCTACCACATGCGCTATGCTGACCGCCCGGAGGTGACCAAGAGCTTCGATCTGATCGCCAACGGCACCGAAATCGTCACCGGCGCTCAGCGCGAGCACCGTTACGACATTTTAGCCAAACAGGCGGTCGAGAAGGGTCTCAGCCTGGAAACGATCCAGTTCTACCTGGATTTCTTCCGCTACGGCTGCCCGCCGCACGGCGGCTTTGGCATGGGGCTATCGCGGCTGCTCATGATGATGCTCAACCTGCCCAACATTCGCGAGGCAGTGTTCCTCTTCCGCGGTCCCAACCGTTTGAATCCGTAAACTGCTACCCGCTGATGTCACGGGATTATCGTAAAACCGGTAAAATTGATCTCGTGGCATAACTCACCCCAGGCATCCAAAGTGACTACCTGCAGAAGTTGTTCAAAGGATAAGGAAAATGCCCATTCACAATCACCTGCGTCCTGATGGAATGAAATACGGTGAAATTCGGCTGTATGCGGGGACAGCCTGCCCGGATCTGGCGCAAAAGATTGCCACTTACTTGAGTTTGCCGCTCTGCGGTCGCGACGTCATCACGTTTCCGAATGACAACTTATTTATCAAGCTACACGGCAGTGTGCGCGGCCAGGATTGCTACGTCATCCAGACCACGCCGGCGCCGGTGCATCGCAACTTGATGGAACTGCTGATTATGATCCAAACCCTGCGGCTGGACTCGGCTGCGCGGATCACTGCAGTGGTACCGTATCTGTGTTACGCCCGTTCCGATAAAAAGGATCAACCGCGCGTCCCCATCACCGCGCGCCTGGTGGCGGATATGGTCGAAGTTGCCGGCGCGGATCGCTATGTCACCATGGATCTGCACGCCGGCCAAATCCAGGGTTTCTTCTCCATCCCGGGCGACGTCCTCACAGCGTTCTATATCCTGACGGATTATTTCAAATCCCTCCTGCCGAACCTGTATTCCCCGGTTGTGGTCACCGCGGACCTGGGATTCGCCAAGAAAGCCCGCAATTATGCTGCCACGCTGCAGTTGCCCCTGGCCTTCATTGAAAAACGCCGTCTGGCGAATAACTCCAAGGCCGAGGCGTTGACGCTGATCGGTGATATTTTCGACCGCGACGTGATCCTGGTAGACGACGAGGTGGATACCGGCGGGTCGATGATCAACGCGGTGAACCTGCTCAAACAAAGCGGCGCCCGCAATGTATATATGTCCTTTGTTCATTCGGTACTTTCATCCGACGCAGCCCCCATCCTGGCCGGGCTGCCGGTTACCCAATACGTCACCACGGATACGATCCCCATCCCGCCTGATAAAGCCAACCTGTTTGGCGAGCGGCTTAAGGTACTGACGGTCGCTCCGCTGCTGGCCGAGGTCATACACCGCGCAAATGAAGGCCGCAGCGTTGGCGAGTTGTTCAACGAATAACTTGAAACCTGATTAGCTTGTAAGCCCATGCCTGAGTTACCTGAAGTCGAGACCATTGTCCGCGCATTGAAAGCTGGAGGACGCGAAGGTCCTCCGGCAGTCGGGCGTGTACTGGCTGGCGGACAGGTGCTCTGGGAGCGGACCCTCGTAACTCCCCTGGCGTCGCAGTTCTCGCAGCGGTTGCGCGGTCAAACCCTGGCGGAGGCTTCTCGGCGCGGGAAATTTATTCAGCTTTCCCTCACGCAGGATACCTTGCTGATCCACCTGCGTATGAGTGGCGATTTGCGCGTGGAACCGGTAACAACGGATGAGGGCACACCCCGTCCGCTCGCCACCCACGACCGGCTGCTGTTGCTTTTTGACGACGACATCCGGCTGGCGCTCAATGACCCGCGTAAATTTGGACGCGTCTGGCTGGTAACCGACCCGAATGAAATCCTATCGGCTTTGGGGCCGGAGCCGCTCGATTCAGCCTTCACGGCGGCTGATCTGGCAGTCCGGTTGAAAGGCCGGCAGCGCGCCATCAAACCGCTGTTATTGGATCAGACAGTCGTTGCCGGGCTGGGCAATATTTATACCGACGAAGCTTTGCATCTGGCAAAGATTCACCCGTTAACTCCGGCTGCAGCCCTCACCGTCCTGGAGATCGAACATCTTTGGCTGTCGATCCGCAGTGTTTTGCAGGAAGGTATCCAGAGTAACGGCGCCAGTATCGACTGGGTGTACCGCGGCGGAGATTTTCAGAACCATTTTAGAGCCTACGGCCGCAAGGGCCAGCCTTGCCCGGTTTGCGGTACGTTGATCGAAAGAATTATTGTCGGGCAGCGCGGTACGCACTTCTGCCCGGTATGCCAACCGCCCCAGAGATAAAGAGAGGTTGAAATGGCAACATCCCCTAATCTACTCATCCCAGCCCTTATTTTTGTTACTGTCGGTATTCTGGTAGGGATTTTGATCATGAGCCTGGTCGGCGACCGACGCCGACGTAAGGATGATAGCGAGCAAGAAAACAAGGTGATGGAGGAATTGATCGTTCCGGAAATGCCGGTGCTGCCCGAAACGCGCTTCGAAAGCATTGCAGCCTTGTATCGCGAAACCCGCAGTGGCAAACTGGTCACGGATGTCAAGGGCAAAGTGTATCTCAACCGCAGTTCAATCCCTGCGGAACAACTGCGCAGTCTGCAGGAAGCAGCCAGCAACTGGCAAGCCTGGCTCGGGATGCCTGCGCAACCAGCGCAGGTTGTTAATCCGGCTCCTGCCGCGCCAGTCGCAACCCCTGAATTTTCGCCTGCCGCGCCTGAACCGGTTAGCGGCATGGAATCACCATCCCCAGATGTCTCTACGGAAGATGACACAAATATCCTGGTTCCAGAGGATGAATTATCGACCATTATTCCTGAAACCAAAACAGAATTACCCCCAGTTGAAACCACTCCGGATTTACCCGTAATCCCCCCGGTAATCCCGGTACCACCCGTTTCAACCGCAAAGGTCGAAAAGCCACGCGCCCGCACCATGGTCGGCCAAATCGATGAAATATTGCAGGAAATACTGCCGGGTACGATCTACGCTGGGAAAAACATCCGCCTGAGTGAAGAATTCTCCAATGGGGTGGTGGTATGGATCGGTGCAGTAAAGTATATTGGCATTGAAAGCGTGCCGGACCCCGAAATCAAGGCGCTGATCCAATCTGCAGTGCGTAAGTGGGAAGCTTTCGCCGGGAATGTTTAACCTTAACCCGGGATAAGCATCACATGTTGGATATGTCATGCTGCCCACAGGGCACGCTGCGCGTGAACGAAGTGAAGCATCTTACCTGTTGTGCCAGAGATCCTTCGCGGCGGGAAAAACGCGCCGCTCAAGGATGACATTTTGCCGGTTTTTATTATCCCGAACTCACCTTATTTAGAATTCTTGCTCGAAGGTGTCGCTTTCCTTGCCGCGCATGGTCAGGATCGGGCAATCCACCGAGGCTGAGACCAGCGCGGTGACATCCGGCCGGTACAAATTTCGCAGCGAATGCGAACTGTACGCTGACCCCAAACCCACCATATCGTAATCACCGCTGCGCACTTCGCGGATAATCTCCTGCACCACTTCCCCGTGGCGCACCAGCAGGCGCGCCTCCACGCCGGCTTCTTTGGCTGCCGCCACCACCTTGATAAAATGGCGTGCCTGGGGTGTGTGGGTCTCGATCAATTGCGACCAGTGTTCATGCATCTCGCGCGCCAGTGAATAATCCAGCGTCACCGGCTCCACAATGTGCAGCAAGGTCAGTCGGGCGCCCGACGCTTTCGCCAGTCGGATGGCCATTTTCTCCAGGCGTATGGTGTAAGCCATACCTCCGCTGCACACCAAAATTTCCTTTATCGGCCAGCAGGTATCTCGAACGCGCAGCAGCGGGCTGCTCAACTCGGCCATCAGGTGGCGCAGCCGGCCAAGGCGCAGCAAGCGCCGCCAAACAGGCCGGTTGCGGTCACTAAAGATCGCCAGCGCCTGCGGATGATTGCGTACGGCAGTTTCAATGGCCTCGGCTACCAGACCTTTGGCCCATTCCACTTCAAAAGGTAAACCAGCCGCCTGGAGTTTTTCTGATCCCTGCTTAACCGCCTGCTCCAGGGTGGCGGTCGCGCCGCGCCCGCGCATGCACAGGAATTTAACGGGCGCTTGCAGCAGCCCGGCAATGTTTACCCCGTATTCAATATCCGGGTAATCCGGCAGACCGGCTTGCAGGCAGAGGATGACTTCCGGTTGCGCGGTCATCGTAAGAAGATGATCCCAAGGATCCCGGCCGCCAACAGGACCAACGGCGCGGGTGCTTTTAGCAGGTAGGCAGCCAGGCTGCCCACCCCGATCAAAACGGTAAATAGGCCGATAGGCGTTCCGCTTTCCCCACGGAAAATCTTGACCGCCACCAGGACCATCAATACCGCCACCGCCGGCGTCAGCCCGCGCACGAAGTTGCCAACCCACACCTCGCCGCTGACAAATTTGAGCGCCGAGACGATCAGCAGCATGATCACTGTTGGCGGCAGGATCGAACCCATCAGCGCTACCAGCGCACCCGGAATCCCCCCGGCTGAATAACCGACGAACATCGCCAGCTGCAGGGCGTCACTGCCAGGCAAAACGCTCGAAAACCCGACCGCCTCGACAAATTGAGACTCGTCCATCAGTTTTCCGACTGCTTCTTTGTACAACAGCCCGACCGAAGCCGGGCCAGAGGTGGTCAACAAGTTGACCTTTACAAACATCAAGAATAACGGCCACAGGTTGTGCACACCAGACCTCCTGTTGGGTTTTGCAGGCGGGCAAGCGGATCAAAACGGTAAGGCATGCCCTGTCTCTTCACTTAATATAGCAGGTACAATAAAGATACAAGAATTCGCGTCAAGAATCAAGAAAGGCTGGAATGGTGGTCACTTCAGAAGAACGACTCAAAATCCTCTACCTTGTACAGCAGGGAAAAATTACCCCGCAGGAAGGGATTCGCCTGCTCGAAGCGCTGGATAAGAGTCGCCCACCCCAACCGTCTTTTCCCCTCCCGGCAGCGCCGCCTTTTTCATCAAGCGGACCGCGCTGGCTGCGGGTGCGCATTACCGACACTGCCACCGGCAAAACGCGCGTGAATGTACGCCTGCCGGTCACCGTCCTGAACGCCGGGGTTAAAATGGGCGCGCGTTTCTCGCCAGAACTGGGACGGGAACAAATGAGTGAGATTCTTAACGCCATTCGCGCCGGCGAGGTTGGCCAGGTGCTGGATGTCTATAATGATGAGGACGGTGAGCACGTCGAAGTCCTGTTGGAATGAAAGGTGCGATTACCCGGCGTAGAAAAATTTACGCCTGACCGCCAGGAACAAGGCTGAACAGGATCGTGTTAAAAAATCATTTCTCTACACGCGACTACTCGACGGTCTGAACGCCTTCCACTTCCGGGAAGAACTGCTTGACCGTACCCTCGACCCAGCCCTTTACGGTTACCGGGGAAAGCGGGCAGCCTAAACACGCGCCGCCCAATTTAACTTTCACCACTTTGCCATCGAAATCCACGAAATCCACTTCACCGCCGTGGTAGGTTTCGATATAGGCGCTCAACTGCTCAACCAATCCGCGCAATTGGTCATTGATGCTGTATTTGGGGGTCTCATCTGTCATTTTTCAGGTTCCTCTGGTGGTCTAATCCGTGCGCATTTATCCCATTCTTGAGGATCTTGAGAATTTCCGCATAAGTGGGGTCCATTTTGTTGTTGACCAGGCTGGTCAAGCGCTTCAACAACACGCCACTGGTATCGGGATATTCCTCGCAAAGGACACTTAGCCGGGCTTTGCTGATGCGGTAGCCCTGACAGTCCTCGATGACCAGCGCCCCAGATGAATAATGGGATCGACCAAGCGCTGCCGACCAGCCAAACACGCCTCCCGGACCAATCGTCGCCACCGTCAGCGGCAGACCATCGTAGGGCTTATAACGGATTATAACCTTACCTGAGGTTAATATATACAGATGTTCGGAAACGTCCCCCTGTTCGAACACATGCGTATCACGCAGCAAAAAGAAAGCTTCAAAGGCTGTGTCCAACAATTCGAGCTGGTGCGCAGTGAAGCCCTGAAAAATTGCGATATCTTGCGAATCTCGCTCTAACATTGCAATAATATTACTCATACCGCCCATCGCTTTGTAGTGGCAAATATCATTATTTACGAGAGCAGCATTGTCCAATTTTTTAGCAGAAATTAATCCCCCGATGTGACATATTCGTTCTCAAGTTATGACATCGCCGGCTATTCGCCCGCGGACGTCTCAATTACAATAAGTGAAATCTTTCTCAAGAAAATAGTTCTCGATTTATCCTCTTCATTCGTTGCAACGCAGGTAAATAGTTGAAATCACCGCAGTTTTACCCAAGGGTTAAAAAAGCCCTTTCCATTTATTCAGATCGCGTCAGTGCATTTCACCCCAACGCTCGCCTTTATTTGCTCAGTGCCGTTCTCACCGGAGCCGCGCTGGGCGTATATCGGCTCCTGTTTAATTTTTACGTCCTCAGCCTGGGTTATGACGAGGCGCTGCTGGGTACGCTGATCACCACCAGCAGCCTGACAGCCCTGATCGCCGCCTTGCCCATGGGATACCTGGTGGATATCCTGGGCCAAAAGCTTGCGATGATTTTCGGCGGCCTGTCCGTGATTGTCGCCATTGCCGTTATGGTGTTGTTCCCTTCTGCAGGTGTATTTATCGCAATGAGCGTAGTCCTCGGGTTAGGCCAGAGCCTGAACGGCGTGGCCATGGGACCGTTCCTGATGGAAAACAGCGGCGAAAAAGAACGCACCTACCTCTTCAGTTTCGCGTCTGGGCTGACGATGGCCTCCGGTTTCATCGGTAACTGGATTGGCGGTTACCTGCCCACCTGGATGGCAGGCGTGCAGGGCGGCTCACCGACCAACCCGCTGGCATACGGTTGGTCGCTGGGCGTGATTGCCATAGCCGCTTCGGCGGGCATCCTCCCGCTGCTCTTCCTGCGCCCTAGCCAGCTTTCCGGCGAGCAGCGCTCGATGTTTGCGCCCATCAGCTTCTTTGCCAAAAACACCCGGCTGCTTGGGCGGTTGATTTTGCCAATGTTGATCGTATCGCTTGGCGCCGGCCTGATTATGCCCTTCATGAACGTATTCTACCGTCAGGTTTACCACCAGCCTGATCCGGTCATCGGGTCGATGTTCGCCTGGGGTTCGCTGGCTATGGGTATCGGCCTGCTGCTGGCGCCTCCGCTGGCAGATCGGTTTGGCAAAATCCAGGTGGTGGTGGTTACCCAGGCGCTGTCCATCCCGTTCCTGTTCCTGATGGGCTTTTCACCAGCCTATTTCCTCAGCGCGGCTGCGTATTATGTGCGCCTGACCCTGATGAATATGAGCGGTCCGGTATATCAGACCTTTGTCATGGAGAAAGTCGAGCCATCCGCGCGCGCCACGGTGGCCAGCTTGGTGAGCATGGCCAACAATGTTGGCTGGGCATTCAGCCCGCAGGTTAGCGGCTGGATCCAGGTCAATTACGGTTTTGGCCCCGCCTTTGCGGCCACGATCGTTTTTTATGCCATCGCTATTTATCTGTACTGGCGCTTCTTTTGGTACGGCGCCCGACATGCCAGCCGCATTTCGCGACCGGACGAATCTGCAACCTTTTAGGCCGGCCACCATCTAAGGAATTGTACTTTTAACTTGATGATGACGGAGTGAATGTCCCAATGGAAATGGTTGTTGATTTTCCCGGCGGCGCCCGCGTGGACGCCCATTTTGGTTCCTATACGATCAAGACAGATCAACCCCCGATGGGCGGCGGGGAAGGTTCAGCCCCGACCCCATTTTTGACCTTTTTGGCTTCGCTGGGGACCTGCGCTGGCATTTATGTGTTGGGTTTTTGCCGCAACCGCGGACTGCCGACCGACGGCATTCGCATCGTACAGCGCATCCATACCAACAGCATGAACGGCATGGTGGAAAATGTGGAACTGGAAATTCAAGTGCCGCCCGCTTTCCCCGAAAAATATTATCCAGCCCTGGTGCGTTCTGCGGAACAGTGCGCGGTGAAAAAGGCCATGGAGCATCCGCCGGTTTTCGATGTCCATACCGCGGTCGTTTAATCGATCGATAATTTGGTTAGCCGCCGGCAACCGGCGGAATGAAATCCATGATGTCGTCTGGGTGAAGCGGCGTATCCCATCCGCGTTCGAGGGTTGGGATCTCGTTCCCGTTTATAAAGCCGTGCACATGCGCATGGATTTCCCCCTGCTCGTTGACCCAGTGCGTCCGTAAATCCGGCGCCTGCTCGAGGACTGCAATCACAGCCTGACGGGCAGTCGCGCCGGGCGCCAGTTGGATATCCAGCGTACGTTGACCGGCGATTAAACGGAAAGTGGCATAAAGGTTTATCTGCATCGGGAGGGGCGTTTTCCCGGACAAGTATAGACCATTGTTCGTGGTTTTGCCACAAACCCGATCTAGCGCGCCACCACCAGCGGGTGCGCTCCGATCGGATTTTGCACCACATCCAGCGCAATTCCAAAAGCTTCGCTGAGCAACTCCGGCTGCAGCACCTCGCTGACCGAGCCAAGCGCGCGAAGCTGACCCTGCACCAGCAGCAACACCCGGTCCGCAAAACGCGCCACCAAATTCAGGTCGTGCAGCACGACCAGCGCACCCGGCGCGCCGTGTCCATTAGCCAGCGCCCAACCCGCCGGCCGGTGAATCAGGTCTTGAACCTGATTGAGCAAGCTGATCTGGTATTGCAAGTCAAGGTGCGTGGTTGGTTCGTCTAACAGCAGCACAGGGGTGGTTTGCACCAGTGCCCGCGCCAGTAAAACCCGCTGCAGCTCGCCACCAGACAGTTCACCGACCAGCCGCGGCGCCAGTTCGAGCGTGCTGGTGCGTTCCATCGCCAGATGCACCAGTTCCTCATCCTGCGGCGAGGTTTGCCCGAACCAGTTGAGGTAAGGTGTGCGGCCCAGCATCACCACCTGCCAGGCAGTGTAGGCCGGAGGAATGCTGCGCGCCTGCGGCACTACTGCGATCAACTGTGCGCGCTCGGCCGGGGGTAGTTTGGCCAGATTCTTTCCATTGAAAAGCACTTGCCCGCTTTGCGGCGGAAGAATGCCGCTCAAAACCCGAACCAGCGTCGATTTTCCAGCGCCATTAGGACCAATCACTGCCAGCATTTCACCTGCCTGCAGGCAAAAGTTAAGGTCCTTTAACACGTGTTTACCGCTGTACGCAGCACTCAGGTCTCGAACTTCCAGCATCTCAGCTCCAAAAATTAGCCTGGCGGCTGCGGCGCAGCACCCACAGGAAGAACGGCGCGCCTGCCAACGCGGTAACGATGCCCACTGGCAGTTCCTGCGGCGCCAGCAGCACTCGTGCCAGTACATCGGCTGCCAAAAGCAGAGCCGCTCCGCCAACCAGAGATAGCGGTAAAAGCCGCCGGTAATCCGCGCCGGTCAGCAGCCGCAGAATGTGCGGAATGATCAACCCGACAAAACCGATGATACCGGCGAACGAGACCGCGGCCGCGGTGGTCAGAGACGCAGCAATAATGATCAAGCGCCGCACGCGCGTAACCGGCAGGCCAAGTTGCTGCGCCTGCTCGTCACCAAATTGAAGAACATTGAGCGCGTGACCCAGCGTCAACAGAATACCCAGTCCCACCACCAAGTACGGCAGCAGTGCCAGAACCGGCTGCCAGCCGCTCATGGTGGCGCCGCCCAACAGCCAGGCCAGCGCGCGGCGCAATTCTCCGTTGGAGCGCAGCATCAGAAAAGAGGTCAAGGCGGTAGTGAACGAGCTTACCGCCACCCCCGCCAGAATCAAATTAGAGGCTGGGATCGCCCGCCCTACCTTCGCCAGGGCATATACAATTGCCACGGTCAATAACCCGCTGGCAAAAGCTGCCAGCGGAACAGCCATCAAACCAAAGGTGGTATATGGCCAGCGCAGACTCATGGCAGCCACTGCCCCCAACCCCGCGCCTGATGCTACCCCGATCAGGTATGGGTCGGCCAGCGGATTGCGGAACAATCCCTGGTAGGCGGTACCGCTGCCTGCCAGCGCCGCCCCGGTCATGGCAACCAGGATGGTGCGCGGCAGACGCAGCGAAAACAGAATCTTCCCGGCAGTCGTTTCTGCTCCTGACCGCAGCGCCTCGACCAAAGCAGCGAAGGAAATTTGCACACTGCCCACCAGAATGCTGAGCAGCATGGCAGCCGTCAGCGCCAGCAAAGCGATCCAGTAAGGGCGGGCAGTGCGCGTGATTTCCACGGATTACTTCAACTCGGGGTGAAGGATGCGCACCAGCTCTTCCAGTGCATCCACCAGGCGCGGACCAGGCCGGCTGACGGTATCGTCATTGAAAGGCAGCACCTGCTCGACCTGCACCGCCTGGATTGTCTCCCAGCCGGCGCGGGCTGCGACCTGTTCCGCGGTGGTTCCGTAGGCAGCGTCGCCCAGCAGGATAAAATCCGGGTTGGCAACCAGCAGCGCTTCCTGGCTGAACTGGCCCCATGAGCCTTCCATTGAAGCCGCTACATTTTCACCGCCAGCCATGGTGATCAATATATCGATAAAAGTACCGGCGCCGGCAGTCCAGGGTTTTGCGGCTTCCGAACCGTCCAGTTCGTAAAAGACCTTGGGCTTGGCGGTCGTACTGGCAACCCTGTCCTCCACTGCCGCAACCCGCTGCTTCAAGCTGTCAACCAGCGCGGTAGCTTCGGGCTCCTTTCCGGTCAGCTTGCCGACGGTGATCAAATTGGCGTACATTCCTTCGATATCCGTCGGATTTGACAGGTAATAAACGGTTACTCCAAGATTTTCCAGAGCTTTGACCTGTTCGGGAGTGTTGATTTCAGCCGCCAGCACCAGGTCCGGCTTGAGGTTGACGATTTGCTCGAAATTGTAGCCGCCCATCGACCCGCCCACGCTTGGCAAGGTGACGGCTGATTCAGGATAATTGGTGAACTCATCCCGGCCAACGACCTGGCTGCCCGCGCCAACCGCGAACAGAATTTCGGCATTGGATGGCGCCAGCGAAACGACACGCTGCGCGGGAGCGGTCAGGGTGACTTCACGGCCAAGGCCGTCGGTCATAGCCATGGGCGCCGTAGTGGGTGCGACAGCCGCGGGGGCGCAAGCTGCCAGCAGGCCAGTCAGCAGCGCAATGATAAGCAAGAGTTTTGAGAAGCGTTTCACGATAGACCTCGATAAAAATGGATTGAGATGATTTCCGCTTACACCGGTCCAACTTAACGTAAAGTGATGCCAATTATTCCGACCACTGACAACAAAACCTCCCTGCTTTTAGGGCGAGGGAGGTGAGAAATGCCGTTTGGCTGTTGCCAGTCCAAAGTCCCCACCTCCTTTCTGCGAGAGCGTGGTGAACACCTGCTGGGCGGGCGACCTGGCTTAGAGGGATTCCCTCCTTACAGTTGCGCGACAGCACCGGACTTGCACCGGTTTCGCCTTCAAGCCTTACCATCCGGGGTAAAAGGCACCTGACAGGTACTCATTCAATTGTTACGGTCATTGTAAGCCGGGAAAGAAGGGGTGTCAAGTGTCAGTAAAAGTTTGTAAAGCCAAAGTTAAAATGTCCCCATGAGCGAGGACAAAGAAGTGGACAAACTACACACCATGAGCTACGCAGAGAACAAACGACTAGAAATGATGGCTCAGCTTTGCCAGAAACAGCTCACCCAAGTGAAGGTAGCCGAGCAGTAGGAGCTTAGTGTAGGGCTTCGCGGCTTGCAAACTTATGGATACGCCTCTACCAGCACGACCACGCGGTCGATGGCGCCGCCGGTGGCATAGACCGTGAACTGAAAGTCCACCGACGCGCTGCCGCTCAGCGGTTCGAGCGACTCCCAGCGGCGGATACCTGTGACCCGTCCCTGCGAATCATATGCAATGGCCGCCGCCTGGATGCGGCTGGCAGCCGCCTGGGCGTCGCTCAGTTGAAAAGTTCCACTGGCAACCGCGCTCAACCCATCTGCGCTGATTTCGATGTCTGTGCCCGGTTGCTGCACGGCCAAAAAGCGCCCGGCGGCTGGCGGCACTGGCAGCGCAGTGAGCAGTTCGGCAGTGATGTCAAAGGTCACTGGCGCGGGGGCCGGGAAGTAGGCTGAAAGCGCCATCACGCCGCCTGGCGGCACCAGGTTCAGTGGCGCATATGCGGTCTGCGACAGGATTTTGCCGCTGCCCTGGTCATACAACCGGATAGCAGCGGAAAGCGCTTCGATGCTGAATTCCTGCCCGTTAACGGCGGTCGTAAAACACCACAAGCCGCCTTCCCTGGAGGGGTAACAAACCGGGGTGACCAGGTCCATACCAACCGGAGTTGGCAGCGGAGGGTTGGCTGCATCCGGTGTTGGCGTGTACAGCGGGGCGGGGATCATCAGGTTGGCGCCAATGCTCAAAAAGCGCGGATCGACAGTCGGATTGGCGGTCAATAAATCTTCCAGCGACAGGCCGTAGCGCAGTGCAATGCCCCATAGGTCCTCTTTGGCGCGCACTACGTGCGTACGCGGGGTAGGGGTGGCGCTTGGCAGCGGCGTGACTGTGGCGGCGTTGGTCGGTGAGGGCGTTACTGATGACGCCAGGCCGGTATATGGCTTTAAGGCGCCGGTGCGGGTTGGCTGGGGTGTCAGAGTATTGGAGGGTTCAGACGGGGTGCAGGCCGCCAGCGCTAAGGCTAAAACCGTTAACACCAGCAGCGACAGAATCATCTTCATGTTGGCGATTATACCTCAGGCAGATCGCCCCCCTTGCACCTTGACAAAGACTTTAAATAGAACGATAATAGAACATATATTCTACAACATGACCCGTATTTTGTACCTCCCCTCTGAACGCGCCTTCTATACGCTTGACTCTAGCCTGCCCCCAGGCCGCTTAATTCTGGCGATCAATAGCGGTAGATGGCATCCCCCGGATGGCATTCCCCGCCGGGATAAGATGGTTACCGGATTGCGAGCTGTGCGTTTAGGCCAAAGCACCATTCTCGTTTTCCAACCGGTTGAAAATGAATGGACGTCGCCGGACTCCCGACCAACGGGTCCGCTCGGGCAGCGCCAGATGCAAGTGCTGCAATGTGTGGCGCAGTGGATGACAACCCGGCAAGTCGCGGCGCGCCTGGGAATGTCGCGCCGCACCGTTTATTTGCACCTGGCAGCCATTCGCCACAGTTTGAGCGCTGTGTCCACTGCTGAGGCCATTCAACGCGCTGCTGAACTGGGATTATGCCAGCCGCCAGCCTCAGGCAATCCTGAGTAAGGCGCAGGCTGGTGATTCTTATCAAAACCGTAATGTGACTGCAAATTCAGCGTCCTTGCCGCATATACTCCGCTATGCTAAACTGATACCATGCCAGTTGACGAATCAATAATTAAAGAAGCCCGCAAGGCCATCGAGCAGGGCGACCGCGCTCGCGCCAAGGATTTACTCACCCGCCAAATGCGGCGGGACCAGGACAATCCTGAAGTGTGGTTATGGATGAGTGCGGTGGTCGATACCGCCAAAGAGCGGGCTTACTGCCTGCGCGAAGCGCTGCGAATCGACCCGGGAAACCGGGCGGCCAAACGCGGGCTGGCTATGATGGGCGAACTTGCGCCGGAAGAGCAAACAGTCGAACTGCAGCCCATGCCGCGGCGCAACTGGCAGGCGCGTATCGACAAGTCGGAACGCCCGCCCCTGAAATTACCTGGCAAAAAGGTCTTCCTGTACGGCGGCGTTGGAATCGCTGTACTCGTGCTGGTGGGTTATGCTATTTTTGGGACGGAAAACCGGAGAAACCGACAAGCCCAATTTGTTCCCTCCCCCTATCCCAGCGCCACCTCATCACCGACCCCCATCCTAACCGCCACCCCGGTGCCCAGCGGTCCAACTCCGCCGTGGCAGGTGTTGGCTGCCCCATACACCCCGACGCCTATTTATGTGAATACGCCTCACCCGATCAGCGAGGCTTACCGATTAGGATTTGGCGCTTTCCAGCGGGGCGAGTGGGAGAAGGTTATCCAATACATTGGCCAGTCCATCCAGTCAGAACCGGGATCACCCGATTTGCCCTACCTGCTGGGTGAGGCATACCGCCTTTCCGGTAGCTACGACCTGGCTGTGGCTGCTTATAACCAGTCGCTGCAAATTAATCCTGCCTTTGGGCCGGCTTTCCTCGGACGGGCGCAAGCGGTCTGGGCGATCGACGGCGGACAGGTCGATCAAATTCGCGCCGATCTGGAATCCGCGCGCGCGGCTGACCCCAATTTGCCGGAGACGCTGACCCTGATGGGCCGTCTGTACCTGCAAACCGGCCAGGCTGATGCAGCGGTGGAATACCTGAATGCCGCCATTGACCAGAATCCAAACGCGCCGCTAGCCTATTTTTACCGGGCTCAAGCATTTCTACAGTTGAAAAATCCGGCTCCGGCTCTGGCTGACGCAGACCGGGCAGTTCAATTGGACTTGACTTACCTGGATGCCTACCTGGTCCTGGGCGATGCACTGCAGGCCAATCAGCGCGTGGCTGACTCGATTCCACCGTATGAAATTTACCTGCGATATATTACCTTCACCCCGGATCCGGCGGTTTACGTCAAAATAGGCCGGGCTTACCGGGCGGGTGGTAACTTCCCGGCCGCGTTGGAGGCCCTCGATAAAGCGCTTGCGCAGGTGCCGGACAGCTTTACGGCTTTGCTGGAGCGCGGTTTGCTCTACGTGGAAACCGGCGATCCTGCCCGTGGATTGGAAGACATCAACACAGCGCTGGACCTCAACCCCGAATCGTTCGAGGCTGCTGCGGCAATTGGCTGGGCCTATTTTGGGCAGGGAGATTACCAGGGCGCAGTCGATCAGCTAAACCTGGCTGCCGAGCGCGCTCAGGATGATACCCAGTGGGCAATGCTCTTCTTCTGGCGGGCGCAGGCGCTTGAATCGATCGATCAGAACGCTGCCCTCGCGGATTGGCAGCAGTTATTGACGCTGCCTGAAGGATCTGCCCCTGCAGCCTGGTTTGAAATAGCGCGCCAGCATCTGGGCGCCTTTCAAACCCCAACCCCGCCCGCCGATGGTATTGCAACAACCCCTACACCCTAGATCGGCCAAAGTGCGGATAAAATAGAGAAGGACTACCCAGGCGCTGACCCCTACAAAAATCAAACCAGCGCCGGTTGAGTTTTCCTGGCCGGAGATTTCGACTTGCATTCGTATCAACGTATCCTTTTGGTGCAGCGCCGCCGCCGCCGCCGACAGTTCGCGCGCCAGTCACGCACGCTGCATCGGCTGACGGGGGGACTGCAGGGATTGGCAGTTGTCTTCCTTGCCAGCCTGCTGCTCGCTGTGGTCGCGCTGGGGACCGCTTATGCCAGTCTGACCGCCGGCCTGCCGCCTGTAGATTCGCTGCCGGTGATGCTCGATCCGCAGATCGGGACGCTGTTGCAGCCCACGCGGATTTACGATCGTACTGGCGAACACCTGCTGGCCACCCTGGAAAATCCCGGTATCGAGCGACGCATGCTGCCGTTAAGCGCCGCCTTTCCGGAGGCGCTCAGCCCCGCGCTGGCTCAGGCCGTAGTGCTGATCTACGAGCCGGATTTCTGGGAGCAGCCGGCATTGACCTGGCAATCGCTGACAGAGGATCATGCGCCGACCATCGCCGAACGGCTGGTGAGCAGCCTATTGCTGGAGGAGCCGAATGAGCAATTCGTCAACCGGCTGCGTGTGCGCCTGCTGGCCAACCGGGTTCTGTCCCGCTACGGCCGCGCCCAGGTGCTGGAGTGGTATCTCAATAGCGCTTCGTTCGGTCATTTAACCTTTGGGGCTGACAGCGCAGCTCGACTTTACCTGGGTAAAAGCGCCAGTCAATTGGACGGATACGATGCCGCTGTGCTGGTTGCCGCCCTGGAGGCGTCCGCCCTTAATTGGATCGATGCCCCTGCTGCTGCTCGCGAGCGCCAGTTGGACGTGCTTTCGCGGATGACGGCCGGTGGCCTGATCAGCCAGACAGATTTTGCTGCGGTGTCCAGCATACCTCCCATCAGCGCTCCGCCGCAATCCCCGGACACCTCGACTGCCCGGGCCTTTTCCAACCTGGTGGTCGAGCGGTTGGCTGGCGCGCATAGCCGCTGGTTGTTGGAACGCGGTGGCCTGCGCATCATAACCAGCCTGGATTACGACCTGCAGCAGCAGGTGACTTGCGCCATCCAGGTCCAGCTAACTCGCCTGGAAGGAGCGACCAGCCCGTTCGACCCAGCGGATTGCACCACTGCGCAACAGTTGCCCAACTTGCCATTGACGGCAAACACCAACCCAATTGAATCTCCCCTGGCGGCCAGCGCCGTCCTGCTGGATCCGCTCACCGGGCAGGTATTAGCGCTGACCGGCGATATCTCCCTATCTGAAGGCGAGGCTGCGCTTGGCAGTCACCCGTCCGGGTCGCTGCAGACCCCCTTCCTGGCGTTGGCGGGCTTTGCCCGTAGCCTTGGGCCGGCCAGCCTGATCTGGGATATCCCACTTGGCGGAACGGCGGAACCCGCGACTGCTTATCACGGGCCGGTTCGGCTGCGCACCGCCCTGGCGAACGATTATCTAGCTGGCCTTACCGCCCTGTTCCAACAGGTCGGCGCGGCAGCAGTGACGACCACCGTCCGCTCGCTTGGACTGGCGCATTACACCCTGTCGGGTGATGTCAGCCAGACGCTGACCGGCGGCCCAGTGCTCGACCCCTTGGAGCTGACGCAGGCTTTTAGTGTTTTCAGCACGCCTGGCACGATGTCTGGAACACAAGCAGAAGACAGCAACCGCCTGGAGCCGCAGTTGATTCTATCGGTCGAAGATTCTGGCGGAACAGCAGTTTTGGGTGAATTCACCACGCAAACCCGCCAGATTGTCAGCCCGCAATTAGCCTACCTGGTACACCACATATTGGCGGATGAACCGGCCCGCTGGCCAGGCCTGGGGCAGGCGAATCCATTGGAGCTTGACCGGCCGGCTGGCGCGAAGACCGGCAGTGCTGACCAGGGACGCTCTACCTGGGCGGCCGGGTATACCCGTCAATTTGCGGCTGTTGTGTGGTTGGGCTATCAACAGACTAATGCCGCCGCAGCGTCGTTGGACGTTCGGGCGGCTGCCGGCATTTGGCACGCACTGATGCAGGTTGCTTCGCAGGACCAGCCTGTGCTGGGCTGGAACATGCCGTCCGGCGTGACCCAGACGGTAGTCTGCGACCCGTCCGGGCTGCTGCCGACCGCCGAGTGCCCGAATGTGGTGACCGAGATTTTCCTGACCGGCAGCGAGCCGATCATCGCGGACAACCTGTACCAACGCCTGGAAATCAACCGGGAGACGGGGCGTCTGGCGACCATTTTTACCCCGCAGGAGTGGGTCGAGGCAAAGACCTTCCTGGTCGTTCCACCCGAAGCGCAGGAATGGAGCCGATTGGCCAACCTGCCGGTACCGCCATTGGAATACGATAACATCCCGCCGGTAGAGTTGGATCCCGCGGCGCACTTCAGCAGCCCGGCCCAATTCTCTTTTGTGCGCGGCAAGCTGCCGCTGACCGGGACGGCTGCCGGTGAAGGATTTGTCTCCTACCGGCTGCAGCTTGGACGCGGCATAAACCCCACAAAGTGGCAGAACATCAGCGAGCCGGCCACCAACCCGGTCGAGAACGGGCTGCTAGGCGAACTGGATGCCGCCGGCCTGGACGGCCTGTACATCGTCCGGCTGATGGTCGTGTATGAGGGGCAACGGGTACAACTGGCGTACCTCCAGGTCACAGCGGACAACACCCCGCCAACAATCCGCATTCCGTATCCGCTGCAAGGCCAGGTGTTTGCCGGGCCGGATCAACGTACCATCACGCTGCAGGCAGAGGTCTCGGATGCCGTTGGCGTGGCGCGGGTGGAGTGGTGGTTGGATGGGCGAAAAATCGGCGAACGCACAGCCGCACCCCATGCCCTGATTTGGGATGGAATGGTTGGCAAGCACTCCTTGCAGGTGCGCGCGACTGATTTGGCCGGCAATGAATCCCGCTCTGAGGAAATAGAGTTTACCGTGCAGTAGGGAAAAGTGCTTTCAACAAAGCAGCCGACCCCCTCCTACCTCCCCCAAAATCAAAAATCGATTTTGGAGGAGTGAAAAATCTGCCGGGTGCGTTGCTCCTTGCATTAACCAGTACAAATGTTCTATAATCAGGTCATCCTTGCGAATTTGGAGGAGCCATGACTGAACAATCATCTGCGCCCGGCGGCGGCCAGGCGCGCGCACGGGGCGGCCAACCCGGCAACCGCAACGCCGTCCGCCACGGCTTTTACGCGCGACCCTTGCCCGGGGATCCGCCACTGCCAGACCTTCGATCAGCGAATAGGGACCTGCCCGGCGAAGGCTTACCCAACCTCAGCGATGAGATCGCCATGCTGCGGCTGGCAGTGCGTGAAATCGTCTCCCGCACCAGCGAAACCGAACCCGCGGCCGAAGAACTCAGACTGCTGCGCAGCGTCAGCATTGCCGCTGCGGCCATCAACCGGCTGATCAAAACCCAGGCGGTGTTGAGTTGGGATCGGCTGCCGCAGTCTGAAGCGGCGGAGGAAGAGCAGGCAGCGCTGCCGGCCAATCCTGACCTGGCGGTCACCGCGGAAGACCTGGCATCAGCGCGCGCGGTCAACGTGGAGGGGGAGATCGACCTGCTGCGGCATTTTATTCAACGGGTTACCCGACGCCAGGCCGAATGGGAGACTCTCGAAGAGTCGGCGGCGATGGTGCGCGGACTGGCCATCGCAAACGTGACGCTCACAAAGCTGCTGCACACCCGCAAGCTGCTGCAAAAGAATCGCGACTCGCGGCTCGATTTTGAGCGCCGCCTGCGCGCCATTCAGCGGCAGTTGAAGGATATGACCGACTGGGAGGATTGACGGCCCGGATTTTTTTGCGGTAAAAAGGGTATTCGTTTCAGATTATTCATAAAACGAATAGGCAGGTTTGGGCGGTTTTAAGCACAGCCATGGGGGGCAAGGGATTTATGCACCCTACAGGTGAGGGTAAGGGTATTCGTATTCGTTTCGTAAAAAAAATTAAAAACGAATACCCCCTGCTTGGCGCGCGTTATTTTCCGGCGAAAATAGGGGAGGATTTGCCCAGTGGGATAAATTATTAAGGTGCGGGATGGTATTATTATAGGGAATATGTTCTATGGTGTCAAGTGGGAAAGGGTGAATTAGGACAAAAGCAGGTGCAAACGAATGTGCTGGAGACCAGCGGCCGGACGGCGCGCGCGGTTGTAGCGCAGGTGCAACGCACCAGATGCAGGTGCAATGCACCCGAGGCAGCCAACAGGCAAAAGCCGCGCAGCGGCTGTAGGGGCGGGTAGCACCCGCCCGCTCAGCAAATTACCCTTACACTTGAAAGGGCTAGGTATCATCCACTAAAACCAGCGGTCGGATGGCGCGCGCGGTCTAGAGACTGGCGCGATCAATGGCGTTACTTGTCTTTATGATAGGCTGGCAGATCTTACAATAATGTTCATTGTTTTTGCAATCACTGCCCAATCTAGAGTTATCCATTTTCTGTGCTGGTCTATTAATTGTAAATGAAACTTTTTAATGTTAAATTATAATCATCCAGATATATGTTTCTATATCAATCAATTGTCACAAAAGAAATAACTAAATAACCAAAAAGACTCCATCTCGGAGTCTTTTCGGACACCATGCTGGGATTGCTTATCTCCTTGCATGGCGGCCACTTAAAAAGTGGACTTAAATCTGATGCCTAAGCAGAGCAGAGACAGAATTATTATACATATTATGATAAAAAAAGTCAATCCTCTATTCCTAGACCGTTAAGAACACATGCTTCGACTTTTCGCATTACTTCATCACCAAGCACTCTAATATCATAAATGCGTTTACCGTTTCTATCTTTTCCCTTGAACAGTAAATCTAAGCGCGCAAATGAAACTGAATATATCATGTCGCCTTTCAACCATTTTGAAGGTGAAGCATATGGATAAGGTAATTCTGGGTCAAAAAATATTTCAAGATGATATTTCTGAATCACTTTTGGTTTAGTGAGGCTTAATGCTACAACCGTGCAAAGTCCTGGTCGGTCTCCGATTTGCGGTGACAATACAACCACAGTTCTCCTTTTAATCATTTCCGGCTGTATGAACCCTTTAAAATCACATTCAAGAATAGTCCCACGTTTTGGATGAAAAATGATTGTCATGGGGATAATTATATGGCTTTTATATATTCGCAAGTCAAAAAAACAGATTTCAAAAACTGGTGTTATCGGGACTTTCCACTAATCGCAGAAATTTATTTCTTCACATGAGATTGAATACTTGCTTAAAATGGCCTCAAAATCATTATATGCCTCTGCTCCAATACGGTTTGCATCCTGAACAGCGTTTACACTTTTTTCAAAGTAACTGAGGTCGTTTTGCTTAACCGCAATCACGTAATAAAGTGCATAATCCGCTGTCTTGGCGTAATGATCGATATATTTGTTGTGAATACTTTTAGCCTCAATTGGTGGAGTAATATTGATAATCTCGTTATATAAGGCAGTGATGTTATTGCTCTCTTTTGTTAATTGTGAAAGTTCATCTCTTGTAGGTGGGCGAGAAACAATTAGACCACTAAGAGCCGAGAATTGAACAACTTCAATTTTTAGACGGTTTTCAAGACTTGCTATCTGTGTCGCCCAATTCACTATGCCAGAATGTTCTAATGAATTATTTTCAGAGCGTTCTGATGAACTACTAGAAGAGCATCCAACTATAAAGATAAAGAGTATGGCGAGAAGAGATTTTGTCTTCATGTTATTTTTTCCCCCTATTCAAAAACGCAAGGATTAAATACTATTTTATACGAATTAGTATTTATATTACAAACCGATGATTTGCCTATATTATATAAAGAAAGCATCAACGAATTATAAAAAACAATCTGGACATTTAAAGTGTCATTTTAGGCAAATTAGTTCCTCGTCGAGGACTCGAACCTTGAACCTGCTGAACGGAATTCAACATATACACGTATTCATTATATATGCTTGCTATAAGCTTTTATCGCAACCTAGAGAAATGAAGTTTACATCGTATTATTTCAAAAATTAAACTCAAAGACAAATATTAGGTAGTAGCCACCTTAATGGCTACAGGATTTTCCGAAGAAAAAGCAGGACCGTAAACCAAAGCTTCGCCTTGTTTTAATTTTGGAACAATTTCCCTTGACTGGCTCCCAATAATTGATTCCAAATATTCAAGGCCTGTTTGATCTACGTATTTAAAAGCAATTATATTTTCACACTGAGAAATCGCACTTTTTGCGACCACGGCAGTACGTTGTGAAATAATAATTATTGAAAGTCCATATTTTCTTATTTGCATCATTTGATTTGCTATTGCAATCGCATTATCTCGAGCAGGGGTATTGTAATTCAACCCTGATGGTTCAGGAATGAATTGATGCGCTTCATCAAATATTATTACTCTTTGTTGTATTTGACCTGCTTGATACTCGTCACGAGCTTGATTAACAAATTTTTCAAACTGTGTTCTTGCAAATGTTGGTAAAGAAACAGGATTGTCGGGTTCTAAAACAGCAATACCATTCTTGGCAAATAAATGTTCTCGAGTACATAAATCATAACCTCTTCTTTTTGAATATTCACTTGTTTGGTCAAAAATAGTCACTGAGCAAAGGGCGCCAAAAAATTTTGCCAACCTATCAGCGAGAGTTGTCTTTCCCATTTTGGTCATTCCAAGAATTAATAAATGACCTTCTGATGAAATTCTCGTATCCATAAATATTGGAACTCCGGTCCCAAGAATATGGCCGATCTTAAACCACTCAGGTTTTATATTTTTGTCGTCAATATTGGGAGCAGGGTTATTTGCCACGATTGTACTGCCCGAGTTCGGAACCCACCGAAAAGACTGCACCTGGTAAGAAACGTTATTAAAAACACCTATTTGTGTGGCTTTAGCAATCGTTCGATAATGGGCCCCCCCTTTAATGTCGATTTGGCTTATCTTAACAGAATTAATTTGGTACATAATTTCATGTACACCATCAATTACACTGACAACATTTCCTATCTCAAGAGGTTTAGTAGGATAGAAGAGAATTTGATTATCTGAGGAATTCTCTTCAACTGATCCCAAAATTAAGTCTTCTTTTTTAGAGTCCCTTATATTGATGTGCTTAGAAATAATTAATTTTTCGCAATCTGATTGTGTAGATAGTCTTATTTGCCCCCAAACATCACTAGATCGTCGAATACGTGAAGTGATTATTCCTGTTGTAGTAACGTTTTCAGATTCTAAAACAACAGTTTTACCCGGGCTTGGAATCTCGGGCGCACTAACAAGTAGAGTTGAAGGGCCAATCATTCCTTCCACAGACCCGTCACCGATAAAACCATTAAATGAATTCCAAGCACGTTCCCAATCAACTACGGTTATAAATACTATCAACAACCACGCAGAGCAAATAATCCAAAAAGGTGTGGTAAAAGAAGGGTATTTATCAACAAGTGACAGCAAAAAGACAATAGAATAGATTCTAAGGGCAGTAGCTTCTTTTGAAATTGTCTTTGTTGCCTTTGCAAGTGAGTGTAGTCTAGTTTGATTATTCCTTGAACCAAAAACAATTGTTATTAAAGATAAGATTATGAAAATAATAAGTACAATTGAAAATATTGTCCAACCAACTTTCATTATGCCTTTTTGTGCAACTATGCAAAGAAATAGAGAAAATAAACTATTGCCCAAAACATCTGCAGGACGTGGATAAAATGGCTCAAGGAGTTGCGGATTGATAATAACCGCAAATAAGCCAGCGACAAACCAATTATCTCCACTTACAAGTTTTTGGGTGGCTAAATAAGTGGCTCCAATTAAAATTAACAATTGTATGAAAAAGATTAACAATCTCGCCCGAATTTTCATTATCCCTACCTAGACTTTCTCCAACTGTTTTTTTTAAAGAAAACAGAAAAATCAAATTCCCAACCCCCCCTGTGTTGGTCCTGGTTTATCTGTCTTCTCTGCTTTCTTAAATGCAGCAGCATTTGAAGGGGTTTGGGGGATTTTTACACTAGCACCATTAAGTAATTCTTCTATAGTTAATATTTGTATTCTTGGATAATCACGATCCCAAATTTCAGAATGGTACAATCCGGCGGTTAGCGCTTCGGTGATCATATCTCGCGATGGATTTTCAAGCGCAATAAATACGCCAATCTGTGCTTGTTCTCGATCAAGTACTCCTTTTAAGTCCCGAATTTGACTAGAATTAACCTTACCACTTTTTACTTGGACTAAGGCTTTCTTTACTCCCCCCTTGCGGTCATCTAGAAAATTAATTATCCCGTCAATTCCCCGATCAAATCCCTTATGGATATCACGTTGACCTGGTTCGGAATGGGTCGGTCTATTCATAGGTCTAGCTTCAACTAACGAAATTGCCCATGCTTCAAATTGGAAACGATCATCTTTTGCTAATTGTCGAGCTCCTGGTAAATCTTCTGGTTCACCAATAACTCGGTAATCTTTCTTAGGTTCCAAGCCAAACATATTTTTTAATCGTGATTTATGCATAGCGATGGCAAGGTGAGTAATATCAATGCCAATCCAATGACGGCCAAGCTTTTGGGAAGCGCTGATGCATGTGCCACATCCGCTGAAAGGATCAAGCACCAAATCTCCCTCGTCGGTTGATATCCGAAGAATTCTTTCAAGTAATAAGATTGGTTTTTGTGTCGGATAACCAAGGGATTCATTTCCAGCAGCTTGTTGAATATCATCCCAGAGATTTGTGATCGTTCTACCTTTTGAATCCTCAAGGTATTTTTTGTATTGCGGAACAGCACCTGGTCGAAGTTGGACCACTAGACCATCTTCATAGGCTTTTTGCATTCTTTCTTTTGTCCATCGCCACACTCTTTTAACACCAAGAAATTCATATGTTAAATTAGGACGGTCATCGTTTGGATTAAGTAAAGGCAGTAATCTATACCTTCCCTTTCCATCCTTGTACTTATAAGCTTTATCCAAGTATTCTGGGTTGTGTTCACCATAAGGTTGATAATATTTGCATAAGTGGGATTTTGAATATCTTAATATTGAGTCAGTTGAGTTTGGCAAGTTAATCGTAATGTTACTTTTAGGATTCGATCGCTTCCAAATTATTTCATTACGAAAGTTGTCGGGGCCAAAAATCATATCTAGTAAGATCTTCAAATAATGACTAGCGGTCGTGTCACAATGTAAATATAGCGATCCGGTGGGTCTTAATACTCGGTGAAGCTCAACCAGGCGGATGGACATCATAACCAAATAAGCCATCATTTGGTTTGAGCCAATAAATTGGTAAAGAGATTGGATCAATTGACCGACATTACCGGGACTTTTGGTTACTAGTTCGTTGTAAGTTTCCTGGGCTGTGTTTCCCCAGTGCCATGAATCATCAAATGCGGTAATTTGTGCATCTGAAGAAATACCACTTTCATCTTTAAAGAGAACGTTATAAGAACGGTTAGAATTAAATGGAGGGTCTAAGTAAATCAGATCAACAGATTCGTCTTTTATGTACTCACGTAATACTTTAAGATTATCCCCATAATATAATGTGTTTTCCATAATCCCTCATATTCTATGGTATTTTTAATATTACTATAAATTTTCTAAATGACTAAATTATTCTCGTACCTACTTTGCTGCAGCAAATGATTCTAGTCCAAAATTTTTTGCGAGCAAGCGTTTATCCGTATCTCAATTAATTGTAACTTCGTTCGCGCCGGTCTCAGGACCGAGCGCGCTGTTTGACCGTAGGTCTCCGGCTGTTGATCTTGACTTGACAAAATAGAACATAATTACTACAATAGTATCATCCCGTACCCTAATAATTTAATCATGTCGTGCGTTCAAGCAGGATGATCGCCTTATATCGCCGTTGCCCCACACCGGTTATGCGCTTATCAAATGGGTTTTCTCTTTTTCCTCCGTGCCGATGGGATGATTACTTTTCTTCCCTGGTTCGTTTCAACCTGGACCCACCCGGCACATTTGTAATGGATGGAGGAGTTATTCGTTTCATTCGTTTTTGGAAACGAATAGCGGCATCCCCGCTAACCCTTCGGCAGCTTCGCGGTTTTGGCCGCGGGCGACCCCCTCCAACCCCTCGGCAGACTCGGGGCACCGCCTCCACCACTCGCTTCACTCGGGTGTGCAAAAACCGCGACCCCAAAAACCCTTACAGATTTTAGGGGAGGCAGAGACCTATAATGCCGTTGGGCAAAAGATCGTTGCAAGCAGGGCGCGGGCGGACACGGTGGTCGTTCCCTACAGCCTGGACGCAACCTGCGAACGTCTATCCTTTTTTCTTCCCCAGCGAGGCGACATAGGCGACAAACTGATTGGTGCCGTCCAGCCCCACTTCCTGGTTGAGCAGGTCATCGTCATAGGCGGCGATGGCGCACACCCCGCAGTTGAGTCCTTCGGCTGCCAGATACAGGTTCTGGCACACATGCCCGGCATCCAGCAGAATATAACGGTAACCGCGCACCGGATAGCGCCAGGTCATGCGCTCGATGACCGCTGCCCAGATAAAAGTCACCGCCGAATTCGCGACCTGCGACTGATCCTCACAGGCGGCGGTGATGCGGGGGTTGATGTCTGTAGCCAGGTCGAGCGCGACCAGCGCATGTTCGATGGCGGCATAGCGGTACAGGCCGGGGGTCAGGCCCTCCACCCGATTGATGAGCAGGTAAGTCTCGAAGGCATGCCGCGCGCCAGCCGATGGAACCGTGCGCAGGGTTGCCGGGCGCTTCGATACGCGTTTCACCCCCTGGGTGGCCCACAACAGCAGCGAGAGTTCCGCCAGCGTCAAGGCCTGTTCGGCATAATTGCGTACTGAAGTGCGCTGCTTGATCGCCTGCCACAGTTCGAGCGCCGGTTTTGGCGTGATGGCCGGGTCGGGCAGCGGGATCAAAGCCACGGATGGATCAACCGGCAATTCAAGCGGCGGCTGCGGTCGTCCCAAATCTTGCGGTGAAATGGGCAGGTAGGGATATTTGGTTTTTTCCCAGAAGGTTCGTCCGTCGAAATCGCTCATTTTTCCTCGCCTGAAGATTTATGGATCGTGCCGCTTTTATTCAGCCTTGCGATGCGGCGGCTGACAACGGCTGCAACTTGCGCCAGTTCGGGCACTTTTAGCAACGCCAACACCAGCCCATAAAGAACGCCGCCCAGGGTGACGCCCAGCAGCACTACCAGCCAGGAAGGCAAGCGGCTGGTGAGCGCCAGCAGGCCCCATAAGCCAAGCCCCATCACCGCTGCGCCGGTGGCGGATTGCCCGGCGGCAGACCAGATCGTCCGGCCCTGAATTCCGTTCATACGCCGGCGTAATAAAACGATCAGCGCCGTGCACTCCAGCGTGGTCGCCAGTGTGTTGGCAAGGGCCAAACCGCCCAGCGGCAGCCACCCGCCTCGTTCGAACAGCCCGGGCAGGGTCAGACTGAAACCGATGTTGAGCAGCATGGCCGCAAAAGTCACGCTGACCGGGGTGCGCGTGTCGTGCAGGGCGTAGAAGGCGCGCACCACCACCTCCACCAGCGAGTGGCCGATCAGCCCGAGCGTGTACCAAAGCAGCGCCCAGGTGACCAACTGGGTCGATTGGGCGGTGAAAGCGCCGCCCTCGATCGGCCGGATGAGCGGAGTACGTAGCAAAATCAGGCCCACAGCGGCAGGGACAGCCAGCAGCAATACACCGCGTAAGCTGACTGCCAGGGAGCGGCGCATTTCATCCCTCCGGTTCAAAGCGACCTGCGCCGAGAAGGTTGGCATGGCGGCAATGGCGATCGATTGGGCGATGGCGGTCTGCGGCATCATCATTAACATGAAGGCCAATGCCAGCGCTGAAACGCTGCCGACCGGCAGGCTGATGCCGATGATGATATTGACGATAAAGTTGATTTGCACGACGGCCACGCCAAGAATACGCGGTCCCATCAGGCGCAGCACTTC
>Ga0209317_1000896_pt1 | contig 30707 bp, 33 predicted proteins | sample RifGroB2_FD_183994 | JGI IMG/M metagenome (GOLD analysis project Ga0209317, IMG submission 183994) | Soil microbial communities from Rifle, Colorado, USA - Groundwater B2 (SPAdes) (version 2) | ecosystem: Environmental > Terrestrial > Soil > Unclassified | place: Rifle, Colorado | collected...
CTTCCTGGGCCTGATGTGGTAGGCCATCTCGAATTCGGTGCGCGCGAACAGCCACTTCGAGAAGTGGTTGCTGCCGGAGTGGTAAAGCACGGACTCTATGGGCACCACCTTCAGCAGCTTGAGCATGGTGGTCAGGTCGGCAGCGCGGGCCAGCTCCACGCCGCTCTTGTCGGCGAAAATGAAGTCCCCGAAGCCGAAATAGCGCAGGATGAAGGCGCGCAGCTGCTTCGAGAGGTCGGGCGCCGACTTGTGCATGAAAGAGGCGCCCAGCGCGCCGGCCGCCGGGGCGAACTTCGCGCTGAAGGACTGGAGCAGGACCGGCATATCGGGGTTGTCGCTCTTTATGTTCTTGGTGAGGGTCAGCCCGGCCTCCTGGTTGGAAACCTCGTTCATGGGGTACTCGATGTCGGTGATGACGCCGAGCAGGTTGGTCTTGTACTTCTCGTATATCTCCCAGGCCTCCTCGTAAGTGCTGCAGAAAAGAACCTTGGGCCTGGCGCGCATGCGCATGATCTTTTTCGCCGGGTTCAGCTCCTCGGTCATCACTATCTGCGTCTGCTTGAGCAGCTCCGTGTAGATGACCGGCAGGTAGGAGGAGTAGAACTTGATATTGTCCTCCACCAGCAGCACCGCCTGCACGCCCACCTTCGAGTCCTGCCCGAAATTGCGCTTGTCCTCGATGACGTTTATGATGGCCGAGAAAATGCGGGTGTCGCCGCTCCAGAGGTAGACTCCGTCGGCCAGGGCGAGGGTCTGTTCGGGGATGGCCTTGATATCCTGGATATTGAAGGAAAGGAGCACCACCGGCAGCGTCTGGCGCCCGGCCTTCAGGCTGCGGAAGAATTCCGCCATGTCGGTCTCGCCCACCTGGATCATGGCTATCACCAGGTCGTAGGAGCCGTCCTCGAGCTTCTCCAGGGCCTGTTCGCAGGTGGCCACGCGGGTGATCCTGGGGGCCGAGCGGGGGGAATAGTTCTGCATCGCGCCGAAAAGGGCCTCGTTGAGCCTGTCGTCGTCGGCCAGCAGGAAGGAGTCATAAAGCGAGGCCACCAGGAGGACGTTCTTTATCCTGTACGGCATCAGCTTCTCGAAACCGCCGAATTCCATCTCGTAATCGCCGGGGCGTTTAGCAGTGTTCATGGGGATTATTTTACAAAACTATGTTTGTGCCGTAACAAGCGCTATGCGCATCAGACGGCCTAAACTTGCGCGCCGGCCGGCTTTGTATCTGGGTCAATAAGGGAGGGTGATTTTAGGCCGGGAGGCGATTGATATTAATGGGTTGCCAAGTCGCGCCGAGATACTTATAATAATTCTATGCAGCAGCTTCAGTTTTTAGGAGAACAAAAATGGAAAAGCCCTCGTTGAAGACCAAATGCCCTAATTTTTCTTCCGGACCCTGCGCCAAAAGGCCGGGCTGGACCGTGGACGCGCTGAAGAACGCCCTGGTGGGCCGCTCCCACCGCTCCAAGGAAGGCAAAGCCCGCCTGCAGGAAGTGTCCGACCGCATGAAGGCCGTGCTCAAACTGCCCGCCGACTACCGCATAGGCGTAGTGGCCGGCTCCGACACCGGCGCTGTGGAACTGGCCATGTGGACCCTGCTCGGGCCCCGGTCCGTGGACATCTTCGGCTGGGAAGCCTTCAGCAAAGGCTGGATCACCGACGCCGTGAAATACCTCAAGCTCAAGAACGTCAACGAGTACAAGGCCGACTTCGGCAAATTGCCCGACCTGTCCAAGGCCAACGCGCAGAACGACATCATCTTCACCTGGAACGGCACCACCTCCGGCGTAAAAGTGCCGGACCTCAACTGGATCCCGAAGAACCATGAAGGCCTCATGATCTGCGACGCCACCTCCGGTGTGTTCGCGATGGACATAGACTTCACCAAGCTCGACGTGGTCACCTTCTCCTGGCAGAAAGTGCTGGGCGGCGAAGCCGCGCACGGCGTCATCATCCTCTCTCCCAAGGCCGTCAAGCGCATGGAAGAGCAGAACGCCAAGATCACCTGGCCCGTGCCCAAGATCTTCCGCCTCGTCGACGAGAAGAAGCTGCTGCCCGGCGAGCTGGAGTACAGCACCATCAACACCCCGTCCATGCTCTGCGTCGAGGACGCCATAGACGCCCTGAAATGGGCCGAGACCGTGGGCGGCCTGCCCGGCCTGATCAAGCGCTCTACCGCCAACCTGGCCGCCTTCGAGCGCTGGGTGGAGAAGTCCCCCTGGATCTCGTTCCTCGCGGAGACCAAAGAGACCCGCTCCAGCACCTCGGTCTGCTTCAAGATCAAGGCCGAGTGGTTCGGCAAACTGTCCGACGAGGACAAAGTGAAAGCCGCCAAGAAGATCACCTCGATGCTCGACAAGGAAGGCGTGGCCAAGGACATCAACTCCTACGGCAAGGCCCCGGCCGGCATCCGCGTGTGGTGCGGCGCCACTGTGGAGACTTCCGACATTGAAGCCCTGATCCCGTGGCTCGACTGGGCCTACGAGGCCGTAGCCAAAGAATACTCCAAGGAGGCAGTGAAATGAGCAAAGTTCTTATAGCCGACAAAGCCGACCCCCTCTGCGAGAAGACCCTGAAGGACCGCGGCATTGAAGCCGTGGTCAAGACCGGCATGAAGCCCGAAGAGCTCAAAGCCTGCGCCCATGAGTTCGACGGCATCATAGTGCGCTCAGCCAGCAAGATCACCCGCGAGATCATAGAGGCCGCCAAGAACCTCAAGGCCGTGGCCCGCGCCGGCGCCGGCGTCGATAACGTCGACCTGGTCGCCGCCAGCGAGAAGAAAGTTCTCGTGATGAATACCCCGTTCGGCAACACCGTCTCCACCGGCGAGCACGCCATTGCCATGATGTTCGCGCTGGCGCGCCACATCCCGCAGGCCAACGCGTCCACGCACGCCGGCAAGTGGGAGAAGAGCAAGTTCGAAGGCGTAGAGATCACCGGCAAGACGCTGGGCGTAGTAGGCTGCGGCAATATCGGCGCCGTGGTGGCCGACCGCGCGCGCGGCCTGCACATGGACGTGCTGGTGTTCGATCCCAAGATGACCACCGAGCGCGCCCGCGAGCTGGGCGTGAAGATGGTGACCCTGGACGAGCTGTACGCCAAGGCCGACTTCATAACCTACCACGTGACCATCAACCCGGCCACGAAGGGCATGCTCAACAAGGACTCGATCGCCAAGATGAAGAAGGGCGTGCGCCTGATCAACTGCGCCCGCGGCGGCATCATGCTGGAGGCCGATATCAAGGCCGCCATCGAGAGCGGCCAGGTAGCCGGCTTCGCCGTGGACGTCTACGCCGAAGAGCCCGCCACGCAGCACATGTTCTTCGGCATGGAGAAAGTGATCTGCACCCCGCATATCGCGGCCTCCACCAAGGACGCGCAGGTGACCGTGGCCAGGCAGGCCGCCGAGCAGATAGCGGACTTCCTGCTCACCGGCAAGCGCACCCACGCGGTCAACGGCGACAAGATATAACTCTGCCGCCTTACGCCCGGGTCCCGGCAACGGGGCCCGGGCTTATTTTCAACCCAAGGACAAAGACATGGCAAAACTTCCTCTTTTCTCTCCCATCTGCGGCATACGGCCCGCGCCCGGCAAGGCGCAGGAAATAATAGCCCCGCCTTACGACGTGATGGACTCCGACGAGGCCCGCGAGATGGCCAAGGGCAAGCCCAACAGCTTCCTGCACGTGTCCAAGGCGGAGATAGACCTGCCGCCCGGCACCGACGTGCACGACGAGAGCGTCTACAGGAAGGCCGCCGAGAATTTCGACAAAATGCTCAAGCAGGGGCTGCTGATCCGCGAGGATAAGCCCTGCTTCTACGCCTACCGCCTGCAGATGGGCTCCCATATACAGACCGGCCTGATGGTGGGCGCCTGCGTGGAGGACTACGACAATAACCGCATCCGCAAACACGAGTTCACCCGCCCCGTAAAAGAGGACGACCGCGTGAACCAGATAAAATTCGTGAAGGCCCAGACCGGCCCCGGCATCATCGCCTACAAGCAGGTCCCGGAGATCGACGCCGTCATAAAGAAGACCGTGAAGAACGCCCCGGCTTTCTCCGCCACCGGGCAGGGCGGCGTGATACACACCCTGTGGGTCATCAGCGACGACGCCGACATCAGGGCCATCGCCGAAGCCTCCGAGAGGCAGAAGACCGTCTATATCGCCGACGGCCACCACCGCTCCGCCGCGGCCAGCCGCGTGAAGAAATTCATGATGGAGCAGCGCGGCCAGGCCCACACCGGCACCGAGCCCTACAACGTGTACCTCGCCGCGGCGTTCCCGGTGGACGAGATGAAGATCTGGGACTACAACCGCGTGGTCAAGGACCTCAACGGCCTTACCCCGGAGCAGTTCCTCGCCAAGGTAAAGGAAAGCTTCGAGGTGAAAGAAGTCAGCGGCCAGGCCAAGCCGGCCGCGCGCCGGGAGTTCGGCCTGTACCTGGGCGGCAAGTGGTACCTGCTCAAGCCCACGGTGAAGACGCCGACTAAAGAAGAAGACCCGGTGAAGGCGCTGGACGTCAGCGTGCTCAGCGACCTGGTCCTCGACCGTGTGCTCGGCATCAAGGACCTGCGCAAGAGCGACCGCGTGGATTTCGTGGGCGGCATACGCGGCCTCGGCGAGCTGGAGCGGCGCGTGAACTCCGGCGAGATGGCCGCGGGCTTCGCCCTGCACGCCACTTCGCTCGAAGAGCTGATCAGCGTGGCGGACGACGGTCAGGTGATGCCGCCCAAGTCCACCTGGTTCGAGCCCAAGCTGGCCGACGGCGTGGTCTCCAACCCGCTGCTCTGACGGCCTGGCCGCAAATAGAAAGCCCCGCTCCGGCGGGGTTTTTTATTTGTGGATAAACGCGCTTGTCTTGTTATAGAATAGAGGCAGGGGACAGCAGCGGTACGCCTTTATGAAAAAGAAAAAGATATTGATAGTCGATGACGAGCCGAACATACTTTTCGTTATCGGGCAGGCTTTCCAGGACACTTACGAGGTGCATACGGCCGCGGCCGGGGATAAAGCCCTTGAGGTGATGCGGGTGGAAAAGCCGGATTTCGTTTTCCTCGACATAAAAATGCCCGGCCTGACCGGGATGGAAGTGCTCGCCCGGATAAAGACCACCGGCGCCTCCCCCGTAGTGTGGATGCTCACCGGCAACGACGAACTGGAGACGGCCATAGAGACCCTGCGCCAGGGCGCCTCCGGCTACCTTACCAAGCCTTTCGACCTGGCGCAGATACGCATGATAGTGGCGGCCGCCTTCGACGTGCAGGAGAAGAAGGACAGCCATGACAGCTCCGGTGAAAAGCCTTGGCGCATAAAAAAAGACAAATAGACGCCGCGTTCTTCGCTTTCCCCGGAGAACAGCTCGCCGTCCTGCGCCGCCTGGACTCCCCGCGAAAGGTCCAGGATTTTCTCGATTACGTCCTGGCCTACAACGATTCCAAACCCGATACCTGCTATTCTCCCCTTGAGACGCTCAAACGGGGCAGGGCCCATTGTATAGAAGGGGCGATGCTGGCCGCGGCGGCCTTCCTGTTCCATGGCCGGCCCCCGCTGCTGCTGGACCTGCGCGCCAACCCGCGCGACGACGACCACGTGATAGCGCCTTTCACGGAGAACGGCCGCTGGGGGGCGGTGGCCATGTCGCATTTCTGCGGCCTGCGCTACCGGGAGCCGGTGTACGCCTCCTGCGCGGAGCTCGCGCGCAGCTATTTCGAGTTCTACTACAACAGCGGGGGGGAAAAGACGCTCAGGGAATTCTCCGCGCCGCTGGACGCCGCGCTGCTCAAGCCGGACTGGCTGTATTCGGACAAGAACGTGTTCTTCGTCAGCCGCCGCCTGGACGCGCAAAAGCATTACCGCATCGTGGGCTGGCGGCAGGAACGTTCCCTGCGGCCGGCCGACGCGCTGCTGCGCGAGGCGGAGATCCTGGGCGGCTCCCGCGCGCCGCTCATCCGCCGCCGCCCTAAACCGTACAGCGGGAGGCGCAAGGCCAGGTAGGCCGCGGCTATATGAAAAAAACTTTGATCCTGAGCTCGTTGCTGGCGGCGCTGCTGACGGCCCCGGCCTGTGCGGCCGGGAAGGGCGGGAGCGTTAAAAAGTTCACCCTGAAATCCGGCGGCTACGAGCGGGTTTACCGGCTCTATGTCCCCTCCGGCCTGGATGCCGCCAAACAACACCCGCTGTTCATGCTCCTGCACGGCGGCGGCGGCACGGGCAAAGGCATGCGGCGCCTTACCGGCTACTGCTTTGAAAAAATGGCCGCCGCCAGCGGCGGGCTGGTGGCCTACCCCGACGGGCTGGAGAAGAACTGGAACGATTACCGCGGCGACCCGTCGCGCCGGGCGCAGCGCGAGAACATAGACGATGTGGCTTTCCTTAAGGCCGTGGCCGCCGAAATTTCCGCCAGGTATCCCGTGGACCCGGCGCGCGTCTACGCCGGCGGCATGTCCAACGGCGCCATGATGAGCTATACCCTAGCCTGCCGCGCCGCGGATACCTTTGCGGCCATAGCCGCCGTGGCCGGGTCCATGCCGGAGAACCTGGCCGCCGCCTGCTCGCCGTCCCGCCCCGTGCCTGTAATGATCATCAACGGGACTAAGGACAGCCTGGTGCCTTGGGCGGGCGGCGACGTGACCGGCCCTTTGGGCCGCAAGAAACTGGGCCGGGTGCTGCCGGTGGAGCGGACCCGGGACTTCTGGCTGAAAAATAACGCCTGCCGGGCGGAAAAGGCCGTGCTCTCGCGCAAGGACGAGAACCCTGACGACGGGACTTCCCTGGCCCGCGAAGTATACGCCGACTGCGCCGGCGGTTCGGGCGTGGACTTTGTGAAGGTAGAGGGCGGCGGCCATACCTGGCCGGGCGGCCTGCAGTACCTGCCGCGGTTCATCATAGGGAAAACTTCCGACGAGATGGCCGCCAGCGACGAGATCCGGGATTTTTTTCTGCGGCATCCCATGCCCGCCAAAAAATGATGCGTCTAGGCCTTTGCTGCAAATTCTCCGCCGCGGAGATAAAATTCCCGGTGACCACCGCCCTGTCCGCCGGGCGCCTGAAGCCCGCGGCGAGGCGCGCCAAACTGGCCGGGTTGTGCCGGGCCAACGCAGCCGCGCTGGCACAGGCGCTGAACTGCTGCGCCGCCAACGGCATAGGCTCCTTCCGCGTTAACAGCCAGATCCTGCCGCTTAAAACCCACCCCGCGCTCGGCTACCGGCTGCCGGACCTGCCGGGCGGCGGGGAGATAGTAAAGTCTTTCAAGGCCTGCGGCGCCCTGGCCCGGCGGCTGGGCCTGCGCCTCACTTTCCACCCGGACCAGTTCATCCTGCTCAGCTCAGAAAACCCCAAGATCACCGAGTCCGCCGTGGGGGAACTGGAGTACCAGGCCGAGGTCGCGGGGTGGATAGGCGCGGACGTGATAAATATCCACGGCGGCGGCGCCTACGGGGACAAGGCCGCGGCGCTGGCGCGGGTGGCCAAAGCGATAAATAAACTCAAGCCGGCGGTACGCTCGCGGCTGGTCCTGGAGAACGACGACCGCGTCTACACCCCGGCCGACCTGCTGCCCTTCTGCCGGGAGCACCGGGTCCCTTTCGTCTATGACGTGCACCATCACCGCTGTCTGCCGGACGGGCTGGGGGTCGGCAAGGCCACCGAGCTGGCGCTCGCGACCTGGAACAGGGAGCCGCTCTTCCACCTGTCCAGCCCGAAGGAGGGCTGGCGCGGCCCGGACACGCGCAGCCACCACGATTACATAGACCTTAAGGATTTCCCTGCCGCCTGGCGCGGCCTGGACGTGACGATAGAGGTGGAGGCCAAGGCCAAGGAGCTGGCCATAGCCCGCCTGCGCGCGCAGCTTGCGGCTAAAGGATGGATATGAAGATAACCCTGCTATACGAAGCGATACTTATTCTGGTGGCGGTAGCGCTGGCTGGAATTTTTAAGAAATATTTCCTGCACGTCTACCGCGTCGGGAACGCGCATGCTCTTAAGAGCCTCGGCTACGGCCTTGGCGGCCTGCTGCTGCTCTGGGTCTTCATTTTCGCGACCTCCCCGCTGCCCCCGGGCGCCAGGGGCCCGGTGATAATCGCTTTCGTGCTGCCGGTGCTGCTGGTCAGCTTTACCGCCGGCAGCGCCCTTATGGCGGGGCTGGCCGGCCTGGACGGCGAGCGCTACCGGCTCCAGGCCATCCTGCTGGCCGGCCTGGTCTCTATGGCTGCCGAGTATTTTTTGCCGATCGGCGGCCGCCTGGTGTACAGCGCCGTCTTTATTTACGGCCTGGGCGCCTCCGCGCTGTCCCTGCAGTACCCCCTGGAAGAGCCTGCCGCTCCGCCGGCTCCGGCTGACGGGCAGCCCGCGGCGCCCGTGCCCGCCCCCCGGGAGGAGAAGGATGGAGACTAAACCGGTCATAAGCTATAAGAATATACTCGCCGCCTTGGGGGCCTTCGTTATTGTGGCGCCGCTGCTGCTGGCGGGGGTGATGTGGAGCAGTAAGCTGGCCCCGGCCATGAAGGCGCGCATGGCCAGAAAGGCGGCCAGCGCCCCGCTTATAAAAGAGGCGCGCGACCTTGGCCTCACTTACGAGTCGGTCCTGGCCGATCCTAAAAGGGCTTCCGGCCGGCCCGCCGTGTGGTGCCTGCGCAAGGTAATACGACAGGGCAGTTACGGGGGGGTGGCCGGCCCGGCCCCCGCCGCCCCGGCCAGCGCTCCCGGTAATTTCCTTGAGACTTATTACGACGGCAATGAGAACATTTCGGTCTACATCACCAACCCGGGCAGCATGTACCGGATGGCCAGCTCCAGCCACCAGGGCTGCGTTAAGACCCTGGTAACCATAAAGACCATTACCTTTAGCGATTTCGGGCGCGGCTTGCGGCCGCGGCTGGAAGCCGAGTTCGTGGATTACCCTTAAGATATGGAAAAAGAGAAATGCTGGGCCTGCGGCGCCATGATAGACGGTGAGGACCGCTACTGCCGGCATTGCGGGCGCGGCCAGGGCGGCTATGTGACTTGGCAGTATAAGCATTGGGGCGTGATCGCGATCTCCCTGCTGGCCGGGCCGTTAAGCCTGCTCTTCCTGTGGCGCTCGCCCGTGATCTCCAGGAACGCCAAGCTGGCGTATACGGCCGCGGTCTTCCTGCTGACCCTGTATTTCATAGCCCAGCTGAACCGGCTGTGGCTGCTGTACCAGGCGGCGCTGTCGGGGATGACGTACTGACCGGCCCGGGCCGGGCGCGGATAGAGGGAATATGGAAACAATAAGCGACAAGCATATCAAGGCGCCGCCGCCCAGCTCCTGGCTGCGGCGCTATATCTGGTGGCTGCTCCTGCCCCCGTTGGCCGGCGGGGCGTGGTTTGCCTACGTCCTGCTTAACGGGATAAACGTTTACGCGAGGAACCAGGGCGATCCCTGGCGGAACTTCGACACCGATCAAGACGGGATATTTACCCGCGCCGAGGTGGAAGAACTTTACGGCATGGACGACGGCATCTTCGCTTTCTGCGACGAGGACGGCGACGGCCGCCTGACCCGGGCCGAGTTCGGCAATGTGCGTTCCCACGCCGGGGACTGGGACGCGATGAACGCCGGTAAAACAAAGAAGGCCGCCCGCGCCCTGTACCTGCTGCAGCGGCCCTCCCCTGTGACGGCCACGATAATAGACGCTTTCCAGATAAACGGCGAGCGGCGCATACGCAGGAACTCCGCGGGCCTGGCCGACTTCTTCTGGACGGATCCCAGGTTCGTCCCTTACAACCTGGACCCCGACAACGACGGCCTGATAACGGAGGGGGAACTGGCGGCCGCCGCCGCGCGCGGGGCGCGGCCGGAAGCCTCAAAATAGGCTGGGCCAAAAAACCGGGCCCGGCTGGGCCCTTTGGGCCTATCGCTGCCGCTGGGTATTTAATAGTATAAGGTAGCGGGTTGGATAGCGAGGAAAGTATGGCTATAACGTGTAACTTCGAAAAAGACGATCAGGAAACCAGGAAAGCGGAGAAGATGATCGTGCGCATAGCGCCGGGACAGACCATCGGTTCAGATACCCCCGAGCTCAAGATCTCAAAGAGCGGGGCCTACCTCTGGGTAATGAACCCGCGCCGCCGCTCTGCCAGGAGTTGGCGGGAGAGCGGTTCCCTCAACTGACGGTTTTTTATAAATGCCAGCCCCCGCAGGGAGACTTCCTCCCTGCGGGGGTTACTTTTTGGGGCGTAGGCCCAAAGACCCAGAAGAGCCTGGGACTTATACCCCTTTGAAAGCCCTGTCAATCCTGTTACCATATATCCAAGGAAACGTTATGAAAAAGCTCATCATCATGACAATGTCGGTTCTTCTCACCGCCGCCCCGCTCATGGCTAAAAACCTGGAGCGCCTGCGGAAGTCCGCCGAGGACATCAGCATAGATGCCGGCAGTCTTAAGAAGAAGGCCGCTCCCGCTTCCAGAACGGCCGCCGCCAATCACGAGATCGCCCCCACCCGGGTGACCCCCGCGCCCTCGGCCGCCACGCAGGTCTCCACCAACCCGCTGCAGGGCCTGGCCCAGCTGATAGTCACCATCCTTAAACTCATCTTCAGCCCCAACGGCGACATAGAGATCGCCAATCCGCCCACCGAAGTCCCGCAGGTAGAAGGCGAGCTGGAGGACGACCAGAGAGAGGAAACCTACGACGCCAACGCCACCTACACCCCGCTGCCGGAGGCCGATTACCAGGACGGTCCCGCGGCCCAGCAGAACCAGTTCCAGCCGCTCCAGCAGCCGTCCACCCAGCAGCCGGCCCAGCAGCCGGCCCAGCAGCCCTCCCAGGTGCAGCAGTTCCAGGAGTTCCTGCACGGCAGCCAGGCCTCCGGCAACAGGACCGGCGAAGTGCCCGAGGACCTCAAGCGCAAGGCCCTGGACTACTTCCGCTCCAATTCCGACAAGATAAAGAACAAGAAGTACATCGGCATAGTCGATTTCGCCGCCCATTCCAGCAAGGTCCGCTTCTTCCTGCTGGACGTGGAGAGCGGCTCGGTGCACGCCATGCACGTGGCGCACGGCACCGGCTCCGACCCGGACGGCGACGGTTTCGCCACCCGGTTCAGCAACGTCCCGAATTCCAGGGCGTCCTCGCTGGGCTTCTACGTTACCGGCGCGCTGTATTACGGCAGCCGCGGCAAGTCCATGCGCCTGCACGGCCTGTCCAACACCAATTCCAACGTGCTCTCCCGGGCCGTGGTCATACACGAGTCCGCCTACGTGCGCGAAGCCAATGTCCGCCAGGGCCGCTCCTTCGGCTGCCTGGCCGTGGCCCAGAGCGAGATCCGCAAGGTGCTGTCCTCGCTCAACGGCGGCGCGCTGATCTACGCCGGCCTCAGCAACAGCGAATTCTAAACGCGCGTCTTGCGCGCCCCGCCCCCGGAAGCAAACTCCCGGGGGCTTTTTTTGATATTCCAATAGTGCTAACATTGAACCAGGGAACATGATAAAAGCTCTGGAACTGACCGACCTTGTAAAGAAATACAAGAACTTCGAGGCCGTGGCCGGCCTCAGCCTGACCGTGGCCGAGGGGGAGATCTTCGCCCTGGTGGGCCCCAACGGCGTGGGCAAGTCCACCACGCTCAAGATGATAGCCACCATCCTTACGCCCACCTCCGGCAGCGTTAAAGTTTTCGGGCTGGACGCCTCGCGAGACGCGCACGCCGTGCGCGAGCTGATCAGCTACCTGCCCGAGGAGGCCGGCGCCTACAAGAACCTGACCGGCCGCGAATACCTGGAGTTCATGGCCATGGTCTTCCTCAAGGACAAGGCCCGGGCGCTGGCCGCGGCCGGTGAGGGCGGGCTCCTGTCCGGTCTGGGCCCCAGGCTGGGCGACAAGATAAAGACCTACAGCAAGGGCATGGCCAGGAAGCTGCTGCTGGCGAGGGCGGTGATGATAAAACCCCGCCTGGCCATCCTCGACGAGCCCACCACCGGCCTCGACATCGTCAACGGCTACGAGATCCGCAAGACCATAAAGGCGCTCGCCGCCGGGGGGATGACCTTCGTGATCTCCAGCCACAACATGGGCGAGATAGAATACCTCTCCGACCGCATAGCCGTCATCAACAACGGCCGCCTGCTGGCCTGCGACACGCCGGCCGCCCTGAAAACCCGGTTCGCCACCGACGACCTGGAAGAGGTCTTTATAAAGCTCACACAATGAACATCTTCTTCGTGCTGCTGAAAAAAGAGATAAAGGAACTGCTGACGCGGCAGCTGCTGTTCACCATAGTGGCCACGCTGCTGGTGTTCCAGCTGATAGGCGGTCTGGTGGGCAGCCATAACAAGGCTTCCGCCGCCCGCAGCGGCATAGTGCTGCTGGACCTGGACCGGACCGCGCTGTCGGGCCGGGTGACTAAAGCCCTGGGGGGCGGCAAGGCCAAGCTGACGCTCTACGCGGGCGGCGGCATAGAGACCGCGCTGGCCGCTCCGGAACTGGGCGCGGAGAACTCTTTTATGGTGATCCCCGCCGGCCTGGAGGGAGAGCTGAAGGCCGGCCGGCCCGCCAGCGTGGAATTTTACTCCAGGTTCAAGAAGAACGCCTCGGGCCTGGGGCCGGCCATGTCGGCCTCGCGCATCAGGCGCGCGGCGCAGGCGGCTTCGGCCGAGATCAGCGCCTGGCTGCTGGAGCGCAACGCCCCCGGGCTGGCCCCGGCTTTCCTGATGGACCCGGCGCCGGCCAGGGAGTTCGCCGTGGTGGACGGCCGCACGGCGGAGGTGTCGCTGGCGCAGGTCATCGGCTTCATCCAGTCGCAGACCTTCTTCTTCCCGGTGGCGGTGTTCTTCATCGTCATCCTTTCCGCGCAGATGATCATGACGGCGGTGGCGAGCGAAAAAGAGAATAAAACGCTGGAGACGCTGCTGAGCTCGCCGCTGGACCGGCGGCTGCTGGTGATGAGCAAGCTGGCGGCGGCGAGCCTGATAGCGGCGCTGCTCTCCGGCGCCTATATGCTGGGCATGCGTTCCTTTATGGCCGGCGTGACAGGCCTGGGGGCCGACCCCTCGGTGGCCGTCGCGGCGGCCGGCCCGGCGCTGGCCAAACTGGGCCTTATGCTCACCACCTCCGGCTACCTGCTCGTCGGGCTTTCGGTGCTGTTCTGTATCCTGTGCGCGCTTTCCATCGCCTTCATCCTCGGCATCATGGCCGAGGACGTAAAGAGCATCCAGGCCATGATGACGCCGCTGATGCTGGCCTACCTGATGCCGATCTTCATAGACCTGAGCACCGCCCATACCGGGCTGAAGGTGCTGCTCTACGCCATCCCGTTCACGCACGCTTTTATGGCGCCGCAGAACGTGATGATGGGCAATTACTCGCAGGTGCTGTGGGGGATAGCCTACCAGGCCGCGGTCTTCGCCGCCTGCGTGACCATAGCCGCCCGCCTTTTCTCGGGCGACGCGCTGCTGACCATGCGCTTCCGGTTTCCGGGCTCGCGCTGAACTTCCGGGGAGGGATATGAAAATACTGCTGACCTTGCTGCTGTTCTGCTCCGCCGCTTCTGCGGGGGCCGCGGGCCTTGGCCCCTACCGCGAGGTCGCGCGCGAGCTGCTTAAGAGCGCCGCCGGCGCGGACAAGAAAATAGGCGTGGCCAACTTCACCTACCCGGACGGCAGGGTTTCCGGGGACGGCGACGTGGTCTCGGGCCGCATAACCACGGAACTGGTCAGGCTCAAAAAGTTCAAGGTCACGGAGCGCAAAGAGATAGAGAAGGTTTTCCTGGAGCTGAAGCTGCAGAGCTCCGGCGCCATAGGCGCTGATTCCATAAAAGACCTGGGCAAGACGCTGGGCGCCGACTGGCTGATCCTGGGCACGCTTACCGAGCTGCCCGGCCGCCGCATAGAGGTGAACGCCCGCCTGGTGGGCGTGGAGTCCGGCGAGATCTTGAGCGCGCACAGCGTAAAGGTGAAGAAGGACTGGCGCGACAAGCCCGGCGGCGAAGTTAAGGGCGAGCACGGCTTCAAGGACGGCGGCGACCTGAAGGAATACGACAAGGCCATACGCAGCTACATGGACAAGAAAGCGGGCGAAGAGCGGCACGTCATAAAAGAGCCGCCCCCTTCCTTCTAAAAGGACCAATCATGGAAATACTTGAAGTGGCGGACGTTTTTGGGAACCTGCCGGAGCTCAACACCCCGCGCCTGCTCCTCAGGCGGGTCAGGCTGGAGGACGCGGCGGATATGTTCGAGTACGCGTCCGATCCCGAGGTTACCAGGGAACTCACCTGGCAATCGCATAGGACGACAGAGGACTCCAAAGAATTCCTTAACTACGTCATGGGGAAATACGGGCGCGGGGAAGTCAGCGAATGGGGCATCGTGCTCAGGGAGAATAATAAATTTATAGGGATGTGCGGCTTTGTCTGGTGGCTGCCGCAGCACGCCAAGGGAGAGATAGGTTACGTGCTTTCCCGCAAGTACTGGGGCCGCGGCCTTATGGCCGAGGCCGTAGGCGCGGTAATGGACTTCGGCTTCGATAAGATGAAGCTGCACCGCCTGCAGGCCAGGTGCAATGAGCCCAACACGGGTTCCGAAAGGGTAATGCAGAAATGCGGGATGAAATATGAAGGGCTTACGCGCGATGCCGTTTTTGAAAAGGGCGTATTCAAGAGCGTCAAGAACTATTCCCTGCTGAGCACGGAGAGGGGGAAATAGGGCCGCCCCAGGCCGGTTCAGGCGTTCTCGGGCCCTTTTTGGGCCGCTGCGGCCGCAGCTATTATGCAGATGGTCCCGGCGGAGAGGAAGAGCCAGTCGCGGGTCAGCATGCCTGAGTAAGTCCCCCAAAAAAATATTGAAACAACCACGGCCAGCGGGCTCTTGAGGTTGTTCATCACGGCCAGCACTCCGGGCTTAACTTTTGCGGCGCCGGTGTTCCACAGGAAAAAACCGGCGCCGGAAGCGACCAGGCCCAGGTAGGTCAGCGCGAGCCAGCGGCCCGGGGCGTAAGACGCCAGTTCTCCCCAGTCCGAGCCGGCGGCGGCCCAGGCCGCGGACACCAGGACGCCTCCCAGGTAAAGCCAGCCAAAAATATTAAGATCCTTCTCCTCCGGATTGCGGCGGCGCCAGTCCTTGTAGGCCACCTGCCCCCAGGCGAAGGCCAGGTTGGAGACCTGCATTACGGCAAAGGCGCTCCAGAAGACGCGCCGGTCCACCGTCCAGCGCTCTACCAGCGCCGCGCCCAGCAGCGCCACTCCCGCCGCGGCAAACAGCCCCGCCGGGGCCCTGCCCGCGCGCCGGGAGTGGATAGCCGCCACGTACAGCGGCGTCATGACCGTGAATAGCGCCACCTGGTAGGCCTGCAGGACGATAAAACAGTAATTCAGCGCTACGTACATCAGGCCGAACTGCACGGCCCCGATGCCCATCAGCGAGGGGACGGCGCCCCGGCCGGCGCGCGGCAGCCGCAGCCAGGGCAGCAGCGCCAGCAGGGCGAGGGCCAGGCGGATGAAGGAGACCAGCACCGGGTCGGAGCCGGCCACCCATTGTTTGTTGATCCCGAACGAGAAAGCCCAGAGCCAGGAGACCAGTATCAGGCGCGTCATAACCTGATTGTATAAATTCCGGGGGAGCTAAATTAAACTTGCGCGGGGGCCGCGATACGGTGCATAATATTACTCAACAAGCGGGCACAGGAGCGAACTATGAAAAAATCCGGAAAAATCATCGGCGCGGGGATCGGCCTGACGGCATTAGCCGCGGCGGGCGCCTACTTCCTCTACGGCGAAAAGAACGCCAGGAACCGCGAGAAAGTGCGCGGCTGGGCCTTGAAGATGAAAGGCGAAGTCCTGGAGAAGATGGAGTCGATGAAAAAGATCGACAGGGAAACCTACCTGCGCATGGTGGACAAGATCTCCGAGCGCTACTCCCGGCTGGAATCCATCAGCGGGGCCGAGCTGCAGCACCTGACCGTGGAGCTGAAGAACGCCTGGGCGCATATCGACAAAGAACTGAAATAGCGGCGCACGGACGGCGCGGCTGAAAAGAAAGAGGGCGGAGCCTTGGGCTCCGCCCTCTTCTTTGCCCCAGGCGTCAGGAAAGCTTGAGCAGGTCTTTGACAGCGCCGATCAGGATGTTCGGGGTGACCGGCTTCTTGAGCACGAGGACGCCGAGGTTCTTTTCCAGGTCGGCTACCGAGGCCGGGGCGGCGGTGGCGAAAAGTATGGGGGTGGCCGCCGCCAGCTGTATGCGCAGGCGCTCGAAGACCTTCCTGCCGCCGCCGGCCGGCATGTCCACGTCCAGGATGAGCAGTTCCGGTTTGAAGGCCTGGAATTTGGTGACGGCCCCGATGGCGTCCTCGGCGGTCTGGATCTCGAAGCCGGCCTTGGCGAGGATCTCCCGGTACAGTTCCAGTATGACCGGGTCGTCGTCTACCACCAGGATCTTATGCGCTACGGCCCGGGCTACCAGGGACGGCGGCGGGGGCGGCGGGGGATTGGGGTCCAGGGGGCGGTCGAAGAATTTGGGCAGCAGGCGCCGCACCTCCGCCAGCAGGGCCTCCGGGGGCGTGGGTTTGGTGATCACCGCCACGTTGTGGAGGCTCTTGACGTTGTGGGGCAGCATTTCCGGCTTGCCGGTGGAAAAAATTATCGGCACCGGGTCGTGCAGGCGCGTGCGCAGCGTGTCGAACACCAGCATGCCGCCGCCGGCCGGGATGTTGAGGTCCAGTACTATCAGGTCGGACTGGAACTGCTGGTGCAGGGTCAGCGCTGACAGGGCGTCCTCCGCGGTCTTCACCTCGAAGCCCATGTCGCTGAAGAATTCCCTGTAGAAATCTATGATGGCGGGGTTGTCCTCCACCGCCAGTATCCGTATAGGTTTAACCGCCCCTGTAACCATAGTCGTTTATAATAATACCAAAACAAAGACGCCTTTTGCGCCGTCCGCCTTCTTTTTGCTAAAGTTTGAGGGTTCCGGGGCCAAACCCGGCGCGCTATGGACAAAACAACCGCCTAAGCAGACCGCAGTTCCCCGCCGGCCACGCCGGCCTTCCAAAATTGATCAGTAAACGACCCGGAGGTAGCTCTATGGGTAATAATGTCCTTATCGAGGCGCGCGGCCTCGCTTTTTCCTATCCCTCGCGCACGGAGACCGTCTTCTCCGGCGCGTCCTTCCGCGTATATTCAGGAGATAAAGCCGCCCTGCTGGGCGACAACGGCAGCGGCAAGACCACGCTGCTGCGCCTGGCCGCCGGCGAGCTGGAGCCGACGGCCGGCGAGCTGGTCAACCGCGGCGCCTCGGTCTTCATGCTCCGGCAGGAGGCCGCGGCCTCGGGCGGCGGCGGCGCTATGGGCTGGCTGCTGGAGCAATGCGGGGCGGGCGCCGCTTACGCGCGCATGGAGGCGGCGGAACGCGCCGGGGACGCCGCCGGCGCCGCGGCCGCCGGCCTGGAGTTCGCCGAAGGGGGCGGCTGGGACTACGTGGCGCGGGCCCTGGGCGGCGCGGCGGCGCTGGGCTTTGCCGCGAGCGACCTGGACCGCCCGGTGGAAACCTTCTCCGGCGGCGAACGCAAGCTGCTGGCGCTGATGGCCGGCTTCCTGCGCGCCCCGGACCTGTATCTGCTCGACGAGCCCACCAACTACCTGGACGCCGCCGCCATGGCGCGCCTGGCGGCCGCGCTGCGCGCGTTCAGGGGCGCTTTCATAGTGGTCTCGCATGACCGGGCCTTCCTGGACGCCTGCGTAGGCAAGGTGCTGGAGCTCAAGCGCAGCGAGTTCTCCGTCTACGCGGGCAACTACATCGCCTACGCCGCGCAGAAGGCGGCGGAGTTCGCGCTGGCCTCTAAGAAAAAGGAGGGGATAGAGAGGGAGATCGAAAACCTTAGGGTGATGGAACGCAATTACCGGCTGTGGGGCGCGGCCAAGGAAAAAGAAAAGATAGGCGCCGCCGATAAAGGGTTTATCGGCGCCCGCGCCGCCCGCCTGCAGAAGAAATCCGCCCGCGCGGCAGAACGCGCCCGCGAGAAGATAGACGAGCTGGAGCGCGAGAAGCCCTTTGTAGAGAAGGAGCGGCACGCCGCCCTGCCGGTGCCCGGGCAGGCCTACCTCGAGGTGCGCGGCTTGACTAAAAAGCTGGGAGGCAGGACGCTGTTCGCGGACCTGTCCTTCCACCTCAAGGCCGGCGAGCGCCTGTGCCTGGAGGGCAACAACGGCGCGGGCAAGAGCACGCTGATGCGGATACTGGCCGGGGACCTTGCCGCCGACGCCGGCGAGGTGCGGTTTAACGGAGCGGCCAGGGGGTTCTATATGCCGCAGTTCCGCCCGCCGGCGCCTGCGGGGGCGAAGGGGGCGGACTACTTCCCGGGAGACGCGCTGGAGGCCGGCTGCAGCATGCTCGACCACCTGGGGGCCGACGGGGAACTGATGTTCCTGCCGCTCGCGTCGCTCAGCGAAGGCCAGCGCCGCAAGGTGGAGCTGGCGCGCTTCCTGGTGTACGGCGCGGACATCGCCCTGCTCGACGAGCCCACTACCCACCAGGACATTCGCAGCGTGCGCGTGCTGGAGGAGGCCCTCGCGGGATATAAAGGTATCCTGGTGCTGATCTCCCACGACACCGCCTTCCGCGCCGCCCTGCCGGGGCAAAGGCTGTTGCTGTGAGGGGCGGTTCCGGCGCTGAAAAATAAAGAAGGCGGAGACCTTGGCCTCCGCCTTCGCTATTCCAAAGCGCCTGTGGTTACCGCGGGAGTTTGGGCGGGGGCGGCGGGATGGGGTTCATCGGGCGCTCGGCCGCGGGCTGGGCGGCCGGCGGCGCGGCGGGGGAGGCCGCCTGGGTGGCGGCTATGCGCTTGCGCACTTCGGCCATAAGAACTTCAGGGTCGGTGGGCTTGCGCAGGGCGGAAACGTTGATCATCTTGGCCAGGTCGCCGAGGGTTTCCGGCTTGCCGGTGGAGAAGATTATCGGCACCAGGTCGCCCTGGGCGCGCAGGGTCTCGTAGACGTGCGTGCCGCCGCCGCCGGGGATGTTGAGGTCCTGCAGTATCACGTCGGCTTTGAATTCCTGCTGCGCGGCGATGGCGCCGGGGGCGGTGTCCGCCGTGCGCACCTCGAAGCCCGCGTCCTCGAAGAATTCCTTGGAAAAATCAACTATCGCAGGGATGTCGTCCACCACAAGTATCTTGGCCATATACGCTCCTCCGAAAATAACTGCCTTATAATGATACCAAACAAATAAAGAGGGCGGAACTTTTGGTTCCGCCCTCTTTTTAGGCTGGGTCCGTTCTGCAGCTTAGACCAGGCCCTGGGCCATCATGGCGTCGGCTACTTTCTTGAAGCCGGCGCAGTTGGCGCCCAGGACGTAATTGCCGGGCTGGCCGGCCTCTTTGGCGGCGGTCACACAGGCGTTGTGGATGCTCACCATGATGCCGTGCAGGTGCTTGTCCACCTCTTCGCGGCTCCAGCTCATGCGCATGCTGTTCTGGCTCATCTCGAGACCCGAGGTGGCCACGCCGCCGGCGTTGGAAGCCTTGCCGGGCGCGAACAGTACCTTCGCTTCCTGGAACGCGGTCACGGCCTCGGGGGTGCAGGGCATGTTGGCGCCTTCGGTCACGCAGATCACGCCGTTCTTTATCAGGGTCGTGGCGTCGGTCTCGTTAAGCTCGTTCTGGGTGGCGCAGGGCAGGGCCACGTCCACTTTGACTTCCCACGGCTTCTTGCCGGCGCGGAATTCCGCCCCGAACTTCTTGGCGTAAGGCGCCACGATGTCCTGGCCGGAAGCGCGCAGCTCGAGCATGTATTCCCACTTGTCGCCGGTGATGCCGTCCTTGTCGTAGATGCAGCCGTCGGGACCGGAGATGGTGACAACTTTGCCGCCCAGGTCGTTGACTTTCTTCACCGCGCCCCAGGCCACGTTGCCGAAGCCGGAGACAGCCACGGTCTTGCCCTTGAAGCTGGTGCCCTTGGTCTTAAGCTGCTCTTCCGCGAAATACACCACGCCGAAGCCGGTGGCTTCGGGGCGTATCAGGGAGCCGCCCCAGGTGATGCCTTTACCGGTCAGCACGCCGGTGAATTCGTTCCTGATGCGCTTGTACTGGCCGAACATGTAGCCGATCTCGCGGCCGCCCACGCCGATGTCGCCGGCGGGCACGTCGGTGTCGGGGCCGATGTGGCGGCACAGTTCGGTCATGAAGCTCTGGCAGAAGCGCATCACTTCGGCGTCGGACTTGCCCTTGGGGTCGAAGTCGGAGCCGCCCTTGCCGCCGCCCATGGGCAGCGTGGTCAGGGCGTTCTTGAAGATCTGCTCGAAGCCCAGGAACTTGAGGATGCTGGCGTTCACCGAGGGGTGGAAGCGCAGGCCGCCCTTATACGGGCCGATGGCGCTGTTGAATTCAAAGCGGAAGCCGCGGTTGACCTGGACTTCGCCTTTGTCGTCGGTCCACGGCACGCGGAAAGTGATAGAGCGCTCGGGCTCCACAATTCTGTCGAGGATCTTGGCCTTCACGTATTCGGGGTGCTTCTCTAGCACCGGGGTGAGGGTTTCGAGGACTTCTTTGACCGCCTGGTGGAATTCTTTCTCGCCGGGGTTCTTGGCGATAACGCTCGCCAACACGCCGTTTACATAATCATGAACGGACTTTTTGCCTTTCTCCGCCACTGCTGAGGGTTTAGACATGATTTCCTTCCTTTTTGATTTTTCTGCGGGTCAGTAGAAACTGAAAACAGACTAAAAGCTATAGATTTATATTACAAACCTAAATATGGGTTGTCAACTCAGGCCCCGTTATTAAAAAACGGTCCGCGCGCGCCGCAAAATAGCCGGATTCGCGCGTGAATTGCCCCTTGACCCTGGCGGCCGTCTGGCGCTGCCGTTACTTGAGCGTTTCTTGATGTGACTTAAGTTACAATAATTTTCTATACTGTATTGATAACGTTGAAGGTAAACGTTATATTTCTCTATCACCGTATGAACCGAAACACAATTCTCCGCGCGGCGCTGCTTCTGGCATTGCCCCTCTGCGCTTTTGCCGGGGAATTCAAGGACAAGGGCGAAGTTATCGCCGTGGATTTCCCGTCCGGCTGGGACTCCGGCAAGACCGACGACCCTACCGTCACCCTTAAACTGGAGAAAGGCAAGTCTTTCTTCGAATTTTCCAAGCAGGATTCCGAACTCGGGGACTATTACCTGAAGGCCCGCGTAAAGGAGCAGGTGGACTCCCTGCGCTCCAAGGGCACCAGCCTCTCCGGCGACGTGAGCCAGGTGAGCCTGCACGGCGTCTCGACCGCCTATTACACTTCCTACGAGTCGATGGGGGCGCCCGTCTACATCGCTTTCTTTACCTACAACAGCGCCTCCTACGCGGTTTCGGCGCGCGGGCTTTCTGACGGCGAATTCCGCGGCGTAATGGCCAGCCTGCGCAAGCCGGGCGAAAAGATAGAACTGCCCAAGCCCAAGAAGATCAAGGTGGTGCGCCGCAAAAAGGAACAGCCGGACCCTGACGACGAATTTATCACGCAGGTCTTCAAGGACGGGTCCCTGAACGTTTCCACCGCCGCGGTGGAGGGTTCCACCGAGTCCGTGATGGACGCCTTCGCTCTGTCCACTGCCGCCGCGGTGTCCGTGGACGAGTCCACGGAGACTCCCGCGGCGCAGGCCGCCGGCGAGGCCGCGCAGAACTTCCTCGCGGGCCTGTCCAAGAAGCGCGACGACTCCGGCCTGCCGCCCTACGTTCCCCGTTCCCCGCTGCCGATAGCGGTCTGGGCGGTGGTGATAGGCCTGTGGGTGGCGGGTTCCTTCGCCGCGCGTTCCGCGGCCGCCGCTTACAAGAATCCCAAGCTGCCGCCCCCGCCCGCGGAAGTGCCGCCCGACTTCTTCTTCCCTTTCCTCGCCTCCACGGTCACCACGATGCGGGATGTGACCTACAACGTGGTGACCCGCCAGCGCCAGCTGCTGCTCGCGGGCTACTCGTACGAACACGAGATCTACCTGGCCGGTTCGGTTTACGGCTGCCTGTTCCTGCACGTGGGCTGGAGCCTGCTGGCTTTTGTCGGCCACGGCGACGCGGTCGTTAACGTGATGCTGCGGCTGCCCCTCGGACGGTTCTTCGCCTCGCTGCCGGAGTTCTTCTTCCTGGTGCCTTTCGTGTTCGGGCTGGCGGCTTATTTCAGCAAGAAGTCTTCCCTGCAGCTCTTCGACGCGCAGTCCACGCTGGTGATGGAAGTAAAGCCCGAGATAGTTTACGGCCTGATCAGGGACGGTGAAGGCAAGGAAGTGGCCCGTCTGGTCCGCAAGGGCGGCCTCATGGACCGTTCCTGGGAGTTCGTGGACACCGACAACATGGTGGTCTTCACCATCCGCGACGATTTCCCCAAGGGCTACCTGCTGCGCAAGTTGTTCGGCAACCTGGGCGGCGCGCTGCGCACCCATTACGGTATTTACGCGCAGGAGCGCAGGGCCGGTTTCGTTTTCCTGGACCCTTCCTCCGCGTCGCGTTTCCAGGTGCACATGGATTTCGCTTTCGCCCGCCTGGGCCACCCGGCGCAGATCCTGGCCGCGCTGCTGTTCATAATCTCCAAAGAAAAAGACCCGGTCTACCCGTCTCCGTTCTGACGGCCGCCAGTTGAAAATCTCCTATGGCTTCAGAAATACTTTACGGCATTAACACCGCCGAAGAAATAATCAAGGCCGGGCGCCGCCGGGTGCTGCGCCTGGTTATCTCGCGCACCGAGAAGGGCGCCAGGGTTAACGACCTGGCCGCGCTGGCCCGCAAGAGCGGCGTGAACGTGGAGTTCTGCGACCCGAAGCTGCTCGATAAGCTGGCGGCGGGGGGGAACCACCAGGGCGTGCTGCTGGAGGCCGAGCCGGCGCGGCGGCTGACCGTGGACGACGCGCTGGGGCTGGAGAAGGACCTTAAGAAGACCGTCTGGGCGGCGCTGGACGGCATTACCGACCCGATGAACCTGGGGGCTATCGTGCGGTCGGCGGCCTGTCTGGGGGTTTCTACGGTGATCCTGCCTGAGCGCCGTTCGGCGGGGATGAACGCGGCGGCGCAGAAGACGGCTTCGGGGGCGGTGGAGCGGGTGAACGTGGTGGAAGTGGTGAACCTGAACCAGACCATCATCAAGCTCAAGGAGAAGGGGTTCTGGATCTACGGCATGGACATGGGCGGCCAGGCGCTGCCCAAGGTGGACTTTACGCTGCCGGCTTTCGTTATTATCGGTTCCGAGGGCGCGGGCCTGCACCAGAAGACGCGCGAGCATTGCGACGTGATAGTTTCTATTCCGCAGAAGGGCGGGGTGGAGAGCTTGAACGCGGGCAATGCCGCGGCCATCGTCTTCTACGAACTTTCCAAAAAAATCTGATTAGTGCCCGTATGCGAGGCTGGGGCAGGACGCCTGGACCGGGTTAGCAAAACCGTCTCGGAGGCCGACGCTTGCGTAAGCGCGGAGGCCGAGAGACGAGGCGCGCGCACGGTGTGCGCGACGCCGTGTTTTGCGTTCCGGTCCAGGCGGACTGGCCTTCCTGCGCATATAAAATGACAACGCGGGCACTTGCCCGCGCTGTCTCCCTCAGAGTGAAGGAGCGGAAAGCAACCGTCGATAAGGTGTTCCGCTCCGAAAATAGTATAGCAGATAATATTGGTTTGTCAAGGGGGTAAATCTTGACAGGTCAAGGGGCGGGGTTATTTCTCTATGAAGAGGTACAGTTCGCCGGGGGCTTTCATGGAGGAGGCCTCGGTCTCGGCGGTCGGGCCGGTGCCCCAGAACAGGTCCACGCGGCCGGGGCCGCGTATGGCCGAGCCGGTGTCGTGGGTGGAGATGAAGCGGCTGAAATCTTTGAAGGCCAGGCCTTCGCCCTGCGCCACTGGCCGGCGGCTCTTGAGCAGGCCGAACAGGCCGAGCGGCACGTACTTGGGGTCTATGGCTATGGAGCGGCCGGCGGTGAGGGCGCGGCCTATGGCCCCGTAGGGTTTGCTGTCCTTGTCGCGTTGCCGGAAGTAGATGTAGCGCGGGTTCAGGTCCGCCAGGCGTTCCTCGCGCGGCCCCTGGGCCGAGAGGTACTTTATGAAATCCTTGAAGGACATGCCCGGGATCTCGCCGCAATCGATAAGGATCTTCTGCACGCTGCGGAAAGGGTGGCCGTTGGCGCCGTCGAAGCCGGCGCGGATGTAGTCGCCGTCCGGGAAGCGCAGCACGCCCGAACCCTGTATCTGCAGCAGCATGATCTGCGAAGGGTGCGCTGACCAGACCAGTTCCAGCCCCTTGCCGTCAAGCCGCCCGGCGTGTATCTCCTGCCGGGAATAGTGGCGGACCAGGACCCCGGCGTCGTCGTAGCGGCCGTAGTCGAAATCCACGCCCATCTCTGTCGTGGTCTTTACCAGGTCGGAGGGCTTGAGGTGTATGGGGTATTTGTGTTCCGCGTCCGGGGTCCGCGTTACCGGGATCTCGGCCTCGTAATAACCGGTGATCACCGTCCGGCCGGTGCCGTCGTCGGCGGAGGCCCGGTAGACCTTGAAGCGGGCCCTGAGCGCCTTCTGCAGTTCTTCCGCCGGCATGGCCGCGGAGAAGAGCTCCAGCAGGGATTTCATGGTGCGGCGCAGGCGGGGGGCGTCGTAGGCGTCCGCGCCCAGCTGGATCTTGGCGCTGTCGGGACGCGCGTTCCAGTAATCCAGGCTTGTCTTTAATACCTCTATCAGGCTTTCGCGCTCCAGGTCGTCGGCGGGCAGGGGCAGGGCTTCCGCGCCTACCTGCGCCACTTCCTTCACGGCCGGCGCGTCGGCGTAGCCTTCGTCCGTTTTGAGCTTGCCCAGTTTGGGGCAGGCGTCCAGGGTGTCGGCCGGCTGGTCCGGGGCGGGGACAGCTATGTCCGCGCGCGAGGGAGCATACCAGGGTGTCTGGCAGAGGGCCGCGGCCGGAAGAAGGGTTATCAGTATAAAGGCGGTTGCCTTCATACCCAGAATACTACATAAAGAGGTTGAGCAAAATCAACTGTCATCTGCTGGGGAGAGAAAAATAGAAAACTGCGCCTTTGCCCGGCTCGCTTTCGGCCCAGACCCTGCCGCCGTGCCTTGTGATTATCCTTTTAACTATCGAAAGGCCGATGCCGGTGCCCTCAAAATCATCGCTGCGGTGAAGCCGCTGGAAAACGCCGAAAAGCTTGTCCACGTTCTCCATCCTGAAGCCTACCCCGTTGTCGCGCACGCCTATCACGTGCTCGCGCTCCTTTTTGAGGTAAAAAACCTCCACCTTGGCCGGCTTGCTGCCGCGCGAGTACTTTACCGCGTTGTCTACCAGGTTCACCAGCACCTGCCTGAGCATGGCCCTGTCGCAGCTTAAGGTAGGCAGCGCCTGCAGGTTCCAGGCTATCTCCTGGTAGGGGTTTTCGGCCTTTATGTCGGCTACGGCCTCCTCCAGGAGTTTCGACAGCGGGACGGTTTCGAACGAAAGGGGCTTCCTGCCGGTGGTGGAAAGGCACAGCAGGCCGTTGACCAGTTCGGTCATCTGCGTGACGGACTTGTGGATATTGACCAGGTAGTCGTGGTTGGCGCCCTCGAGGGAGGGCCCGGCTTCTTTTTCCAGCATGTCCGAGAAAACATTGATGCGGCGCAGCGGGGCTTTCAGGTCGTGCGCGGCCGAGTAGGAGAAAGCCTCCAGTTCCTTATTGAGTTCCTCCAGCTGCGAGGTGCGCCTGATCACGCGCCTTTCCAGTTCGGTGTTGGAGGCCAGGAGCTTGCGGTGCGCGATCAGCAAGTGCAGTTCCGCGAGCTTGCGGTCCGTTATGTCCACTATTATGCCAAGCGTGCAGGTCTCTCCCTGGTAGTTTATCGGCACGGTCAGCACTTCCGCCTCCACTACCGAGCCGTCCGCGGCCAGCAGTTTCTCTTCCGTAGGCGGATGCAGCCTGACCGCCCCCAGGTTCGTCCGGGGCTTGGCCGCTTTCAGGGAGTCCGGGTGTATGAAATCCAGGGCGCTCCTGCCTACCAGCAGGGCCGGGTCTGCCACTTTTACTATTTCCGCCATCGCCCTGTTGGCGAATTTAACCAGGCCTTTCTTCTGCACCACTATGCCCACCTGCGCGCGGTCCACCAGGGTGCGGTAGCGCTCCTCGCTCTCGCGCAGGGCGTCCTGTACGCGCTTGCGCTCCGTTATGTCCTGGACTATGGTCATTATGCAGTCTTCGCCCTTATAGGTGATCGGCATGGATATCAATTCCATGTCGTAGCTGCGTCCGCCCGGGGCCATCAGTTTGATGTTGGCCGGAGGCAGGGTGGCCATCTCGTTCGTTAAAGCTTTTATACGCTGCGCCGTCTGCTCCCTGTAGTCGGGGTGGATGAAGTCCATGATGCTTTTCCCCGCCAGCTGGGCCGGGTCCGGGAAGCCGCCCAGGTCGGCCATTTTCCGGTTGACGAACCGGATCCGGCCGAGCTGGTGCAGGATTATCCCCACGGGGGCGTGGTCCACCAGGGACCGGTACAGTTCCTCGCTCTCGCCCAGGGCTTCCAGGGCCAGTTTGCGCGCGCTGATGTCGTGAAAAAAACCCTGGAGCACTTTGCGGCCCCGGATCTTTATGATCTTCGAGGTGATCTCTATGGGGATCACGGAGCCGTCGGCTTTTAAAAGCTCGTGCTCTACCTCCTGCCGGGGGGCCGGCGCGCCCGGGCGCTGACAATGCTCGTTAAAAATCCGGCGGGAGGCTGCGTCCTTGGCGGGGGGGTGCAGGGCGGAATGGTGCAGGCCTATCAGTTCTTCCAGGGGGCGGCCGGTCAGGTGTTCGGCGGCGGGGTTGGCGTCCAGGATTATGCCGGTTTTGGGGTCGGCCAAAAAAATAGCGTCGGGCGAGCCGTCGAAAAGAGCCCGGCAAACGTCCTTGCCCTGCGACTGCGCGAGCGATTCTTCCAGGAAACCTTTTTGCTTTTCCATAGCCCCCGGCCAAACCGGGGCACCCCCGCTCAGATTCTACTACATAATCCGGGGGCCGGAAGCGTTAAAATTTCAAGGCGCCGGCTATCTCTATCAGGTCCGCCTCGTTGAGCGGCCGGTCCGTCTCCGCCAGCCATTCGGCCTTTACCTGCGGCCGCCAGGAATTCTCCGCGGTGATCCTGCCCACTATGCTGCCGCGGCTGCGCAGTTCGTAGAACGCGCGTACCCCGCTCATGCCCGTGCCCCAGTCCGGCCGCCGGTAGATAAAAACCATCTCCCCGTCCCCGCGGGCGGCCACGTAGCCCCCGCAGATCCACCCCTTTATTTCCCAAGCCATAAGTCCCCCTTGTGCGGCGCTCAGCGCGCCGGGTAGGCATAGCCGCGCGCCAGGCGCTCCTGCCGCTGGGCCGCCGCCAGCCAGAGCCGCATGGAGAACAACACCTGGGTGTCGGCCCCCGTTCCGAGCGTGTAGACGCGCAGGCCGGCCTTCAGCCCGAGGGCCGGGATGCCTGCGGTGGCGTTGATGAGCGAGTGTCTGTTCTTGTTGGTCATAGCAATAGCATAACAGACGAACCCGACACCGTAGTGTCGGGTTCGCGGGCGGTATTTTTGTCGCGGAAAGGGCTACTGCATGATCTCTATCTGGCCTATGGACGGCTGCGGCACCAGGGCCTTGGAGATGGCGCTGACGCCCTCGCCCACGTAGAGCGCGGCTACCAGCACCACGGCCGAGAGTATTATTCCCACCGCCAGGTTGCCTTTCTCCAGTTCCTTGCCGGCGTGGAAATGGCTGCGCACCAGCTTGCCGAACAGCCGCAGCGTGACCGAGATGGTTATGACCGCCAGCAGCATGGAGAGGCCGAGGTGGGCCACCGAGAGCAGCCCCAGCTTCCACAGCGCCAGGCCGCTCTCGCCGGGAGACGAGACGTAGAGCCGGAACATGCTGACCACCGAGCCCAGGCCCTTCTGCAGTATCATGGAGGCCGAGAAAAGTATGGTGCCCACCAGGATGCCTACGGAGACGTTGCCTTTCCTTATCTCCTCCTCCATGTCGAAGTCGGGGTTGGCCTTAATAAAGACCCTGTAGGTCAGGTAGATGATGAAGCCGGACATCACCACCGACAGCAGGAACTCGAAAACGCTTACCAGTATTCTTGTTGTGAACATTATTCCTCCCTAAATCCTTATCCCAAATCTTTAAAAGAACGGCTCCACCCTGTAGCCCTCGCGGCCGGCCAGCAGTTCCTTGGTGTGCACGCCCACCTGGCCCGGCTCCAGCCAGGCCGGGCCGGCCGGCTCCACCAGCACGTATTCCAGCCCCTCGTAGCGCACGAACATGTCGCCTTTGCCCGGGATGCGCCGGATGGCCATAAGGTAATGGCCCGGCACGGCTATGCCCACCATGCGGATGCCGCTCCAGCTGCCGAGTATGGCCGCCAGCAGGCCGGTCTTGGTGTCGCAGTCGCCCCAGCCGGCCAGCAGGGCGCGGCCGGGCGGCAGCAGGCCGCCGGTATGCAGGCCGTTCTCCACGGCGGGCGGCACCTTGTAGCGTATGGCCGTCTGCACCAGCGAGACCACCGCGCCCACCAGGTCCTCTTCCGCGTATTTTTTCTCCGCGGCTAATTTTTGAAAAGCCATCGCCAGGGGGTTCAGGGTCTTTACATTCCTCTTTACTATGACCGGCATGTCGCATTCCACCAGGTTGCCGGCCCGCAGTGCCAAACCGCGCGAGCGCAGCAGCGCGCGCAGGCGCGTATCGTAGTCCAGGTCCACGGCTGCCACGGCCGCGTCGGCCGCGGCCTTGCCGCCTTTAGGCAGGGCCGCCTTCCAGGCAGCCTGCCGGGCGTTCTCACGCCAGGCTTTCAGTATGTCCAGGTCCGCGTCGGAATAGCCGTAGCCGGCGGTGTAGCGCCGGTAGTCGGCGTCCCGCATGGAGAAAGAGATGGTCAGCCTGTCTTTATTGAAATTTATGAAACGGTATTCGGCCTTGCGCGCGGCGCCTTCCTTGAAGATCCTCTGGGAGGTGCCGGCCTCGGTGCGGCTTTCGCGGCTGGTGTACTGCACTTCCTCTTCGTCCTCCTCCTCTTCTTCGGAAGAGGCCTGGGCGCGCAGGATGACGCCGCCGTCGGGCGGAGCGTACAGCCGGCGTTCCAGGTCTAGGCACAGCGCGGCCCCGGCCGCCAGGCAGACCGCCAGCAGTATAAGGTAAACGGGTTTGAGTTCTGCGGTGTTCATTGTTGCCGCGGGTTTTAGTTGCCGGCCTTTTTCAGGTAGGCCTTTATCCGGTCCGCGGCCTCGGCGCGCAATTCGGCCGGTTCCAGGATGGAGATCTCGGGCATCCAGTGCAGCACCAGCGGCACCACTTCCATCGGGTGGTGTATCACGGCTTTTACCGTAACGGAGCCGTCCGGGGCGGGTTTGGAGACTTTCTGCAGCGGCAGGATCTCCTTGCTCTGCAGGAAATCCGCGGCCGCGCCCTCGGCCTTCAGCCGCACCTGTATCTTCTTTCCTTCGTTGACGCCCCAGATGGTGGTGGCCGGGCCTATTATTTTTTTTATCAGTTCCGGGGAAAACGGGGGGAACTCGTCGGGAAGGATGTCCAGGCGCTTTATGCGGTCCACGCGGAACTTGGGGAACTGCCCGTCCTTGCCGCCGTCCACGGAGGCCATCATGTAGAAGAAATGCTCGCTGGCCAGGATCTTCACCGGGCACAGCACCCGGTCTTTCTCCCCGGAGGCGGCGACGTAGCGGACCTTTATCTTCTTGTTGTGCTCTATGGCGAAGACTATATCCTCGTAGAACTTGCGCGTCAGCGGGTTAAGGGCCCTCGGCCCTACGGAGTAGAAGGGGGACTCCCCGGAGGTGGAGGCGGTGGCCCTGGCGAACACGTTGTCGAAGGCGTCCTTTATGGCGCCGCCCAGGCTGCCGGCCAGCTCGCGCATGAGCACCAGCACCGAGAGCTGCTCGCTGGAGAGGTTGAAGCTGTTGAGTGAGACGCCGGGGGCGAAGGCGTAAGTGCCCTTCTGCACGGAGTCGAGGTGGAAGCCCGTCAGGTTGATGCGCTCTATGTCGCGCTGTATCGAGCGCTCGGAGACGCAGAATTCGGCCGAAAGGTCCGAGATCTTCACGGGGCCCTCGTTAAGGCGGTTGAGGATATTGAGTACGCGGTAGTACTTTTTGTCTCCGGAATCGTTCTTGTTCATGCTGCCCCCTTGAGGTAAGTTATTATATTAAAGTATAGGCCGGCCGCGCATTCTTGACTAAACAGGGTTAAATAAATATAATTTATCTTCCGTAGCCGCTTTAAGGCGGAACGCTTTTACGGTTCTTTTACGTTGCGCGGGCGTAGTTCAATGGTAGAACGTCAGTTTTCCAAACTGATCACGTGGGTTCGATTCCCATCGCCCGCTTAGATTAACTCTAGTTCTCAGAGCAGACGTCTGGTGCCGGGTTTAACTGGCGCGCTTGAGCAGACGGCGATGGGAATCTCCTTAAGGGGAGAGCTCGCTGACGCTCGCATGTCGCCCGCTTGGGGTTAACTTTAGTTCTCGGTGCAGCGCTTTAGGAAAGCTCGTTTTTGCTGGGGTAGCTCAGCTGGTAGAGCATCTCCATGGTAAGGAGAAGGTCGTGGGTTCGATCCCCATCCCCAGCTTTCCTTTTTGCAGACATAGATTCAGGACAGATTAAAAATCAGGAGAGATCAAAATGGCAAAAGCTAAGTTTGACCGCAGCAAGCCTCACGTTAACGTCGGTACTATCGGCCACGTCGACCACGGCAAATCCACTCTTACCACCGCGCTGGTAAAGGTCCAGTCCGAAAAGGGCCTGGCCAACCTCAGGTCCTACGC
>Ga0209317_1000897_pt1 | contig 30669 bp, 24 predicted proteins | sample RifGroB2_FD_183994 | JGI IMG/M metagenome (GOLD analysis project Ga0209317, IMG submission 183994) | Soil microbial communities from Rifle, Colorado, USA - Groundwater B2 (SPAdes) (version 2) | ecosystem: Environmental > Terrestrial > Soil > Unclassified | place: Rifle, Colorado | collected...
GGCGGCAGCATTAAGGTTGTGGTGGAAAACGACGAGGCTGGCGAACCCAGATTGCGCCTGGAAAAACTGTTTCATGGCAACTACTCGGTCAGCTACATGGATCGCGACTTTCTGCATGGCAGCGACTACGTGCAAATTCGCCAAACCGCAGAGGTCTTGAATGGTCTGGTAACAAAGGGTGCGTACATCATGCGCGGCGAACAGAAGCGCGCGGTGACCAGCTTCAAGCAGGCTATCGAATGGTTGTTGGAAGAGGCCAAGCGGGGTGTCAACATTCAGCGTTACAAGGGGTTGGGCGAAATGAACCCGGATCAACTATGGGAAACCACCATGGACGTAAAAAATCGCATTCTGCTCAGAGTGCGTATTGAAGATGCAATAACGGCGGACGAAATTTTCACCACGCTGATGGGTGATGTTGTTGAGCCGCGCCGCGCGTTTATTGAAAAGAATGCGCTGGGAGTAAAAAACCTGGACGTGTAGCCCTGTCGTCAGATACGCCGCCAGGTTGTGCCTTGCGGCGTATCTTCCAGAACAACACCCAGGCTCAGCAGTTCTTTCCTGATATGGTCGGCTTCCGCATAATTCCTGGCTTGTTTGGCGGCAATACGGTCGGTAATCTGCTGGTTGATCTGTGTTTCATCCAGGTTTTGCATGATGCCGCCCTGCAAAAATTTCTGCGGATCACACTGCAAAAAACCGAGCAAACCGCCCAGCGTCCTGAGCAGGACGGCGGTTTCGGGTGATTGACTACGATTTGCCTCATTGGCGAGGTCGAACAGCACGGCCAGCGCTTCAGGCGTGTTGAAGTCATCATCCATCGCGGCCTTGAAACGCCGGGCATGGGATTCGGACCAATCAATACCCTCTTGCCGGGATAAATCCAGACCTGCAACAGCACCTTTGAGTGCCGTGTAAAGCCTGGTCAGCGCCCCCTTCGCATCGTCCAGATGCGCGTCGGAGTAATTCAACGGACTGCGGTAGTGCGCGCGCAGGATGAAGAAGCGCACCACCTCGGCGTCGTACTTCTTCAGCACTTCGCGGATGGTGAAGAAGTTGCCGAGCGACTTGGACATCTTCTCCTCATCCACGCGCACGAAGCCGTTGTGCATCCAGTAATTCACGAACCGGCACTGGTGCGCGCCCTCGCTTTGCGCGATCTCGTTCTCGTGATGAGGAAACTGCAAATCGGCGCCGCCGCCGTGAATGTCGAAATGCTTGCCCAGAATTTCAGAGCCCATCGCCGAACATTCGATATGCCAGCCGGGGCGGCCTTTACCCCATGGCGAATCCCATTTCACTTCGTCGGCCTCCTGTTCCCTGGCGTGCTTCCACAGCACGAAATCGAGCGGGTCGTGTTTGTCGGCGGCAACATCGACACGCTCGCCGGCGCGCAAGTCTTCCAGCGACTTGCCGGATAATTTGCCGTAGCCAGGGAATTTGCGCACTGCGTAGTTCACATCGCCATCCGTCGCTTGATAGGCCAGCCCGCGCCTCTCCAGTTGTGCAATCATCTCCAGCATCTGCGGCACATATTGCGTGGCGCGCGGCTCATGGTCGGGATGCTGTACGCCCAGCGCAGCGGCATCTTCATGCATCGCATCGATAAAGCGTTGCGTCAGCGCGTGAATGGATTCGCCATTCTCCGCTGCGCGCCTGATGATCTTGTCGTCGATGTCGGTGATGTTGCGCACGTAGGTGACGTCATAACCGGAAGCCTTCAGCCAGCGGTACACCATGTCGAACACCACCAGCACGCGCGCATGGCCGAGGTGGCAGTAGTCGTATACCGTCATGCCGCACACATACATGCGCACGCTGTTCGGTGTGATGGGGATGAAGTCCTGCTTGTCGCGGGTCAGGGTATTGTAGATTTTCAGCATTTCTTCTTGCCCAAGCCGTCATACCGGCGCAGGCCGGTATCCAGTCAAAAAATAAAGTTCTCCGCAACGCGGAGGCAAAACCAACTGCATGTTGAACAAGGCCGCTGGGTGCCGGCCTGCGCCGGTATGACAATCAATTTTGTTCCTTCGCCCAGGAATCCTTCAATGTAACGGTGCGGTTAAACACCAGTTTTTTGCCTGGCTGATGGTCGCGCCGGTCGGTGCAGAAGTAGCCCAAACGCTCAAACTGGTAACGTGTCTCCGGCGGCGCATCCTTCACGCAACTTTCCACCCAGCCCTGTACCACGGTTACCGAAGCGGGGTTGATAAAATCGAGAAACCCTTTTTCCTTGCCAGTGTCCGGCTCCGACACGTTACTGATAGAACTACTAGCCATTCGACTAGGCGAGTCAACAACACTCGCCAAGTCGCTGGTTATGGCGGAGCCAGCCGTTTGCGGGAGGAGGCGGGGAGGCGCCATTCCCGCGCCAGACGCTTGCACGCGCTGTGTCATGGCGCCCGGCTCGGCCACGGTGAATAACCTATCGTACAAGCGAAGTTCAGCCGATAGTGCGTGCTCACACGCAAGCCAATGGATCACGCCTTTCACCTTGCGCCCTTCCGGGTTTTTGCCCAGCGTGTCGTGGTCGATGCTGCAGCGTAGTTCGATGACCTTGCCAGTTGCGTCCTTCACTGCTTCGTCGCAGCGCATCACATAGCTGTGGCGCAGGCGCACTTCACCGCCGGTGGTAAGGCGTTTCCACCCGGACGGCGGCACTTCGGCGAAGTCGTCGGCTTCGATGAATAGCTCGCGGCTGATCGGCACGAGGCGCTTGCCGAACTCAGGGTGATTAGGATGGAAATCCGCTTCGCGCGCAAGCGCGCCGTCGAAGTTGGTCAGGCTGACCTTGAGTGGATTGAGCACGGCCATCACGCGTGGCGCGCGGCTCTCCAGGTCGTCGCGGATCGCACTTTCCATCACCGCCATGTCCACGCTGTTCTCGCTCTTGGACACACCGATACGTCTGGCGAATTCGCGTATGCCTTCCGGCGTGTAACCGCGCCGGCGCATGCCGCTGATGGTGGGCATGCGCGGGTCGTCCCAGCCGCTCACATGCTTTTCGCTGACCAGTTGCAGCAGCTTGCGCTTGCTGGTGATGGTGTAATGCAACTCCAGCCGCGAGAATTCGATCTGCTGCGGATGGCACGGGATGCTGATATTGTCCAGCACCCAGTCATACAGCGGGCGGTGGTCTTCAAACTCCAGCGTGCAGATGGAATGGGTAATGCCTTCCAGCGCGTCGGAAATGCAATGGGTGTAGTCGTACATCGGGTAGATGCACCACTGGTCGCCGGTGCGGATGTGGTGCGCGCGGCGGATGCGATAGATCGCCGGGTCGCGCAGATTGATGTTGGGCGAAGCCATGTCGATCCTGGCGCGCAGCACCATGCTGCCGTCGGCGAATTCACCGGCCTTCATGCGTGCGAACAGATCGAGGTTTTCGGCCGCCGGGCGGGCGCGGCTTGGGCTGTTCTTGCCCGGTTGAGTCAAGGTGCCGCGATATTCGCGCATCTGTTCCGGCGTAAGGTCGTCCACATAGGCCAGGCCTTTTTGAATCAGCTCGATGGCAAATTGGTATAACTGCTCGAAGTAATCTGACGCCCAGCGCACCTCGCCATCCCACTGAAAACCCAGCCAGCGCACATCCTCCTGGATCGACAGCGCATATTCCTCGCTCTCCTTCTCCGGATTGGTATCGTCGAAGCGCAAGTGGCACTTGCCGCGATAGTCCTGCGCCAGCCCGAAATTCAGGCAGATGGATTTGGCATGCCCGACATGCAGGTAGCCGTTCGGCTCCGGCGGAAAGCGGGTAACAATGCCGCTATGCCTGCCGCTGGCCAGGTCGGCGTCAATGATGCTGCGGATAAAATTGGAAACGACGGTTTGTGGGATGCCGCTCATGCTGGATTTCTCGGTTTCAGTTTTGGATTGCAGAATGCTGCGGTGGATTTTACCCGAAAACACCAGCGAGGCCGGGGTGCCAGCAAACATAAACTGTGAAAATACGCGGGTAATTTGGTAGAATCTGCCGCTGCTTGAATCCATATCCCCAAAAAACCAAACAACAAGATGAATATGTTCAACCGTTCCCGCCATTACGTCGCACTGATTATTGGCGCATTGCTGGCAAGTGCCAGCCTCGCTGCCTATGCCGACGACATTCAGGACGCAAGCAAACTGTTCAAGCAAGGCCAGCACAGCCAGGCTCTGGAAAAGGTAAACGGATTCCTGTCCAGCAACCCCAGGGACGCGCAAGCGCGCTTTCTCAAGGGGCTGATCTTCACCGAGCAGGGCAAGATCGCTGAATCCATCAAGGTATTTTCGGCGTTGACCGAAGACTATCCCGAATTGCCCGAGCCTTATAACAATCTCGCGGTGCTGTATGCCAGCCAGGGTCAGTACGACAAAGCCAGGCGGTCGCTGGAAATGGCGATACGCACCCATCCCAGTTATGCGACCGCGCACGAAAATCTCGGTGACATTTATGCCAAAATGGCCAGCCAGGCTTATGATCGCGCGTTGCAACTGGACCGCAGCAACACTGCCACAAAAACCAAGCTGGCAATGATCCAGGATTTATTTGCCGGTGGCGCACGCGGAAAACCAACTGTTGCGCAAGACAGCGCCGCGCCGGCTGTGGTTGCGCCGGGCAATCTGGAGCCGGCCAAAGCCGAAGCGGTTGCGGCCGTCACAACCAGACCTGCTCCTGCCGAGAAGAGTGTGGAACCCGCATCCGCAACGGACAGCAGCAGCGAAGTATTAAAAATCGCCCATGCCTGGGCGGCAGCCTGGTCAGCCCAGGACGTGAATAAATACTTGTCGTTCTACGCCGCCGATTTCAAAACGCCGAACGGTGAAAGCCGCGCGGCATGGGAAGCTGTCCGGCAAGAGCGCCTCAGCAAACCAAAAGCCATCCAGGTAGTCATCAGCAATGCTGTTGTCAAGTTCAGCGACAGCGAGCATGCCACCGTGAAATTCAGCCAGTCTTACCGCGCCAGCCACCTGAAAACCTCCGGCAATAAAACCCTGCTGATGGTGAAATCAGGCGACAACTGGCTGATTCAGGAAGAGCTCGCCAGGTAACCATGTTGAGCCGGCCACTGATTTATTCGTTGTTGTGCGGCCTGCTGATCAACGCGGCTCAGGCCGCGCCCGATTCGCACAGCACCGAAGCGCAGTTGGCGAAAAGCCTGCAAGCCATCAAAAACAGTCGCCTCGATATCGCGCTCAATGAGGTGGACAGCCTGTTGCGCATCTATCCGAATTTCAAGCTGGCGCATCTGGTCAAGGGTGATGTGCTGATGGCGCGCGCCGGTGCGATTGATAATTTCGGCAGCGCTGCCAATGCGCCGCGCGACAAGATCGAAGACCTGCGCGACGAAGCGCGGGTGCGCTTGCAGCGTGCCTTGTCGCAGCCGGACAGCAAATTTGCGCCACGCTTCCTGTGGCAACTGGATGAGCGGCAAAAATACGCGCTGGTGGTAGACACCAGCCGCGCCACCCTGATTGTTTATGAAAACGTCGACGGCGAACCGCGTTATGTGACTGACTTCTACATCACCATCGGCAAGCTGGGCACGGAAAAAGTTGCCGAAGGCGACAAGCGCACACCCATTGGCGTGTATTTCATCAAAGCCGAACTGCCCAAAAGCAAGCTGGCCGACATGTATGGCAGCGGCGCCTATCCGCTCAGCTATCCGAACGAATGGGACCGGAAAAACAAGCGTACCGGCAGCGGCATCTGGCTGCACGGCACACCCAGCGACACCTATAGCCGTCCGCCGCGCGCCAGCGACGGCTGTGTGGTACTGGCGAACGACGACCTGGAAAGGCTTGCACCCTATCTGCAGGTCGGCATTACGCCGGTCATCATCACCAATCGCATGGACTGGCGCGGCGAACGGGATCAGCGTGAACGCGAAGCGCTGCTGCAGGCGATTGAACAATGGCGCAGCGATTGGTCCAGCCGTAATACCGGCGCTTACCTCAAACATTACGCGCGCAATTTTTCCAGCGACCGCCTGGATTACCAGGCGTGGGCGAAACAAAAACGGCTGGTGAACAGCGAAAAATCGTGGATCAAGGTCGGCGTGTCGAACCTCAGCGTATTCACCTACCCGGAGCGGCCCAATATGGTGGTAGTCAATTTTGAGCAGGATTACAACAGCAGCAACCTGTCCAACCGCATGAAAAAGCGTCAATACTGGATCAAACAGAACAACCGCTGGCAGATCATTTATGAAGGAGCCGCATAACATGAAATATTTATTTACCACCCTGCTTGCGCTATTGCTGAGCTGCGCGATGCAATCTTCCCATTCATCAACTCAAGGCAAAAAAATCATGGTCAAACTGCACACCAATCACGGCGCCATCACATTGCAACTGGATGCCGAAAAAGCCCCGAATACCGTGAAGAATTTTCTCGATTATGTGAACAGCGGTTTTTTTGACAACACCATTTTTCACCGCGTGATTGATGGGTTCATGATCCAGGGCGGCGGCTTTGAGCCAGGCATGAAGGAGAAAACCACCGGGGCGCCGATCAAAAACGAGGCGGCCAACGGCCTGAGCAATGATGCTTATACGATCGCCATGGCGCGCACTTCGGATCCGCATTCCGCCACTGCGCAATTCTTCATCAATGTGGGGAACAATAATTTTCTCGATCATCCCGGTCAGGATGGCTGGGGCTACTGCGTCTTCGGCAAAGTCGTGAAGGGCACGGAAGTGGTTGACGCGATACGCAAGGTTCCAACCGGTTTCCGCGGCGGCCATCAGGACGTTCCGGAAAAGGATGTCATCATCACCAAAGCGGAAGTGGTGAAGTAATTCAGGAATCAGGAATCAGTTTTTTGTGCGGTTTCGCCGCGCTTGTTTATTACAAAACATGATTTGTGTAGCGGCTACATCCCCTGATCCCCGATTCCTGTCATGCCCCATACCCTGTTCATCTCCGACCTGCATCTTGGCGCCGATCATACCGGCGGCATGGCGGCGTTCCGGCGTTTCATCGCCGAAGCGGCGCCGCAAGCGGAAGCGCTGTATATCCTCGGCGACCTGTTTGAATACTGGGCCGGCGATGATGATCTGGATGATGAATCGCACGCCCGGGTGATTGCCGCATTGCGCAGCCTCGCGCAGCACGGCGCCAGGGTTTATCTGCTGCATGGCAACCGCGACCTGCTGATGGGAGAGGCGTTGGCAGACGCCTGCCATGCCACATTACTGCATGATCCGGCGCTGATCGATTTGTACGGCACCCCGACATTGCTCAGCCATGGCGACATGTTATGCACCGGCGATACCGAGTATCAACGCTACCGCGCGCAAGTGCATGATGCGGATTTTCAGCGGCAGTTTCTCGCCAGGCCGCTGGCGGAGCGCAAGGCCTATATCGAACAATTGCGTTCGCGCAGCACGCTGGAAAAACAGGGCAAGGACAGCGCGATCATGGACGTGGACGAGACTGCCGTCGCTACGCTGTTACGGGAATATCGTTACCCGCGCCTGATTCACGGCCATACCCACCGGCCTGACCGGCACGAGCATATTGTGGACGGGCATCGCTGCGAACGCTGGGTGTTGGGTGACTGGCATCGGCAAGGCTCGGCGCTACGCTGCGATCAACATGGGTGTGCAGTCATCAGCGTTTGACCATCCGGCAAGGGACGGCGCGAACGCGTTCCCCGTTAGCCTTATTACAAATCTATCCCAGAAACAACCGGTACGCCGGATTATCGCTCTCATCCCAGTAGCGATAGCCGAGCGAGTCGAGAAATTCACGCAATGCCTTTTTATCGTGGTGCGGCACCTGCATGCCGACCAGCACGCGGCCGTAGTCCGCGCCGTGGTTGCGGTAATGGAACAGGCTGATGTTCCAGTTGTGGCTCATGCTGTCGAGGAAATTCATCAGCGCGCCGGGGCGTTCCGGAAACTCGAAGCGGAACATGATTTCGTCCCTGGCCTCCGGCGCATGGCCGCCGACCAGATGGCGCAGGTGCAGCTTGGCCATTTCGTTGTCGCTCAAATCGAGCGTGGGCAATTTGTTGCGCCGCAACTTGTCCACCAGCCCGGCGGTCTCCGACTGGTCGCGCACCTGGATGCCGGCGAACACCTGCGCCGCTTTCGGGTCGGCGTAGCGGTAGTTGAATTCGGTGATATTGCGCTTGCCGAGCAGCGCGCAGAATTTGCGGAAGCTGCCGGGCGTTTCCGGGATGGTGACGGCGAGGATCGCCTCGCGCCGCTCGCCGATTTCGGCACGTTCCGCGACGAAGCGCAGCCGGTCGAAATTCATGTTCGCGCCGCAGGCGATGGCGACCAGCGTCTCGCCCTTGAGTTTCTCACGCTCGACATACAGTTTGGCGCCGGCGATGGCGAGCGCGCCCGCCGGTTCGAGGATCGAACGGGTGTCCTCGAACACGTCCTTGATCGCGGCGCAGGTCGCGTCGGTGTCCACCAGCACGATCTCGTCGACCAGCTTGCGGCACAGCCTGAAAGTCTCCTGCCCAACCTGCTTCACCGCCACGCCGTCGGCGAACAGCCCGACATGCTCGAGCGTGACGCGCCGTTTGGCTTTCAGCGAGCGGTACATCGCGTCGGAATCGACCGGCTGCACGCCGATGATTTTGATCTCCGGGCGCACTTGCTTGACGTAAGCCGCCACACCGGCGGCTAACCCGCCGCCGCCGATGGCGCAGAAGATCGCATGGATCGGCCGGGTGTGCTGGCGCAGGATTTCCATGCCGATGGTGCCTTGCCCGGCGATCACATCGGGATCGTCGTAGGGATGCACGAAAGTCATGCCTTCCAGTTTTTCCAGTTCCAGCGCATGCGCGCAGGCGTCGGAATACGAATCGCCGTGCAGCACCACTTTCGCGCCCCTGCCCTTCACCGCGTCGATCTTGATCTGCGGCGTGGTGGCGGGCATCACGATCACCGCCCTGCAGCCGAGCTTCTGCGCGGACAGCGCGACGCCCTGCGCGTGGTTGCCCGCCGACGCGGCGATCACGCCGCGCTTGAGTTGCCCGGGGGTGAGCTGCGCCATCCTGTTGTAGGCGCCGCGCAGCTTGAAGGAAAACACCGGCTGCATGTCCTCGCGCTTGAGCAGCAGCGTGTTGCCGGTGCGCGCGGAAAGATTGGGCGCGAATTCCAGCGGGGTTTCGATCGCCACGTCATACACGCGTGCGTTGAGGATGCGTTTCAAATAACCGTCCATGACAAATCGCCTGAAAAATATCTGCGCAGATTAGCATAAATAGGGCAGCGGGAGCCGTCGCAGGCCATCCGGCTAGGCCGAATTGCCTAGATAATTTGGCCTATACACATTTCAGGGGTTAAAGATTACTGTTGCACCGTTCAGTTTCGCACAAGATCAAGAGCCTCGAAATGACGATTGCAACGAACGACGATGCAGGCCACCCCCCCCCGCATGCCTAGCCCGAAACTGGCCGCCCTTGCGGCGGCGTTGATGGTGTTTGCGGCGGTGCTGTTGATTGACAGCGACGAGCGCGAACATACCGTAAGGAAAGAGCACCTGCACGTTGTCGAGCGGCTCTCCGCCGCGCGCGCCAGACTGGAGGCGGCGATCAACATACCGGCATCAATCACGCGCGCCATGGCGGTGGTCTATGCCGCGCACCCCGATTTGCCGGAAGACGAATTTGTCAGCTTGGCGGCACATGCCAAGGCATTCAGCCCGGGCATTATCGATATCGCCTTGTTTCGCGATACGACCATCAGCCATGTTTATCCGCATGAGGGCAACGAGAAGCTCATCGGGCTGGATTTTCGCAAGCTGCCTACGCAATGGCCGACTTTCCGGGAAATGATGGTCACGCGCCAACCACAGGTTGCAGGCCCGTTGAAACTGGTGGAAAGGGATGATAGCGAGGCGGTGGTGGTGCGCATGCCGGTTTACCGTGCGGATCCGGATACGGGAATCCAGCATTTTATCGGTGCGGTGGGCACGCCGTTCCTGTTCGGCAGCTTGTTGCGCGAGGCCGGGCTGCCCGATATCGAAGAAACCCTGCATGTCGCCATGCGCGGACGCGACGGCAAGGGCAGCGGCGGCGAAGTGTTTTACGGCGACCCCCAGGTGTTCGCGATGAACCCGGTCGTGCAGAAAATCAGCCTTCCCGGCGGGGAATGGGAGATCGCCGCCTATCCCCGTTCCGGCTGGGGCGCCGCTTCACAGATGATTTACGCCATTCGTTCGTTGGGCTTCGTGCTTGGCCTGCTGGCGGCTTTCTGGGCTTACGGATTTGTTCGCCATTTGCAACTGCGCGTCGAAAACGAGCGGCAGTTTAGAGAGAGCGAAGCGCGCTTGCGGCTGCACGACAGCGCGCTCAACGTCGCCGCCAGCGCGATCGTGATTACCGACCGGAACGCGCGCATCACCTGGGCAAATCAGGCATTCACCAAATTGACCGGCTATGCGTTCGACGAGGCGGTCGGGAGGCATTGCGGGGAGCTGGTCAAATCCGGGCATCAAACCCGGCAGTTTTATGAGGAAATGTGGCAGACCATACTTTTCGGACAGGTGTGGCACGGCGAGTTGATCAACCGGCGCAAGGACGGCACGCTGTACCACGATGAAATGACCATTACGCCGGTCATCGGCAAGGATGGCGAGGCTACTCATTTTGTGGCGATGAAGCATGACATCAGCGCGCGCAAGATCAGCGAAGAACACCTGAAGAATCTGGCGTTCTATGATCCGCTCACGCAACTGCCCAACCGCCGGCTGCTGATCGACCGGCTGGGGCAGGCCTTGGCGGCCAGCAAGCGCAGCGGCCGTTATGGCGCGTTGATGTTCCTCGATTTGGACAATTTCAAGCCGCTCAACGACGAGCATGGGCACGATGTCGGGGATTTGCTGCTGATCGAGGCGGCACGGCGCATCTCGAATTGCGTGCGCGAAGAGGACACCGTCGCGCGCTTCGGCGGCGACGAGTTCGTGGTCATGCTGAAAGAGCTGGAGGCAGACAGTGCGGCATCGGTGACACGAGCGAGCGGGGTGGCGGAAAAAATCTGCGCCGCGCTGGCCGAGCCCTATCGGCTGGAGCTGTTGCAGGCGGAAAACAATGTGACCATCGTTACGCACCATTGCACCGTCAGCATCGGGGTGATTTTGTTCATCGACCATGAATACAGCGAGGAAGACGTTCTCAAGCAGGCCGACATTGCCATGTATCGCGCCAAGGCGGCGGGAGGCAACACCTTTCATTTTTTCGATCCCGGCAAGATGTGATGCAGCGGCGCTTCCGGCACAGCCATTCCGAATGGGTTTTGCAATAACACCTGGTTATGCCCCAATTGCTCGCCTTCCCTGCGCCAGCCAAATTTCGCCGCGCCAAATCCCGCTGCAAAAAACTCCGCTAAGGTGTTTGCGCGCGTTTTGCCTCAAACCTCCACCCGCACCAACCTCACCTCATCCACCCGGTTCGGCAACGCCAACATCAGCGGCACCGCCTTCGCCACCTGATTCGCCGCATCGATCAAAGTATCCTGCGACAGGTGCGCATAACGCTGAGTGGTCTTTACCTGAGTGTGTCCCAGGATCTTCTGCACCTCGTACAATGACCGCCCGGCATTCACCAGGAACGACGCAAACGAATGGCGCAAATCATGGATACGCACATCAGCCAGCCCTGCGCGCTTCCTGGCCGTATCCCATGAACAGAAGATCGACACATACGGCATGCGGGATTTCGGGTTAGCAAACACCCACACACAATCATCGTGCGGGATCGTATCGAGCAATTGCAACACCCCGTCCGACAGCGGCACATGACGCGGTTTTCCGGCCTTCGTTGTCGGAATGCGCCACTGCTTCCGGTCCAGATCGAAGTCTGTCCACTTCGCATCCAGCACCTCCCGCTTCCTGGCGCCGGTCAAAATCAGCATGGGAATGATGTACTGCAACATCCTGTTTTCACTCTGGCGCACCGCCTCAAAAATCCGCTGCGCCTCATCTTGGGTCAAGTAGCGCTCTTTGCCGTTATGATCCTCGAACAGCGCCACATCTTTCGTCGGATTAACCTTCATGCCGGGAATCTCCCAGCGCACCGCCAGGTTCATGGCGTAGCGCAGTAAAATCAGGCAACGATTGGCGGTCCCCAGCGCATAATCCTTGGTGCGCATGCCGTGGTGGAATGCGATCACGTCACGCTTGGTGATCTCGTCGAGATGCATTTTGCCGAAGGCGGGCAGCAGGTGGTTGCGCAAATAGCTGTCGTCGGACACCCATGATTTTTTGTAGCCCTTTACAAAAGGCATGTAGCGCTCGTGGATGAAGTCGGCAAAGGTGGGCACTGAGCGCAGGATAGCTTGGTCAGCGGTTGGGTCGATGCCGAGGGCGATCTGAGAGCGGCGCTGATTACAGAGTTGCCGGGCTTGCGCGAGCGAAACATCTTGTTCGTCAGCCAGGCGCAGCTGCCGTGTTTTGCCGCGAGCGTCTTGGTAGCGCATATAAAAAGTTTTTCCGCCGGTATGGCGCACTTCAAGCATTAATCCTTTACAATGTGAATCAAATATGTTCACCTTGTCTTTGCCGGCAGGGCAGGTTGTTGATTTGACTAAACGGGGTGTGAGGACGATTATTGGCATGTTGTTTCCTTGGTTAATGGGCTACGCAATAATTACATCAAGCATCAAGACAATTACATAAAACGTCAAGCAGGATTCATTATGACTCATATTGTAAGTGAAAGTCAAGTCAAATCCGCCCGAGTGTCCAATTCGGTCAAAATGGCCGTACTGGTGCGCGCCCTGCGCAATGCTTTTGGAATGAGTCAAGAATATTTAGCAAAACTGGCCGGGTCATCGCGTCCGACAATAAATCGTATCGAAACGATGGATAAGCGCTCGCCGCGTGCCAATACGCTGGAGGACTTGCTGCGGGTTTTCCAGGCAATGGGGGTTGAGGTTACGATTTTTGACGAAGAGGTGAACATACGGTTCACCAAAAATGCCATGATTGCGGCCGGCAACACCATGGGCTTGAATGCCGTGCTGGAGCACAACGAAAAAGAGGAGCAACTCCAGGAAAGAATGGCGCGGATGGTGCGGGAGTATCAGAACGAAATGGATGCGATGAGGCAGGCGGAACAGAGCGCAACGCCGGAAGCGGAGAAAGATTAGCTGGTCTTTTTCGAGGTAGTGGAAATTTGCGTTTCACCGAATCGGGTTTCGATATCCATCGATCCGTGAAGTATACGCAGGACGCGGAGCATGATCTGATCCTCGCGGAAGAAGATCACGTAGTTGCCATAAGTACATGACCGGATGCCATCACCCAATTCTGATCGAAGACGATAAGCTTGGGGTGACTTGGCAATTTTGACGCATTGGTCACGTAGCTCACCCATGAAGCTTTTCGCACGTTGCGGGTTGTCTTGTGCAATATAGTCGCCAATAGATTCCAGATCGCGCAATGCGGCAGTGCTGAGTTCAATGTGCATCAGGTGCCTTGTTGGTCGTGCACGAGTTGATACTTCGCCTCTAGGCGAGCAAAGGCATCGTCGACAGGAATGCCAGGCCCTTCGAGGCCGACGGCAATGGCAGACCTCAACTCTTCTAGTTGGATCACTTGGCGCATCTGATGATCTTCCAGCACACGAAGCCCAGCGCGTACAACCTCGCTGGCATTATTGTAACGACCAGAATCAACCTGTTTGCGGATGAATGTTTCAAAGTGGGAGTTAAGGGAGACACTGGTTGGCATGACGACTCTCCAAAAGTTAATAATAGTTATTAAACTCGATCATTGATAATCTGTCAACTTTCATTTATTGAATCAAGTGTGGTAGGCGGGCTGTAGGTGCGCACAGTATAATAATTTGCTGTTATCAAATTGATTTAATGTGGAAATTATAAATGTCAATGAACAATTCGAGGATGTATATGGGGTCGCGCATGTAGGAATGGCGTAGGTGGCCACATATAAATCATTATGAATGATAAATAATTCGGCTTGAATCAGTGCGTTATCATTTTGCCGCATTTGTCCGCTCACTACTGGTGCTGACAACAAAACTGGCGGGGCTGGCAACGATACCTTTGATGCGGGGCTTGGTGGCTCTGCGGGTACGTCCATGACTTTTGGCGCGGCTGACACGATTGATGGCGGCGCGGGCACTGACACAATTAATATTTCGGTGAATGGCACCAGCACTTACCGTGCCGCTTCCATGGCCGCCGTCGAAAATGTGGTTGCCACATTCACGGCTGCGGGTACCGTTAATCTTCTGGGCACTACGGGCGTGACAAGCATTGAAGCTTCCAGCTCGACGGCTGCTTCGGCATTCTCGAATATCGCCTCGACCACGGTTGCCCTCCAGGCGACGGCCATTGGTGATAGCGGGCTGACTTTTGGCTACACGACGGCTGCCGTGTCTGCCACTACAGGCGACGAAGCTACCCTGACTCTGGCAGGTGTGACTCAACTGACGGGTACGACGTTGACCGTAAGCGGTCTTGAAACCCTGAACATCGCATCGACCTCCAGCGAAAACGCAATTGGCGACATCGTTGACACCAGCCTGACCAAGATCGTGGTCACCGGTGATCAGGATCTTACAATTGTTGACGCGCTGGATGCAACCGTAGCTACCTTGGATGCAGGCAGCTTTACCGGCATTCTGAGCGCGACGCTGGGCGCAGTTGCCGCTGCCACCGTCAATGGCGGTGCGGGCAATGACGTTGTTAATGTGGCCGCCGTGGCCGCCAATGTTTTGGATGCTGGCGCCGGTAACGATACTATTACTGTAGCTGCTGGAACACTTGCTGACGATACCATCACCGGCGGTGACGGTACTGACACTCTTTCTATCGCTGCTGCGGTAACCGTTGGCGATGCGGCGGATGTGTCCGGTTTCGAGACCATCAAGATCACTGCTACCGCGACGCAGGACATGGATGCGTTCAGTTCGACTGAAGTAACCCGTGTCAATTCGACCGTGACTGGCGCTGCGGTTACCGTTAGCGATGCCTCTACTGCTGTCGCGACGTTGGGTCTTGCTTCTGCTAACACGAATACCGTCACGTTCTCGCGTAAAGTAGATACGACTGCAGACTCCCTGACTGTTGCCATGACCGCAAATGGTACCGTTGCAGCGCTGACCATCAATGATACAGAAACTCTGACGATTACCTCGGGTACTGGCAACAACACCATCACCACCCTGACAGGTGGTGATCTGACCTCAATTACCGTAACAGGCAACAAGAATCTTGTTATTACCGATGTTGTTGCAGGTTCGACAGTGATTACCACCGTAAATGCAAGCGCTGCTACCGGCTCAGTTGATATTGACATCACTAGCAATATGGTTGCCGCTACGGTCACGGGCGGCTCCGGTAACGACACCATGACGGGTGGCGCTGGAAACGACAGTATTTCTGGCGGTACAGGCAACGACACGCTGACCGGTGATGGCGGCACGGATTCCATAGACGGCGGCGCAGGCAATGATTCGATCACAGCGGGAGCAGGTAATGACATCCTGACTGGTGGCGATGGTGACGACACGATCGATGGCGCTACGGGTAACGACAGCATCACCGCTGGCGCAGGCAACGACACCATCGTCTTCGATACAAATGGTGACCTCACGGCAAACGACACCCTCGATGCGGGGGATGGCACGGATAGCTTGACGCTGACGACAGCCACTGCCGTTACTCCCACGCTGACTTCGATTGAGCGAATCGACGCCACTATCTCTGGTGCGGTTGCCTTGAACTTGTCTGCTGCAACCTCTGTTACCCGTGTCGATATTGAGAACGGTTCCGCCGCTGGCGCCTCCGTCACCAACCTGGTGACTGGCGCAACGGTTCGCATCTTTGATGCGGACGTGGCACTGACCATCGATACCGCAGCAGGCGCCAGCCTGACCATCGATGCGCAGATCAACACCTCTGCTGGTTTAACGGTGACCGACGCTACCTCCGTAACCTTGACCACGACGGCCACCACCGATGCGGATGATCTGACCTCCGTAGCACTGGATACGGTCGACACCACCTCGCTGACCATTGTTGGCGGTACCGATGCGGATGCCGATCTGGATACCGGCGCGATTACTGGCACTGACAAGCTGGCTACGATCAGCGCTACATCGTCGTTTGCCGGTTCAGCTGTAATTGTTGATACCATTGTCGACGCCGATTCGCTGACCAGCCTGACGGTGGCCGCCAGCTACGGTGACATCACCTTTGGCGCCATTGGCGGTACGGGTACGGGTGAAGTTCTGGCTGCTGTAACAGTGACTGCAGACAATGGCGCCACGGCAACTCTCGGCGGCATTACTGCCGACACCACCGACAGCACCACGGACAATGCCATGGTTCTGACTGCAACGGCTGGTTCTGCCTCAACCGTTGCTCTGGCGACCATCACCAATACCTTTGGCACGATCACCGGGACGATTTCTGGCGCCGGCACAGTAAACTCAACCTCTTTGGTTGCTGATGATGTGACGTTGACGGTTTCCGCAGGCGGTACACACGGTGCTGTAACTGCCACCGACGATGTAACCATTACGGCAACCAATGCTGAAGCCTTGGTCTTCTCCTCTATTGACACAGGTGCGCTCTCGACTGGTGCTCTGACGGTAACGGCCTCCGGTTCTGCTGCCTTTGAAATCACCGACCTGGTCGCTTCTGCCGGCACCTTGAATGTCAATGGCTCTTCAGCCACGGGCACGGTTAAGGTTATCGGTTCTGACGACTGGACCGGTGCTGCGACCCTGACTGGCGGTAGCGCGAACGATACGCTGTTGGGTGGTACCGGAAACGATACCATCACGGGCAACAGCGGCGATGATAGCCTGACCGGCGGTGGCGGCGACGACACTCTGATCGGCGGCGTCGGCAATGATGAACTGATTCTTGGCGGTACGGGTAGTGATAGCCTGAGCGGTGGTGACGGCAACGACACCTTCACCGTGACCACGGCCACCCAACTGACCACGGCGGACACACTGGATGGCGGTGACGGTACCGACATTCTGGCGCTTACCCTGGCCGGTGCGACCGTGGCTCCGACCACCACCAGCATCGAAACGGCCAATGTGACGTTCAGTGCTACCTCGGGTGGCGCGCTGACGGCCGGCAACATCAGCGGCATGACAGCGCTGAAGCTGATCTCCTCCAACAATGCCACCACGGCTACCGCCATCAACTTGGCAACGGGTGTGACGGTCAACGTGTCCGATATAAATACCGACACCGTAGTGCTGGATACCGCAGTTGGTGCGGCATTGACACTGAAGTACGGCGCTACTTCCGCCACCAGTACGACAATCACCGACGCGGTCACCGTATCGGTGGTCTCGGGTGCGGCAGCCGGCGATGCAACCTCGACGGTGCTGGATAACACCGACACGACCACGTTCAACGTCACGGGTTCTGTCGCTACCTTTACTGTTGATGTCGGTAATGTGACAAACGCAGGCGCTTTGACAGCCATTACCATCGCTGCCGATGCGGCTGACGCGACCATCGGCACGATGGCGACGATCGCTAACAGCTTCACGCTGACCGCGAGTGCCGCTACGGGCATGACGGCAACAGTCGGCACTATTGCAGCTGGGACCACCGCTGCGGCCACCGCTACGGCAACGCTGAACCTCAGTGGCGCCGGTACCATAACGATGGGCGCCCTGACTGCCTACGATGCGGCAGTCAATGCTTCCACGACTACCGGCGCTGTGACTCTTGATATGTCCGCGGTTGTTAACGCGGTTGCCGCTTCACTGGGCACCGGTACCAACTCCTACATGGTGGGTCTGGGTAATGACGTTATTACTCTGTCTGCCGCAGCTGGTACGGATACCATTAAGATGAACAACACGGCTTGGGTTTCTGATAGGTACACCATCAATAACTTCCAAGCTGGTACGGGCGGTGACGTCTTCGACATCGATATCTCTGCTACCGGTACGCCGAAAAATGGTAACGGTGGCGCAGTGGCTGGTGCCGCTGCTACTATTGAGGAAATAGCTGCAGCTAATTTGATTGTTGAGGCCGCTACTGAAATAATCGTCCTTACTGGCGAACAATTCGCAACGCTGTCGTTGGCTCAAGCTGCCATTGAGAATAACGGCTCGCTGGAATTGACCTTCTCCGGCAACTTGGCTACCAATGACGACTTTATCGTCGTCTGGTCGGATGGTAGTGATACGCATGTGGGTCTTTATGTGAACACCACACTCAACGGCGCCACCAACCCAGTTGCTGGCGGCACATTGGCTGAAATCGCAACATTGGTCGGTGTGGATGCCAGCGTTGCTGGTACGCTGGTCAGCGCCAACTTCGCGTTTACTGCCTAATCAGCGAAACAGGCGAACGGCAGAGTTTTATGCCTAGTAGCCTGCCTTCCTCGATTCCAGTGCTTACGCGCCGGAATTGACAGAAGGATGTCCTGCACCAGTTTTACATAAGGGTCAGGGCATTGCAAAACAGTTTTTCTTAACCCCGCGGGCTGATCCCCGTGGGGTTTTTTATGGGGGCAAATCGTCTATGCATTCCGCCTTAGTCACGTCCTTACTCTTAAACCCAGATAGTTCATTAGATGAACCTGCCATGCGGAATCAATGGGTTGTAGGTCGGGCTTCAGCCCGACATGTCGGGTTAAAACCCGACCTACGTTCTAATGAATTATCTGGGTTAAATAAAGCATGAATCAAACTGACACCATCGAGCAAGCGAATCAAATGGCGATGGAGCATCATCATGCGGGACATCTGAAGGAAGCGGAGGCCATTTATCGCGCGATCCTGCAGGCCCAGCCGCAGAATCCGGACGTCAACCACAATCTGGGCATACTGGTGCTGCAGCTCAACCAGCCGCAGGTCGCCTTGCCCTATTTGCAAGCCGCGCTGAAGATTGATCCTGCTCAAGGTCAATATTGGCTGAGCTTGACGGAGTGCCAAATTCTGCTTCAGGCGTGGGAAGCCGCAGCGATGCTGCTTGATGAGGCAGAAGCAAAAGGACTGAAACATCCGACCGTGCCGGAATTGAGGGACAGAATTGCCGCCCGCCGGAAGGATTGCGGATCGGTCCCAACAACCGGTGACACAAAGCTAGCTCCTGACCTGGCGCCGGTAGATGCCTTGCGAGAAGCCGGGCAATGGCAGCAGGCTGCCGATGCGGCCCGGTTATTGCTAAAGGCAGACCCGAATCGCGCGGATGCCTGGGCTTTGCTGGCCTTGGTCTTGCCCCAGTTGCAAATGCTGGACGAGGCAGGTCAGGCCGCCCAGAATGCCCTGCTATTGGCTCCTCAAAACCCGTCGGCATTACGGGCGCTGGCCATCGTACGACTGCGGCAGCAAAAACCGGACGAAGCCGCCACTTTGGCGGAGCGAGCCCTAGCGTTCGTTCCAAATTGCCCACGCACACTCATGGTGTTGGCCGGCGCGCGCATGGCGCAACAACGCCTGGACGAGGCCGAGGCCTTGCTGGCCCGTGCTATCAGCATTGAACCGCTGGCCGAAGTTCATGCCAATTATGCCTTGCTGGAGATGCGGCGCAACAATGTGCAAGCCGCCATACGCCATGCGGAGATAGCGGTAAGCAAAAAACCGTTTCTGGTGAATGTGTGGCAGTTGCTCGTCGGCCTATATCAGCAGACCGGGCACGCCGATGCCACCATTTTCGCTTTGGAGCAGATGCTCCAGTATGCGCCGGACAACGCAGCCGCACTGTCCGATCTTGGCGAATATTACCGCAAGACCGGCCGGCTGAATGAGGCGCTCGAATTGCTGGAGCGTGCCGTCACGACTTCTCCCGCCTTTATGAATGCCTGGATCAACTATGGAACCGCCTTGCATGACGCCAACCGTATCGCGGAAGCGATGGCGGCTTATGAAAAAGTCCTGGCATTTAATCCCGACCAGGGAGAGGTACACAACAACCTGGGGTGCTTGTACAAAGAAGAGGGCGAATGGGAGAAAGCCCTGGAAGCCTTTGAGTCAGCCTGCCGTTTTCAGCCGGATCGGGTCGATATCCATGCCAATCGAGGCTGCGCGTTGGCGCAGCTTGGCAGGATCGAGGAAGCCGAGGCGGTGCTGGCTCATGCAATCAAGCTGGATCCCGATAATACCGCGACCCATCTGGGGCGATCCATCATCGCTACCCAGCGAAATAACTGGGGTGAGGCCGAATACTGGGTGCGGCAAGCATTGGAGACCAAGCCGACGAGCCCGGAACTCTGGTGCCACCTGGGCGGAATGCTGGTTCGTGCGGATCGTGGCGCCGAGGCCGAGGTGGCCTTTGCTCGTGCGCTGAGCATCAGGCCTGATTTGGTCGCCGCCCTACAGGGTATGGCTACCGTGCTTCTTGCAAAAGGCGATACGGTGCAGGCGCTTGAGATGAGTATCCGTTCTCTCCAGATCAAGGAAACACAGGAGGCGAGAAATGGTTTTGCGCAATCGATCAAGCAGGTGCAATTTATTCGGGAGCATCCTGATGCTCGTCGTTTTGCAGTGCGGGCAATTTCGGAGGCCTGGACTCGGCCGCGTGAGCTTGTAGGGCCAGTCGTCTCTCTAATCAAGCTGAACAGACACATCAAAGAATGTATTGAGAGAGCTGCAGGTGCGTGGCCGACGAGATTGCCGACGGAAAAGCTGTTCGGCTCTCTTGGGCTCTCTGCGACATCCGGTGACGGTTTGCTTCAGAGTTTGCTGGAAAACACGCCTGTATCCGATCGCGAGTTTGAGAAGTTTTTGACTATGGCGCGATTTGCCCTGCTTGGTGCAGCCACGCATGCTGCGATTGCCGACGAGGTGGAGGAAAAGTTATTAACTTTCTACTGCTCCCTTGCCCGGCAGTGTTTTATCAGCGAGTATGTTTTTGGCTATACCGACCAAGAGTTCGAGCAGGCGTTGTTGTTACGTGAGCGACTCGAGACTAGCTTGGCGTCGAACATACATGTGCCTGTGCTATGGCTGGTGAGCGTGGCGGCCTATTTTCCGCTCAGTTCGTTGCCATCCCTCGATTTCTTGCTTGATCGGCCTTGGCCGGCTTCCGTGGCAGCCTTATTGACGCAACAAATCCGGGAGCCGTTGGAAGAACGGCGATATCGTACTGCCATACCCAGCCTGACCGCCGTCGAGGACGGAGTATCCCTCCTGGTCCAGCAACAATATGAGGAGAACCCGTACCCACGGTGGGTAAAGTCACCAGTGGTCGGCAGAGCCATCGGGATCGATAACGCCTTGCGCGGGAAGTTTCCTCTTTCGCCCTTTGTGCCTCTTGGCAAAAATAATGAAGTGGAGGTTTTGATTGCTGGTTGCGGCACTGGCCAGCACCCTATGGGCATGGCGCCGCAATTCCGTGGCGCGCGCGTTCTTGCCGTTGATCTCAGTTTAGCAAGCCTGTGCTATGCCAAAAGAAAGACCAGCGAAGCCGGCATGGAAAACATCGAGTATGCCCAGGCCGACATCATGAAGCTGGGGGCGATAGACCGAACATTTGACCTCATCGAGTCTCTTGGGGTTTTGCACCATCTTGCCGACCCGATGGCGGGATGGCGGGAACTGCTTACCTTGCTGCGGCCAGGTGGGTTGATGCGCTTGGGTTTTTATAGTGAATTGGCACGTCAGGATGTTGTCGCGGCACGGGAATTCATTGCCAGGCAAAACTATGCAGCGAATGCCGAGGATATTCGCCAATTTCGCCAAGAATTGATTACTTCTGGAGCGAGCATGCCGTTTTTCGGGCTGACCGCGTCTCCTGATTTCTATTCCGTGAGCGCATGCCGCGATCTGCTATTTCACGTTCAAGAGCATCGTTTTACGCTGCCTCAGATTAAGGGATGCCTTGCGGAATTGGGGCTGAATTTTATCGGATTTACCTTGGAGTCGAATGTCGTTAATAAATATAAGGAGCGTTTCCCCGAGGATAAAGCGATGACGAATCTTGATTGCTGGAACGCCTTTGAAACCGAAAACCCGAGTACGTTTGCCGGCATGTATCAGTTCTGGGTGCAAAAGGCGGTTGATTAATGTCCATGACTGCTACCTTTCCCCAAAACTTGCGTCTAAACGCGGCCCTGAAGCAGGCTGTCGCCCATCACCGCGCGGGACGGTTACAAGACGCCGAACGCCTTTACCGAGCCATCTTGCAGGCCCAGCCAAATCATCCAGAAGCGAACCATAATCTGGGTATTCTGGCAGCGCAGGTGAAAAAAATAACCCGACGCACCGACGAGGAAAAAGGGCCAAGCGATAAAGAGGTCAGCACGTTGGCGAGTCTGTTCAATCAAGGACGGTACACTGAATTGGAGCCTCTCGCACAGGATTTGACGGAACGCTTTCCGCAGCATGGTTTTGGCTGGAAGGCACTGGGAGCCGTCTTGCAGCGGCAAGGGAGAGGTTCGGAAGCACTGATCCCCATGAAGAAGGCAGCGGAACTGCTCCCGGATAGTGCCGAAGTGCATAGCAACCTGGGTGTCAACTTCAAGGAGCAAGGCCAGTTGTTTGAAGCCGAAGCCAGCTATCGGCGGGCACTGGAGATCAAGCCGGATTTTGCCGAGGTGCATAACAATCTGGGCAACGTACTCAAGGATCAAGGCCGGTTGGATGAAGCCGAAGCCAGCTATCGGCGGGCACTGGAGATCAAGCCGGATTTTGCCGAGGCGCATAACAATCTGGGCATTGTCCTCAAGGATCAAGGCCGGTACGCCGATGCCGAAGCGAACTATCGGCGCGCGCTGGAAATCAAGCCGGATTATGTCGAGGCGCACAGCAACCTGGGTGTTGTCCGCAGCGATCAAGGCCGGCTGCCTGAAGCCGAAGCGAGCTATCGGCGCGCATTGGAGATCAAGCCGGATTACGCCGAGGGATATAGCAATCTGGGCGTTGTTCTCAGCGATCAAAACCGGCTGTCTGAAGCCGAAGAGAGCTACCGGCGGGCGCTAAAGATCAAACCGGATTACGCTGAGGCGCACAGCAATCTGGGTGTTGTCCTCAATGCGCAAGGCAGGCTGATTGAAGCCGAAGCGAGCTGCCGGCGGGCGCTGGAGATCGCCCCGGAGCTTGCCGAAGCGCATTGCAATCTGGGCAATACTCTCAAGGATCAAGGCCGGTACGCTGAAGCCGAAGCGAGCTATCGGCGGGCGCTGGAGATCAAGCTGGATTACGCCGAGGTGCATAGCAATCTGGGCAACACCCTCAAGGATCAAGGCCGGTATGCCGAAGCCGAAGCCGGCTATCGACGTGCGCTGGAGATTAACCCAGATTACGTTAATGCACTCGATGCTCTTGCCCAGCTCCTTGTGGCACAAGGGGAGCCTATCACGGCACTCAGCCTGATTATGCGCTCGCTGCAGATTGAAGAAACATGGGCAGCCAAGCGCATCTTCGCTGATTGTGTCAAGCACCTGCGCTTCAGCCATGTCTCCATCGATGTGCGGGATGCCTTGGTGCGATCCCTGTCCGAGTCGTGGGGCAGGCCGAAAGATGTAGTGGGGGTCGGTACGCATGTGGTAAAGATCAACCCGGAAATCGCGGAATGCGTAGTCCGGGTTGCCAGGGCTTGGCCACAGGCACCGGATGATCTGTTCGGGCCAACGGGTCTCGCTGCTGTTGCTGCCGATCCATTGTTGCGTGCCTTGCTCGTCTCTACACCGATCTGTGACATGTGGTTGGAGCGATTTTTGACCGTGGCACGGCGGGCCATGCTCGATGCCGCGACAAGCACTACCGCTTCCGACTGCGAGGACGACGCTGTCCTGTGCTTCTATGGTTCCCTGGCGCAGCAATGTTTCATCAACGAGTACGTGTTTACGTGGACTGATGATGAAGCCAGCCGGGCGCGAAGCTTGCGGGATTCGCTGGGTGCCGCCCTGGAGGCTGAAGCGCGGATTCCTGCCCTTTGGCTGCTGGCGGTAGGCGCCTATTTCCCGCTTCATTCCCTCCGGTTTGCCGGCAGGCTGCTGGATCGGTCGTGGCCAGAAGCGGTGACCGCCGTGCTGCTGCAACAGGTTCGCGAGCCTGAGGAAGAGCGGCAATACCGACAGGCCATGCCATGCCTGACTCCCATTGAGGACGAGGTCTCGCTGCTGGTTCAGAGCCAGTACGAGGAAAACCCGTACCCGCGCTGGATCAGGAAAGAACCCGTCGGCAAGTCCATGACTGTCGACGGATTTCTGCGCCGACGCTTCCCTGTGACCCCATTTACGCCGCTAGGCAAGAGCAGTGATCCCGACATTCTGATTGCCGGTTGCGGCGCGGGTCAGCATTCAATCGGGACGGCGCAGAAATTCTCTTCGCCGCGGGTGTTGGCGGTCGATCTCAGTTTGACCAGCCTTTGTTACGCCAAACGGAAGACCCGTGAGTTTGGTTTGTCTTCGATCGAGTATGCACAGGCCGACATTCTGAAGCTGGGTGCGCTCGATCGTCGCTTCGACGTCATCGAGTCCAGCGGGGTACTGCACCATCTTGCCGATCCGATCGCGGGGTGGCGGGTGTTGCTGTCGTTGCTCCGTCCCGGCGGATTCATGCGACTCGGCTTCTACAGCGAGGTAGCGCGGCGCGACGTCGTCCGGGCACGGAGCTTTATTGCAGAACAAGGCTATGGTTCGACGGCAGAAGACATTCGGCGGTGTCGCCAGGAGCTAATGAATTTAGACCAAAGCCTGGGTTGGAGAGCCCTATTGGGATTTAGTGATTTCTTCAGCATCAGTGAATGCCGCGACTTGCTTTTTCACGTTCAGGAGCATCGCCTGACGCTGGCTGGCATCAATGCCTTCCTCAGCGAAAACGATCTGCAATTTCTTGGATTTGAAATCGATGCAAACGTATTGCGGACCTACAGGATGCGATTCCCCGAGGATTTGGCCGCGACGAACCTTGAATGCTGGCAGGAATTCGAAAATGAAAACCCTGACACCTTTCTCGGCATGTACCAATTCTGGGTTCAAAAGGCTGCGGGCCCGGAAATTCGGAGTCCCTGCGACTCACAAACAAGAAGGGGAATCTAAATGACTGACGGGACCTTTTTACCTGGTTACCATTTTGGAAGAAATTCCCGGATAAATCGTTGGATGATGTTGCTCAAACCACGGTACGCGGGTATATCGAATATGTGAAAAGAATATGAAAAGAATAGCCACGCGATACTCACATAGAGTGATTATCAGCGGAGTGCCCAAGTTACCGTGAAATGAACGATCTGGATGCTGAAAACGCCGCGCAGTTGGTTCAAGTAATCCGTACGGGCAATGTATGTCTTAAGGAATCCTCAGGCGCTGCCGGGTTCGATTATCTCGATATCTATACGCTGACCAACGGCGGAGCCGGCGTTGCCGATGGGAAGTGGCATATCGATAGAACCCACCTGTTTCCGCATGCGGTGGTTGAAGCGTTTGTTGCACATTTGAGCATGCCGTAAGCGCGGGAATTATCTTAACTGTCGCCATCAGCCGGAGACCGATCATGTATATTGGTAAAGAAGCATTCTGCCCCGCCACAGACCGCCAGAGCGCAAAAGAACTTTTTGCCCGCTCGGTGCAGCGCATCGAAGTCGAAACCCATTCCTACTGCAATCGCCGCTGCGATTATTGTCCCAATGCCAAGGGAGATCGCCTCGGCGAAAACAAAAGAATGGCCGATGACATCTGGTTTCTCTTGTTGGACAACCTCCGCGAGATCGGCTTCAAGTCAAACTTCATCTTCACCAGCTATAACGAGCCGCTCGCCGACAAAATCATTTTTCAGCGCATCAGGGAAGCGCGGCAGTATTTGCCGGGCGCCAGATTGATGATCTATACCAATGGCGACTACCTGAACCCCGGCTATCTCGCCGAACTTGCCGAGGCCGGACTCGACTACCTGCATATCTCCATCCATACCCGTCCGGGCGACAAATACAGCGAAATCCCGGCGCTGAACCATATCGCCAAGCTCGTCAAGCGCATGGATACATCGGTTCACTTCCAGCAATTAAAGGCCGGCGAATTCATTGTCGCCAAAGTGCCCCACGACAAACTGGAAATTGAAATCCGGGCGATTAATTACTGGCAACACGGCACCGACCGGGGAGGGTTGATCGACGGCTTTGCTGAGCGTCCCGACAGATCCCAACCCTGCCATTTCCCGTTTGCGCATTTCCACATGGGTTATGAAGGCACGGTGGTGCCGTGCTGCCACATTCGCAGCGATTCAGAAGCGCATCGCAGCTATCGTTATGGCAACCTGCGCGACCATGGTTCGATATTCGAAATCTACGCCAGTCAGGTAGCGACTGATTGGCGGCGACACCTGATTTCTTTCGAACCCAAAATGGATCCCTGCAGAACCTGTAGCGTCGGTTTTTTGAACCAAGACCCGAAAGTGCTTGAGCGCGTCCGCAAGGTTTGGGAAATACATGTTCGTAACGAGGGAGCGCAATGACTTTTCATACCACCGTCCGCGAGCAACTGCTCGGCAACCTCGCACAGCCGCAGCCCGACGAAGCCGCCCAGCTCAATAACGCCCTGCGCCTCTTGTCGAAATGGCGCAGCGTGCTGATCCAGAATACGCTGTTGCAACACCAGTGCACGGTGGTGATGGATGGCCCGTTGAGGGGGCTGGACTTCCTGCCCCAGTCCGCCGAAGGCTGCCATATCGCCAAGCTGCTGGGCTGCTACGAGCAACCGCTGCTGCCGTACATCGAACAGGCGATTCGGGCCAACTATCCGACGATCCTCAATATCGGCTGCGCCGAGGGTTATTACGCGGTGGGCATGGCGCGGCGCATGCCCGATACCCGGGTGCTGGCCTTCGACCTCAACCCCAAGGCGCAAGAGGTCTGCACGGCCTTGGTGGCCAAAAACGGCGTTGCTGACCGGGTGACTGTCGGTGCATTGTTCCAGCCGGAGGACTTTGCCCTCTATGCGGGGCAACGTGTGCTGGTGCTGTGCGACATCGAAGGGGCGGAACGCGATCTGCTCGACCCGGCAATCGCCCCGGCCTTGTCCGGCATGGATCTGATCGTCGAATCGCACGAATGCCTGGTGCCCGGCATCACCAAGCTGCTGATGGAGCGCTTTGCGCCAACGCATGTTGTCACGGTGGTGGAAGACAACGGCCAGCGCCAGCTCACGAATGCGCCGGCCTGGTTCAACAATCTTGCGCACCTCGACCAGTTGCTGGCTACCTGGGAATGGCGCAGCGGGCCGACGCCCTGGCTGGTGATGAAGGCGAAGGCAGCAGGCAATTCATGACAGTTGCGATCGAATTATTAGGCTGCAGCATAGCTCTCCGATAGTCCTATAATCGCGGTAGTGGGGATGAGGCGCGCTTTGCCGGGGAAATGGAACAGGCTTACCGGGCGATGTGGCGGGAGTGGGGCGGGCCTGAGTAAGATATCTGTTGCTGACATCAGCGTTTCCCGCTTTCATCGACCTTTGAGGGCGCCTCTAAAATTCAGATTCCGTCATTGGTGAAACAACTAGCCATTCGACTAAGCTGGCAAACAACGCCAGCCAAGTCGCTGGTTATCCGGCGCAGGCCGGAATCCAGTGCTTTCAATCAACTGGGCACCAGCCTTCGCCGGTACGACGAATTTTTAGAGGTTCCCTTGATTCAAAAAGCCTGATGGTCTGGGTGATTGTTTCCCACTCTGGCACTTCCCCAAAAATCATTCCTGCCATCGCCATATAGTCCCGCCGCAGTTGCGCGACCATCTCGGTAAATAGGGGACGTATGGCTTGCTGTTTTGCCTTGGGTATGCAGAGGGGTGGTGCATACATTACGAATGTAGTAGGATTAAACACTATGCTATTAATAAGGAGGTTTCTCATGCGTACTACCCAACAATTTAGCATTACATTGCCGAATGAGATGGCAAATGCCGTGAAGTCAAAAGTGGAAGCAGGGGAATATGCCAGCGAAAGTGAAGTTATTAGGGATGGGCTTCGTACACTAATGGCGCGTGATCGTGCTGTGGACGACTGGCTGCGGCAACAGGTCGGACCATCTTTTGATGCTATTAAGGCAGATCCTTCTCGCGCTGTCACAGCCAGGAAAATGCGCCAAAGGATAGTGACCGAGCATGAGGAAATGACGAGCAAAGCATGAATCGTTAATGACTCATGCAGAGTATGGCCGCAATCATTGGAGGAAAAGATGAATACTGTAATAGACATTCAGCGATTACTGCCTGCTTGGAAGACTCTTCAGGAAGTGGCTCCGGTTTCGCACATCGAGTCTGAGTCTGACTACGAGCAAATGATAACGCTGCTGAACACCCTGTTAGATATAGTTCGAGATGATGCGTCGCACCCGCTTTATTCGCTAGTATCTGTTGTTGGTGACTTGATTGAGGCATACGAGATTGACCACGAACCAATGGCCTTGAGGCTATCCGCCTGAGACCCCATTAGGGGTCAGACCCTCATGGCACTCGGTTAAAGGATAAGGCTCTGTAACGATGGGGGGACCTACTGCTGCGGAACGACCGTATGTAGGGCGGATGAGCGCAGCGTTATCCGCCGGATGCTGGCCTTTCGCACAACTTCCATCCGGCGGATAACGGCCTGCGGCCTCATCCGCCCTACAACTCTTTTACGATCAGCGATTGCTTAACCGAGTGCCATGAGGGTCAGACCCTGGGTAAATAGGGGACGAGTGCCATGAGGGACAGACCCCAATTAACCGGCCAAGTCCCTTAAGCCCTCAGCACACCGAGGGTACACAAATCAAAACCCCGCTTCTCACAAGGAGGCGGGGTTTTTCTATTTGCCTCTAACACATTTGCTCGCAGATGTTGCAATGCCCTATTCTGTGGTTATAATAAATGCCATGAATAGCAAGCAAATTATCAAGTTGCTGGAAACAGATGGGTGGCTTCCAAATTAAAGGGGCCAGGGTCGAGTTAAATTCGCCAAGTCCCCTTTAAGCCCTCAGCCCACCGAGGGTGCAGCAAATCAAAACCCCGCTTTCCCACAAGGAGGCGGGGTTTTTCTTTTACATAACTTGACCTTATGCGATATACTTTTGTCAGCCTCATTCCTTCGCCATCCGGATATATCGCCATGCCAACCATCAGCATGTTCTACGGCATCATCGTTTCGATGTTTTTCGAGATCAAGGAAAAGCATCATTCGCCACATATTCACATTCGCTATCAAGACTGCCGTGCTTCGATTGCCATTGATGATGGCGCGCTGTTAGCAGGCGAGCTTCCGCCTCGTCAACTGCGCATGGTGCAGGTGTGGGTTGATCTGCATCGCGAAGAATTGCTGGCAGACTGGGAGTTGGCCAAGGGGGGTGTCGAGCCTTTCCGTATTGACCCACTTAAGTAAAGGAGGTTGGCGATGTTGCTTGATGTGATTCATGTGAAGGCAAAACCGGGTTTCACGCTGTTCCTGGAATTTGAAAATGGGGAGCAACGCCAATTCGACATGGCGGCCTACATCGATCAGAAACCTTGGGTTCGGCTCAAGTCCGGCAATGCGTTTCAGGGCGCATTTGTAGAAAATGGCACCGTTGCCTGGCCGGGGAATATCGATATCGATCCCGAAACACTGTACGAGCGCTCGGTTCCACACACCGGCCAAGTCCCTTAAGCCCTCAGCCCACCGAGGGTGCAGCAACTCAAAACCCCGTCTTCCCACAAAGGAGGCGGGGTTTTTCTTTTCTTCTGGCGTAATATTATTTGCTATACTGATGCCATCAAAACTGGGGAGTCCAGCCATGCCCACCATCAGCATGTTCTACGGTATTCTTATCCAGATGTATTGGGATGAGCATGCGCCACCGCATTTCCACGCTGTTTATGCTGATTTCAAAGCAACGGTAGATATCCGCAATCTTTCGATCAGCGAGGGATCTTTGCCTCGCCGAGCTACCCAATTGGTACTTGACTGGGCAGAGTTGCATCAGGAGGAATTGTTGCAGGATTGGGATTTGTGCCAGGGAAAGCAGCAGCCCAAACCTATCGAACCCTTGAAGTAAGAAGGAGGCAATCATGCATTGGGATGTCGTTGAAGTTCAACCTGCAGGCAATCGTACTTTGAAAGTTCGGTTCTCGGATGGATTAACCGGAACAATTCGCCTCGACCCTTCCTATTGCAACGGTGTTTTTGGACCATTGCTTGACGATAAATTGCTGAAGCAGGCAACTGTCCAACATGGCGCTGTGACATGGCCAAATGGTTTGGACTTGGCACCGGACACCATGTACAAAGAAATTCGGCAGAGCCAAATTAAGCATTATGAAGTGGGTCAATCAAAACAAATCAATGGGGTCGCCTATTATGAATTATTAGGGGACACCCATTAGCCGGCCAGTGTCAAGCGAGCAAACAAATCCATGGCGGCGCCAGCCGCCGGTTTTCAATCTCTTCCTACGCCGCCTGCATTATTAAGGGACAGACCCCAATTAACCGGCCAAGTCCCTTAAGCCCTCAACCCACCGAGGGTGCAGCAAATCAAAACCCCGCTTCTCACAAGGAGGCGGGGTTTTTTCTCGCCTGTTTTTCCCGCCCTGGAAAGCACTGCCCTCCGATAAATAATAGGGGGCAGACCACGGTTTTCTGAATAGTGCCATGAGGGACAGACCCCGATTAATCGAACTTGTTGACAGTAGTTGTGTCACTGCATATAGTTACAACATGACAAAGCGCGGAAAACTCTTGGCTAAAGCACGCCAGACACCGAACGACTTGACGTTCGATGAATTTGAAACTCTGCTGAAGCGCTCAGGCTGGGTGTTCAAGCGTCAAAGCGGCTC
>Ga0209317_1000900_pt1 | contig 30525 bp, 18 predicted proteins | sample RifGroB2_FD_183994 | JGI IMG/M metagenome (GOLD analysis project Ga0209317, IMG submission 183994) | Soil microbial communities from Rifle, Colorado, USA - Groundwater B2 (SPAdes) (version 2) | ecosystem: Environmental > Terrestrial > Soil > Unclassified | place: Rifle, Colorado | collected...
CGAGGCAGGAGCCGTATGCGGTAGTGCCGCATGTACGGATCTGTACGGGGGGTGCTGGGCAACCAGCATCCCTACCGTGTCCCTGCGGAGCCAGTCCCCCAGTCGGGTAGCGGCAAGGGCAAATTGTCAGGCATAGCTCAATTCCCCCTCGCCAACAGCAAGCACGCCTTCTGCTACCGGCATGCTCTCCTCCTGGCACAAGGGGAAGGTCTGGAACCCCTCATGGTAAGCAATAATGAAGGCAGCCACCACCGCCGGATCAAACTGGCTGCCGGATTCCCCGCAGATCTCCCGCAGCGCCGCCTGTGGGCTGAGACCGCAGCGGTAGGGGCGATCGGTGGTCATGGCGTCGTAGGTGTCAGCCACGGCCAGGATCCGGGCCACCATCGGTATCTCTTCTCCCCGGAGCCGGTCCGGGTAGCCGCTCCCGTCGAATCGCTCGTGATGGTTACGTATGGCCGGCAGGGCAAAGGCCAGGGAAACTGCCGGTGAAACAATCTCCGCACCCTTAAGGGGATGGCTTTCCATGATCATTCTTTCGGCAGCCGTAAAGGGCCCGTTCTTGTTCAAGATGGCGTCGGCAATGCCGATCTTGCCAATGTCGTGCAGGATCGCCCCCATCTCCACCTGCTCCTGAAGTTGTTCCGACAGCCCCATCCGGCGGGCAATCGCCACCGTGTATACCGAGACCCGATCAATGTGCCCCCGGGTATACGGGTCGCGCATCTCCACCGCGGTGGCAAGCGTCTTCACTGACTGATAGTAGCCGTCGATGATCCGCCCGGTCATGGTGTTGAAGGCCACCGCCAGGTTCTCGAACTCATCGCCCGTCTGCACCACTGCGCGGATCCCGTAATGACCAGCACTCAAACGGTCGGCAACCTGCTGCAGGTGCGTCAGAGGGGTCAGCACAATGGAGTTGAGGAGGACGTAGAGAAGGGCCAGGACGACCAGCAGTATCGCCCCCCCCAGGCCGAAAAACCCGGCCCGGCTGGCAGCTATGGCCCGGTCCGCCTCATCCATGGGTAGGGTCACGCTCAGGGCCCCGCGGGTGTCACCTTCGCGGTAACCCTGATCCGCATGGCAGACCAGGCAGGCTTTCTCCGTACGAAGCGGAATAATGCGGCAATAGTAATTGTGCCCCCCCTTGGTGAAGATGCCGGAAATGCCGTCACTGTCGGGGCGGGCAACAGCGTCAAATTTTAGCAGGGCCTCCCGCTCCAGAGGTGTCGGGGCATTGTCGGGATTCCTCAGTTTAAGGCTGGTGAGATGGATGCTGTACAGGCCGCTCCTGGCGGCGTAGGACGCCAGTTGACGGGTTGCCAGGGCCGGGTTCTGCATCAGATATCTTCCACCTTTGCCGTCCTGGATGTCGTTTTTCGGCAGATAAGGATTCTCCTGGTCCCCCGGGCGTTGATGAACGAATACACCGCCGTGGTCGGCAATCCAGGCACGCGTCAAGACGATCTGCTGCAGGAGGGTGCGGGACTGACGGTCGATCTGTTCGAGAATCGCCGTTTTAGACTGGCTATAGAGGGTGTAGAGGAACAGGGTAATGATCAGCGAGACAACCGTGCCGACCACCAGCATGAATTTGGTGCCAAGCCGCATGCGGCCGAATAAGTAGGGTCTTGGTACGGAAGCTAGACTGTTCAATCTTATGTCCGAATAGTAGGTTGGAAGCCAGTCAGGTAAGGCGTGGCACTGAGGAGGGGCGTAGGGGCAGTCACCCGGGGTTTTCAGGCAGATGAGCCTCTAGAGCATCCAGGGCAGGAAGCGCCCGGACCGGCAGTGCCGATCCGGGCGCTTTTTTTGTTACTGCCGACTGTTTGCTATTTCTTCGCCTGCGATGCTGCCGGGTCGAGCGCCTTGTTCAAAAGCGCCACAGCTTCTTTGGAGGCCGCGATCGAGGCGGTGAGACTGTCCCGGGCAAGACCCGGATTATGGAAACCGTCACTGTTCTCGGCGGTCCAGTACTCCCAGAGGACGTGTGCCTCTTCATGTTTCTCCCGTGCCTTGGATAGCACGTCTTCCCCGATGCCGGCCCTCTTGGCCGCACTGTAGGTGTCTATCAACTGGCCTATCCAGTACTCGGCCTTGCGCATTTTACCCTTGGTGTAGTTCTGTATCGCCTGGATCTGGTACAGCTTCTGATTGGCGCTCTCCTTCGGATGGCAGCCGAGGCAGGCTTCCTGCACATGGTTCTTCGGGCGGATGACACCGTGGGTAGAGAAGGTCTTGCCGCTCTTCCCTTTCATCTTCGGCATGTGGCACTGGTGGCACTGGACACCGGCCAGGTCATGTACGCTGCCGGCAAAGCTCTCCGCCTCGGGGTGCTGGAACTTGATCAGCCTGGCCCCGGTAACCGCGTGCTTGAAGTCGTAGAAGTCCAGCTTTTTGTAATGAGCCAGGAGCTCCTTGGCGTTTTTCAGGGGGAAGTGGTTGGTCCGCTGATCGTCGTACTTGACATCGGTGCCGTCACTCCACTTTTTGCCGGTGTTGCAGTTGTACTCCACATGGCACTGGGCGCACATCATCCGGGAATCGGTCTTCTCCATGACCCCGATTTTACGGAAGCCTCGGAAGTCGATCTCCTTCAGGTCGGTCTTGCCCCCCTGGGAGAAGATATTGCCGGCCGGGTTCTTACCCACGGCCTGGATGAGGGCGTCGCGTACCACCCGCGGCTGGGTGCCATGGGGGTCATGGCAGTGGACGCAACCGACCGGGTTCTGGGTATCCTTGGCCACCTCGACGACATTGGAGCTCCGGTCCCACTTGGCCCTGGGATCCTTATCCCCCAGGAACTTCCAGTTGAGGAGGTGATCGGAGGTCTTGCACTGAATACAGGTGGGATTGCCGGCCTTGGCAGTTTCGGCCATTTTGAAATCCGGCCCCTTGTCCTCCAGCACGTCCCAAGCCTTGCCGACCTTGTCGACTCCCTTCCAGCCGTCCTTCAACTGAAAACGGCCGCCCTGGAAACGATCCACCTTGAACTGGTCGATGACCATAAAAGCGTGTCCGCGCGGCTCGCCATGCTCGAAGGTGAAACCGTGGGGCGCCAGCAACTTGTCCTGCATCGGCGAGCGGCCGTCCGGGACCCCTTTTTCCTTGCGGTCGGCAGCCTCATAGTTGACCTCGTAGAAGCTGTCGTACTGGTCCTTGTGGCACTTGCCGCAGAGCGCCTGGTCGATGATGGTGACCGGCCTTGTTTCGGAGTCGGCCAGGTGTTCCTTCAGTTTCTGGTGGCAGACAGTGCAGGCGAGTTTTGCGTGTTTGGAACCCTCCTTGAGTGCTTTGACCTCGTCATGGCAGGCATAACACTCGGCTCTGCCGTCATTTTTCACCGCTGCCGCGGGCTTTCGCTTGGCCGCCACTGAAAACTCCGGCACTGCCAATGCCAATGCCGCCCCTCCCAGTACTGCAAGAACTGCGATTTTCTTCTGCCACATATCGATACTCTCCTTTTCCGTTGATTTACTCTCTGCCAGGCCAGTATTGCAACTGCTTTACCTTGGTTTACTTTAACTTGCGGGGGGCACAGTACCAGGAACTGCCGGAATTGGAGCAGAAACATACTGCTCCAGTGTCGTCACCCATTTTTGGGAATGTTAATGTTCTAATGCTGCACAGCGTTCGCAAGATATAATAGGTCAATTTAATATTTAGCTAATAGGCGGGCGCTCTTCATTGCGGCCAAAGATAGTATGAAGTGGGCGATATAAGCTTTGACTTTAATCAAAAAACTAAAAAAGTATACGCTTTATGCCCCGGACAGTTGAGATGCCGGGATGCTTCCGGTTTGTTTGTGTATGAAGGTGTGTCTGACAATGAACAGCCAGCTTATGGCAAAGAGAGAAAAACACCGGCGAAGAATGAAAGAGAGACTGATTGGCGGCGACCGGGAAACAGCAGGGGGACGAAGAGGAGGGTGACAGGCACCTGCGGAGCCAGTCACCATGAAAAATGGAACGTTGATCTTGATAAGCAGAACTCTGATGATATTATTAATTTTCTAATTAAAATTTTTGCTGCGGCTCTGCCCCAGGCCCCGGACCTGCCTGCCCCCTTTTTAAACTTTTGCAGCCGCAACACTTGCCGGCTGCCTTAAAGGGGAGCTGTCCGTGAAGCCATGTTGGCCTTCGAGCACTGTTTCCCGCTCCACAAAAGGGGGTTTCCGATGAAGCTCATGTTTCCGGCTACGGCGAAAAACTGGCTTTCCCTGGCTGGCGTCATAATCGCTCTCACCGCCTTGTTCATGATCTTGTTTCTGGTCATCGTGACATTCGTCATGAAGGAGCAGGCAGCCTATCTCGGGCTGGTGACCTACATCCTGCTGCCGGCTGTCATGATCGTGGGCCTCTTGTTGATCCCCCTCGGCATGCTTCGGGAGACGAAGCAGGAGCGGCGCGAAGGGGAGCCTGCAAAGAGGGCGGGCTGGCCCAAGATCGACCTGGATGAGCCGGGGCACCGGCACGCCTTCTTCATCTTCCTGGTCGGCACAGGGATCTTCGTCTTCCTCTCTGCCGTCGGCAGCTACCAGGCCTTCCACTACACGGAGTCGACCAAGTTCTGCGGTACGCTCTGCCATGCCGTGATGGAGCCCGAACACACGGCTCACCGCAACTCTCCCCATGCACAGGTGGCCTGCGTCGCCTGCCATGTGGGGCCGGGGGTCGACTGGTACGCCCGCTCCAAGCTATCCGGACTCTACCAGGTCTATGCCGTGCTGGCCAATATCTATCCACGACCGATTCCGACCCCCATCAAGAATCTACGCCCGGCGCGGGCCGTCTGCGAGCAGTGCCACTGGCCGCAGAAGTTCTACGGGCACAAGCTGCAGTTGCGCACCCACTACCTCTCCGACCAGGCCAACACCCCGTGGCGCATCGGACTGAACCTGAAGGTCGGCCCGCCTCAGGAAGCACTGGGGCTGATAGAGGGGATTCACTGGCATATCAGCCCTCGGGTGCGCATAGATTACAGCGCGTCCGATCCCGGTCGGCAGCAAATCCCGTGGGTGCGCTACACCAACCTGGACAGCGGCGTGGCGAAGGTTTACCGCGACAAAGGAAAGCCGGCGCTCGCGCCTGCTGCCGGAGAGATACGGACCATGGACTGCATGGACTGCCACAATCGGCCCTCTCACCTGTACCGGCCGCCGGCCCAGTTCATCGATGAGGCGATCACCGCCGGCCGGATACCCGCCGCACTCCCGGAAATAAAGAAACTCGCCGTCCAGTTGTGTGCGAGACAGTATTCCTCAGCAAAAATTGCCCGGCAGGAGATACGCGCCGGAATCATCGAGTTCTACCGGCAGGACTATCCGCAACTGCACGCAAGCCAGCTCGGGCTGGTGGAAAAGGGGGTGGCAGGTGTGCAGGCGGAGTTCGCTAAAAACATCTTCCCCTACATGCGGGTGAACTGGACGGCCTATCCGGACAACATCGGCCACCTCAACTTCGCAGGCTGCTTTCGCTGCCACAACGGCAGTCACACGAGTGACCAGGGGGAGGCCATCAGCCGCGACTGCACCTTGTGTCACGACATCGGCATTCAGGGGATCCCGGGAAAGGGTATGGAGAGGGCACGGATAGGCGAGAGCCTGGCTTTCCGACACCCCGTGGAGATTGACGACGCCTGGCAGCAGACGCCCTGCACCGATTGCCACTCCGGCGGCAACCCCTGAAGAGCCGGCGCCGACCTGCATTGAGAGTTGAACGTCCGAGGTGATTGTCATGAACAAGATACCGAGCGGATGGGATTATAACCCTTCATCATGGCCGCAACGCATCCCGATCGTGGTGCTGGCGATCATTGGTTTTCTGGTCGCCAGTTATCTTGCCCTGTTTCAGATGAAGGTGCTCCCCGAGGTGTGGGACCCGTTTTTCGGAGGCGGGAGCCGCAAGAGCCTCACTTCGTACATAAGCCACCTGCTTCGGTGTCGCGGTCGGCCCGCTCGGGGTGATAAGCATACTGCTGGTGATCTTCCAGCCGGTGCTGGTTCGCTGCCTGGTGGCTTCCCATACCGGATGCGGCGCTGGGAGCGGCCGGCTATCTGCTGGATGCCGTGACCGGCGTGATCGGTGGCAAGAGCCGCTGGCGCACCCAGGGGGGAGGGCTCGCGCTGGCAGATGTTGCCAGCGCTACAGGTTGCACAAAAAAATAAGGGGGAAAGTGCCATGGCAACCAGCGAGAAAACGAGTAACGGCAAAAGCCGGAAACGATGGGGATGGTGGCTGCTGATCGTGGTAATTGCGGTGATGGCGGTAACTTTTCTGGTGTGGTATAGAGCGTTTGAACGCGAAACCCCAACGGGTGCCGTGAGAGCCGGAGAAGTCGCAGTCAATGGCGTCTACTACTACGGCAAGGATCTGCAAATTATCGGATACGCCACAACTCCCGCCACTGGCAATTTCTTCCTGATGGCCGACGCAGTCGATGGTACGGTCGCTCTTCCGGTAGTTTTCAAGGGGCGTGGCGTAGCAGTGAAGCGTGGCGACCGTATTGTCGTGGAGGGGACACCGAACGCTTTCGATGCCGGTCAGTTGAAATCGGTATTTGGGGTGGAAATCCCGGAGGTGCAGACCAAGGGGTGGACAAGCCGCCCGGTGGTGCTTGCCGCTCAGGTGAGAAAAGTGAAATAGCAGGGAAAGGCGGATGCGCTCCTCACAGGGCGGTCCGCCGGCCGGCCGCCATCACGGGAGGCGTATCGTCATCTCGGGCGTGACGCTTTTATTGGAATGGCGAGCTGTGCTGTTACGGCCGGACTGGCCGCCACCAGCCTCGCTCGCCATTTCAGTCAGTTGAGGGGCTGACTTTACCCCGCCGGTCTTGGCACCTCCTCGTCTTTTCCTCCCCCCGACTCAGAGAAAATCCCCGCAACATGATTGGTTAGTATTAGCTTATTGACATTGCAACCTGAATTATGTTTAATACTCACCGCTGCGCATGTACAGCAGTTTTAAGCGGCAGACCAGAGAGTGTTACAGGTAAAGCTGCCTTTGCGGCAGTTCCAGATTTGAGGATCTTTCCCGCAGCGGTTGCCAGTGGCGGGGTGGGCTAAATGTGGTAAGGCAGGTCGGTGTGTTCACCGGGTAGTTTCGCGACGGAAGGAATAGTATGCCAAAAAGTTTCGGTGCCAAGCTTTGGAAGTTTCGGGGTGTCCTTGCTTTTGTTATTTTAATGGACGCGGCTGTAGTCTTCCCCCAGGTATCCGAACAGGGGATCCGGCCTGCCACGGCACGGACAGTTTCCCAACTCCCCCAGCTGTACGCGGTCGATCCGGTAGCCCTGACTCCCGTTGAGTGCGGCCAGTGCCACACGGCGGCCTATCACAGCCTGAGGGATAATGGCGGTCGGCATCGGTTCGAGTGCCAACAGTGTCACCAGAAGTTTCACGACTACCTGCCCCTTCAGAAGAACTGGGACCAGCTCATGCCCAAATGCGCAGACTGTCATGCCGGCCCCTCACACAACAGCGAGGCGTTCAATGACTGTGCGGCTTGTCATCTCGATCCCCATGAGATAGCCAGGCCGGTGCGGGTGACGGAGAAAGTCTCCAGCTCCTGTACCATCTGTCATGCCCCGATCGTGGAGCAACTGCAGATGCATCCCAGCGCCCACTCCAAGATGCCGTGCCTGAGCTGCCACAGTCAGGAGCCGCATGGATTCAGCCCTTCGTGCAGCAACTGCCATAAGCCGCATTTCCAGGGGCAGCAGTTTGCCAGCTGCGCCCGGGAATGCCACCCGGTACATGCGCCGCAGGAAATCAGCTATCAACGCGATGTGGCGGCGCGAACCTGCGGCTCTTGCCACGGCAAGGTCTATGCCACCTGGCAGCGAACCCCGAGCCGGCACGCGCGGGTAAACTGCGCCGTCTGCCACCTAAGCCACGGCTTCATTCCCGATTGCCGATCGTGCCATTCGCAGCCGCACAGTGCCAAGCTCTTGCAGAAGTTCCCCAACTGTCTGCTCTGTCATCAGGATGCCCATGACCTGCCGGTGAAAAGGCGCAGCAGCTAGGCCGGTTGCAGCTTGCAGGCAGCTCCAGCTTGAACTTCTTGGGGAATGTTTCGGTTGTCCCTGAAAAAACACCTGTTACTACCGATGGAGGGTGCTCTACCCGTGCAAATTGGTCCTCTCACATATTTGCTGCTAATGCTGGTGCCACTTGTGGCAACGCCTGCGGCGAGCACGGCTGCCGAGCTCCAGCTGGTCTCCGACACCATTCTACGCGGCTTTGAACGGGACCTTGGCCGGGGGGGAAAGGTGAGCCCGGTCCCTGCCTACCAGTACCTTCAGGTTGATTACGGCAGCCTCACCACCCCCGGCATCTCCTTCCACGGCAACGGTTGGGGTCGAATGAACCTCGGGGATGATGCCGGTGACGGGAAGGGAGAGCTGCTAAGCGCCTTCCTGCAGTACCTGCCACCGGGTAGGGATTACCAGCTGCGGGCCGGGAGGCAGTACATCTTCGAAGGTGTGGCGAGGGACAGCCTGGACGGGGTCTACGCCAAGGGGTTCCTGTTGCCGACGCTGAGCATGGCCGCCTACCTCGGGTCCCCGACCGTGCTGGACAGCGAGGGGGAGGACCGGGGCAGCGATTTCATCTACGGGGGGAAGATTACCCAGAGCCGCTCCGGGCTCTATGACCTGGGGATCTCCTACAGGCATCTGACCAATAACAGCGAGCGCGACGAAGAGAGCCTGGGAAGCGACCTCGCCCTGCTGCTTCCGGGGAAGGTCTCGCTCCTGGGGCATTCCGCCTACAACCTGGTGACTGACGGGTGGGGGGAACACAGTTACGAGCTTCGTCTCCCCCTGGGGGATTTCACCTTAAGCCCGTTCTATCAGCGCTACCGCTACCAGGACTTCTTCAATAGCCGCAGCAACTCCGCGAACCCGTTCCGCTTCCTGCAGGGGACCGGCAACACGCTGACCGTCTTCGGCACCGAGGCCTTCTGGTATCCAGTGGAGCAGGCGGAATTTGCCCTGCGGGTCAAGAACTACGATTACGACAAACGCTTCGGCAGCTCGCAGTTTTACACCCTGGCTGCCGCCTGGCGCTGGCGGATCTTCTCCGAGATCGGGGGGGAGTTGGGGCGGATGCAGGGGCACGAGGCGGTGAACAAGTATCTGCTCGGCAGGGGGTACTGCTACTGGAACCTCTCGCGGGGCTTCTTGAGCGGCGATGTCATGCATGTGAGGTACGACCGGGCGATCTACGCTCAAAAGAGTTCCTGGTTTGTCTCCCTTGGGGGAGGCACCAGGTTTATGGACGATGCCCTGACGCTGCGGCTCTCCTTTGATTACAGCTCGGATCCGTATTTCAACCGCGACGTCCGGGCACTGCTTCGGGTGAGCTATCTGCTGGATAAGAACCCGGGCCGCTCTTCACCCGGATCCCTTCTGTAAAGAAGGAGCGATTGAAGCGCCCGGAGAGGGGCTGGTTGGGATCTTCCTGGGGGCTTGGGCCGGATGCCGCAGGTAACGGAGTAACTACGTGAAGAAAATACAAAATCTCCTGGCTATAAGCGCCTTTCTGATGCTGCTGCTGGCTACTGCCTGCACCGCGCAAAAAGGGTACCGGCTCCCGGCTGCCCATCCGGAACTCTTCGAGTTCGCCCAGCGCCGGGAGTTTTGCACCAAGTGTCACGGCTTCCAGAAGGAGCCCATCGACTTCCAGCGCTATAACCACACCCCGCTCTTTACCGAATCGCACCGGCTGGTCGCCTATCAGGACGACCGGGTCTGCGCGTTATGCCACAGTTTCAGCTTTTGCAACGACTGCCACGCGACCCGTGTCGAGCTAAAGCCTTCGCTGAAAAACCAGACGGAGAATTACCGCCGCATGCAGCACCGTGGAGATTACCTGGCCCGCCACCGGATCGAGGGACGCATGGATCCCACCTCCTGCTTTCGCTGTCATGGCAATCCCAGGTCGTCCCAGACCTGCCAGCCCTGCCATGGGTAGCTCCCAAGCCGGGGGAAAGGAGAAGAGTCCATGAAAAGGCTGGTGATGGTCTTATTTACCATCGGTTTACTGTGGGGGTGTCAAGGCGCCACGGATAGCGGGGCTCCGCTTTATAATCAGGCCCACGAGTTGGGCTGGAAAACGACCCACGATACGGCCGCCCTGGAGGAACTGATAACCTGTCAGGTCTGCCACGGCAGCACCTTTGCGGGAAACGGGGCAGGCATCCCTTCCTGTTACAGCTGCCATATGGGCGATCGCGGGTTTTTTCTGCACCCCCCGCTTCTCCAGCCGGCTCTCGGATGGGGGCATCCGGCGAACCACGGCGCTATAGCGAAGGCCGACATCACGGCCTGCCAGGGGTGTCACGGCTACCCTGGTGCCGCGGGAAGCAACCCGGCCTTCGATTTTCCTTTAAGGGGTCTGGAAAAAGGGTGCGAGAGCTCGCTTGGGTGCCACGACAATGCCGGCTCTTCACTCTCCGGCTCCCTTTTGTTCACTCCCTTCAATAACGGCCACAACCCGCGCGCCGCGCATCCCGCCTACGATCCCGATGCACCGCAGAAGCAGGACCGTATGCACTGGTACGGCGAGAACGTGGTGTATCGCGGCGCGGCCGGGGCCCCGGCCACCAATTACCTGCTCAGTCATTACAATGCGGGCAACCTGACCACTGCCTGCGCACTTTGCCACGGGGCCCATCTGAACGGGCCGGCCGAGGGTGGGGTGGGACCTGCCTGCAGCAGCTGCCACGTGCTTGACCCGGTCGCCAACCCTTCCAGGTGTGTTTCCTGTCACGGCCCCCTGCCGGGACAGCAGGCGACCGGCATCATGAAGCCGGCCGAGCTGGCGGCGCTGATCGGAAGAACCGGCTACAGCGAAAGCTCCGGCTACCAAACCTTCACAAGCGAGCTGACCTCCAGAATGAGGCGCGATCCCTCCTACCTGCCGATCAGCAACCCGCAGGGGCCGTTCTACTTCGGGCCAAGCGGTTTCCAGCTATACTCGTCCATCGACAAACTCACCAACAGGTCCAGCCATTTGCACCACGACACGCTCCCCTGTGAGGATCGCCAAGACATGGAGGACTGCCTCGGCTGTCACAATGACAAGCCCAACAACCTCAGGCACCACGGTCTGATATTTTCCCAAGGGCTCAACTGTTTAAACTGTCACCAGCTCATTTCCGGCTCCGGAAGGATTTCCCTGGTCGGCAGCGACGATTGCCGCTACTGTCATCTGGAAAATTTCTGCCCGTAGCCAGGCCATTCGGAAGAATACATACAGTTGCTGCTTGAGAAGCAGCTGGCTGCCTACCTTCTCGTGCATGGTCGGAAGGCTTCTCCAGGAGCTTGTCGGACTTAGGATGAGCAAATCCGTAGGAGCGGCATTCCTGCCGCGATTTGCTTTCCGTTCTTTCGGTCCGGCCAATGCACTACGCCAACCCGCAAATGCTAAAAGGCCTTCATCCTTCCTGATTTGCAGGCCTTACGCTGAACCCTTCTCCCTCGAATCAATCAGCCATTTCCCCCTCACCGCTCAGGGAGAGGGGAGTATTTGCAGTTATAACGGGGGTGGCTGTTTTCCGGTGGCCGCATTGCTATCGCGGCAGGAATGCCGCTCCTGATATGCTGTTCGTCTTTTAGCGCAGCCGGCGCTCGCGGGCGGTTCTATAATTTGAACTGCCGCACCAGCCGCTGCAGCTCTTCGGCGTTGCCGTTTAGCTGCGCCGCTGCCGTGGCTGATTCCTGGGCGCCCTGTGACGTCTGACGAACCACCTCGGTGATCTCCATCATATTTCTGGAAATTTCGCTGGTCGTGGAGGTCTGCTCCTCGGCTGCGGTGGCGATCTGGTTCACCTGCATGGCCACGTCGTTGATCTGGGCCAGAATTTCCCGCAGCGCCGCACCGGACTTGGCCGCTTCGCTGGTGCCGGCTTCCACCTGTTGAACACCCTGCTCCATCGCGGCCACCGCACCTTTCGTCTCGTTCTGAATGGCCTTGATCATCTCGCCGATCTCGCGAGTAGCGCGGGTGGTGCGCTCGGCCAGTGCGCGCACTTCGTCGGCGACCACGGCGAAACCCCGCCCCTGTTCGCCGGCGCGGGCCGCCTCAATGGCGGCATTCAAGGCGAGCAGGTTGGTCTGGTCGGCGATATCCTCGATGGTGCCGATGATGGCGCCGATCTGTTCACTGCGCGCCCCCAGACTCTCCACGGTTTTGGCAGATTCCTGCACCTTGGCTGCGATCTGGCTCATGACGGCAATCGTTGATTCAACGACCTCTGTGCCATCGTTGGCCGACCGCGAAGCCTGCTTCGCCCCCTCGGCCGCCATCTGGCAACTCCGCGCGATATCCCCGGAGGTCGCCGACATCTCCTCGCCGGCGGTGGCGACCGTGGTCGCCTGGGATGCCACCTGTTCGGCGCCGGTGGCGATGTGTTCCGCCGTGGTATTCAGCTGGTTTGCGGCAGCCGCCACCTCGCTCGAGGTGCAGGACACCTGGCTGATGATGGAGCGGAGGTTCTCCGTCATGGTCTTGAACGAGCAGGCCAACTGGCCGATTTCGTCACTCGAGGTACAGGCAACCTGGATGTCGAGCTCTCCCCTGGCCAACTGTGCTGTCTGGCTGGCCAGCTTCGAGATGGGAACCGTTATGGAACGGGCCAGGAAGAGGGCCAGCAGGATGGTCAGTGCCATCAGCGTGCAGAGGGCCAGGCCGATCCCTATCATGATCTTCTGCATCTGGGCGTCAACATCGTCGATATAGATGCCGGTGCCCACGATCCAGCCCCAGGGCCCGTACAATTCGACATACGACAGCTTGGGCGCGGCCTTGCTGCCGCCCGGCTTGTCCCAGACATACCTGACAAAACCCTTCCCCTTGTCCTTGCAGACCTGGGTCATCTCCAGGAACAGGAACTTGCCGTCGGGGTCCTTGCTGCCGCTCAGTTCCTTACCGTTCATCTCGGGTTTGAGCGGGTGCATGATCATTTTGGGGGTCAGGTCATTGATCCAGAGATAATCGTTCTCATTGTAGCGGATATGGGAGATCCGCTCGGCAGCTTGCCCCTGGGCGTCTTCTTTAGTGAGCGTTCCGGCCTCGACCTGCTTCTGGTAGGAGGCCAACAGGCTGGTGGCCTCCTGCACCAGATTGCTGACGGTGGCCTGCTTCTCTTTCATGATGAGTCCGCGGATGAAGGGGACCAGTGCGAACATGGTCGCCAGCAGCAGCAACAGCGAAGTCAGCAGCGACAGGCTCATGATCTTTGAAAAAATGCCCCAGTCCTTGAATGACTTGATCATTGCGAATCTCCTTCGTCAGGTGGTCGGCCATTTCCGGCTAAAAGTGTCCATGATTTGGTAGATTAGGCAAAAATATAACGGACGTCTATTGTGGGAAATACGTAATGGGAGTTTTTTTAAAATATTGGGGGGCGTACTGCAGAGGTTATCGGTAAGCGTTACCAGCGGGATCGTCGAGCCCGGTCTCTTTTCAAGCAGAAGTTGCCGGCGCCATGACGGATCTACATCTGTTCCGCGATGATCGCCCAGCGTGCCAGCATGGCGGCGTTGGCGACATCCAGTTTGTTCATCAGGCTCGATCGGTGTACTTCCACGGTCCTGAGACTGATTCCGAGGTGCTCCGCGATATGCCTGGAGGTGGCGCCAGCTCCTACAAACAGGAGAACTTCCAGCTCGCGCGGGGAAATCCGCTGACGGAGAATGGCATGTTCCTTTTTGAAATCTGTCCTGGAGTTGTGCAGGCGAATCGAATCAAGCCGGTGCAGGCGACCGGTCACGGCAGATATCAGCTCCTCGGCGGAAAACGGTTTAGCCAGATAGTCGTCGGCTCCAGCGGCCATGCCGGAGCGTACATCGGCGCGCTCACCGAGCGCGGTAACAAAGATAAAGGGAATCTCGGTGAGCGTCCTGTTCTTTCTCAGCACGGCCAGCAGCATGTGACCGTCCATTTCCGGCATCAGAATGTCGCACAGTACCAGGTCCGGGCGGTCTTCGGCAATCGAGGCGAGTCCTGCCGCTCCGTTGGCGGCGGTACGGACCTCAAAACCTTCCATCCGGAGAATCAGCTCCATGTTGCTGCAGATCGAAGGGTCGTCTTCAATGATCAGGATCGAATGCATGAGTAACGCTCCTTTTCTGGTCGATCAATCCGTGAGCGGGATCTGCACCCGCATCGCTGTCCCTTTGCCGAGGGTGCTATCAACTGTGATGGTTCCTCCCATCTGCGACAGCGCCTCGTGGACAATGGGGAGCCCCAGTCCCAGGCCGCGGCGTCCCTCAACGTTACTACCGCGGTAGAATGACTCGAATACCTGCTTCAGCTCTTCCTGTGCAATCCCGATCCCCGAGTCGCATATCACCAGCTGCAACCGGGCTTCCTCGCGGCTGACCCGCAGCGAGACGGCTCCGCCCTTCGGCGTGTAACGGAAGGCATTGCCCAGCAGATTCTCCAGCACCCGCCGGAAAAGAGTTTCGTCCAGCATCGCGCTCCCGCAGTCGGCAGGTATGGTAACCCGGAAATCGTGACCGGCGCCCCACACAGTCGTTGCTTCTGCGGCAATGGTGCGGCAGATTCGCCCGACGTCCAGCAGCTCAGGTACCATTTCCGGTCTCTCTAGTTCCTGCCGGGAGAATGAGAGCACCGCATCTATCAAGCCGGCCATCTGGCGTGCGGCGTTGCGGATATGCCCGTTTTGATCGGTGCGCTGTTCTTGGGAAAGTCTCTCCGCGTAGCGATCCAGGATGTCGGTGCTGCTGGTGAGCAGGCTTAGCGGAGTGCGGAACTCATGGGCAATCCTGGCGAGAAAGCGACTCTTCGAGCGGTTGGCCCGCTCGGCCTCTTCGGTTCGCTGCTTCAATACTAAGTTCATTTCCTCAAGCTGAAGATGAGCCTGTTTGAGCTCCGTTATTTCGGATATCAGTACATAAAACCCGCGTACCATCTGGCAGTCGATATCCGGGATGTAGTGGACCCAGGTGTGGCCCACCTCTCCGTTTGCTTTGGTCATGATGCGTTCGAAATGCTGCGCCTCCCCCTTCAGGACATTTCGGATAAACGGTTCGTTCTGGCGGAACAGCTCCTCTCCCAGCAATTCCTCGATTTGAATGCCGACCATCCCTGCCGGAGTCTTGCCGAACCAGGTCCAATACTCATTGTTGGCAAAGGTGCAGCGCAGTTCTTTGTCCCAGTAAGCCGCCATTCCCGGAATTGCGTTGGTGAGGGTCTTCAGGAATCGTTCGCTTTTGCGAAGCGCCTCCGCTTCCTGCTGGCGCTCGGTTACGTCCTCGTTGATGCCGATCACCCGCACCGGCTTGCCGTCCCTGTTGTAATGTACGCGGGCCATGGCCCGGATGGTGCGCACCTCTCCGTCGCCCCTGCGGATACGGAAGCTGGTGTTGATGGGCTCCCCCCCATTTATGGTCGCCTGCAGGGCCGCCTCTGTCCCGTTCAGGTCTTCGGGCAGTACGGTGTCTCGCCAGTCATGGTAGACCGATGAGAAAGCTGCGGGCTCCAGTTGGTAGATGGAGAACATGGCGTCGTCCCAGGTCAGGCAGCCATTTTCAAGATCCTGGTCCCACACGCCAACCCCGGCTGCTTCCGTGGCCAGCTTGAGCCGCTCTGCGCTGTCCCGCCGCATCTCCTCGTATCTGGCCGACGCGGCGTCGAATTTACGCTGCCGCTGCTGGTAGAGATACAGGGTCAGGGCCGTGGCCAGCACCAGTAGCCCGAAAAGACTGGTTTTGCCAATAGCTTCCCTGCGCCAGTCGGCATAAAGGGCAGGCATCTCCCGCCCGACAGCCACCACCAGCGGCTTGTCCATCGGTACCTTGCCGGGCTTGACGGTGCGCATGGCAACCAGGCGCTCCTCGCCGGTGGCGTACGCCCTGCCGGCCATAACAGTGGCCGGCAGGGCGCTTTCCCGGTGGCGGGTGAAAAAGGTGCCGGGCTTGGCCAGGTCCATGCCCGACATGCCATTTCGATCGGGCACCATCAGGAACTGTTGGCCGTCACCGTGGGCCAGGGCGGTCCACATGTCCGGCGCATAAAGTACCGAACCGAGCAGGGTGCGGAAATATTCCGGGTCAAGTGAGGCCGATATGACACCGGCAAATTCCCCCTCCGGGCCGGGAATCGACAGCGTCAAATTTATGGCAAATCCGCCGAGCATGGTTTTAAAGGGGGGAGAGATGTACAAGGTGGAAAGGTTGTGGTCCTTGAGCGGGGCCTTAAAGTACTCCCGATGGCGGAAGTTCTTCCCTATGACCTCTGTGCTGTTGCTGGCGGTAATGGTCCCTGCGCTGTCTGTAATCAGAAAAGTGCTGATACACGGCACGGCGTCAGCCATTGCCCTCAAATGGCTGCTGGCGTGTTCAATGTCGCCCTCGCCCTCCCAGAGCGGCAGTTCCCTGCGGATGCCTTCAAGTGCGAGGTAGATTCCTTCCAGTTGAACTGCAAGGTTTTCCTCGATCACCTTTGCCTGTGTGCTTAACCTCTCCCGCTCCCGCTTTTCGATGTGTCCATCTTCCCGATACATGGTGTAGGCGATGACGCCGCCCACCAACCATAGTGCCAGCGCAAGAATCAGCCTCGGGATGAGGATGTTCTCTGTCCGAAGAGGATTTTGAGTTTGAGGTTTCATAGCTCTGTCCTGGTTCGGCTTGACATTCATCCTCCAAGTAGAGAAGGGAGGTAGTCAGGGCAGGGCCGCGTAAACCCCTGCCGTTGAATCATTCACTCGCAAATAATGCCTTCGCATCCCTCGGCTGTAGGAGTAAACGACCAAGCCGATCCCGACAAGGCCAGCATGCGTGGAGCTTGCCGGGACCGCTGGGGAAATCATCGAAGAGTCGGGGGGCAGGACTTGAAAGTGCACTATGTTCAAGTCCTGCCCCTGCAGGGTACACCGCGGGGCTCCTTTTACCTCGGCTAGGCCAGCTTGAAGCGCCCGACGATCTGCTGCAGTTCCGAGGCGAGCGTGGAGAGATGTGCCGCGGCGCCGGCCGTCTCGTGGGCGCCTCTGGCGGTTTCCGATACCACGTCGTTTATCATGTGGATGTTGGATGATATCTCGCCGGTCACCGCCGTCTGCTCCTCGGCGGCTGTCGCAATCTGGTGGATCTGCGTGGTGACCTCGTTTATTGCATTCAGGATGTTCTGCAGCGCGTCCCCCGATTTGCGCGAACTCTCCATTCCCTTTTCGACCTCCTGCACGCCGAGCTCCATGCTCGCTACAGCACCGCCCGTCTCGTTCTGGATGGCCTTGATCATCTCGCCGATCTCCTTGGTCGCCCGGGTGGTCCGCTCGGCAAGCGCCCGCACCTCGTCGGCCACCACCGCGAAACCGCGTCCCTGTTCGCCGGCTCGCGCGGCCTCGATGGCGGCATTGAGCGCCAAGAGGTTGGTCTGATCCGCAATGTCCTCGATGGTCCCGACGATGGCCCCGATCTGGTCTGAGCGTGCCCCCAGGCTCTGGACGGTCTGGGCCGATTCCTTGACCCGCTCTGCTATGTTCTGCATCCCGAGCAGGGTCTGCTGCACAACTTCCGCTCCCCCCTTTGCCGTGTCGCTGGCGCGGTTGGACGATGCTGCGGCCTGCGCGCAATTGTTGGCTATGTCGTTTGAGGTAGCCGACATCTCCTCGCTTGCGGTAGCCACGGTCCCCGACTGGCAGGCGACCTCCTCGGCGGCGGTTGCGATCTGTATGGCGGTCGCGTTCAGATGGTCGCAGGAGGTCGAGACCTGGCGGGTGTTGCCGGCCAGGTGGGAGACGATGCCGTGCACGTTGTCAACGAAGAGGTTGAACCAGATGCTCACCTCGCCCAGTTCGTCCTTGCGGTCTACCTTCAGTCGCTTGGTGAGGTCGCCCTCTCCCTCGGCCATGTCCTTTAGCATATGGAGCATGCGGGAGAGGGGCCGCGTTATGCCGAGCATGATGATGAATCCCAGGGTGCAGGTCACTATGATCGCCAGGGCGGTGAAGGTGAGGCTGAGCACGAGCGCCAGTTTGGCCTCGCGGGCCAGGTCGCCGGCTGTGGTGAGGATTTCCTTGGTGAGCATATCCTCGATCTCTTTCATGGCATCGATCTTGGCGGTTATCGCAGCGAACCAGGTCTCCGGAGCTATGCCGAAACTTTCAGCAGCACCCTTGGCGAGTACCGCGCTGCGGAGCTCCTCGACCTTTTGAAAGACCGGGTTACTTGCCCTTTCGTTAAACGCGGTGAGCGCGGCAGCCGAGCCGTATTTCCTGAAGACGTCGAGATAGTTTTTTTGGGCGGCCAGGATCTCCACGGCGCGCAGGAACTTTTCCTGGTCGAGACTGTCTGCCGCAAGGACGGCGTTCAGGGTGGCGCGCTCCTTGCCGGTCTCCTCCTTTGCCTTCACGAAGCCATAATAGGCCGTGGCCTGCCGCATGACCTCGCGCTCTCCGCTGGTGGTGGCGACTGCCGCCACAACGTCCATATAGGAGCCGATCAGCTCGGTGTAGAAAGCGTAGGACTCGGAACCCGACAGCTTCAGGGCGTCGATTCCGGTGCGCATCCCCTGCAATTTCTCGATGCTGGCGTTGGCCGCGTTCAGGCTCCCCTTGACAATATCGAGAGCGTCTCCGCTTTTGGCCAGGGAGCCCTGGAGCTTTTGAATCTCCACATCCACCTTTTTACGCTGCCCGGCCAGCTCGTCCCGGAATTTTTCACCCTTGGCATTTAAATAGCCCGAGGAGTAGCCCCTTTCTTTTTGCATCTCGTGAGAAAGTTTCCCCACGTCCACCGCGAGGCCGGTCAGCTTTTCTGACTGAATCAGTCCCTGCAGCAGCAGGTAATGCTCTCTCACATCCCAGAGGGAAAAAATGAGCAGGCCGATTAGCGGTATTGCCAGCATCATGAAAAGCTTGGTGCGAATCTTCAAGTTCTTCAGCATACAACGTTCTCCTTTTTATGTTGTGTCGGTTTATTGTCCGGAAAGGGTGCTTTTCCGCCCTGGCGGCGTCAACCTTCGGTCTTGCTTGTGCGGCGTACTTATGTGCGCCTCCGCGCAGCTCCTGCCAGGGGACATACGCTGCGCGGGAGGTGGTCTGGTAGCCTAAGGTGCTGACCGTTTACCTACCGTTATCGGGTTTTCCTGTAGCGACTTGAGGGTAAGTAGGTGAGATTTGCTGGGAATAATTATATTTAACTGGCCCGGCAGGCATATTTCCTTCGTGTGACTCATCTTTTGCTTTTCAACACACAGCAGTAGGCCGCTTTGCCAAGAATTAGCCCCTTTCAGCTAACTGATCGATATTTGGATTTGGATGTAAGGTGACTCCGCTGTATTAGATGCAAGCCATTTCTTTATTGTGAAAATTTTTTGCTAATCTTTCGCCGCAATAAGCCGATATGACATACATTACACGGGCTGTTTGTCAGGACGTCATGGTGCTTCAGCGGAGTCTTCACCGCATGCTGCACTGAAAATAGAAGTTTCCAGGGTTGCCTGGCAAGGTGAGAAACTGGTGCAGTCAGACCCGGACGGCGGACGCCTCGGGAGGCGCGGATGGTGAAACACAAAATTACTGCACCCGGTCTTCCTGCCTGCCTCCTGCAGAGGGGACGGTTATTTGGAATCTTGGACAAAAACAAGAAGCCGGTGGTATGGGTATCCGGCCCCGGCGGCTCAGGCAAGACCACCCTCGTTTCCAGCTATCTAGAGTCTCGCAAGCTCCCCGCCATATGGTACCAGGTGGACCAAAAGGATGCCGACCCGGCCACCTTCTTTCATTACATGGGACAGGCGTTCAGAGATAGTTTCCCCTCCGGCCACCAACCGTTGCCGCGGCTGACCCCCGAATACCTGGCCGGCATCAAGACCTTTGCCCGCCGCTATTTTCAGGAACTCTTCAGGCAGTTGCCCGTCCCTTATGCGATCGTCCTCGACAACTACCAGGAAGTTTCCTGCTGCTCGCCATTTCACGAGTTGATAATGGAGGGGCTTTCCCTGATCCCGGAAGGGATCACCGTCATCGCCCTGAGCAGAAACGAGCCTCCTCCCGTATTCACCACGGGTGACTCGGCCGAAAGCTTTGGGTTCCTCGGCTGGAGCGACCTGCGCTTTTCCTTCGAAGAGGCAAAGCAGTTCGCCGGGATAAAAAGGGAAAGTACCCTCGACACCGAAGCACTTACCCGCCTTTACACCAAAACGGACGGCTGGGTGGCGGGCCTGCTCCTGATCCTGGAGAGTCTGAAGGGGAGCGCCCTTGACTACCAGTTGCTGGAGAAACTGCCCCTCGACGAGGTCTGCGATTATTTTGCCGATAGAATTTTTGAGGGAAGCGACCCCGCATTACAGGTCTTTTTGCTGAAAACCGCCTTCATCCCTGGCATAACGGCAGATATGGCGGGTCAACTGACCGGCGTCGGGAGTTCCGAGCAGATCCTCTCCCGGCTCTGCCGAAATGGTTTCTTCACGGAAAAGCTCTCGCCTGACTCGGTCTACCAGTACCACCCGTTGTTCAGAGAATTCCTCCTGGCACGCGCGGAGAAAACATTTCCGCCCGACGAGCTGAGAGAGATCAGGCGCAAGGCCGCTTCGCTTCTGGAAGGAGCAGGTCGGACGGAAGACGCGGCGGGCCTGCTGACGGCAGCCGCCGATTGGGACGGCCTGACGGGATTGATCCTGAATTCGGCGCCGCTCTTTGCCTCAGAGGGAAGAAGCGAAACGGTGCTTGCCTGGCTTGGCAGTATCCCCGCGCAGATACTGGAGACGGTTCCCGGCCTTCTCTACTGGAAAGGGGTCTGCCTGCTGCTGCATTCGCCTCCACAGAGCCGGAACTGCTTTCGACGGGCCTTCGATCTCTACTCCCGGGGAGACGACAGGGTGGGGATGATGCTCTCCTGGTCTGGAGGCGCGGAGGTCTCACTTTACGACGGGGAGTTCACCCCCTTGGACCAGTGGCTCTCCCTGCTGGACGGGATGCAGGTGGATGATTTCGCCTTCCCCTCGCATCAACTGGAAGACCAGATGACCATGAGTATCTTCAATGCCATGGCATTCCGGCAACCGCACCACAAAGAGATCTCCAAGTGGCGCGAACGCGCCGTTCCCCTGGTGCGCGGCAGCTCTGGCATCAATTTCCGCCTGCATTCCGCCGTCCATCTCATCGTCCACGATCTGTGGAACGGCAATTTCGGCAGGGCGACCTTCATGCTGGAACAGGCTCAGGGCATGGCCCGCTCCCGAAAGACCTCTCCGATGACCGACATCACCCTCCTGAACGCTCAGCTGCTGCATGCCTTTTTTACCGGGTCATGGGCGCTTGGGGTCGCGACTGCTTTTCAGGCATTGCAGATGGCTGACGAGACCGGAGTTCATGTCTGGGACAGTCAGTTGCTTGGAACCGCGGCTTCTTGCGCACTGAGCATGGGAGATGTCAAGACGGCGGACGATCTGCTGAAAAGCATGGAAAGCCGTCTGGAATGGGGTAGAAAAAGGATCGATATCGGCCAGTACCATGCGCTACGCGGCTGGCGGGAGAGTCTTCGGATGGATTTCCCGGCAGCTTCTCCGCACCTGGAACAGGCCCTGAAGTCCTTTCACGGAACCGGATTCCTTGCCCCTGAGGCGGTGATGCTCAATGCAATGGCGGATAACCGCCGGTTGATGGGGGACGCGGAACAGGCCGGGATATTACTCGGCAAGGCATACGAGATAGCCTACGGCATGGGGAGCGGATTCCTTGAGTTCCTTTGCCTCTTCAACAGTGTTCAGCTGGCGCTGGACGCGTCCGATGAGCTGCAGGCAGATAGTCTGCTGCGTAAGGCGATGGCGCTCGGCAGGGCGGGAGGGTACGTCAACGGCTGGTTCTGGCGGCCCGGGCCGTTGCTGCGGTTATGTGTCAAAGCACTTGAGAGCGACATAGAGGTGGATTATGTCCGGGGGCTCATCCGCAGATGGTCGCTCGTGCCGGAAACGCCGCCTCTGCATCTGGATGCCTGGCCCTGGCCGTTGAAAATCCAGACCCTCGGCACCTTCCAGCTGATACGGGACGACGAGCCTGTCGTTTTGGCCGGCAAAGTGAAAAAACCTGTGGAACTACTGAAAGCGCTGATCGCCCTGGGCGGAAAGAACGTCTCCCAGGAGCGCCTGACGGACGAGCTCTGGCCTGACGCGGACGGCGACCTGGCGCAGCGCTCCTTCGACACTACCTTGCACCGTTTGCGAAAGCTGTTGGGCAACGAGAAGATACTCCAGCTGCAGGCGGGTAGACTCTCCATTAACCCGAGGTACTGCTGGATAGACACCTGGGCCTTCGTGCGTCAATGCGGTGAGGTCGAAGATGCATTGAACCTCAACGGGCAAGGAAGGGGCAAGGGGAGATTGGCCCTCTGTTTTGAAAAAGGGGTTGCCTTGTATAAAGGGAGCTTCCTCCCGGAAGACTGCGGCCAGTCCTGGACGATTTTGCTGCGGGAGCAGCTGCACGGCAGATTTCTTCAGCTTCTTAAAGGAGCAGGCGGTTATTTCGAGGCGCTTAAGCGATGGGAGAAGGCTGCAGCATGGTATCAAAAAGGACTTGAGGAGGACCCTCTCGCCGAGGAGTTCCACCAGAGGCTTATGGTCTGTTACCGGCAGCAGGGACAAATGGCGCAGGCGATGAAGACCCATCTGAACTTCCGCTTGACGCTGTCGAGCAGGCTTGGGCTTGCTCCCTCATCGCAGACGGAAGAGATCTTTTTGAGTCTGAGTGGAAAACGCTAGTTCAGTGCTTGTTGCTTGCGAGGTGTGGTTTCCATAATAAAAAAGCATTAAGTATGCGAAAAAATTGATTTTAAAAGGAATTTATTTGGATTTTCCTCCACCTGTAAGGTTTCTGTAAGTCGTGCTCCTTTATTATCTGGTCAGCTACAATTCTCCGCAAGAATGGAACAGCAATTCATGCCGCAAAGCCCCGGTACGGGTTCGTTAATGCAACCGTTGGAATTTCAACAACCTAAGGAGGAAGAAACAATGCAACTAACAAGCTGGAGAAAGTTCTCGTTGGCAGCGCTCATGCTGGTCATGACCGCCGTCATGGCCGCGTGCAGCGGTGGCGGTGGCGGTGGCAGCGACTCAGAGGCGACCATTTCCGGTGCGGTGGTCTTTCCTGTCGCAGACGACGTGGTAGCCAAGCAAGTGGCAGCCTCAGTTGTCGATGTGCAGGTGAATATCCAGGCCTTCACTTTGGACGGCAAAACCGCCGGTTTGCCGGTGAAGCCGGAATATGACGACACTGTGCTGGATCCGGCCAAACGTATCTATAGCTACCGAATCACCGGGCTTACCCCCGGTGTCGACCATGTCATCAAGGTGACGCGCGGAGAGCAGGTTCTCAAGAAATTGGTCGAGAAAAAAGACGTGATCGCAGGTGCCGGTGTCCCGCAAAACGTCGACGCGGTATCTACCGCCACCGTAGTGGTAGCTTCGCAGAGGCTTTCACCAACCGTGCTTTTCTCGCTGGGGGATTTGCCTCCTTCGGGCGTGACTGTGGCGGCTCTCTCCACGGGCATCGTCGAGATGAAACCATCGGTGATAGAAAACGCTATCTTGATGGCGAAAGATGGGGACAGCTCCACTCTAACCGCCGAAACCGCAAATTATGCCAACATTTTCAACATGGTGGTCGTTGCGGTTAGCGATACCACTGTCGGCAGCATCGACAGCGTGCTGGGCGGGACCGGTAAAATCAACGTTCCGTTTTTTGACACTGCCAACCCTAGAGCACCTGCGGTATTCACGAACATGTCCAGCTCCAACGTCGGCAGTGTGATCACCCAGACGGTAGATGCTTATACCCCTCCGAAAACAGATGCCGCCGCTGAGGCTGCGGTGTACGTCCAACAGGCGAAGGCGTACCTGATGGAGCAGGATATTGCCAATGCCAGTAAAAGCTTCGAGCTCGCCTTGGTCGCTGATGACACCAATGCCGAGGCCAATCTGGGCGGAGCAATCACCAGCGGCCTGATGATGCTGGACGACCCGGATTTCAAGGCGATACTTGCCCGGTGGGAGGTGGTCTATCCCAGCGTGACCCAGGTGGTCCAGGGTACCAGCCCTATTAAGCTTCCTTTTGGCAACCAATCGTCGGTAACCATCAATCTGTCGAAAACGGCTGCCAAGGCACCGGTTGCCATGGCGACGACCAGCAAGGTGCTGGCTGCCTTCAAGGCACTGCAGGCAACGATGCCCAAGCAAAAAGCCGGCTTCAAATCGGTAGCAAAAGAACTCGGCCTGGTCCCCGTTAACGCTCCTAGCATCAGTGAGATGCAGACCCTTATAGACAACGTGATCATCCCGCGTATCGACAAGATCCTGGCGCGTCTGGCCAAGATTGAAGGGCAGGCAAACAACGGCTTCACCATTACAGCTGCGATGCAAGGGAACCCTGAATTTGGCGAGGACGTGGTCCTTGGCGACGGCGAGTACTACACGATCGACGCTGCCTTGAACCTTCTGCAGGGGGTGCTCAAGATCGTCACCTCATACAACTTCGACGTCCCCTCGGACTATACCTACGACACCATCGCCCAGGATCCGCTGGCTATGATCAACAGCCCGAGCTTCTTCACCCTCAAGAGTGACGGGGTTGCCAAGATGACGGCTGCACTTGCCTATGCGAAGAGTGCCACCGAAAAGGCTCAACTCGCCTTCGATACCCTCAAACTCCGCGCCGCCGGCGTCGGGGCCTTCGATCTTGCCGGCATGACAGATTTGGAAAAGGCCGATTTCCAGGCGTCGCTGACCGAGGTCAAAAACGGTCTGGCAGGGGCGAGTACCATCGGCAGCAGCGAGAACCCGATCAATGTTGATTTCACCAAGTTCTTCACCAACCCGCTGACCCGGGCCGATCTTCCGACCTTTGGCTATGACGTCCCGAGGGATGCGGAGCTTTCCGCAAAATACGGCAGCGCCGTGGCGGCGGAGCATAGCTACACGAACTACGAAGGCGGACCGATCAACTACTGGACGACCGACTGCTCGATCGAGCCGACCAGCGACCTGCCGGACTACGCCCTTAACGGTATCCTGCCCGGCAACACGATAGCTAACAACGTAGCCGGCTTCAACGGCATCCTGCCGATGATCTCCGGGAAGCTGCTGTCAAATACGGACTTGTCTGCCTACAATCTCACGACTGACGGTACCTTCATCTACACCCACGATTATTCCGGCATCTGGAAGATTAACCCTGCCGACGGGGCGGTTACCAAAGTGGCAACTGGATCCGGCATCAACTACTTGATGTGGTACCAAGGCAACTTCTATGCTGCTAGTAATACAGTTCAGCAAAAAGATGGCAGCTGGTACAACGCTGTCACCATCTCCAAGATAACCATCGACACCGCTACCTCAGTCTACAGCATTGACAATCCGTTATGGACATCGCCTCAGGCGGCAGGCTATCCCAACTTTTCGGCGTTCACCGTGAAGGGGACCGATATCTACTATGCCTCTTACACCTGGGAGAACGATAGCTCCGTCATTAGCAAGCTGAGCAATCTGACTACGAATACGCCCCTCTTCACCACTTCCGGGTGGATTGATTCTCTTGGAGTAAGCGAAAGCTTCCTCTATATCAACGGCGACAAGTACGACCTGTCAGCGCCGACAGCAGCTCTTGCAAGCTATGAAGATCTGTACGACAAGGTTCTGGTAGGCGGCTATTTCTACCGCGTCAACGACGGCAAGGTCGTCAAGTATGCCGGCACTCCGGCGGGAGGCGTTGCCAAGTCCCTTGGCTCTCTTTTCTAGGCAATAACTGAAGTATTTTTCTGGGCGGCCGAATCGGCCGCCCTTTTTTTACCATAACATTAGAAGGTTGCCCCCATGGCGTACAGTGCTGAACGAAATTTCCGGACACTCTCCAAACGCTCTACACTCTGCCCATTGGTGCTGCTAGCCATCCTATGCGCCTCTACCCCTGCCTACGCGTTCGACAAGCTTTTAATCGGCAGCTTCCTCGACGACGGCGTTAGCGCCCTTGCCCGCGGCGGTCTGGAGAGGCTCCCGCACAAGTCCGAGACCCTCGACTTCCATGCTCCGCTTTCTCTGGACAGCCAGGGACATTACCGGATCGAGACGGGGTACCAGGGCCAGCTCGCCGCCAGGATTTACAAGGGCAGATGGAATGGAAGCCGTGCCGGTTCCGAACGCCTGGATACGGCGGTCGCAGCGCCCTTTTCCGTTATGGGGGGTGCGCTTCGAGGAAGTGTTGCCGCCGGATACGATTTCGACTCCGTCGAGTTAAAGGCCGACAACGCGAGCGAGGAGACCTTCGTTCATGTGAACGAAAGGTTCGAAGCGGTGAAGGGGGGGATATTCCTGCAGGCTTTTGAGCGGGTATCGCTCGGGGTTTCAATTCTGAACACCGATTACCGGGACAGCCCTGAAATCCCGCTGGAGCTGGAAATCTCACCGACCTCCTGGCTCAAGTTTGGCTATAAACACTCCTACCTCGATTTCGCTGCGGAAATCGACCTGAGCCTGACGGGCCACCAGGCGAATCTGCCGCTGGAACTGCTGGAGACGCTGGACGAATTCTACGGCGTGCTCGATTACGGTGCGCTGCAGGTGAAATACGCTCAGGATCTGGAAAAGGCCAAAAACAGGCGCCTGGAGGCGAGGCTCCAACTGCCGGGCTCGATTTATTTGCTCGGCGAGTATCAGGACCGGGAGTTTGCCGCCCTGGAAGAAGATTTCACCGCGGACGGCAATCCTGGCGGCACACTGAAGGGGACTTTAAAGAGAAAGGAGTATCGCGCGGGGCTAGGCGCGCAGCTCTCCAGTCGCTGGAGCGTGGAGGCGAACTACCGGCATAGCGATATTGCAGTCAATGCGGGAGGAATTGCCAGCTCCAGCGCGGTCGCCGGATTCTGGCCCTCGCTGCTGGTGGGTAATTACAACTACCTCGCCTCGGCGGCGCTGGATACAGACCAGTACCATCTGGGGGGGGAGTACCAGGGGGAATGCTTTTCCTTCAGCCTGGGGGCGCAGTATCTCGATCTGAAACCGGCAGCCAGCATAGAATACTGGCGCAGCCTTCTTTTCGGGCTGGGCCGGGCAGGAGCCGAAACGAAGCAGCTCTCCGTGGACAGGATCAAAATGATCTTTCTCTCCATGGGGGTCGGCTACCAGTGGAAAAACCTTGGAGTACGCTATGCTGTCGGCCAGTGCATCCCAATATCGGTGCACGACACCGCCGAGTCTGCATCGTCCGGCGATTCCGGTTCGGGAGGGGGGGGCGGCAGTGACGTTTTTTCGAGCGCCTGGGATAAGATCAAGAATTATCCGGGCGGAGGGGTCCAGCGGTTAACCCTCTCGGTGGTCTTCTAGCGGGCCTTGATAAATACCTAAAAAAGCGGGCGAACAAAGGTTTGCCCAACTACGGTGATCATTGTGGGTTGGGGCGAATCTTGTCTTCGCCCCGATTTTATGTATTACCGAAACAAGCCAGGGGGGTAGGGCAGAGAGAACCTTTCGACCGGCTGCTCTCACTGTGAGTCCCGCCGCCTGCCGCGGCGGCCAAATGCACGCCATAACCTGCCGAGCAGGAGACCGGCTAGAAACACCACTCCCAAGGCGATCCCTTCCGCCGCTGACACCCCTCCTGCACCGGGCGTCTCTTTCTGGTCGTCCGGACAGACTACCTTTGCCAATTCCTGCGAGGTTATCTGCGTCATATTTGGAATGTCGGCTATCCCGTAGATGCATACTTCGCCGGTCGGCAGGGAACAGAAACGCTCCGGGGGGCAGGCTGTGAGAATTTTCTGCGGCGCGCCTTCCGCGCAGACGGCCCCCGCTTCTTTTAAAATCTTCAGCGTCACCTCCGGATATTTGGAAATCTGCTCAGGCACCCCTGTCACCTCCCCTGGAAAATAATAGCAAAGAGTATAGCAAGAGAATGAGCCGGAGCAGGTTTCCGGCCGCTGCAGCAATTTTGCGCCTCTGGTCCGGTTCAGCAGGCGTGTCGGCTCGCATGAACTGCAGTCATTCTTCTGCCGTCAGGGCGAGTTGCCTCTGCCGGCATGCCTGCGTCGGCATGATATAGTTGCAGAAATTTTTTACCCCACCGATCCAGTAGCTTCACCCCAACAGAGGATGGGCAGTTGCCCCTGAAAGGAGGTCAGCGAATGTCTAAAGATCTGTTTCCCTTGCCGACAAAGCTTCCCGCTCAAGGGGGTGACTTCGGCGTCCCGCAATTGCGTCGCGTGGAAGGAAGGCTTCTGGAACTGGCGGATATCTTGTCGCGCCGGCTGGGGGTCTCCCGCCGCAGTTTTCTTGCCGGCACTTCGGGGATGGCCGCGGCCTTCATCGCCTTGAACGCGGTGCACGGACCGCTCTTCAGCGTGGATCCGGCCGAAGCGGCCGACCCTGAGGCCGCGGCAGAGCGTCTGAACCAACTCCGGGACCAGTTTATCTTCGACGTGCAGACCCATTTCGTCAGCAACCGATATTCCCGTACCGGCCTCCTTGGTCTCAGGGAACTGGCAAAACAGTGGAATCCGCAACTCAAAGGGGAAAAGCAGACCCTTGCCAGCATCCGTTACGAGAACTACCTGAAGGAAGTCTTCGACAAGAGCGACACCACCGTGGCGCTTCTTTCCAGTGCTCCTTCCGACAACCCCGAGGGGTGGTTTCTCCATAACCCGGAGATCGTCGCCGCCCGGGACAGGATAAACAAGCTGGCCGGCTCCCGGCGCCTTTTGGCCCACGCCGTCTTCACACCAGGTCAGTCGGGATGGCTTGACGAGCTGGACAAGGCTGTGGCTTTAAAGCCGGACAGCTGGAAGGGGTACTCGCTTGGCTCGCCGTCGCAATCGAAATGGCCCTGGCGCCTGGATGACGAGAAGCTTGCCTATCCGGCTTACCAAAAGATGCTCAAGGCGGGTTTGCCGATCGTCTGCATTCACAAGGGGCTGCTTCCGGCCGGATACCAAAAGCGCATCCCCAACTGGCGCTACGGAGGACCGGACGATATCGCCAAGGCGGCCAAGGACTGGCCGCAGCTCACCTTCGTCATCTACCATTCCGCGATCCGGTCTGGTTCGCCTCCTTCCGGAAAGGACGTGGAGCAGTTCGAAAAGACCGGCTACATCCCGTGGGTTTCCGAGCTGGCCAGGATCCCCGAGCAGCATGGCGTCAGCAACGTATATGCGGAGCTGGGGTCGGTCTTCGCGGTCAGCGCCCTCAGCAATCCCCGCTACTGCACCGGCATCCTCGGCACCTTGCTGAAAGGTCTCGGGCGAGAGCGGGTGCTCTGGGGGACCGATTCCGTGTGGTACCGAGCCGCTGGGTGCTGCGGACGGCGAGATAAAGCGGGCCATCCTGGGCGGAAATGCGGCCCGCCTGTACCGGATGAAGGCGGAGAAGGGAATCTATGATGATCGCATCACGGCAAGGAAGAGGGCCGAAGCCGCGGGATAACTTGCACGAATTCACAACTGATTTGACTGCAGTTGGTTGCTGGTGCTATAGATATTGCCCAGAAAGAAAATTTATCCCATTTCAGTAAATAAAGTTGCCGGCGACTGGCAGCAGCAATCCAGCTTGTGAGGGAGGCTCAGGCCTCCGCTATTTCCCTGGTCCCTTAGAAAGGAAGGCTGTTTCGTTGGTGCTGCTTCGGCGACCTTGTTTTACTTATCATTTCTAGCGGTGAGTTTTCTATTTAGCAAAGGGGATGCTGCCAATAATGACGCCACCTGAACGGATTAAACCCTTTTCGATGATTCGCGAGTTTCACCTGGCCGACTGGTTCACGCTGGCAAACGCTGCCTGCGGCACCTCGGCATTGTTTGCCATGATGACCTACCTGCAGACGGCTGATGTCAGGCATGTCTATTTTGCCTGCTGGCTGGTCTTTGCCGCTTTCGTCTTCGATGTCCTGGATGGACGGATTGCCCGGTGGCGGCAGAAGAGCTCCGCTATGGGCCTGGATCTCGACTCTCTCGCCGACATCGTCTCTTTTGGCGTCGCCCCGGTGGTGATCGGATACGGTTGCGGCATGCAGGGCCTGTACGACCGTATCGTGCTGACCTTTTTTGTGGCCTGCGGGGTATCCCGCCTGGCCCGCTTCAATGTTACGGCAGAGGCGCTCTCTGAGGGGGGAGACAAGGTGAAGTATTTTGAGGGGACTCCCATCCCCACCTCGCTGCTGCTGGTCATTATCTTGTTCGTGGCCGCCTCCAAGGGCGCTTTGGGGGGATCTCTCTGGTTTGGGGAGGTCGAGTTTGCGGGCTTCGTGCTGCACCCGTTGGTGCTGATATTTGCCGTCTCCGGCTCGCTTATGGTCAGCCGCATACGGTTCCCGAAGTTCTGAAAAGGTTATGCCAGGGAGCTAACGGGGACAGAGCTAACGGGGACAGAGCTAACGGGGAGCTAACGGGGAGCTAACGGGGAGCTAACGGGGAGCTAACGGGGAGCTAACGGGGACAGGCAGAAAGCGCCGGTAAAAAGCCGGCAAAGGGTAAAGGGTGAAAGTCCCTACATAGTAATGGCTAGCGACCAGCTGTGACCCCGAGTGA
>Ga0209317_1000901_pt1 | contig 30480 bp, 19 predicted proteins | sample RifGroB2_FD_183994 | JGI IMG/M metagenome (GOLD analysis project Ga0209317, IMG submission 183994) | Soil microbial communities from Rifle, Colorado, USA - Groundwater B2 (SPAdes) (version 2) | ecosystem: Environmental > Terrestrial > Soil > Unclassified | place: Rifle, Colorado | collected...
GCGCCGGATATGGAAAAACCTGCGGCGGTAACAGGTGACATCTGGCCGATGGGAATGTTCCCTACCATGCCCTGGAGAGGGAACACCCTGGAGCTGTAGTTGAGGTCCACGCCAACCAGAAGCTCGACAAATTCCAACAGGGAGAATACGGCTCCCAGAAGCACCAGCGCTGTCATGGCGACAGGTTGGCGCATCTGGTCGTGTGTGCGGTTAACCAGGAAAAGTGCCAGAGAGAAGGCAAGAAAGCAGAGCGCTGTAGCAGGGGCCATCGGGACGTAGTCGTATCCGATGCTGCCAAGGACCCTTAACCCGGGGAGGTACCCTGCCAAGCCGGCAACGGCAATCAGGGCAACGCCCGCCGTTGCGAACAAGAGCGTTTTTCTATACCTGACATCCGTTGTCGGTGGATAAGCGGAGTCGGGATTGTCTTCATTTGCCATGACAGACTCTCCTTTATTGCACCTCGAATGAACCTATGATTAGTTGCTGCTGTTCGACAGCACACTATTTCTTATGAATATTGACTAACCTTATCCAATCGCAGCCTCTATTAAATGGAAATACAGTCGCAGGAGCCATCAGATTATCATCAAAGCCGGACTTGTAAAAGATAAAGGAGCATTGCCGCTCAAAGCCAGTGCCTTGGATAAGAACGATGGTAAACGACGTTGTTGGTAAAGCATGCCACCGCCAAAAGGATCAGGGTACCCGCCAGCACCGGCAGCAGGATGAATGCGGGATCGACGGCGCCCTGCACCCCTATCAGGGCCGTGGCCCCTCCGGGAGGGTGCGTCGTGTCCGTGATGTTCATGACGAAGATGGCCAATCCCACGCCGAGAGCCATGGTCAGCGGCGTGGAGCCGAAAAGAGCGACCACGAGAACCGCCACCACGGCCGATAGGATATGACCTCCCACCAGGTTGCGCGGCTGGGCCAGCGGCGACTCGGTGGCGCCGAAGAGAGCGACCACGAGAACCGCCACCACGGCCGATAGGATATGACCTCCCACCAGGTTGCGCGGCTGGGCCAGCGGCGACTCGGTGGCGCCGAACAGGAGCACCGCCGAGGCTCCAAAGGAGCCTATCAGCAGGGGGTGGCCGAAGAGCGAGGTCATCTCGACGATGGCAAGGACCCCCAGCGTGGCGGTCAAAAGGCTCCAGAACGCATAACGCAGCGACACGGGGGGGCGTTCTCCGCGCATCGGTGCCATGAAGTTCCGCGGCACCCTGGAGAGCCTTTTTTTTAAGGCGATATTGTTTCTTCGCACGAGTTTGGAAATGCGTCTTTTCATGTATCGGGTCGCCTCGATGAGACAGTTACAAGCAGAGAGTCGTCGACGGTGCTGACCACCGGGGCGTTTCTCGTCCGGGGGGCAGGGCTCTCCTCCCCCCCGGAAGTTGAACTACTTACCCGCGAAGGGGTCCTTTATCTCATGCTGCGGCTTGAACATGAGCTTCTTCGTCCCGCGGTTGTTGACGTATTTGCCGATTTCCAGGTCCACCCTGGCCGGCACGGTCACACCTGCCCCGGCCAGCGCCTGACGCAGCAACGCATCCGCTTTGGCGGCGTGGCCGGCGGCATCCACCATGATCCGGGAGGCCTCTTCGGGGTTATGGAAGCCGGTCGAGTTCTCCGCGCCGATGAACACCACCCGGTAGAACGCCTCCTCGTAATGATCCCGTGCCGTGTCGTACAGCTTCTTGTCAAGGAGCCTTCCCCCCGCCTCCGCCCTGTTCCCCATCTCGAACAGCTTGGCGACCGTGGCCGTGGCGTATCCGGCGCGGATGAACTGCGACATCACCCTGTCCTGGATCGCGTAGATCTTCTCGCGCAGCTCATCCGGGGTTTCGGCATGACACTGCCGGCAGGCCTTCAGATCGTTCTTGAGCGGGCTCATGATACGGTGGTCGCTCACCTTTTTGCCGTCGGGGCCGGTTGACGGCATGTGACAGTCCGCACAGGTAACGCCGGCCTGCCAGTGGACGCTGTTGTTCGAGAAGAGTTCGAACTCGGGGTGCCGGATGAAGGCCAGCTTGAAGCCGGTGACGCTCTGGGTCCACTCGCCGCTGGGCTGGTTGCCGCGGAGCTTGGCTATGATGTTCTCTATGGTGATGCCTCCCCACCTGCTCCCCTCCCACGGGAAGAAGACATCGGTGGACTTCATGTCGGCGTCCTTCGGGATGCTGTAGGTGACATGGCACTGGGCGCAGACGAGGGTGCGCTTGTCGTTTTCTGTCAGCTTTGACTGGTCGACGCCCAGTTTCTCCAGCGCCTTCCCGAGGGTGAAGCCGCGGGAAATCCTCAGGGACGCATCCCGGTTGTCGTGACAGTCGATGCAGGCGATCCCGAGCGTCCGGTGCTCCTTCGGGATCATGCCCCTGACCTCCTGGTACGGCTTGGAGTAGTAATCCTTCCCCATCTGCCTTTCGAGTATCGGGGCGTAGGGCGTCTTGCAGGTCAGGCAGGAACCGCCTGCCTTGTACCTTCCCGGATCCACCTCGAGCTGATCCTGCACCGCGAAGAGGTGTCCGCGGGGTTCCTTGTATTCGGACCCGAAGGCCCAGCCGTTGTAGAGGAGGGCGAGGAATGGGAACTCGTCCAGCTTGTCGGGAACCTCCTCTCCGACGTCATACCCCTTCTTGTACCTGCTCTTTCCCGCCGGCGTCGGCTCGCCGGTCTTCTTCCAGAGTTCGTACTGTTCCGGGTAGGCCTTCCCCCACTGCGCCGGATCGATGGTCCCCTCGGGTATGGCCTCCATCGTGGCAACCGGCGCCTTCCCGGTCACGCAGCCAAATCCCGTGGCCACCAGGGCCGTCAGCGCCATTGCAACGCATCCATGCAACATCTTCATGTCCTTCTCCTCTCGCTGTTAGTTCCTGCCCCTGTCCCGGACCAGGTAAAGACTCACCGGCTTGAGCAGGTAACATGCCAGAAAGATCAACGCTGTAAGATGCCGATATATAGGGATTCCGGTAAAGTGGCGAAATGCGGTTCCGTGGCGGAGGGGAAACACGATGTCCCCAAGCGGTAACATCGACGGCGGTCAGGAAAGGGAGAGTCGCTTCATTTTCTTCCAGAGGGTCTTTCGGGAGATTCCCAGCAGGCGCGACGCCTCCCCGCGTCTGTTACCGGAGGCGGCCAGGGCCTGCTCGATCAGTTCCGCCTCCCGGTCGCCGAGTCTGGCGGAAAGCAGAGATGCCTGTGCGGCGTTTTCCGCGAGAACCGCCGGCCGCGGATTGGCCGGTCCCCCGGAAAACTCCCGAGGCATATCCTCGACGGCGAGGCGGTTCCCCCGGCAAAGAGCCGTGGCGCGCTCCATGGCGTTCTTCAGCTCCCTCACGTTGCCGGGGTAGGAGTGCTGCAGCAGTGCCTGTTTTGCCTCCCTGGAGAGTCTGAGCTCCGGACGCCCCATCTCCCTGGCGAAGCGGGACAAAAAGATCGTTGCCAGGGTGAGTATGTCTTCGAGCCGTTCCCTGAGCGGAGGAAGCCTGATGGGAATCACGTTGAGGCGGTAGAAAAGGTCTTCCCTGAAATGCCCCGACGCCACATCGTGGCTCAGGTCGCGGTTCGTGGCCGCGATGATGCGGACATCCACGGGAATCTCGCGGTTTCCCCCGATCCGCTCGATGCTCTTCTCCTGGAGCACGCGCAAAAGCTTGGCCTGTGCGGAAAGCGGCATTTCCCCGATCTCGTCCAGGAACAGGGTCCCGGTGTGGGCCTGTTCGAACTTCCCCTTCCGCTCCCGCAGCGCGCCGGTGAAGGCACCTTTCTCGAAGCCGAACAGCTCCGACTCCAGGAGGCTCTCCGGAAGCGCCGCGCAGTTGACCTTGACCATGGGTGAACCGCTGCGCCTGCTCTTCAGATGAAGTTCCCGCGCCACCAGTTCCTTGCCGGTGCCGCTCTCACCCGAGATGAGGATGGTGGAATCAAGGGGGGCCGTGGAGCGTATCATCTGGAATACCGGCTGCATCACCCGGCTGCGGCCGGTCATTCCGCCGCAGGAGTGCTCGCTCATGAGCTGGTCGCGCAGCACGGAGTTCTCCGCCTTGAGATGCTCCTTCTCGGTGATGTCCCTGCTGACCATCAGGGTTCCGACGAAGGTCCCCTCCTCGTCCCGGATGGGATAATAGCTGTTTTCGAAGATGCGTCCCTTGGTCTCCAGGGGGCGGATATGGGAGGCGAGGATACCTTCGCGCAGGTTTGCCAGGATGGCACCTATACGCTCGCGGGCAGGCGGCGAGTGGATCGACAGGAGATCGCGCCCCAGGTAATTCTCGGCCTTGATGCCGCGCATCTGCTCGGCGGCCGAGTTGACGCAAACGATGCGGTCGGTGTGATCGGCGAAGATGATCCCTTCGCCCATGCTTGTCAATATCGCCCGGTACTGTGCCTCGGGCCCGCCTCCGAAACTGTCCACATGCGCCCCTTGTAACCCTTTGGTAACAGCGATCATAGACCCTCCTGCACCTGCCGCATTGACACAGATCAAAAAGTGCCCGTAAGCGGGGAGAAAAGCCTGGCTGGGCATCGGTTACTCCCCGTGCGAGAGTTCCGCACCGGTCAGCTCAAGCGCTCGCAGTCGCAATGGATCTCCACCCGGTTTCTTCCCGCATGTTTGGCGGCATACATCGCTTCATCGGCGCGCCTGATGAAGGTTTCCGCCGTGTCGTCGCCATGGAACTGGGACACCCCGAAGCTGCAGGTCACCTCGCCTATCTCCGTGAAGTTGTACCGGCTCACGCAGGACCTGATCTTCTCCGCCAGTTTCCCACCGGTTACCGCGTCGTTGTCGTGCACCAGGATGACGAACTCCTCCCCTCCGAAGCGGGCAAAGATGTCGGTGCTCCGTACTACGCCGGCGACGAGATGGGCAAGCTCCCGCAGCACGCTGTCGCCTACCTCGTGCCCAAGGTTGTCGTTGATGGATTTGAAGTGGTCGACGTCGAAGAAGATAAGCGCGAGCGGCATGCCGTAGCGCCTGGACTCGCTCATCTGCATCTGGAGCAGTTCCCAGAATTTGCGCCGGTTGGAGATGCCGGTGACAGGGTCGGTCCCCGCCTGATTCTCGAGAATCCGGTTCACCCGTTTCAGCTCTTCCAGTGCTCGGTCGCGCTCTTTGGTGCGGCGCCGCAACCCGGTATAGCCCGCGTACAGCCCGATGAGGCCCAGGGACCAGACGCCGCCATGGCCAATCGCCAGCAGCGTGAACTGCTTGCCCATCCCCGACTCGACGACCGACAGGGGAAACCTGATGCTGATGCCGCCGCGGATGTCACCCTTTTGGTATCCCTGTTGGGCATGACAGGCGAGACAGCTCTCCTCCGTGATCAAGGGACGCATGAGCAGCAGGTACCTGCTCCCGGCTTCCACCTCTATCTTGCTGGCTTCCTGTTTGCCGGCCTCGAAACCGCGCAAGGCCTCCGCCTCCCAGGGAGTGGCCTTGTTCTCGAGTCTGAGCGGTTTGAGGCTAGTGATGCGTCCTGAGACCTTATGTTCCTTTTGCGCGAACTCGTACAGTTTGCGCATCATGTAGGAAGGGTTCACGAAGGTGAGATGACGGCCCGAGCGTGTCACCACGTCACGCTCCGGCATGGAAGAAGGAAAGAGGGGATTCGGCACCAGTCCCTTTCCCACCGGCATATAGATCCCCCCGTGAAAGGCAATCCAGTTGCGGTAAAGGATATCCTTGTCGATGTATGCCCTGGCTATGTTTTCGGCTATCGCCGTGATCTCCCGCTTGAGTCCGGTGATGCTTGCCACCAGCGACAAGGCCATGACCGCAGTCCAGCAACAGGCAAGCACAAGGGAATAGGTTCCGGGACGGGTGGGTATGACTCTTCGCATCACTTACCTCGCTGTCTGGTTGCATTGCCGCTAAAGAGACGGGTCGTCAGCATAGGGTGAAATAGAAGGTCGCTCCCTTGCCGGGTTCCCCTTCGCAACTGATCTGGCCGCCATGGCGGTTGATGATCCGCTTGACCGTCGCCAGCCCGATACCGGTCCCATCGAACTCGCTGGCGTTGGGAAGGCGCCGGAACGCCTCGAACATCCTGTCCGACTGGCTGTTGTCGAAGCCTATGCCGTTGTCCCGGACGAAATAGACCGCCCTGTCGCCGCCGGCCACGACGCCGACCTCTATCCGTGCCTTCAGGCACCTGCCGGTATATTTCCAGGCATTGCCGATGAGGTTCTGCATCACGACCCGCAGCAGGCCGTCATCGCCTTTTACCGTCATCCCTTCCGCTATGGTGAAGACGGCATTCCTCTTCAGGTCCTGCATCCTAAGCTCCGCGCTTATCTCGCCGGCTATCAGGCTCAGGTCGACGGTGCTGCAGGCCAGTTCGTCCTGCGTAACGCGCGAGAAACTGAGGAGCGTGGTGATGATGTTTCCCATTTTCTTCGTCGAGTTCAGGATGATCCCGGTGTAAAGGTCCGCGTCTGCGCGGTTATCTGCCGACGTTTCGCGCAGCAAGTGACAGAATCCGTTGATTGCCGTGAGAGGCGAGCGCAGGTCGTGGGACACCGTGGAACAGAAGGAATCCAGTTCGCGGTTTGCGCTCTCAAGTTCCACGGTACGTGACAACAGGTCCCGGTTAAGGGCAACCATGCCCCGCTCGGCTTCGTCACGCTCCCGGATGGTCCTGGTCAGACTCCTCGCCCCGGTAAAGATGCCGACAAGCCCGAGGCCCCACAGTATGATGAAGCTCACTCCGTTCAGGACGTAGTTCCGGATCGCTATCCCCCAAAGCGGTGCCATGGGAACGGCCACACTGAGCCCGCCGCGGATCTCCCCCACGCGATACCCTTGCTTGCCGTGGCAGGCGAGACACTCCCTTTCCGTCATCAGAGGCTTCATCAGGCGGAGGTAGCTTCCCCCCTCCATCTCTTCGACCGAACTCACCTCCTTCGCCCCGCCCGAAAATGTCCTGAGCGCCGAGGTTTCCCACTTATCGGGGAGGTTTTGCGGCCGCAAGGGGAGCAGACTCGTGATGTGTCCCTTGACGCCGCACGACTGCGACACCATATCGAGAACCAGCCGGCTCATGTACGAGGGATTGATCAGGGTAAGTTTCACCCCCCGGTCCGTGGTGACGTCGCGTTCCGGATGATCCGCCAGGTAGGGATTGGGCTGTATCTTTTCCGAGACCGGCACATATACGGCCCCATACATGGCGTTCCAGTGCCTGTACACGACGTCGCGCTCGTAGTTGCTCCGCGCCTGGGTGCGTGCCGTTTCGATCGCCTGCGACCTTTCCTGCGTCAGGTTGATCGCCAAAAGGACCACGATAACCACGGTCCAGCCGGCGGCAAGGCCCCATTTGTAGTACGTCAACGACCGTGGTTGAGTAAGGGCTCCCGAGCGCTCAGCGAACGGACGGTTCCCTTCATCCTTGCGAATTTCCACACGACCTCCTGCTGCATAACAAAGTATCCGGAGCGTGACATCATACGGCAGCTGCCTTTTCAGGGGCTTGACGCAGATCAAGAAACAGCAACTGCCGGGGAAATAAGGTGGCCTTAGGCGGGAGAGGTTCGTGGGTCAAGTCCTGTTTCTCGCTCTTTAGATCTCAGCCCCATGAACGCAAAAAACCCCGGCAGCTTTTTAGCCACCGGGGTTGCCCTCATCAACCGCGGACATGCCCTTTAAACTACTCCACATGGCTTAAAAGCCTGATCGGTTGGGCATCCGTCACTCATCGCTTCGTCGGCGCGCCGGAAAAGGTTTCCGGCGGGTCGTCAGCATAGGCACAGAACCGCGAGGGGGGAGGCCTAGGTGTCCGCTTAAGACCATCATGACCGGAAAGTTGCAGCGACCTCGAACTTGAACCGGCCTGAGCGTCTGAAGGCGGTCGCTACGCCAGCTTGAAGCGTCCGACAATCCGTCCCAAGTCGCCGGCCATCGTGGTTAACTGTGACGCGGCAGCTGCTGTTTCATGAGCGCCACGCGCGGTCTCAGAAACTACCTCGGTAATCTGCTGGATATTTCCCGTAATCTCCGAGGTCACAGCAGTCTGCTCCTCGGCTGCGGTAGCTATCTGGTGCACCTGACCGGTAACATTGCCAATGGCATCGACGATATTGCCAAGGGCCTCTCCCGACCTGCGGGAATTCTCCATTCCTCTTTCCACCTCGCGGACCCCGTCGTTCATTCCACTTACGGCACCCGACGTTTCTCTCTGGATCGCCTTTATCATCTCGCCGATCTCCCTCGTCGCCTTGGTAGTGCGGTCGGCAAGGGCACGAACCTCATCGGCGACCACGGCGAAGCCGCGTCCCTGCTCTCCGGCCCGAGCCGCCTCGATGGCGGCATTCAGCGCGAGCAGATTGGTCTGGTCGGCGATGTCCTCGATGGTTCCGACTATCTCTCCAATCTGGTCCGAGCGCTCCCCAAGCTGTTTCACAATAGTCGCCGATTCCTTGACGCAACGAGCGATCTCCTCCATTCCCGAAAGAGCGGACTGTACCACTTCCGCTCCCTCGCGGGCCGTACCGGTGGCGCGGTTGGCGACCTCCGCAGCCAGTACGCAGTTCCCGGAGATATCGTTGGAGGTGGCAGCCATCTCCTCGCTGGCCGTTGCCACGGTGATGGATTGCGAGGCCACCTCCTCGGCCGCGGTGGCAATCTGCTCGGCAGTGGAATTCAGCTGGTTGGCCGCCGTAGCGATGACAACGGTATTGGCGGCCACTTGAGAGACGATTTCTTGGACGTTGTCGACGAAACGGTTGAACCAAAGACTCACCTCGCCGATCTCGTCTCTTCCCTCTACATCCAGCCGCTTGGTTAAATCACCCTCCCCCTCGGCGATATCCTTCAGCATCCCTAACATCCGAGATAGAGGACTGACGATGCTGGCAAAGACGATAACCCCCACCACGAGCGCGACCGCGATCAGGATCAACGACAAGGCTATGCTGAATACAAGCTCTCCCTTGGCCTTGGAGGCGAGGTCATCGCAGGACCTTATTACGTCCTGAGAAAGGATGTCCTCCACCTCCTTCATGGCGTTGACCTTTTCAGTGGCGGTGGCGAACCAGGTTTCCGGAGAGATGCCGATCCCCCCTGATGACCCTTTTTCGATAACGACACCTCGCATTTCTTCAACCTTTTTGAACGATGGGGCAGCGGCACGCTCCTCGAATGCAGCAATTTCCGCTGGTGAAGCGTATTTTCGGAAAAGATCAAGATAGGTGGCATTGGCCGCGACGATGGCCAGGACTCTGCGTTCTTTCTCAGCGTCCATCTGGTCCGCCGCGATTATCGCATTTAGGGTTGCACGCTCCTTGCCCGCTTCCTCCTTGGCCTTCACAAAAGCGTAGTAGGCAGTGGAAATACGCATGATTTCGTGTTTCTCCGCCGATGTGGAAACGGCTGCCACTACGTCGAGGTAGGAACCGATCAAGCTGGTATAGAAACCAAAGGACTCGGCCCCGTTTAATTTCATAGCATCGACCAGCCCCCTGGTCTCCGGAAGTCTCTCCTGACGGGAGGCGGCCTCCGCCAAAATCTTTCGGACGGGCACCAGGAATGCTTCGTTCGCCAGGACATATTCCTTCACATTCTTCATTTGGGTGTCGACCAACTCCCGTTGTTTCAACAGCTCGTCGCGGAATTTCATCCCTTGCGCGTTGATGAAACCGGAAGAGAGGCCTCGTTCCTTCTGGATTTCATGCGTGAGTGCGCCGATCCTCACCGCAAGTCCCGTCAGGGTATTGACAGACTTGATGTTTTTCAGAACTGCGTAGCTGTCCTTAACATCCTGCACCGAAAACAGAAGCAGTCCGGTGATCGGAGCGAACAGCATAAGCAACAGCTTCGCCCGCATTTTCAGATTCTTGAGCATGAAATCTCCTTTTCGGTTTCAGCCAAACGGGCAGTTTGAAGTAGATTCCCAACATTCATCCAATAGAATCGGAAAAGATTCAAATAACTTTAGCACGGCGATGAAAACAGTCCCTCGCGTACCTGTCCCTGTTCTCAGACAGGACTTTTTAGGCGATTTACAAGCGGACTCCGCTCTTTGACTCTCCTTTTCGGGCTTATCATCGACAGTAAGAGCTGCCCTGCCTCCGGAGAGCAGATGCACCTGAAGAAACGGTAGAGGCTTCAGGAACTCGGGCTCAAGTCATGTTTCTCGCTCTTTTCGATCTCGACAGCCCATGAACGCAAAAAACCCCGGCAGCTTTTTAGCCACCGGGGTGCTTGGTTTTACTAGTCCCTTTATGCAGCTTGCCGCTACGGTGTTGTTACCGTCTTTTCAGGCTGTATCGTCATTTTTAGCCCCATGCCGTGAAGTATGGAAAGCAGGTTCGACAGTGCAGGGTTGCCACGGGAAGACAACATGCGATACAGGCTTTCCCTCTTCACATGGGCCTTCTCTGCAACAGCCGCCATGCCGCCTTCTGCCTCTGCGATATTACGGAACGCCAGAAGCAACGCGTCTTATCGACTCTCGCGGGCTCATCTCCTCAAGTCGACGCAGTCGAGACTACACCGCCAAAGCCTTTTCGATACCCGACGATACCTTCTCGACTCTTGACACCGTACATACAATGTGCATAATAAACCATAAACTACGAATGGGCCCTGACAAAGCGGCACGAAACCTCAATAAGCATGGCGTGGATTTTGCCGATGCCGTCGGGGTTTTCGAGGATGACCGCGCTGTTACCATCGAAGATACACATCACGCAGAAGATCGCTATGTCACCATCGGTACGGACTACACGCTACGCCTGCTGGTGGTCGTGTATACCTGGAGTAAGGAGAATACCATCCGCATCATTTCGGCCCGCAAGGCGATGCCCAAGGAAAGGAGTATCTATGAAAAAGAGCTATGATTTCAGCACTGGCGTCCGTGGCGCGGTTGCGCCGCCTGATTCCGCCAAGACCCGCATCACCATCCGTATAGACAACGACATTCTCGACTGGTTTCGTGCCCGTGTGAATGATCAAGGCGGGGGCAACTACCAGACTATGATCAACCAAGCGCTTCGTTCCTACATGCGTGAGGAAAGACCTCTTAAAGAGCTAATACAGGAAGCTGTCCGCGAAGAACTCTCACATTTGAAGCTTGCGGTCTGAATTCCGCATGGTTTCCATGACTAAGGCTCTTGCCCATCTTCTTCAGCCTCTCAGAGGCTACATACACGAGAAAAGGCCCCTAAACTTCGGTTTAGTGGGCCTTTTCTTCGACCACGAACACCTTACAAGCTGACGTTAACCAAATGCTGCAGCAATACTTTTAAGTTCTTTGAGATGCTTCGGTTTTTTGGGCTCTGCGATGTCCTCGTAACCTTCAGAATAATACCTTTAACTTTATTTAATTATTTTCGTACATTCTCCTCAGCTGCCGCACCTCCCACCGGAACAGGTCTGCATCATCTCGACCGGTAGCCCTCCTACGTATACTAGCGCAGCAGAAGCAAGGGTCCCGTCGACTTGCGCAACATCTCGGTGGTGGTGCTCCCTATCAGCAACTGGCGAATACGCGAATGGCCATAGGCGCCCATGATCAGCATATCAATGCCGTGCTCCTTTTGATATCTAGTCAGTACCCCCTCCGGCTCGCCAGGGAGTATCACTGCCTGCACTTCGAATCCGGATGAAACCAGAACCTGACGGGAGTGGGCCAGCAGTGCGCGGGCCTCTGCCGTGTCGGCCCCCGACATCACCAGATGGCACGGTAGGCCGCGGAACAGGGGACTGTCCGCAACCATATGCACCCCCTTGCGGGTTGTAGCGCTGCCGTCGAAGGCGATCATGACACTCTTTGGGGCGCGGAATCCCTCGGTTGTGACCAGGATGGGGCGGTGCATGGCGCGAATGACCCGCTCAAGGTGGCTTCCCAAGTGTTCCGAGGCGACCGCCGCAGCTTCACCGCGCTTGCCCATTATCAACAGGCGAATGCCGGCTTCCAGCTCCGTAAGGGTTTCCACCAGACCGCCATGACGCTGCAGCTTCTCGGGTGCGGCGACGCCTGCGCTTTGCGCCCTCTCCCGGGCTGCCACAAGCATCTGCCGCCCCCGCTCCTGGGCAAGCTTGCCACGCTTTTGATCGATGGAGGCCAACTCTTCCAGAAGCGACTCCTGAGCCCCCAGCCCGATGCTGCCGCTCAGGTCTGTCCTATGAGGGTGCTGCGGCTTGCTGGATATGTGAAGAAATGTCAGTGGTGCATCCATCATCAGAGCCGCCCAGGCGGCCGCGTCACATACAGCAGGGGAATAAGTCGATCCGTCGATACAGGCTAGTACTGATGTCTTCATGGCATGGCTCCTTTAGTGTCCCATCAGGCTTTCCACCGCATCGGGCTTGTCGTGGACCGCAAAGCGATCCACCATGGTCTCGCTGGCTTTGTTCAGGCCGATGATCTCGACCTCGGTCCCTTCCCGACGGAACTTGATAACGACCTTGTCGAGGGCGCCGATCGCGGTGATATCCCAGAAATGGGCGCGACTGACGTCGATCAGCACGTTCTCCACGGCTTCCTTCATGTCAAAGGAGGCGATGAAGCGGTCGGCCGAGCCGAAAAACACCTGTCCGATCACGTCGTAGCGACGGGTCAGGCCGTCTTCGGACAAGGTCGAGCCAACATACATGATTTTCCCTATCTTGTGTGCAAAGAAGAGCGCGCTGAGGAGCACCCCCACCAGCACCCCCATGGCGAGATTATGCGTCGCCACCACCACGATCACCGTGGAAGCCATAACCATGCTGGAGCTTTTGGGATTCTTGCGCAGGTTGCAGATCGAATCCCAACTGAAGGTCCCGATCGCCACCATAATCATGACGGCTACCAGCGCCGCCATCGGAATGCGCGCCACCCACTCGCCGAGAAAGACAACCATCAGCAGCAGAAACACCCCTGCGAGCAAAGTGGAAAGGCGCCCGCGTCCCCCCGATTTGACGTTAATTACCGATTGGCCGATCATGGCGCAACCGGCCATGCCCCCCATAAAACCCGAGGCGATATTTGCCACGCCTTGGCCTACGCATTCGCGGTTTTTGTTGCTGGTTGAATCCGTCAGATCGTCGACAATGGTGGCCGTCATCATCGATTCGAGGAGGCCGACCACTGCCATAGTGACCGCATAAGGGAAGATGATCGCCAGAGTTTCAAAATTCAGAGGAATATCGGGGATCAGAAAGATCGGCAGTCGGTCCGGCAGAGCGCCCATGTCCCCCACGGTTCGCACGTCCACCCCGAAGAGCATGGTGAAGGCGGTAAGCGCCACGATACAGACCAGCGGCGAGGGTATGACCCGGGTCATATAAGGGAAGAGGTAGATCAAACCGAGGCCGACCGCAACCAGGGCGTAGGTCTGCCATCCGACGTTGGTTATTTCGGGAAGCTGCGCCAGAAAAATCAAGATCGCCAGGGCATTGACGAAGCCGATTACCACCGAGCGCGAAACGAAGCGCATCAAAGATCCGAGATGAAAGGCGCCTGCCAGCATCTGCAGCAACCCGGTCAAAAGGGTCGCAGCCAGCAGATACTGCAGGCCGTGCGTTTTCACCAAGATCACCATCAGCAAAGCCATGGCTCCGGTGGCCGCAGAGATCATCCCCGGGCGGCCGCCGGCAAAGGCCGTGACCACGGCAATACAAAAGGATGCATAGAGCCCCACCTTTGGGTCGACTCCGGCGATAATCGAAAAAGCGATCGCCTCGGGAATCAGAGCCAGGGCGACTACGGCCCCGGCGAGGGAATCGCCGCGCAGGTTGGAAAACCAATCCTGGCGCAATTTACTAACGTCTAGAATCATAAGATCGAATCCTTTGTGAAAAGTACAAGAGAAGAAAGTACGAGAGAAGACACGCCAAAAAGGGAGTTGGCGGCCGTATTTCAGAACAGGAAAAGCCAGGTAACGAGCAGGATTTTGAGCTGGCGGCTGAACGAATCAGGGTGGCGTAGGACGAAAGGGTATGTAGGAGACGGCGACAGTCGGCCCGGCTGGCGACCAGGAGACGGCAGCTGCGGTGAGGCTGAGAAAAATCTGCGGGGAGGTGATAGAGGAAGAGCTATGCTCTGGTATGAGGAATTGATTGATCAAAAAAGGACCTTATTTTAGTTTGCCTGCAGGGGCATATACTCTCCAGAGACCGGTTCCCTTCGGAGGTAAGCCGTTGACTATAGGGGCATATGCATTGGAACACAAGGTAAAAATCCGCTGACATGGTATACGCTCCCGGGGGTTTTATTATTCCCTTTTATGCAGCTTGCCGCTACGGCGTTGTTATCGTCTTTTCAGGCTGTATCGTCATTTTTAGCCCCATGCCGTGAAGTATGGAAAGCAGGTTCGACAGTGCAGGGTTGCCACGGGAAGACAACATGGGTACAGGCTTTCCCTCTTCACATGGGCCTTCTCTGCAACAGCCGCCATGCCGCCTTCTGCCTCTGCGATATTACGGAACGCCAGAAGCAACGCGTCTTTATCCCCTTCCTCGATGACCGCGTTAAGGTATCCTGCAGCATTCCCGGTCCGTCTCTACCTCCAACGTGTCACCCCACGGTTCCCCTCAGAATGCGACACCTTGTATGTAACATGATTTTTACAACTGTAATTACCGGCAACCATACAAGGGATATGTTCTCTACAACCCACATTCACCAGATCCGTAACCTATTTCTACTCTGAAAAAGTTTCATATTAATTACACTTCCGCCCCCCCTGCCGGGTCACGCTTCCGTAAAGGAGTCATTTATTTAGCATCATACCCCGGTGGCATGGCTATTGCTAAATTAGCCAGTACCAATCTTTGGACGTGGCGCTTTGCCTATCCAAAAACCAAAAGTATAAAGGGGGTTAGCATGGGAAAGAGAGAAAAGAAAGTACTAGTTGTATCGGTGGCCTATGCCCTTGCCTTGGCGGTTTCAGCCCCAGTCTTGGCTCAAGACGTCACTGGCAACGACCTGGTAGGCGCGCAAACTGGCGGCACAGCTGCAAATGATGGTTCCACGGCAGCGACCAATACCACAAGCGGAAACAATACCGGCACCCAAGTCTCCGACTCGGGAAATGGCAACGATCTGAGCACAAACACCACCAATGCTCCGTCCAATACCGCAACCAACACCACCAGCGGCAACAACACCGGCACCCAGGTTTCCGACTCTGCAAATACCGGCACCCAAGTCCAGGTCGCCGACTCAGGTAACGGCAACGACTTGAGCACCAATAACACCACCAGCGGTAACAACGCCGGCACCCAAGTCTCCGACTCAGGAAATGGCAACGATCTGAGCACCAACACCACCAATGCACCGTCTAATACCGCAACCAACACCACCAGCGGCAACAATGCCGGCACCCAAGTTTCCGACTCCGCAAACGGAAACAACAACGGTACTCAGGTTTCGGACTCCGCAAACACAGGCACTCAGGTTGCCGACTCCGGTAACGGCAACGACTTGAGCACCAATACCAGCAACTCGGCTACCAACACCACCAGCGGCAACAATGCCGGCACCCAGGTTTCCGACTCCGCAAACGGCAACAACAGCGGTACGCAGGTTGCCGACTCCGGAAACACAGGCACCCAGGTTGCAGACTCAGGAAATGGCAACAACTTAGGCACTCAGGTTGCCGACTCCGGTAACGGCAACGACTTGAGCACCAATACCAGCAACTCGGCTACCAACACCACCAGTGGTAACAATGCCGGCACCCAGGTTTCCGACTCCGCAAACGGCAACAACTCAGGCACCCAAGTCCAAGTTGCCGACTCCGCTAACGGCAACAACAGCGGCACTCAGGTTTCCGACTCCGCAAACACAGGCACCCAAGTTGCAGACTCGGGAAATGGCAACAACTTAGGCACTCAGGTCTCGGACTCCGGAAACGGCAACAACTTAGGCACTCAGGCCTCCGACTCTGCAAATACCGGCACCCAAGTACAAGTCTCCGACTCCGCTAATGGCAACAACAGCGGCACTCAGGTTTCCGACTCCGCAAACGGCAACAACAGCGGCACCCAGGTTTCCGACTCCGCAAACGGCAACAACAGCGGCACTCAGGTCTCCGACTCCGGTAACGGCAACAACTTAGGGACTCAGGTTTCCGACTCTGCAAACACCGGCACTCAGGTTTCCGACTCCGCAAACACCGGTACCCAAGTACAAGTCTCCGACTCCGCAAACGGCAACAACAGCGGTACTCAGGTTACGGACTCCGGAAACGGCAACAACAACGGCCTTCAAGTCTCAGACTCCGGTAACGGAAACGACCTGAGCACCAACAACACCAACACAACAAACAACACAACAAACAACACCACGAACAATACGGCCAACAACACTGCAAATAATACAACAAGTGGCAATAACACCGGTACTCAGGTCAGTGATTCCGGCAACGGCAACAATTTAAGCACCAACACCACGAATACCACAAGCGGCAACAACACCGGTACACAGGTCTCAGACTCCGGGAATGGCAACGATCTGAGTACGCACAATCTCAACGTCCAGAAAACTGAAAATTCAAATAACAGCACCAATAACGTTGCTACTAATACCGACAACAGCGACAATAACAACGCCACAAGCAAAGCTATCATTGCAAATGACACGGCAGCGGTTAACGCTACTACCGACTCTAACAACACTACCGACTCTAACAACACTACCAATCAGGAATCTTTCAACACGTTGACAACCAATACAACCAACACGACAAACAACACGGACAACTCCGACAACAGCACTAACGATAACAGCGACAATAACAACGCCACTAGCAAAGCTATCATTGCAAATGACACGGCAACTGTTAACGCCACTACCGACTCTAACAACACTACCAATCTCGAATCCTTCAACACGTTGACAACCAATACAACCAACACGACAAACAACACGGACAACTCCGACAACAGCACTAACGACAACAGTATAAACGTAGACTTAAACGATTCCCTGAATAACAACGATCTAAGCACCAACACCCTCTCGGCGTCAGGTGGCAGTGCATCAGCCTCTTCTGGCGGAACCGCTTCGGTAGTCAACAGCAACAACACGGATACCAGCACGAGCAACAGCGCCGGCAACAACGGGGTTGTGGCAAATGGCGGCGCCACTGCCACCGGGAACTATGATTCCAACAATCAGAACAGCGCCGGAAGTGGCGCGGCAATCTACAACGGCGGCACGGCCACCGTTGACAACAGCAGTAATTCTCACAACTCCAGCACCACCACCCTCAACGTTTCAGAGGTGGCCCTCGAACTCGCAAACAGCGACTTGGACGGCACGGTTTCAGGCGTAACCATGTCATATGCGAGAAGGGCAAGCGGAACGACGGGGAATAACGTACTCGACAACGGTGCCCTGAATAACGCGGCGGGTATTTCAATTCTGTCCCAGAACACTGGCAACGCCGCAATGGTCCAGCAGTCCGTAAATGTGCAGCTCAATCAATAGCAGGGGGATTCTTCCTGGCAGCGGCCGAATGGGCCGCTGCCAACCTCGTTTTTACCAAACCGATCGATGTTTAATCGAGGGATGACATGCGAAGATCTACAAGGTTTTTAATCAGTGGATTGGTCTTTGGGGGGCTCACGCTTTTTGTCCAGGAGTCCCAGGCACAGTCGTCCCCCGCCATCTCGGCTGAGCTTGTCCAATTTCCGGAACTCGGACAGGCCCTGTCTGAAGATAGGCTGGATAAGCAGGACGGGCGACAAGATACCCAGATCGAACAACTGAACATGCAGATGGCCAACATGCAGAGTAGCGCGACTTTTGAAGGCAATACCATGAGCGCTTTGAATTCGGACATAACGACCGGCGCCAACTTAATCAGCCAGGGCGCTTTTCAAAACGCGACAGGGATTGTCACGGTGATACAGAACTCGGGCAACCAGGTCCTGATACAAAACGATATGATTCTCAACCTGTGGGTCAAGTAACAGGACAACTCCATGAACTGGACTCGATCTGACATAGCAGCTTTAATACTGTGCCTTTTTGCAACTCCGCCCGCACAAGCCGGCACCATGACGGTGCTCGGCTCGTCGGGCGGCTCTTTTTCAGTAAAGGTTACCAGCATCAAAGAGAGTCGTTTTCAATCAGTTGTCAAACAGCAATACGATTTCAGCTGCGGCTCCGCAGCACTAGCCACCTTGCTTACCTATCATTACCAGTCTCCGGTCAGTGAACAGGAAGTTTTCAAGGCCATGTTCGATATCGGGGACCAGAAGAAGATCCGGGCCCAGGGGTTCTCGCTGCTGGACATGAAGAATTACCTGGTCGCCCATGGATTCAAAGCCGCCGGGTACCAGGCCTCCCTGGATAAACTGGCTGCCATTGGCGTACCAGCAATAGTGCTTATCAACATGCGAGGCTATAAGCACTTTGTAGTGGTCAAGGGTGTAACAGAGAAGGATGTACTGCTAGGTGATCCGGCTGCCGGTACTCGGTCTATGCCACGTGCAGAATTCGAGTCCAGTTGGAATGGCCTTTTGTTTCTTGTGCTGAGTAAAAAGGACGTGGGTAAAAATCATTTCAACCTCGCGCAAGATTGGGATTTCAGGGAGAGGGCGCCGCTTGGGGCGGCCATGAGCAATGCAAGATTAGCAAACGTTGGCTTACTTTTCCCGTGAGGAATTACCATGAAAATCAATAAACAACTCGTGACGTTGGCGACATTCGTGTATTTCACATGTGCTGAAGGAGCCCTTGGTGCTGAATCCGACCCTCTCCTGGATTCCCAGGGCGCCAGCAACAAAGAACTGAGTGATGTTCGCGGCGGCTATGTAGCAGGAAACGGCCTGGAAATTTTATTCGGCATAGATAAGATCCTTGCCGTGAACGGCGTTCCCCTGACGAGCGACAGCCTGAATTTTGCATTTGGCGCGGACCAGTGGGCCGCATCCGGGTCCAGCGGGAGTACAACACGCAAGATTCAAAACGGCGCCAATAACAGTATTGACCTGACAGTCCTCAACACGTTACGTCCTGAATCCTTTACCTTCATTCAAAACACCATGGATCAAGCGGTTATCCGAAACACGACCAAAATTGATGTTTCCGTCACGGTTCTTGATCTCTACCGTGACTTGAACCTCTCATCCATCATGAATCGACAATTGATCGATTCCTTACGTTGAGATGACACCTCCTCCTCAACCTCCAACAAGGTTGGGTTGCCAAGTTTTTCTACCTCAGTGCAGCATGTGCCATCATCATTCTCCACCCAGCAGGAAACTTATAGGAACTCTCAGTCCCAGTTGGACATTTGACGCAGCAGGTGTGACTCCGACGCCGATTGAAAAATTGAGATTGGCCGTTTTGCTTAACTGGTAAGAACAGCCAATCAGCAGGGACCCTATGTGGGTTACGATAGTCCCCGGCAGATCCACGTTGTCTCTCTTGGTTTTTCCCAGAACGACATGATCGTAGCCCAGGCTGAAGGAAGCTTTTTCATTTAGTGCCACCCCCACACCAAGGTTGAAGCCGATGGTGTCGCCCGGGTCGAATTCTACCCCTGAGACGTTGCGGTCCTTATTCCACATATAGCTTACCGTTCCAAAAAAGGCAGCCGGATCTGAGGTAAAAAGTACCGTAAGGGTAGGCTGGAAGGCCCAGAACCCGGAACCGGTGGGCAGTTCAGTCTGCAGCGGTTCTCCTCCGGGGCCGGTAACATTTGAATTGGTACCCACCTCGAAAGGATCTTTTCCTGTCGCACTCTTGATACGCAACCCGGCAATGAAAAAGGGACCTTCACTTTTGGGCTGGTTAATCTGGTAACGGGCGCCGAACTCGATGTCGCCTATGCCGTTGCCATCAGCGGTGAACACGCTGGGTGGGATGCTTTGGCCCTGCGTATTGGCCGGCTGTGACGCGGTTGAATCCGACCGGTAGACGTAAGGCACCTTCGCGTTGAGTTCGACTCGACTGGTAGCCCCGTAGCGGGTAGTGAGGGCGCAAAGGAAGGTATTGCTGGTAACGTTTCTGACATCGATGAGGCCAACGGTGAGTGAAGGGATGACTGTATACCCACTCAGGGCCACCCGGTTTGATGAAGAGTTTATGTACTCAAAAGAAGGCTCTAGAACAATGGTACGAGACGGTGTCAACACACCGGACTCTTCGAAAATAGGCGCGACCGCTGGCGGCTTGATTTTAGAGTCGCTGGAAACTGCCGGAGGAACCCCAACCACCTGGGGTGTCCCTTCACTCGTCTTATGGTCCTCCTGCGGAAGGCTCCTATCAACCGATGCACCATCCGCTACCTTGCTCTCCTGAAGTGCCAGGGGTCGCCGTGCCATGTCCTCCTTGTACAGGTACGTAGTCACCTTGTTTTCTCCGTCAAAAGCCGGCACTGGGGCGAAGAGCGCGCCGGTCATCCAACTGAACGAGATCACATGCTGCGGCGGCTTCCTGGGTTCAGACTCGCTGGAAGCTGACGGAGGAATTCCGACTACCTGGGGTATCCCTTCACTTGTCTTTTGGTCTTCCTGCGGAATGCTCCTATCAACCGATGCACCATCCGCCACCTTGCTCTCCGTCTGAGACACCGTGGTCTGAGGTGCCACGGTCGGCGCCGTGGTCCGATGCACCGTGGCCTGCCGTCCCTCGTTTTCCTTGGCAATTTGGACTTTCGCCTTTGCAGGAAGTCCGGTTTCCGCGCCAAAAGCCGGCCCAGGAACAAGGAATGCGCCGGTCATCCAACTGAAAGTAATCACCCTGATCCGATGTCGCATACTCCCTCCTTGTCATCGAAGTAAAAAGCGGCCGGCTCCAGCGGTACAGGCGAATCATCTAATCAAGCTATTTCTGACTGTACTAGCGGTCATGGACAGGATTTGCATCCGGGTACGGTCCCGTTTTGCCGGCACTCATGCCGTCATGTGGAGGCTGCTGCTTTTGCCTTGGATATATCTGCTCGTGAAATTTGTTGATTAGCCGGTAGAGTGTCACCCGCGACACCCCAAGCTGACGCGCGGCCTCAGACACATTGTGTTTGTTTCGGTGCAGGCTGCCCTTTATGGCGACCAGTTCGGCAATCTCACGGGCCCGATCCAACGACAGAGGTTCTGCCGGATCAGGGCTTTCCAACCCGAGGTCGGCCGCCATAATCAGGCGGCCCTCGCTCATGACAACGGCACGGCGTACACGGTTAATCAATTCGCGAACGTTCCCCGGCCAGCAGTGGTCATACATGGCACGGACTGCCTGGGTGCTGAGCCACTTTTTCTTTTTACCGAGCTTCAGGGAAAATTCCTCCAGAAAGAACTGCGCCAGCAGCTCGACATCACCTGCCCGGTCATGCAAAGAAGGGACGCGCAGCCGCAAGACGTTGAGCCGGTAAAAAAGATCCGCTCGGAAACATCCACGGCTCACTGCTTCTTCCAGATCGACATTGGTTGCTGCCAGCACCCGCACATCGATTGGCAGCACCTTACTTGACCCCACACGTTCAATGGACTTTTCCTGCAGGAAGCGCAGTAGGTGGACCTGGCTAGGCAGGGGGAGGTCCCCGATTTCGTCGAGCAAGATAGTGCCTCCCGCCGCGGTCTCAAATCGCCCAATCTTACGTTGGAAGGCATCGGTGAAGGCCCCCTTTTCATGACCAAACAGTTCACTTTGAACCAGGTTTGCCGGGATAGCACCGCAATTTACCGCAACAAAAGGAAAGTGCCTGCGTGGAGAGCCCTGATGGATTGCTTGAGCTACCAACTCCTTCCCGGTGCCACTCTCACCGGTAATCAGTACCGGTGCATCATCAGCCTGCATCTTAATCATTTTCCGATAGAGTTCCTGCATTATGCTGCTTTCTCCTATCAAGGAACCACGAAAGGACGGGCGCCCTTCAATCTGATACTTCAGCAAGCCCGTGCTGTAGGCGTTCCCTAGTGTAACCAGAAGTCGTACTGGATCTATTGGATAGGTTTGGAAGTCAAAAAAGTTACCCAGCAGAAACCTGGTCATATCAGGAGAGTGCAAGTGGACGGGATCGATCAATGCCAACCATTCCACACCTACGTCTGTCAACAGTATTTCTTCTACAGATTCCAAAGGAAGTTTAGTGGTATCAGAAAACAGCAGGAGTCCTGCAATAAACTTATTCCTGCGGATCAATGCTGTTGCCTCGCTTACCGTAGTTACGATTTCCAAGTCCCACCCGTCAGCAGTGAGCTCGTTGCATGGAATCAGAGACAAATCTTCAGCGCAAAATAGGGGAATCGTACGGTTTGTCATTGTACCAGACCTCCTGCGATCGTGAGTTTGGGTTAAATCATAGGCAAAATGTCGACTTTATGCCGGACGGACCCACGTATGATGAGTTGTTTCAATTCCTGAACACAATTCATACCCGACTTCTTCTGCGACCAACTTTGCAATATCCATAGTGAAAGTTATTATTCCTCATTCGTTTTAAGCCAAATAGCTGTACATTCTGGTTACATATGCCAATGCGGCGGTCAGACCCCGCTTTGGGATTTCGGATATTTGCATCCATGGCATTAGTATTGCTTAATACAACACGTCAATACAAATCAACAGGGAAATGCCAGGAAAATGAAAAAATACATCGTCATCACATTGGCTATTATATGTTTGATTCCAGCCGCAGGAATAACCTCGCAGTTGGAAGTCGGGCCGGCCGCTCAATCGACACCTATCGGTGACAGGCAGTCCGGAATAGAGCTATTGACCGCGGAGGAAATGGTTAACGATGGATACTTGGTGCAAATTTCAGCACGGAGTTCTCATCTGCGACCATGGGGTGACCTCGTTGTAGAGAGGGGTATGGAGGTCTCAAAGATAAAACTTTGGGACGAGGCAGAAAGATCGTCTCTAATGATTGACATATATTCAGCACCCGGGAGGACGACATACCTCACCTCGTCTCCTCCTACGCCTCCTAGTTCTGCCCCGCGGTGACCATTTTCCTTATGTCGAGCAGTTTAATACGGCGATGAAGTGTCTGACGGGTTATCCCCAGAAAACCGGCAGCCATTGAGATGTTGTTATTGCAAGAGTTGAGGGCCTCCTTGATCCTTTGCTTCTCGAGTTGGGCCAAGGCATGACTTAGACGGACATTCTCTCCTGTTTTTGCCTGTCTCAAAAAATCGAGATCCAGGTCCTGCGGGGTGATAATATTGCTGCCGCCCATCACAATAGCTCTCCTGACCTTGTTTATTATCTCTCTGACATTTCCCGGCCATTCGTAGGACATGACTGCATCCGCGGCCTCGCAGCCGAAGGTTTTTACGCTGCCTTTTTCTCTGCAGAATTTTTCCAAAAAGAACTTGGCAAGTACAAGTTTGTCATTTTCTCTCTCCCTGATCGGCGGCAGGTTGATGGTGAACTCATTGAGCCGATAAAAGAGATCCTTCCTGAACTTGCCGTCAGCAATCGAGGTTCTGAGGTCGCTATTCGTGGCAGCGATGATCCGTATGTCGACCTTCCTTAGAGATACCGATCCCACTCTTTCGACATTTCTGTCCTGCAGGAAACGCAACAGTTTCACCTGCAGTGTCAACGGCATCTCGCCAATCTCGTCCAGGAAGATCGTTCCCCCATCAGCATGTTCGAACTTCCCCTTCTTGACGGCATACGCTCCGGTAAAGGCACCCTTTTCGTGGCCGAACAGCTCAGATTCCAGAAGGTTTTCCGGAATCGCGCCACAGTTTATTGCTACAAATGGCTTCTCCTTGCGGGAGCTCCTCTCATGAATTGCTTGTGCCGTCATTTCTTTGCCGGTGCCGCTTTCTCCCAGGATAAGGACAGAAATGTCGGTAGGTGCCACCTTCCTGATCAGTGAAAAGATTTCCATCATCGCGTCGCAGGTGCCGACAAACTCTTCGTCTTCGTTACCCTGAGTGGCTGACGCAGCACGGAACGCTCCATTTTCAATGAACTGCTCGACACGGAGCAAATCGTCCAGTTCCAACGCCGACATGCTGGCGCTGATTTTCTTCAGCAGACTGTTTTTTTCGTAATAATCAAAGTATTCAGGCGACTTGAATTCCAGATTCCAGTTGCATCTGTAACAAATCTTAGTCACTTCACTGAATTTTTGACAACAGAACTGACAGTAAGATACAGCTTTTAGATTATTTGATAAGTATTCCCAAAGATATTTTTTATCAACATTGCCAATACCATCAAATCGAATCGCATAACCGTGCTCGTCAATTCTTATTACTTCTCCCTTAGTATGGAATTTTTTCTTATTTATGTTGTAATGTGCAATACCATGGACATTAAGTGATATTTTTCGACTTGAAGCGTATTTTATGAACGCTCCCCCCATTCCGATATCGGTAATGAGTGCCTCGCTACAGGTTGATTCCAGCTCAAAAGACATAGGAAGTTCGACACTGACTCTAGGACTTAATCTGGACATCGGCCCTCCCTCTGGAAACGGTCAAGGACATTTCCATGCCATGTTAAAATGGAGATATTTCAGCATCGACATTCGCCAGTCCCGCTCCATTTCCGTCTTTTGCAGTAAACTCCGATACGGTGAAGTCTCCCGACCGCGGCGAGTTACCCGGTGCGACCTCACACATGACCGTCACAAACTCTCCCAGCAAAATACCTCCGGCATTTGCCAACGCTATCCGCACTTGGCCAGCGATCGAACCGGAAGCCGGCAGATATCTCGCTTCAACGTATGAGGTACTCGCCATCACCCCCGAGGGCTCCACGACCCCTTCCAGTGTCCCAACCAGTCCAGGCACCGTAAAGTCACCCTTCACAGTCACTCCGGGTGGCAGGCCCAGGGTCAGGGAAACGCCGTGGACCATCACCGTCGGGTCCAACCTGCCGGCGACTGCCAATTTCACCTCGAGCCTCCCCCCCCCTACGCTCCCCAAGTTGGTCAGTTCTATGTCATTTACGCCGGTCAGGTTCTTGTCGGAAGCCAGGAAGCTGACCAAGGCCCGCCTGAAGGCATGAGCCCCTTCCGCAGACCCAGCTTCTTCGAGGATCTCCAAGGCGTTGGGGAGGGTGCCGGAGTCGCGTGCCAATTGAGAGACTGTCGCCAGCGCCAGCGTGTAATCCTTTTGTTCCTGTGCCGTGGCTGCGTTGCCAAATCCGTCCCCGGAAAGGTCCGGCTTAACCGGTTCCGTTTCGAGGATGTCCACCTTGAAAAGCTGCGACACCAGGGCGTTAGCGGCAGTGACGTCCGCTGCAGCCAAGGTATTGCCGGACCTGAGTGCTTTTCGCACGGCAAGTTCCGTAAGGGGCGTCACCATTGCAAGCACTTCCCCCGGGGGATTTACAATGGCAGCCCGCAGCGGAAGTTCCTTCGCGACGGACAGCACCGCGCCGGTTGCCTCGTCAAGGTAGCTGCCGTACGCCTTGATCACTACGACGCCGGCGTACCCTTTTATGCCGTTGACGGTCGCTGAGTAGTTCCCGAACACGCCAATTGACGCCGTCTTCAGGAGCGTTTCCTGGGCCGAAGCGCCGACCGCGTAAATTTCCACAAATCCCTCTTTGAAGATGCCCTTTGAGACCACTCCGGAAATTTTAGTACTGCTGTTCGAAGAACCGGTGGATTCGACCACGGTGCTCTGGTTGTTAAAACCTCCGAAACCGCATGCCGACACGGTCATGGCAACCAGGAGAAGCATCAGGCGGCAGATAACGTATTTTTTCATGACAAAACCTCTGGTGCTCTGACATTACAAACTTAACAGCCCGACAATGGCCTTCAGAATGACCACTGCGTCACCTATATCTATGACCCCGTCCGAGACAGGCACGCCGTTTACCAGCGGAGCAACATCGCCGTGAACAAGGTCGCTGTCGGTTTGCGGCAGCATCCCGACTGAGATCCGCAGGACGATCAGGCAGTCAAGGACGTCCACTCTTCCGTCATTATTGATGTCTCCACGGGACGGTTTTGCGTAGATGACGTTACGCTGCACCAGGGCCTCATTGCCCCCTGCATCGGTCGCCTTGACCAAGAGGTGATACACCGCGTCCTGAGTAAAATGCACTTCCTGGCTGAAGGTTCCGTTCTCGACTGCAGGAGCGAAGGTGTCGGAGTTGCATTCCACCGTTACGGCGACCGTGCTCAAGGCGTCCGCAACGGTCCCCTTCACGTTCATGATGCTAACCTGGGTACGCAGGTCGGCACCGGGCTCGATCACGGCAAGAGTTGGGCTTTGATCGTCGAAGGTGACGCTCCGCTTGTCCGAGCCCTGGTTTCCGGCCAGGTCGGTCGCCTGTACCACAACGGTATTGCACCCCGGAAACAGGACCACCGGTGTGACGCTAAAGCCAAAGCCGGTCAGGGAGGCGGGCTGCGAGGAGCGTAGCACCGGAGATTGCTGACAGTCGAAGAGTTGCACTTCGACCGTGCTGACATTTTCATCCACAGTCCCGGCCACCTCCAAAAGCGGTAGGCCACTCGTGCTGTTATCTGCCGGAGTGCTTATGGTCAGCTGGGGAGCATTCGGGTCGTAGGTTATGCTTCTCACGTCGACGGTCCGGTTTCCAGCAGGATCGCCGGCAATGAGCCGTATCAGGTTGCTCCCCTGAGCAAGCTTTTCCCTGAGCAGATAGCTGAAAGCACCACTTTGGTCCACGGCAATGACATCCTCGTAAAGGGATCCCGCCGCCACCTCGATGCTGAGACTCGGCGTACCTTGAGCGTCATGGATCATCCCGGCTATGTTGAGTTCGTTCTTGCCGGCAAACGAGCCGCCCTGAAGGGTGGAAATCTCCGTAAACAGAGGGGCAGTGACGTCCACCACCCAATTCACGACGGTGGGATACGTCTCGGACTGCCAGTTGCCGGCGCTGTCCCTGCCGATGACCCGGAGCGTGTGTGCGCCTTCGCTTAACCGGCTGAGTTCGATATTTACCATGACCGCGGTTTCGCCTGAGTAGGAGCCTTGGTCCAGTTGGTACCTGTAGGCGACCACATCCGTTCCACCTACTCTCAAGGAGGCAGTCTGCATGTTTGTTGGGCTGGGCGGGGCGCCGATGACGCTGGCCGTCGGCGCACTGGTGGTGATCGTCCAGGTATAGCTTACCGGTGAGGAATCCGCATTTCCCGCCGGATCCTTGGCTCGCACAGTGAAGCTGTGGTCGCCGTCAGGCAAGGCGCCGAAGTCAAAGCTGTACGGAGAGGTGCATGGGACGAAGCCGATGCCGTCCATGCTGCACTCGAAGGTAGCGGTGAGGTCGGCCGAGCCAAAGTTGAAATCCCCGTTCCTCATGTTGGCAGGGTTGGCGGGGGTGCTGAGGAAGGCGGTGTCGGGAGCTGCTGTATCGATGACAATGGTCTTGCCGTCATCTACATTTCTCCCTGCGGGGATGACTGGATTTTCTGTGCTGTTGCCGCCGGAGTCACTCATTGTCCCGGTGATCCCGACGATGCGAAGGGCGGCCGTGTTCTCACCGTCGGCCACGAGGTAGCTGGCGTTGAAGTGATTTTCACCTGTCAGAGCGCCAGTGGACAAGGTGGCACCGGAGCTCAGTGCGATAGCCAAGCCGGCGGAGCGGATCGGTTCGCTGAAATCTACGGATACATCGACGGTGCTGCCGGACCGGTAATAGCCATTGCCCGATGTGGAGGTAGCGGACACTGCCGCTGGTTTGCCGGTATCCCACACCAAGGTCATGTCACTAGAGGCGGAGTTCCCCGCGTCGTCGGTTGCCGTGAAGCGCAATTGGTAGTTGCCGTCCTTGCTTGCTGAAACCGCCGTGGACAAAGCGTTTGGTGTTCCGAAGGTGATTTCTCCCGGTCCTTGCTGTTTGCTCCAGGCATACTTCAAGGGGTGCTCGTCGGATGCCGTTGCTGTCTGGGTGAAAAAGGCGTTCGTGGTCTTGTTTGTCCCGGCACTCACCACTGGCGCAGTGGTATCGATGATGATCGTTCTACCGCTTAGGTTGTTGCCGGATAGAATGGCTGGGTTGTTTGTGGTGTTGGTAGCAGCATCGGTGATGTCCCCGGTTACCGAGGTGATGCTCAATAAAGCGGAGCTTTCACCTGGTGCCACCTGGTAGGTGCAGCTATAGCTCGATACTTGGCTTAGCACCCCGGTTTTCAGCATCGCCCCTGAGTTAAGGGACAAACTAAGACCGGAACTGGAAACTGGTTCGCTGAAATAGATCGTGATCGGTATTGCGCTTCCCGATCTAAAGGAGCCGCTATCCAAGTTGGCAGTCACGCCGGCAATGAACGGGGCGCTCGTGTCGATCGTTAGGGAGAGATATCCGGCAGTGGACCAGTTTCCAGCCGAATCCTGCTCCTGCACGTAGAGGGTGTGCTGCCCCGGGGACAGTGCAGTAGCCGGTGTAAAACATACGTCGCTGGTCTGAGTGGCACCGGAGTCGAGAGCGCTGCTGTCGAGCTTGTAGCGGAAGATGCCGCTGCCACCACCGCCGGTGCTCCAGTTCCAGGTCGGCATGGCGCTGTTTCCCAGTGCAAGACCGCTCAGCACAGGCGGCGCGGGGGGAGTCCTGTCAATCACGATTGGCCCGGCATAGGGTGAAAGGACACGCGTAGACTGGTCATCGATGGCGGCGTAAATGTAATAGGTGCCGTCAGGAAGCAGCGAGGTGTTCCAGGGGTGCGAGACCGCGTCGTCTTTTCGGATGCCCGTCGCGATTTCAGTACCGGTGTAGCCGCCGCTGCTTCCGTCATAATAGATGGTTATGGTGGGACTGCTGTCCGCGTCACTGGCACTCCAGCTTACCGTGTAGATGGGGCTGCCGGCGGCGTTAATGGGTGCCTCGCCTGGGCCGGGCGCGTTTATGGTGATCGATGGGGGATCATTTGCCCCGTCGTCATCGATAAAGAATGATATCCCCGGGGTCCAGGGGCTGTAGTAGTTATGGATATCCTTGGCCCTGGCGCTCCAGAAATAACTCCTGAGGTTTTGCAAAGGTGGATCAACGCTCCATCTTGTGGTCTGGTCTGTAGCCCCGGCGACCTGCGTTGAGGGACTGAGACTGACGTCGCTGAACACGGCGAATTCGTAGGTGAGCGCATCGTGGTCGACATCCATGGCTGCGTTCAGCTCAAGAGTCGGTGCACGGGAGGCTATTCTGCTGTTGTCGGACGGGTTTTGCACCATCGGCGTCGCGGGGGCGTTGTTGGCGGCATTTACGAAGAAAGCGCCGGTGGGCATCCAGGGGCCGTCGGCGGCGCCATCGTTGGCCTTCACCCGCCAGTACCAGGTGGTGTTGTCCGTCAAGGGTCCCGGAGTCCAACTGGTGCTGCCGCTCCCTTCCGCGATGGCCGGAGAGGTCTGCTTGCTCGGGCCGCTGAAGGTATCCTCCGCCGCCACTTCAAAGATGTAGGTCAAGGTATCACGGTCCTTGTCGCCGGTGTTTCCGCATACCAGGGTCGGTGTAAGCGTTGTCACCTCTTTATCATTGAAGCTCCCGTTCAGCGGTGCCTGCAGGGTCGGGACGCCGGGTGCATCGTTGGCAGTGTTGGAAAAGAAGGAGGCGCTGGTCCATGCGCCAGGCGTGCCATGCTGGTCCCTCGCCCTTCCCCGCCAGAAGTACAGGGTATTGTCGCTCAGTGCCAGCGGCGAGACGGTCCAGGCAGTGCTGCCGCTCTCGCCTTCCGTGATCCCCGCGGTGTCTGCCACGATGTTCATGAATTCGCTATCTGTGGCGACAGCGAATTCGTAACTCGCGATGTCCTGGTCCGCATCGGTTGCATTGGTGACGGCAAGGACAGGGGTGAGACTGGTCACCTCGGTGCCGTCGGCAGGAGCACTCACTGCCACCCCGGCGGGGGGGTCGTTTGCAGTATTTACGAAGAAGGTCCCGGTGGGCATGTAGGCGCTGTTCACATAGCCGTCGTTTGCCAGGGTACGCCAATAGTAGCTGGTGTTGTCGGCAAGCTGCGTATCCACGGTCCAGGACGCGATACCGTCAACCGCCGCCACCCCGCTTGTTGATGCAACGAGTGTGCTGAAATCGCCGGCGGTGCTCAACTCGAAGCTGTAGCTGACCGGGTCGCCGTCACTGTCGGGCGAGGCGTTTACCATGAAGGTCGGAGAGAGCGTGGCAACTTCGTTCAGATTGGCGGCCCCAATTACCGGCGCATTGAGTGCCGGCATGCTCGGTGCCCGGTTCGACTCAGGCGGCCGGGTGAAACTCGCTGTATCGGCGCCGGTCAGCACAGCGTTGCCGGCTGGGTCCACGATGTTGCTCTTGGCAGTAATGGTGTACAGTGTGCCCGCCGTCTGTAGGCTCGTGGTCAGGCGATAGGTGGCGCCGCTGACAAAATCTGCGCCGGTGATAGCCAATCCTTGGTCCGCCTGATAGTTTTCCGGGGCCTGAGCGCCGACCACGTTCTCGCTGAAACTCACATCGACGTGAGTTGCATCTGCAAACGAAGCAGCGGCATTTACCGTGGGTGCGCGCGTGTCCCATACCAGGGTCATTTCGCTGAAGGCCGCGTTCCCGGCAGCGTCGGTCGCGGTGAAGCGCAGCGTGTAGCTGCCGTCCGCGCTGGCCGAGACGGTGGTGGTAGAAGCGGTCGGCGTGCCAA
>Ga0209317_1000904_pt1 | contig 30392 bp, 25 predicted proteins | sample RifGroB2_FD_183994 | JGI IMG/M metagenome (GOLD analysis project Ga0209317, IMG submission 183994) | Soil microbial communities from Rifle, Colorado, USA - Groundwater B2 (SPAdes) (version 2) | ecosystem: Environmental > Terrestrial > Soil > Unclassified | place: Rifle, Colorado | collected...
CGATATGCCGCAGGCGATATAGATCTTTGGCCGAACGGTCTTGCCGGTCTGGCCGACCTGGCGGCTGTGGGAGATCCAGCCGGCATCGACGGCACTGCGCGATGCGCCGACCACCCCGCCCAGTTCATCGGCAAGTTCCTGCAGCAGGGCGAAGTTCTCCTTGTTCATCAGGCCGCGCCCGCCCGAGACGATCACCTCGGCAGCCGCCACATCCACCTGGTCCTTGCCGGCGCGGTCGTTGATGACTTCCAGCACCTTGACCAGCACCTCCTCTTCCAGCGGGGCGAATGCCTCGCGGATGGTCTCCCCCCGGCGCCCGGGGTACAGTGCCGGCATCGGCATGACATGGGGCCGGACCGTCGCCATCTGCGGACGGTATTTGTCGCACATGATGGTGGCCATGATGTTGCCGCCAAAGGCGGGACGGGTCTGCATGAGGTTGCGGTTGCCGTCGATGGCAAGCCCGGTGCAGTCCGCGGTCAGTCCGGTCTTGACCACCGTCGCCACCGCCCCGGCCAGGTCGCGCCCCTGGGCGGAAGCGCCCATCAGGATCACCTCGGGGCGGTATTTCTCGACCAGATGGCAGATGGCGTCCGAATAGGGCTGGGTCCGGTAATGGGTATAGACGGGCGCATCCAAAAGGACAGCCCGGTCCGCGCCGTGCTCGAAGGCCTCGCGGCACAGGTGCCCGACCTTGTGGCCGATGATGATGGCGCTCAGCTGAACCCCCAGGGTCGCGGCCAGCCCGGCTCCGGTCCCGAGCAGTTCCCATGACACCTTGGCCGTCACCCCGTCGTACTGCTCGACCACCACCCAGACGCCGCGATAGCTCGCCAGCATATCGCGCAGTTGCCTCCCCTCCTCGTCCAGCTCCTCTTCAGCCTCAGCACAGGCGCTCCCGGCCAGCTCATCAAGTATCCGCTGTTCCTCGGCCGTGAAACTCATCTCAAGGGCGCCGGCAGGACAGACCTTGACGCATTTGAGGCAGCCGATGCAGGTCGCGGTTTCGATGACCGGCTCGCCGCTGTCGGTCATCTCGATGCAGTTGACCGGGCAAGAGCTCTGGCAGCGGGCACCGCAGGCAATGCAGGTGCCGGCCAAAAGCCGTGCCTTGCCTCGGGGTTTCTTGATCGGTTTGGATACTTCGGTCATGGTCGCTCCTGTCATGAATTTCTTCCTGCCTACACGGTCAGCAGATCCTTGCTGAGCATCTTCTCGATGAGCAGCCCGGCGGCGCCATCGGGGTCGCGCAGGCCGTCACCGATGATTTCACCCTGGTCCCGCTCCGGGGAAAATATCTTGCTGACCCAGGTGGGAGACCCCTTGAGGCCGACGGTCTCCACATCCAGGTTGAGAACCGAGTTGTCCCAGACCTTGATCTCCGCATCCCGGGCCTCGAGGCGCTTCGCCACCACCGGGTAACGGGGGCGGTTCAGCTCCCTCACCACGGTGATCATGACCGGCAGCGGCGCTTCCACGATCTCGTGACGCCCCTCCAGCTTGCGCCGCACCCTGATGGTCTTTCTGAGGAGATCGATCGATTCGATCCGGTCCACCAAGGTCAGCTGGTTGAAACCGAGCCTGGAGGCGATGCCGGGGCCGACCTGGGCGGTGTCTCCGTCGATGGTCTGCTTGCCGCAAAAGACGATGCCGACCGGCTCCTGCCGGCCGAGCCGTTCGATGGCAGCCGAGAGAACCTTGCTGGTGGCCAGGGTATCGGCCCCGCCAAAGCAGCGGTCGGAGAGCAGGATCGCCTCGTCGACACCCAGGGCGCACGCCTTTCTGAGCGTGGCCACCGTGTTGGGCGGTCCCATGGAGAGGGCAACGGTGCGCAGGTTATAGCGGTCCTTGAGTCTCAGGCTCTCTTCAAGGGCGTGCGAGTCGTAGGGGTTCATGATAAAGGGGATGCCGTCCCTTATCAGGGTATTGGTGACCGGATCGATCTTCACCTGCGTGGTATCCGGGACCTGCTTGATGCAAGATATGACAAGCATGAAGGCTGCTCCGTACTCTAAGTTTCGTTACTGAGATGCTGGATTTGTCCGATTGCTCCCCGGCTGCCGGGACCACCAAGGCCGCCGCGTTATCCGCGGTTGGCGCTCTGGTCCATGCACGAGGTATAGATGGTGATCGCCTCACGCACCACGTTGGTGATGTTGGTCTGGTCACGCCTGGTCAGCTCGTCCAGAAGCGCCTTCTCCTCGCTGCTCACCCTGATGGACACCACGTGATACTTGGGATGCTCCTTGAATCTTTTCCCCATGACACCTTCCCCGCTCGACTCTTTTCCTGTCACGGCCGGTAGATTTTCAGCAGCGCCTGCGCCATCTCGGCCGGGCTCGCGGCCACGCTGATGCCGCACTGTTCCAGGACCGCCACCTTCTCCGCTGCGGTCCCCTTGCCGCCGGAGATGATGGCCCCGGCATGCCCCATCCTTTTCCCGGCGGGGGCGGTGCGTCCGGCGATGTAGGCGGCGACCGGCTTGGACATGTGGTCGCGGACGAAGTAGGCGGCCTCTTCCTCGGCGTTGCCGCCTATCTCGCCGATCATGATGACCGCCTCGGTTTCCGGGTCCTCCTCGAACATCATAAGGCAGTCGAGGTGACTTGTGCCGTTTACCGGATCGCCGCCGATGCCGACGCAGGTGGACTGGCCAAGGTCGTAGCCGGTGAGCTGCCAGACCGCCTCGTAGGTCAGGGTGCCGGAGCGGGAAACGACGCCGACTTTGCCGGGTTTATGGATGTAACCGGGCATGATGCCTATCTTGCACTGACCCGGGGTGATCACGCCGGGACAGTTGGGGCCGATCAGCCGGGTCCGCTTCCCGCTCAGGTACTGCTTCACCTTGACCATGTCCAGGACCGGGATCCCTTCGGTGATGCAGCAGACCATCTCGATGCCGGCATCCGCGGCCTCCATGATGGCGTCGGCGGCGAAGGGGGGTGGAACGTAGATGACCGAGGCGGTGGCGCCGGTCCGCTCGACCGCTTCATGGACCGTGTTGAAGACCGGGAAGCCGTCGATGGAGCTCCCCCCCTTGCCGGGGGTGACCCCGCCGACCATCTGGGTGCCGTACTCCCTGGCTCCCTGGGCGTGAAAGAGGCCGGTCGCGCCAGTGATCCCCTGTGTGATGACCTTGGTATTTTTATTGACGAGTATGCTCATGCTTCCCTCTCCTTCGCGGCCACGGCCAGGACGATTTTTTGGGCGGCGTCAGCCATACCGTCGGCTGCGACGATATTGAGGCCGCTTTCGGCGAGGAGCTTTTTCCCCTGCTCCACGTTGGTCCCTTCCAGGCGGACCACGAGAGGGACCTTGAGGGAGACCTGTTTGGCGGCTTCGATGACGCCGGTGGCGATCACGTCGCATTTCATGATGCCGCCGAAGATGTTCACCAGGATCCCCTTCACGTTCGAGTCGGAGAGGATGATCTTGAAGGCCTCGGTGACCCTCCCTATGGTCGCCCCGCCGCCGACATCCAGGAAGTTGGCCGGGTCGCCGCCGTAGTGCTTGATGATGTCCATGGTAGCCATGGCGAGGCCAGCACCGTTCACCAGGCAGCCGATATTGCCGGAGAGGGAGATATAGGAGAGGTCGTGCTGGGATGCTTCGACCTCGTTGGGATCTTCTTCGTCGTAGTCCCGCAGATCCGCGATTTTCTGGTGACGGAACACGGCGTTATCGTCGAAACCGAATTTGGCGTCCAGGGCAAGGAGTTCCCCTTCCTTGGTGACAACCAGCGGGTTGATCTCCAGCAGTGAACAGTCGCAGGCGAGGAAGGTGGTGTAGAGTCCCTCGAGCAATCTGACCGCCTTTCCCACGAGCTTCCCTTCCAGCCCGAGGCCGAAGGCGAGTTTGCGGCACTGGAACTGGGTGAGTCCGACCAGGGGATCGACCGCTTCCCTGAAGATCTTCTCGGGGGTGTCGGCGGCGACCTCCTCGATGTCCATGCCGCCTTCGGTCGAGGCCATGACGGTCACCTTCGAGGTGCCGCGGTCGACGAGGAGGCTGACGTACAGCTCACTGGCGATATTGCAGCCGTCCTCGACGAGGACGCGCGTGACGACTTTACCGTCGGGACCGGTCTGGTGGGTGCGCAGGGTCATGCCGAGCATGTCGCGGGCGATGAGGCGCACCTCGTCGGGGGTGCGGGCCAGCCTGACGCCGCCGCCCTTGCCCCGGCCGCCGGCGTGTATCTGCGCCTTGACCACCCAGGGTCCGTCGCCCAGCCGCTTGGCCCACTCCCGGGCGCTGGCCCCGTTGTAGCAGACATGCCCGTCCGGGACGGGTACGCCAAACCTCCTCAATATCCCTTTTGCCTGGTACTCGTGAATGTTCATCTGGTTCTCCTCCAATAAGCTGCTGGCGCTATAGCTACCGAATGCGCGACCGCTATCTCCCGATCCTCGCCGTAAGCGCCGGCACGAACTGCAGCACGTCGGCCACCACCAGCACGTCGGCCACCTCGCCGATCGGTGCATCCCTGTCCTTGTTGATGGCGACGATGAAGTCGGCTTTCTTCATGCCGGCCAGGTGCTGGATCGCGCCGCTGATGCCGCAGGCCACATAGAGCTTGGGTGACACGGTCTGGCCGGTGGTGCCGACCTGGTGACTGTGCTCGACCCAGCCGGCGTCGACCACGGGACGGCTGGCTCCCAGTTCTCCCTTGAGCGCCGTGGCAAGCGCCTGTATGAGCGGGATGTTGTCCTTCTTGCTCACCCCGCGGCCGGCGGAGACGATCACCTCGGCCTTGGTCAGGTCGACCCCCTTCTTTTCCGCGGGTTCATACCCCAGGAATTCCAGTCCGCCGCCAGCCGCCCCCGACACCTTCACGACCTGCGGGGAGCCGCCCGGCGCTTGGGCCGGAAAGGCCCCGCCCTGAATGGTGATGACGGCTTTCGCGGTGGACGGTTTCACGGTCCGGCGCATCTTGGCGTTGCAGCAGCCGACCTCGAATCCGTCCGCCACGATGCCGGTCACCTCGGATACCTGGGCGCTTTTGAGGGCCGCCGCCACCCGGGGCGCCAGATCCCAGCCGTACGAGGAGTGCATCAGGACGATGCAGTCGGGGTTCTCCCTGCCGACCGCCTCGACGATCAGCTGCTTGTGCAGATCGGGGTTGTACTCCCCGCAGACGGCAGCGTCGGCCAGGTAGAGCGTGCCGCCGTAAGAGGGGAGCGCGGAATCGCTTCCCACCAGCAGCATGGCTGTCTCGGCGCCCAACTGGGCCGCGAACCCGAACAGCTCGTTGGTCGAGTCCAAAAGCTTCCCTTCTCTATATTCGCCTATCAGTAGCGCTTTCATGTCGGTCTCCTATCTAAGGACAGCGGTCTTTTCGTTGAGTATGCCCATCAGCCGGTCCACCAGGTCCTCAAGGGCCCCCTCCAGCACGATGCCCCCCCCCTTCCTGGCGGGGGCATGGAAACTGACCGTGGCGGCCACCGGCTCCTCGACCAGCAGGTCCGCCACCGCGATCTGGGCGATCTCCTTCTTTTTCGCCTTCATGATGTTGGGAAGTGTCGGGTAGCGCGGCACGTTGAGCCCCAGCTGGCAGGTGACCAGGGCCGGCGTCTTCAGCTTGACCACCCCCTTGAGGCCTCCCTCCAGCTCGCGCTTGGCGATGATGGTGCCGCTGTCGTACTCGAAGCCGACCAGGGTGGTGCTGCAGGCATAGCCGAGCTGCTCGGCGACGCTCACCCCTACCTGGGCCGAGCCGCGGTCCTGGGACTGCAGCCCGGTGAAGATGATGTCGAACCCTTCCCCTTTGGCGTAGGCGGCGATGATCGAGGCGACCTGCCAGGGATCCTTGCCGGCCACGGCCGGATCCTGCACATGAACCGCTTTGTCGGCGCCCATGGCGAGGGCCTTCTTGATCGCCTCTACCACGCGGTCGGGACCGATGGAAAGGACCGTCAGTTCCGCGCCTTCGCCCAGCTGTTCACGCAGCCGGACCGCCTGTTCCACGGCATACTCGTCGTACTCGTTCATGCGCCAGGCCAGATCGGTCTCGTTGAACCAGAGACCCTCCGCGTTCGGCTTGAAGCGGGATTCCAGGTCCGGGACCTGTTTGATGCAGACCAGTACTTTCATCTTAGTTACCTCCTGTAAGAAAACTTCGCCCTTATGCCCTGATCCGTTCCGCCACGATTTCGGCCAGATCCCTGACCTTCAGTTCTCCCTCGCAGCCGCCGGTCTTGATGCCATCCTCGAACATGGTAAGACAGAAGGGGCAGTTGGACACCAGCAGCGGCGCGCCGGTCTGCTGTGCCATTTTCACCCGCTCCGCACTGATCCTGCCCCCCAGTTTTTCCTCGGCGAGGATGCGCCCCCCCCCGGCGCTGCAGCAGAAACTGTCCATACCGGACCGGTCCATCTCGGTCAGGCGGCCACCGGCGGCCAGCAGCACCTGGCGCGGCTCGTCGATGATGTCCATGTAGCGCCCGAGATAGCAGGAGTCGTGATAGGTAAAGTCGAAAGGCTCCGGTGTGGGGGAGAGCTGCAGACTCCCGTCGCCTATCAGCCGGTTGACAAAGGTGCTGTAGTGCTCGACCGGCAGATCGAGGCCGAGGTCCTTGTAGTCACGCGCCAGCGTGTTGAAGCAGTGCGGGCAGGTGGTGACGATCCTTTTCACCCGATAGGCCTTGATCAGCTCTATGTTTTCCTGGGCCATCATCTGGTACAGGTATTCGTTGCCCAGCTTTCGGACCGGCTCGCCGCAGCATTTCTCCTCCTTGCCGAGGATGCCGACCTTGATGCCCGCCGCCGCGCAGATGGTGACGAAGCTCCGGGCGATCTCGCGGTTTCTTTTGTCAAAGGAGGCATAGCAGCCGACGAAGTAAAGGATGTCCACCTCCTCGCCGCTCTCCATCAGGGTGACCGGCAGACCGTCCGCCCAGTCGCCGCGCGAGGCGTAGGCGAGGCCGAAGGGGTTGCCGTTGACCTCGATGTTGCTGGCTGCCGTGCGCACCTCGTCGCCGGGGAACTCCCCCTCCATGAGAGTCAGGTTGCGTCTCATCTCGATGATCTTGTTCACGTGCTCGACGTTGGCCGGGCAGATCTCCTGGCAGGAGCGGCATGTGGTGCAGGACCAGAGGGCGTCGCGGCTCACCGTGTCGATCAGGTTGCCGGCCGGATTTGTCCTGGCGAGTTCCCCTATCTGCTTGACGACCTTCATGGGAGAAAGCGGCTTGCCGGTGGCAGAGGCCGGGCAGCGGTCCTGGCAGCGTTTGCAGGAGGTGCAGGCGTCGGCGTCGAAGATGTCTTTCCAGGAGAGATCCGCTATGGTGGCGGCGCCGAACTGCTCCACCGTTTCGTCCTCGAGGTTGATGGTGGCCAGCGCCCCTTTGGGACCGAGGTCGCAGAACAGGTAATTGGCGCTGGTGGTGAAGATGTGGCGCAGCTTGGTGAAGGGGATGGCGGCAATGAAGGCGACCGCCAGGAAGAAATGGACCCACCAGAGCACCTTGTGCGTCAGCAACAGCTCCTCCGCCGACAGGGAAGCGAAAGCGCGCGCAACCAGCAGGCCTACAGGAGAGAACCGCGCCAGCCCAGGGTTAACTGCCAGTTCCGTGGCAGCCATGCGGACCCCCTCCGTCACGAAGCCGGTCAGGACGATGGCAAGAAGCAGGGCATGAACGACATAATCGTCGCGGATGGTTTCCAGTCCGTCCGGCTTTATGAAGAAGCGGCGCACCAGCAAACCGCACAACATCACCAGGGCGACCAGTCCGGCGACATCGAGGACCAGTGAAAACAGCTGGTAGAAGGTGCCCTTAAGAAAGACGATGCCGAAAACCGGGACGCTGAAGTCGGCCTGGGCCATGATCAGCAGCGTGCCGATAAAGAGCAGCCCGAACCCCCAGAAGAACAGGGCGTGCAAGATGCCGGGATCAAGCACCCGCACCACCTTGCCCTGGGCCAGCATCCCCTGGAGCATCAGCGCGATGCGCCTGGGGAGTTGGTCGACGCGGTTCAGCGCCCTCCCCTGCCGGTAAACAGCCAGACGCCGCCAAAAGCCCCAGGCAGCAATACCCATGGCAACAAAGGCGAACAGATACATGGGCCAGACCACCCCATGACCGACGTTCCAGTAGATTTCGCGCGTAGCTTCCATTTCCCCACCTCGTTTGATATCTAGTACAACGTTTTACTTCTTCTTAACGTCCATGTCAAGTTATAAAAAACGCTCGGCCCGGAAAAAAATGAGAAAATTAGCACCGGCTACATTTCCTTGACAAGCACCGGACCTATAGCATATCTTCCAATAATTAACCTTGAGGTGAAGTATGAGACTGAGTAATGAAAATCACATGCAGATAGGCGATCTCGCAGAGAAACTGGGCATTACGACCCGAACCATCCGGCTCTACGAAAAAATGGGGCTGGTTGATCCTCCCAAGCGAACCGACGGGAAGGTGCGTTATTACGAGAAGGGGGATGTGAAACGTTTCAAGTTCGTGCTGAAGGTCAAGGAGTTGGGGCTTAGCCTGGAGGAGATGAAGGATCTGGCGGATCTCTTCAACAGGGAGGAGAAAACGCCCGAGAAGATCATGCCCCGCCTGATCGAGTTGCTCGATGACCACCTGGTCAACATCAAGCAGAAGGTGGCCACCCTGCAATCCCTTGACAGAGACATCACCGCCTATCGTCAAAGGATCGTCGACGAATTCAAGCTGCAAAAATAGCCCCGTCTCCGCGCAACCGGACCCTCGCTACAGGTGAACGGTCCAGATGCCGGAAACGAGGCTATAGCGGCTGAAAATACGTCACCCCTGGTAGTTTGCCAGCCATTGCTTTGCCTGTTCTGCATCATCGAACAGCTTGAGGTTGTTCCTGCCGGTCAGCTTTGAGGTGGCCCAGAACATCAGTTTGCGCCATCCCGTCACGCCGATGACCCCGCCTGCCAGCACGTACGGCTTGTTGTGCTGGGCCAGATCACCGGAAAGCTCGCTGAATGCCTGGTCATACTGCACGTTCGTCACGTCGACCAAGGTCAGCACGGAACCCTTCGGCATCCGGCTGATAACCCCCTTGGCATATTCGCTGACCTTCCGGGCGTCATCCAGTTCCAGACCGGAAAAATCGAAGTTCATGATCATCTTGCCACGATGTTTGAAGAATTTTGTCCGGTTCATCACTTCACTGGAATGCATCTGGTCCCCCTTCAAAAAGTTACTGAAACCGACTTCAGAGCTATTCCGCCATCTCATAGATCCCTTGCAGCGAATAGACGTGAGCATCGAGCACACGTTGATAGCGCTGCGCATCCACGTTTGCCTTTCTTATCATGCGCCGGCTGAACTCCATCTGCGCCTCGGTGCTGGAAGGCTTGCCGTAAAGCTGCAGGGCGAACTTGGAAAAATCACGCACCATGAAATCGAAAATCTGGTCCAGGATATCGTCTTCTATGCCGCATAGAACGGCATTCTCCAGGATCAGCTGGCCGTAGACCACCAGGGTGAAGATCTCGCCGACGGTGAGCAGGAAGTCGATGTCCTTTTGCTGGGCCGCATCGGGCGTCGCCTTGAGCAGAAAGTTTCGAAACAGCGCTGTCTGCTCCTTGAATATCTGCACATTGGGCAGGGTGCATCCCTCGTAGGCGATCCGGTAATCGTGGAAGCGGATCTTGCCAAGCCCCTTGGTCGCCCCCTGGTCGAAGAGAAAATCGTCGTTGCAGGCATCGTCCCGGCGAGGGATCACGGGGTACTCCGCCGCGTTGAAGAAGTAGTTCTGCATGAACTTGACGATCAGCGCGATGTTGACGTGGACCGTCCCCTCCAGCTTCGGGAGCGCCCTGATGTCCCGGGCCGCCGTGTCGAAATAGGTGTCCTTCTCGAAACCCTTGGCCGCGATCACGTCCCAGAGCAGGTTGATCACCTCCTCCCCCTGGGTGGTGACCTTCATCTTGACCACCGGGTTGTAGAGCAGGTAGCGGCGGTCCTCCGCCGAGGCCGACCGCAGGTAGTCCGCGGCCCGCAGGGCAAAGAGTTTCATGGCCACCAGTCGGGCATAGGCGTCCACGAACATCTGCTTCACATGGGGGAAATCGGTGACGTGCATGTTGTAGAGGCTGCGCCCGGAGGCGTGGTTGATCGCCTCGTAGAAGGCATGGGTGCAGATCCCGATGCTCGCCCACCCCAGGTTGTACTTGCCGATATTGACGGTGTTCAGTGCCGCGTTCCAGGCCGCGTCCCCGCGCGAGAGTATCTGCGCCTCGGCTACCGGATAGTCGTGCAGTATGAACTCCGCCACATAGGACTGGGTGGCGGTGATGTTCTTCACCAGCTCGTACTTCTCGTGCTTGCTGTCGACCACAAAGAATACATATTCACCGCTCTCCGGCACCCTGCCGAAGGTGGAGACCATGGCAGCCTCATTGCCGTTGCCGATGTAATATTTGTCGCCCCGTGCCAGGTAGCTCCCCTCCTCTGTCGGGACGAGCAGCATGTCGGTGGCGTAGATGTCCGCCCCGTGCTCCTTTTCCGACAGGCCGAAGGCAAAGATGGCGCCGTCGTCCAAAAGCCTGGCCGCCTCGCGCTTGACGGCTTCGTTGCCGCTCATCCAGATCGGCCCGAGCCCCAGGATGCTGACCTGCCAGGCGTACCAGTAGCAGAGGCCGTAAAAGCCGAGCAGTTCGTTGAAGGCGCAGAGCCGTGAGGTATCCCAGCGACGCTGTGCGTCCCCGTAGCCTTCGGGCGTAAGCAGGGTGGCGAAGATCTTTTCCCGCTTGATGAAATCGAGAAAGTCCTGGTACCAGACCCGATTAAGGTCGTCCTCCTTGAGGCTCCGCTTCCCCTTCGCCTCGAAAAAGGCGACCGTCTTGCGGAGTATCTCGTTCAGCACGGGGTCCGGGTGGCTTTCTGTCAGCTGTTTTGGGTTGAGCAGGAACATGTTTTACTCCTTGATGACTGGTATGGTTTTAGACCGGGGCTTTGCGCAGAAGATGTTGCGCAGGCTCTTCTTGATGCCGCTGACCAGAAACGGGGTCAGCCGTTTTTTCTCCTTGAGGATGCGCAGGTACAGATCCTTTCGTTTCAGCGGCGTCGTCTGCCGGTTGGCGGCGGGGGTCATGGCGAGCGCGCCCTGCTTGCAGGCCGAGACACAGGCGCCGCAGCCCAGGCAGATTTCTTCGGAGACCACGGCATAGCGCTCCGACCGGCTGGCGAAGGTCACTCCCTTCGGTGCAGCGATAGCCTTCACGTTGCAGGCGCCAAAGCATGCCCCGCAATAGTTGCAGCGCTCCCGATCGATGACCGCGGAGAAGCCGGTTTTCGCTATGCCGTTTAGGTAACCCATCTGCACGCCGGCCAAAAGCTCGCAGCAGCAGCGGCAACAGTTGCAGATAAAGGACGGCTTGTGACGGATGTTGTCGGTGATGTGCGTCAGGTTGAAAGTGCGGGCATGGTCCAGCACGGCCAGCAGCTCGTCGACGCTCTTCTCCTTGGCAAAGCCGCGCCGGGTCATGAAACGGGCGGCGCTCCCGAGCGAGATGCAGATCCCCTCCACCGGCGCACCCTTGTCGCAGGTCTGGTCCAGATGCTCCTTCTTGTGACGGCAGTAGCAAAGACCGACCGCACCGTAACCCGCCTCCCTGATGATCTCCCGGGCCCTGTCGTAGGTGGTGACCTCGGAGGTGACCGGGATATGTTCTTCATAGGGGAGTGCCCGGGTCAGCTGCGTCTTGCTGCCGAAGAATTCTCCCGCCTGGCTCTCCTCCAGATACTCCTTCATGAGCTGGGCCAGGCGCTCCAGCGGCAGGTCGCTGCGGTTCTTCATGAAGGTGAACTCGAAGAAGCCGATGAGACCCGGCAGCAGCAGGTAGTAGACCTCCCCGCCGTAGGGCATGTCCATCACCAGTCCCTTGTCCGCCATCCGGTCCAGCAGCGGCAGCAGTTCCTGCTCAGGGGTCCTGGTCAGGCGCGCCAGTTCCGGCAGGGTTGCCTCTTCCAGGGGAAAGCGGGAGGCGACATAGGCCTCCCGCTCGTCGAACAAGAGCGAGAGTATTTCGCGCAGCTTCTCGCTATCCACCAGTCCGATCGGGTATTTGTTGAGCCGGTCGATCAGCGGCACGATGCTGCTTTTTGAACCCAGATGGTGTCCCATGGCTACCGGTCCCCTCTTGAACAATTCTGCGTTGTCATCCAGCGGCGGGCGAATAATGATTCGCGCCTACGTGAACTGCGCAAAGTCCGGCTTCCTGCGCTGCATGAAGGCCTGCAGGGCCTCGCCGGCTTCCGGCGACTTCAGGCGCGCCATGAACTGCGCCCCCTCCTCGACGATGGTCTCCTGCAGACGCGCTGCATGGCCGCGCTTTAGCAGGTGCTTGGCCAGACGCACGGCCGCCGCCGGTTGTGCCGCCAGTTGCAACGCCTTGCGGCGGGCCGTGGCCGGCACGTCCCGGTCAGGACAGACCTCGGTGACAATCCCGACGGCGCAGGCCTTTTCAGCACTGAACTCTTCTCCCAGAAGCAGCAACTCAGCGGCACGCTGGTGCCCCATGATTCCGGGCAGAAGCAGCGTGGAGCCGGCCTCCGGGCAGAGCCCCAGGTTGACGAACGGCATCTGGAATACGGCGCCCGCTCCAGCGTAAACCAGTTCGCAGTGCAGCAGCATGGTGACGCCGACCCCCACCGCCGCGCCGTTCACGGCCGCCACGATAGGCTTTCGTGCCTCGCTGATCGCCATCAGAAACTGCATGACCGGACTTTGCGGCCCCGTTGGCGGCGCGCTCAAAAAATCGGCCAGGTCGTTGCCGCTGGTGAAGCACTCCTCACTGCCGCAGATCAGGATCACCCGCACCGCGTCATCGCCATCCGCATGCCTCAGGCCGTCGGCGAGGGCCTGATACATCGCCATGTTCAGTGCATTTCTCTTGTCCGGCCGGTTGATGCCGAGGGTAAGGATCCCCTCGCTAAGCTCGCTCTGGATCTGGTCTGTGCTGCTCATGTTTGCTTGCTCCTCAAAAATCGTTGTGGTCACGCCAGCGCCTTGATGCTCTCCGGTACCGGTACCGTTGTCTTCTTTGCATTGTCGAAACAGACCATGGTGGTGCTGGCGGTGGCGTAGGTGGTCTCCTTGTCGTCGTGGATCCGGTACTCCAGCGTGAAACTCGTCCGCCCCGTTCCGGCGAGGTAGAGCGAAACGACGATTTCGTCGCCGAGCATGATCGGGATCTTGAAGTCGCATTCGGCCCGAGCAACCACGGTAAAGATCCCCTGCTCCGAAATCTCGCTGAAGAAATCCTTGAACAGCTTGACCCGCGCCGTTTCCAGATAGGTGAAGTAAACGGCGCTGTTTACATGACCATAGGCGTCCAGATCGGAAAACCTGAGTTCAATGCCGGTTGAATAGATCCGTGCCATATTCTGCTCCTTGTCGAGATGCCGTGGTGCGCTGGTTCTGCCGCAGCCATTTCAGCACCTTTGGGAAATGGTCATGCACCGCATCGGGATGGGTGAGCATGGAGATATGATCGTAGTCATGCCGGTTGCCGTTCTTGCGGGAGAGCACCGTGTAACGGCATCGCTGTCTGCCGGCGGACTCCATGAAATCCCGGACATCGCTAGGGTGCCCAAGGGCGCGGTCGTTTTCCGCGGCCAGGTACCAGATCGGCGGTAGCGATAGCTTCCGGATGGCCGCGCCGTAATCGAAACCGTCGTCGGAATCAACCCACGCGTCGTTCCTCACCCAGGCCGCGCTCTGCCGGTACGATCTGATCGTTTCACTGTCAGAGCCGATCCGAAGCTGCCGCGCCGGGAGATATCCCGCGATCCGGCATGCCAGCGGGCAGACCCCCTTCCAAACCAGCTCCACCTTCAGGACGCGCTGCAGGTTCCAGACCCGGACGGTCCGTTTGCTGCCGAAATAGGCGAGGGAAGCGACCAGCTTTGTGTACTCCGGGAAGCGCGCCAGCACGGATGAGAAGAGCACCCCGCCCCACGAGTGGGCCACCCACTGCTGCGGTATCGACCCGCGCAGTCTCCTGACCGCTTCGATGCAGGCGGGGATGTCCTCCATGATCGCCTCTGTCTGGCCAAAGCGTGAGGCCGGGCCGATGGGAGGCGTGCTCTTGCCGCGTCCGCGCAGGTCGGCCACATAGACATCGAAACCGTTGCGGGCGAGGTAGGGGGCGAGCCCCTTCCCAGATGCTGAGTAGAAGATGCGGCCGTTCTCGATGGCGCCGTGCAGCATGAGAACCGGCGGTCCCAGTGCGGCGCCGGTGAACCTCTGGAGTTCGAGGAGATCCCCGCTTGCCAATGGCACCGATAGTGATCGTTGCTGAACCGTCAGGGACATGGTTCGTTATTCCTTGCCTAGCATCCCCTTCTTCAGCGTCCCGTCGGCCGGCCTGTCGCCCAGGTAGATGGCAAGCACCCCTCTGCCAAGCCTGGCCGACGGGACGGTTCCCAGCAGCCTGCCGTTGTGGCTGGCGGAAACGGCGCCGTCGGCCCCGAGAGCCAGATCGACGACATCGCCGCGCTTGAAATCGGCGGTGAACAGGGATAGAAATTTCTTGGCCTCGGGCGAACCGCTCAGCTCGGGAGAATTGTTGGCAAACCCCTCCTTGAAGGCCTCGATGATCTTTTCCTTTTCCACCTTGGAGTGCAGAAAGTTCATCCTGATCAGTTTGTCTGCACCGTCCTGCAGCGCTGCGGCGGTAGTGGCAAGGCGGTTGGCGCTGTACAGCGAACCGGCGTAAACCTTGACGAAAAACTTCTTCCTGACCCCGTAACCGTTCAGCTTCAGGACATGACCGTTCACCGTGACAGACGGTTCGAGATTGACGCCGGCTACTTCCAGGGCAAAGGCAGACCCGGACAGGATCATGGTCATCAACAGGGCAGCAATAACTTTTTTCATGAGAAAGCTCCTTTTGGTAAATCCCGGTCGGCAACCCGCGCCGCTTTGGCGGCGCAATTAGAGTAGAGAAGTCATCTCCGCCAACTTCACACGTGCGTACTCCTCCCCCTCCTGGGGAGGGAACTTCTTTGGTGATCAGGTCAACCGATCTCGCGGCCGGCGGCAAATCCTTCGTGAATGGCATCGAACACCATGGCCGGCCTGACTGCGTCACCTACTACCCGAAGCGCTATTCCCCGGGCCGAGACCGCCTCCTGAAGCAGGTTCAGGGAACGGGTTCCGACCGCCAGCACCACGCTGTCAGCAGGGATGTCCTCCGTCTCCCCGTCATGCTCTATACGGACGTAGCTCGCGCCTATCTCCACCACCCTCGCCTTGTTGCGCGTCTTGACGCCAAAGCGCTCCAGATCCTGCATCATCCCCCAGCGGGTACTCTTGCCGAAGTTCTGGCCGAGAACTTCCAGCATCTCTATCACGGTGACGTCCTTGCTCCCCCTGGTTGCCAGGGCGTACAGGTTCTCGACCGACTCCGCCCCGTGAACCAGCAGGAATTTGAGGGCATCTCCGGAAAGGGTCCCCTTCTCCGCCAGCAGCAGGGCGGTCTCGATGCCGACCGCACCGCCGCCGATCACCACCACCCGGCTTCCGGTCGCGACCGATCCCTGCAGCACCTCCCAGGCCTGAACCACATGCGGCAGATCAACGCCAGGGATGGAGGGGGTGATCGACACGCCGCCGCTGGCCAGAATAACCGCGTCGGGAGAGCCGTGGGCCAAAACCGCTTCGTCGACCAAGGAGTCAAGGACAACTGTCGCCGTGGAAAGTGCCACCTGCCGCTCCAGATCCCGGGCCAGTTCCAGGAACTCTTCCCTCCCCGGCGGCGCCCCGGCCAGCAAGAGCTGTCCCCCCAGCCGGTCCCCCTTCTCATGCAGGGTCACCCGGTGCCCCCGCTCGGCAGCGGCAATGGCGGCGCTCATACCGGCCGCCCCGCCTCCGACTACCATGACGCTGAGAGGCGTCTCGGTGGTGCCGCTCGCCCGCGTCGTTTCATAACCCGCCTTCGGGTTGCAGAGGCACTGCACCGCCTGCATCTTGAAGAGGTTGTCGAAGCATCCCTGCCCGCAGGCCACGCAGTGCAGGATGTCGGCCTCATGGCCGGTGCGGGCCTTCTCCGGAAAGTACGGGTCGGCGATCAGGGCCCGGCCGACCGCCACCATATCGCACAGGCCGTCCGCGATCATCTCCCGGGCCAGCTTCGGATCGTTGATGCGGTGGCTGGCGATGACCGGGATCTCGACCCGCTCCTTGATGGCGCGAGCCAGGTAGCCGAAGACGCCGCGCGGCACCTCGGTTACTATCTGCGGCACCTGTGCCTCATGCCACCCCACATTGACGCAGAGCGCATCCACTCCCGCTGCCGCCAGGCGGACGGCGTATTCCCGGAGTTCCTCGGGGCTGGAGCCCCCCTTCATGAATTCGTTGCCGTTCAGGCGGACCAGCAGCGGGAACTCGCTCCCCACGGCAAGCCGAACCGCGCCGACCACCTCAAGCCCGAAGCGGATGCGGTTCTCGAATGATCCGCCGTACTGATCGGTGCGCTGGTTGGTGAGCGGGGAGAGGAATTCGCTGATCAGGTAGCCGGTGCCCGAGAGGATCTCGACGGCGTCGAAACCCGCCTCCCGCACCCGGCCGGCCGCCTGCTCGAAGCGCGACACGATCTCCCGGATCCCGGTGAGGTCCAGTTCGCGGGGGATCTCCCTGGTCAGACGTGAGGCGATGGCGGAAGGGGCGACCGGCTGTTTCCCCCCCATCAGCATCGAGTGATTGTAGCGACCGGCGTGGTTCAACTGCACCGAGGAGCGCGCGCCGTTGTCGCGGATGGCGCTTGCCAGGCGGGTCAGGCCGGGAATATGGCTGTCCTTGTGGGCGCCTATGTTTCCGGGGTTGCCCGAGAGCTCATCCACCGTGGCGTAACCGACCGTTATCATCCCGGCCCCGCCGCGGGCACGTTCGGCGTAGAAATCGACCAGGCGGTCGCTGACCCCGTAGTTGCCGGCCATGTTCATGTGCATGGCAGGCATGAAGATGCGGTTCTTCACCTCCATGCCGTTGATCGTGATCGGTTGAAAAAGCGGATCTGTCATCGGTTTCTCCCTTTGCTTACAACTGCGCCAGCGCCGCGTAGAGCCCGCCGGCCTTTTCGAACAGCCCGATTTGTTCCAGTGACGCCTTGAGGCGGGTCGGGTTTTCGATAAGGTCCAGCATGAAGACGATCTCCGATATCTTCAGATAGATGAAGAACGGGTCGGTCAATCTCCCCTGAAAGAGGCGCCCGATTATTTCCTCCAGGCCGAGTCCCTTGAGAGGCAGCAGCTGGGCCGCGCGCTCCAGCAGCGTGGTCACGTAGGACAGGATCGCCGCGTCCACCCCTTCGACGTACCCGCGGTGTCCGGGCATGATCCGCATGCCGCGCAACTGCGCCAGCTTGAGAAGCGAGTCGCAATAGGCGTCGTAATTGCGGAAGCGCCCGTTGAAGCTCTCCAGATCGATATCCAGCAGGGGCGCCTGGAAGATGTTCCTGAGCAGGATGTCGCCTGCCACGGCAAAGTCTTTGACCAGGTAGACCAGATCGCTCTGGGAGTGCCCCGGGCAGGTCAGCCAGGTGACGCCGAGTCCTGCGAGCTGATCGGACTCCTCCACGATACGGTAGCGTTCCGGTGTGGTTGGAAAGATCTTGTTGCGCTGAAAGGAGTCCCGCAGCTGCCCGATGAAATCGTCGCTGAAACCGTATGCCTTGAGCAGGATGGCGATCCCCGCCATCCGCTCGGCGTGGCGTTGGAACTTCACGGCGTCCTTTCGCGCAATGAAAACCTCGGCGCGGCTGTTTTCCAGTACGAAGTTGGCCAGGCCGTAATGATCGACGTGACAGTGGGTGATAAAGAGGTATTTCAGGCGGTTCAGATCGATGCCTTCCAGCAGGCGGGCCTGCCCCTCGGGGGTGGGCGGACCCGTGTCGAAGAGGGCCAGACCGCTGTCGAGCTCCGTGCTGTAGAAATGTACCTCGCCGACCATGTAGGGGGTTGCTACCGTGTGCTGTATCATGATGCTCCGCGTGGGGGCGACGGGACCTCGCCCCTTGAGATGTTGAGAAGCACTGGAATCATCTCGGAAAACAAAGGTAACCTCAACGGGTTATGTATAACACATTCTGCGTGGATAGAGTCCCCCTCCCCTTGCGGGAGGGGGAGCTAACAGCGCCTGTAGGAGCGGCATTCCGCGATCAGCTGCAGGTTAATCGCGGCAGGAATGCCGCTCCTGCAAAATCGACCCCTAACTTAACTGCAGTGTCCCCTGCCCGCCTTTCTAAAAAAGATACTTCTCCGCTTCGATGGAGGCCGAGGCGAGCTGACGTTTGGCCTGCAGCAGACCGGATGCGTCGTACTTGGTGAACCTCCTGACTCCGGCCAGCAGCATGGTCAGGTTGTCACCCTCCTCGATGTAGTAGGCGGCGCGGCGGGCGGCGGACGCCGTCTTTTCGCAGCCGTTGAAGGTGAACACCTTCACGGCCGCATTGATGGAGGCCTTCTTGCTGTCGCTCAGCCCGGGGAGGATTTTCTCTGCCCGCAGTACGACGCTCTCGATGGCGAAGATGTTGATCGCCACATCGGCCACCGCCATGAGGATTTCCTGCTCGTCCTTTATGGTGTCCATGAACTTCTGCACGCCGGTGCCGGCCAGCACCAGGAAGGCCTGCTTCAGGTTGGCGAGCAGCGCCTTTTCCGCCGCGAAGGGGACCGAGTCGTCCAGCTCGTCGAAGCTCGGCGACATCAGCGCTTCAAACGCCTTCATCGCCTCTTTCTGGAGCGGGATCTCCCCCTTCATGGCCCGCTTCAGGATGATGCCAGGTATCAACAGGCGGTTGATCTCGTTGGTCCCTTCCCAGATCCGGTTGATGCGCTCGTCACGGTAGTACCCCTCGGCGGCGTATTCCTGGATGAAACCGTAGCCGCCATGGATCTGGACCACCGCATCCACGGTGTCCGCCAGCGTCTCGCTGCAGAATACCTTGGCAACGGCGCACTCGACCGAATACTCCTCTATCCCCTGCTGGTAGGCCTCGTAATAGTCGGGCGTATCCTTTGAGATGGTGGACAGACGATCGTCTATCAGACCCGCCAGGCGATACACGACCGATTCAGAGGCGAAAACGGCGGCGGTCATGTCGGCGACCTTTTCCTGGATGGCCCCGAAGGTGGCGATGGGAACGCCGAAGGCCTTGCGGTCGTTGGCGTAGCGGACCGCTTCGGTGATGGCGCGTTTCGCCGCGCCGGTGGCGCCTGCGCCCAGCTTGAAGCGCCCGACGTTGAGGACGTTGAAGGCGATCTTGTGACCCTTGCCGATTTCGCCCAGCAGGTTTTCCACCGGCACCCGGGCATCTTCAAGGATGATCTGGGTGGTTGACGACCCCCTGACCCCCATCTTGTTTTCCTCGGCCCCGACACTCAGCCCCTCGGTGGTCCGCTCCACCAGGAAAGCGGTGAAATGCTGCTTGTCGATCTTCGCGAACACCGTGTAGAGATTGGCGATACCGCCGTTGGTGATGAACTGCTTGGTGCCGTTCAGGATGTAATGCTTGCCGTCGGCCGTGAGCGTGGCTGTTGCCGCGGCGCCCAGGGCGTCGCTTCCCGAGCCGGGCTCGGTCAGGCAGTAGGCGGCAATCCACTCGCCGGAGATGATCCTGTTGAGGTAGTTCTCCTTCTGCTGCTTGGTTCCATAATAGACCAGCGGCAGGGTGCCGATGCCGGTGTGGGCCGAATAGGTCACGGAAAACGATCCCGCCTGTGCCAGCTTCTCGGCCGCCAGCATGCTGGTCGCCTTGTCCAGCTCAAGCCCGCCGTACTCCTCCGGGGCATCGATCATCAACAGGCCGAGCTCGCCGCATTTTTTCATCAGTTCAACGGTGAGCGGCAGGTTGTGATGCTCGATCTCCTCGCGGTGCGGGAGCACCTCGTTCAGGACAAACTGCTCTGTGGTGTCGCCAATCTGGCGCTGCTCATCGGTGAAGTCTTCCGGTGTAAAGAGGTCCGCACAGGAGAGTTCGCTGATCAGGTATTGAGCGCCTTTGAATATTTTCGCTGCCATTTTGTCACCTCATTATCGATTTAGTTGATTAAAAGTTCCGTTAAGCATCATCCCCCGGGTCCACCTCAGCATGCCGTGGCGCAGGATTACACCTTCTCGAAGATCCCCGCGGCTCCCATGCCGCCGCCTATGCACATGGACACCATGCCGTAGCGGGTGTCGGTGCGCTGCATCTCGTGCAGGATGGTGGCGGTCAGCTTGGCGCCGGTGCATCCCAGGGGGTGCCCCAGGGCGATCGCCCCGCCGTTCACGTTGACGCGGGCCGGATCTATGCCGAGCTCCTTCACGCAGGCAAGGGACTGGGCCGCGAACGCCTCGTTCAGCTCGATAAGGCCGATCTCATCCAGGGAGAGCCCCGCCAGCTTGAGGGCAGCCGGTATGGCCGCCACCGGACCGATTCCCATGATCTCGGGCGGCACACCCTTGACGGCAAAGGCGACGAAACGGGCCAGCGCCTTTTTGCCGATCTTTTTCAGGTAATCCTCGGAAACCACCAACACCGCGGCAGCACCGTCGGTCATCTGGGAGGAGTTGCCGGCGGTTACCGAACCGGTCGCCTTGAAAGGGGGCTTCAGCCTGCCCAGGCCGGCCGCGGTGGTATCGCCGCGCACGCCGTCATCGGTATCGACCAGTTCCTTGCTTCTTTTCATCTTGCCGTTCACCAGCGCGCAATGCTCGACCTCGACGGGAACGATCTCGTCGCGGAACCTCCCTGCCGCGATGGCGGCGGCGGCCTTGACATGGCTCGCTGCGGCAAAGGCGTCCTGCTCTTCGCGGCTGATGCCGTACTTGTCGGCCACCAGCTCGGCTGTTATCCCCATGGAGGCAAAGGATTCCGGCCAGCTTGCCACCAGCGAGGGGTTTGCGCTGTACTTGCTCCCTCCCATCGGGATCATGGTCATGCTTTCGGCGCCGCCGGCGATGATGCAATCGGCGAAACCTGCCATGATCCGCTCTGCAGCCGAGGCGATGGTCTGCAGGCCGGATGAGCAGAAGCGGTTCACCGTCTGGGCCGGGACCTCGACCGGCACGCCGGCCTTCATGGCCGCGACCCTGGCGAAGTTCATCCCCTGCTCCCCCTCGGGGAAGGCGCAGCCGATGATGATATCCTCGACATCCCCGGCATCGATGCCGGTCTTCTCCAGCAACCCCTTGATGGCAGCTGCGGCCAGATCGTCCGGGCGAACGTCCTTCAATTTACCTTTTTTGGCCTTGCAGCCGGGGGTGCGGTAGGCGGCCAGAATATATGCGTTTCTCATCGGTATCCTCCGTTTTGTTTTTTCGCAGGGGCGCATCTTTCTGTGCGCCCGCGGTAATTTGCCAAGCAATCATGGCAGACGGTTTTGTCGCCTTTTCGGAAGAGGGTCGGGGGAGGCCGTAGGGGCGAATAATCATTCGCCCGAACCGGCAGTTCCCGCCCTTCCTAGTTCCTAAGCGGCTTTCCCTTCTTCAGCATGTGCTGGATGCGCTCCAGGGTCTTCTTCTGACCGCAGAGTCGCACGAACGCCTCCCGCTCAAGCTCCAGCAGGTACTCCTCGGTGATCAGCGTGCCGCCGGGGACATCCCCGCCGGTGATGACGTCGGCAACGGTGCCGGCCAGGAACTGGTCGTACTCCGAGATGAATCCCCCCTGCTGCATGTTCCAGAGCTGGGATTTTATGCTGCCGGCCACGCTCCGGCCAGGCGCCTTCAGGTCGGTCAGCGGGGTGCCCGGGCGGTAGTTGGCCGCCATGGCGATCGCCTTCAGCTTGGCGTCATGGATGCGCTTGTCGATATCCATGGTGATGGCGTCGCCCTGGCGCATGAACCCCATCGGGGCGAGCTCGGCGGCCGACATGCTCACCTTGGCCATCGCGATGTTCATGAAATTCTTGAAGATGAACGGCGTGGCATCGATGTCGTTTTCCTCGGCGAGCTTTATGGCGCGAATGGCCATCTCCTTGGTCCCGCCGCCGGCAGGAAGCAGTCCCACGCCGATCTCCACGAGCCCCATGTAGGTCTCGGCATGCGGGATTATCGAGTCGGCATGCAGGCAGGTCTCGCAACCGCCGCCCATCACCAGGTTGTGCGGAGCGGCGACCACCGGGATCTTGGAGTACTTGATGGCCATCATCGCCTTCTGGAAACCCTTGACCGTCAGGGCGATCTCGTCGTAGGCCCCTTCGGCGACCGCCATCACGAGCAGCATCAGGTTGGCGCCGGCCGAGAACATCCCCCCTTCGTTGGCGATCACCAGGCCGACCCCTTCCTCCTCGGTCCGCTTGATCGCCTTGTGGGTCATGGAGAGGATCTCGTTGCCGATGGCGTTCATCTTGGTGTGGAACTCCAGGCAGAAGACGCCGTCACCCAGATCGATCACCGACGCGCCGCTGTTCTTTTCCACCACCTTGCCGTTTTTCTTGAGGATGGTGAGGCCGATATGACCAGGTTTCCCCGGGACGTCGCGGTACACCCGATCGGTCACGCAGTAGTACTGATTTTTGCCGTCCTGGAACCGGTAGAAGCGCTCGATGGTCTTGAGCCCCTCCGGTACCTGCACGCCGTCCCGCTCCGCCCGCTCCACGAAGTACCCCACGCCGATGGCGTCCAGCATCTCGAAAGGGCCGAGCTCCCAGTTGAAACCCCACTTCATGGCGTTGTCGATGTTTACGATGTCGTCGGCGATCTCCGGGATACGGTTGAAGGTATAGATCAGGGTGTCGCGCAGGTTGGTCCAGGCGAACTTGGCCGCCTGGTCGCTGGAAGTGATCAGCGCCTGAAGCCTTTTGGCCGGGTCGTCGATCGACTTGGCCGCATCTATCGAGGCGAACTTTGGACGCTGCGACGGGACATATGCCCCGGTCGTATAGTCGTAGTAGAAGAATTCCTGCCCCTTCTCCCCTTTTACCTTCTTGAAAAACCCCTGTTTGCTCTTGTTGCCCAAAAGCCCCTTGGCCACCATCTCCTTCACGAAATCCGGGAATCTGAAGATATCCCGCTGCTCGTCATTTACCAGCAGGTCGAAGGAGTTGTTCGCCACATGCTGCAGGGTATCGATACCCACCAGGTCGGCGGTGCGGAAGGCGGCGCTCTTGGGCCGGGCCGTTGCCGGACCCGCCACGGCATCGACCTCCTCCACGGTCATCCCCATCTCCAGCATGGTGCGCACGCAGTTGCAGATGGCGTAGACGCCGATCCGGTTGGCTATGAAGTTGGGGGTGTCCTTGGCATAGACTACCCCTTTGCCGAGCCGCTTGGAGATGAAATCGGCCATGAAGGCGGTTACCGCCGGGTCGGTGTCGTCACAGGAGACGATCTCCAAAAGGCGCATGTAACGCGGCGGGTTGAAGAAGTGGGTGACCAGCATGTTTTTGCGCACCCGCTCCGGCAGGCATTGCGCGATCTCGTTCACCGAAAGGCCGCTGGTGTTGGTGGAGAGGATGGCGCCCTCCTTCAGATTCGGCACCACCTTCTCGGTGAAGAGCCGCTTCTTGATCGCCATGTTCTCAATGACGACCTCCACCACCCAGTCGCAGCCAGCAAGCTTCACCATGTCGTCGTCGAAATTGCCCACCCCGATGTTGGCTGCGTAGCCCGGCAGGAAGAAGGGAGCCGGCTTCATCTTCTTGAGCCCCTCCAGTCCGGCCGTAGCGATGCGGTTGCGTACCGCGGCATCGGTTATGGTAAGGCCGGCCGCTTTTTCGGCATCATTGGGCTCTCCCGGTACGATATCCAGCAGCAGCACCTGAATGCCTGCATTGGCGAGGTGCGCGGCGATGGTCGCTCCCATCACCCCTGCCCCCAGAACTGCCACCTTGTTGATCTGTTTCATTGCTTCCTCCCTGTCGGTAATGACACTGTTTTTTTCAGTTGCTGTGGTCAGCGTACATGTCCTCTATCTTTTCCTGGTACCTCTCCCAGATGACCTTCCGTTTGAGCTTCAGCGTCGGGGTCAGTTCCCCCGTCTCGATGGAAAAGTCGTGGGGGAGCAGCACGAACTTCTTGATGGTTTCGTAAGGGGCGAGACGCGCGTTGATCTCGCTCACTCTCTGCTCGAACAGTTTCTGCACCGGCTCACGCATCACCAGATCGTCCAGATCGAAAAAGTCGATGCGCTTCTCCTTGGCGAATTCCAGCAGCCGCTCCAGGTTCGGCACGATCAGGGCGGTGAGATACGGTTTGCGGTCGCCGTAGACAAAGGCGGACGAGACATGCTTGTCCATCTTGAGCGCGTTTTCTATCGGTTGCGGGGCTATGTTCTTGCCGCCCGCGGTGATGATGAGCTCCTTCTTTCTGTCCGTTATGAACAGGAAGCCGTCTTCCCTATGCCCGATATCGCCGGTCTTGAACCAGCCGTCCTGGACCGCCTCGGCGGTGGCCAGCGGATCGTTGTAGTAACCTAGCATCACCTGGGGGCCCTTGACCAGTATCTCCCCGTCTTCGGCAATCTTGATCTCGGTCCGCTCCAGGGCGAAGCCGACGGAGCCGAAACGGACATGGGCGAAGCTGTTGAAGGAAATGGCGGGACTGGTCTCGGTAAGGCCGTACCCCTCGAAGATGGGGATGCCGATCACCCAGAAAAACTCGTTTATGGTCCTGTCCAGCGGCGCGCCGCCGCAGCAGAACAGTTTCATGTTGCCGCCGAACTTCTCCCGCACCTTGCCGAATACCAGGCGGTCGGCGAGGGCGTACTTGAACCCGAGCAGGGCGGACGGCTGCTTCTTCAGATATTTCGCCTCGACGTACTTCATCCCCACGTCGACGGCCCAGTGGAATATCCTCTTTTTCGCAGCCGGCAACTGGTGGGCATTTTCAAAGATCCGGTGATAGATCTTCTCGAAGAGCCGGGGGACGCTGACCATCAAGGTCGGCTTCACCTCCATCATGTTCTCCGGGACCTTCTCGATGCTGTCGGCGAAAGCCATCAGGGCGCCGTTTCCGATCGCCAGGTAATAGCCGGCGGTCCTCTCCAGGATGTGGCTCAGCGGGAGGAAACTCAGCAGGACATCGTTCGGCCCCACCGTCCCACCCTGCTCCGTCAGGTACTTGATGTTGCTCAGGATGTTGCCGTGCGACAGCATCACCCCCTTCGGCACGCCGGTGGTGCCGGAGGTGTAAATCAGCGTCAGCATGTCATTCGGGCCGATACCGTCGATTCCGGCCTCAATCTCTCTTTTCTCCTCCTCGCTGATGGGGGTGTCTATCTCCGACAGCTGGTAAAAGGTGCATACCGGCAAGGAGGGCTCCCCGAGGAAACGTTCAAAAGAGACCACCAGTTCCAGACTCGGTATCGACTTCCTGATCTTCAGGAGTTTGCCGTACTGGAATTTTCCCGAGACGAAGATGATCTTCGCCCCTGAATGGTTCAGCAGGTACTCGATCTGCTCCGGGGTGTTGGTAGGGTAAACGGGGACCGTTACGCCGGCGGCGGAGAGAATCCCCATGTCGGCGATCACCCAGCCGGCACGATTCTCCGAGAGGATGGCGATCCGGTCACCCTGCCTGACATTGAGCTTCTTCAGGCCACGCGCCACCATCAGAGCCCGTTCATAGAACTCCGCATAGCTCAGGGTGACGTACCTCCCCTGCTTGCGATATTTCAGGGCGAGCCTGCCGGGAAACTTCCCGGCGTTTTTGCGCAACATGTCGGAGATGGATCTGAAGGGAGCTTCATTCATACCGTTACCACCCGTTGAAATGGATTTTGGGCAACACTACCTAACCTTGACGCTAGTGTCAAGTATAATCTTATTTTATTTATCTGTATTTTACTTATTTCGGCCCGCCTTCAGCGCCACGCCCCGAAAAGCCGCCAGTCGGTTTTTCGGGGGTCAGGGGTTGAATCCGTTCCGGAAAGCTGGATGGCGCAATGCGCCGGCGCACCCCTGCCCGGCCGGGGCCGACAGGCGGACTAGGCCGATAATCGCTTATCTTACGACCGCTTGCCGCACAGCGCGCGCCCTCTCGCCAGGCTGCACCGGGCAAAAAGAAGACGGAATCCGGCAAAAAATATTTCCCCAAATTATACTTGACATGAAGGTAAAGGTAATCTATACGTTGTCTAAAATCTTGTTTTAAAAATTGCAGAGGCGAAACATTCCATCATCAAGAGAGGGGTACACAGGCATGAGAAAGGAACTCGTAGCGGTATCGTGTATTGCGGCAGCAGTACTGGCAACGGCAGGCGTGTCATTTGGAGCCGGGTTCAAGATTGCGGAACAGGGAGCCAAGGCGATGGGCATGTCAAACGCCTTTGCCGCCCAGGCGGATGACGCCTCTGCCCTGGCCTTCAACCCGGCAGGTATCGCCTTCCAAAAGGGAACACAGATGCAGGTGGGCACCACCAACATCCTGGTGCCGCAAACAGAGTTTGAAGGCACGACCAAGCTGAGCGGCAGCACCGTAGTATCGGACAAGGGCAATAGCGACATCTTCATTGCACCGACGGTTTACGCCACCATCTCCCTGGAAAGCATGCCGCTCACCTTGGGCCTCGGGATCAATTCATTCAACCCGCTGGCAAAACGCTGGGATGCCAGCAGTGAATTCCGTGACAGCATCCAGCAGATATCCATCAAGCCGATCAACTTCCAGCCGACCGTAGCCTATCGTTTCGACGACCTGAATCTTGCGGTCGCCGGCGGCGTGGATATCGCTTATGCCCAGGTTTCCATGCAAAAGATGGCCTATACCCAGTTACCGCCGTCGCTTGGAGGAACCTACGCCGAGCTCGGCACCCTGGGCGCCGATGCAGACGGAGTCGGCTATGGCTACAACCTCGGCGTCCTCTGGAAACCGCTCCCGAAATACAGCTTCGGCGTGGCGTATCGCAGCAAGGTGAAGCTTGAGCTGGAGGGTGATGCAAACTACCTGGCCACGACGGCAACCGGTCAGAACCCTGCGCTGGGCCTGGCCAAGAGGATCAAGACGACCGGTGCGACCGACATCACCCTGCCCGACAGCTTAACCCTCGGCGTCGCCTGGAAGCCCTCGGAAAGGCTGACCTTTGAAGTAGATGCCGAGCGCACCGGCTGGAGTTCCTACGACAAACTGGAACTGGAATTCGGCCCGGAACTGGCGGCCTTCAACAACAAGCCGGACGAAAAGAATTGGAAAGATGTCTGGGCCTACCGTTTCGGCACGCAGTACGCCGTCACCTCCAACATGGATCTGCGTGCGGGTTATGCCTATGACAATACTCCGGTCCCTGACTCCACACTGGCAGCAGAACTACCCGACGCCGACCGCCACAACTTAAGTTTCGGATCGGGCCTGCACAACGAGCATGGCTCCATCGACCTGGCCTACATGTGGGTAAAGTGGGTCGACCGCACCGTAGCCAACACGAAGCAGGCGGGAACCTTCAAAAGCGATGCCCACCTGTTCGCCGTTTCAGTCACCTACAAGTTCTAATCACTGGAACGCCGCAGAGGTAGTCCCCCCTCCCCTTGCGGGAGGGGGGGGGAGGCCGGCTCCGCCAAAGCAGCCCTGGCTGCGGCGGCCGGGCGCGCAGGCCCGTCAAAAGACAGTGGAGCCAACCGCGGTGGCCCGACTAATCCCAGGGGATATCAAGGAAACATGAGCGGCTTTCCACTAACCCGCTAGAGACAAAATGACCCAAGGAGTGACATGATGCAGGAAGAAATTTTCAGCACCTTGCAGGAAAGCTATCGGACCGGGGTGTTCAACGTCGCAACCACCTTCTACTTCTCCATCGACGAGACCAGGAAGACCGTCACACTTGACAGTACCGGATGCGACATCAAGGACGGGAAGACCGTTGCAGACGCCGATTGCGTCTGCAAGACAAGCACGAAGATGTTCAACAGGATCTGGCATGACGGTTACCGGCCCGGGATCATGGATTTCATGGGCGGCGCCATCAAGTCGAACGCCCCTCAACTCCTGCAGCAGTTCCTTGCCGCCTTCGGCAAGTAGCACAAAGGGGGGCGATCCGCCTTGCCCCCCTTCTTTCAGATGGACCTTTCCCCGCATGATTTCTTCCTCCCCAGTCGCGCCCCACTTCACCCCCATCACCCGGCAGCCGCCGGAAAAGTTGCCTGAACCGAGCAATCGCTTCACTTTTCGGCTCCAAGCTGCTATATATTGACGTTGCCGCGCGGCAGGCAAAATACAACCTTCAGGAAAGAGAATCGACCATGAAATACATCAGCACCAGGGGAAACATCGCGCCTATCGGGTTCAAGGACGCAGTAATGATGGGGCTTGCCACCGACGGAGGGCTGATCCTGCCGGAGAGCATCCCGAGAATCGACAGGGAGACCCTGCTCGCCTGGTGCAAGCTCCCCTACCGCGAGCTCGCCTTCAACATCATCTCCCTTTTCGCCGACGATATCCCGAAGGAGGATCTCAAGGCGCTGATCGACCGCTCCTACGCGAGCTTCGGGCATCCGGAGACCACGCCGCTGGTAAGAAAGGATGGGGTCTACATCCTGGAGCTGTTCCACGGGCCTACGCTCGCCTTCAAGGACGTCGCGCTGCAGCTTTTGGGAAACCTGTTTGAATACCTGCTGAAGGAGCGCGGCGAGAAGATGAACATCCTGGGAGCCACCTCGGGCGACACGGGTAGCGCCGCCATCGCAGGCGTGCGCGGCAGGGACAACATCAACATCTTCATCCTGCACCCCCATCTGAAGACCTCGCCCATACAGGCGCTGCAGATGACCAGCGTGCTCGATGCCAACGTCCATAACATCGCGGTGGAAGGAACCTTCGACGACTGCCAGGACATCGTGAAGACGCTTTTCAACGACCTCCCCTTCAAGAAGGAGTACGCGCTCGGCGCGGTGAACTCCATCAACTGGGCGCGGGTCCTGGCCCAGGTGGTTTACTACTTCTACGCCTGGGGCAGGCTCCCGGAGCAGCAGGAAGTGGTCTTTTCCGTTCCCACCGGCAATTTCGGCGACATCTTCGCCGGCTATCTTGCCAAAAGGATGGGGCTGCCGATCGAGAAACTGCTCCTGGCAACCAACGAGAACAACATACTGAGCCGTTTCGTGGCAAGCGGCGACTACTCGCTTGGGCAGGTGGTGCAGACCGTCTCCCCTTCGATGGACATCCAGCTCGCCTCGAACCTGGAGCGCTATCTCTTTTACCTGTTCGACGAGAACCCGGAAAGGGTCAGGAACGCCTTCGCCGAGCTGCAGCAGACCGGCAGGATCGTGTTCAGCGAGGCAGAGGTGAAGCGGGTGCAAAGCGAGTTTCTGAGCTGCACGGTGGACGAGAAGCAGACGCTGGAGACCATCGCGTCCTTCAACCGCGAGACCGGCTACATACTCGACCCGCACACCGCGGTCGGCGTGCGCGGGGCACTCGAGTGCCTGCCGGGGGGCGCCAGCGTGATCTGTCTGGCCACCGCGCATCCGGCCAAATTCGGCGAAGCAGTGGAGAAGGCGATCGGTTTTCCGCCGCCGCTCCCCCCGCAGTTGGCGGCACTGGAGGGACTGGAGACCCGCTGCGAGGTGATGGATGCCGACCGGGAGAAGGTAAAGCGGTTCCTGCAGGAAAGGGCTTAATTGATTCAGACCAACCGACCAGTGGGACTGGTCGGAAAGAGTAAAAGAGAAAGCTAGATGGCACTGCCCCCCCTGAAGATAGACTGGCGCAATATAGAGACCGTGCTGCTGGACATGGACGGCACCCTTCTGGACCGGCATTTCGACGACCATTTCTGGCTCGAGCACGTCCCTAAGCGCTATGCGGAAAAATACGTCATGAGCCACGCAGCCGCCAAGGAGCGGCTGCACCGTATGTTCCGCTCACAGGAAAACACCCTCAACTGGACCGACCTCGACTACTGGTCCGATCAACTGGGGCTGGACATCCCTGTTCTGAAGGAGGAGTTGAACCACCTGATCGCGGTGCACCCGTTTGTGACCGAGTTCCTGCTCTTTTTGCGCCAGCACGGCAAGAAGGTATACCTGGTCACCAACGCACACGGCAAGACGCTCAACCTGAAGCTGCGCAGGACCAAAATAGGGAGCTACTTCGACGGGATCGTCTCGGCTCACGACCTGGGGCTCCCCAAGGAGGACCCGGCTTTCTGGAAAAGATTGCAGCAGGAAATACCGTTTGAACCCGAGCGGACCATGCTCGGAGAGGACAGCGAGACCAACCTGGAGACGGCACGGCTCTTCGGCATCGGTTACCTGATCCACGTCGGGCGTTTCAGCTCGACATCAAAACCGGCGCTTTCCGAAAGGTTTAGCACCATCAACTACTTCAGCGAACTGGTGCCCCGCGACGGCGGCATGAGCGTGGAAATCTAGGGCTACCCACGATTACCGCGCCTGCAGCAGATCCCGTACTTCTTCATCAGGTCGTACAGGGCGGGCCGGCTCACCCCCAGCAGTTCCGATGCTCTTGTCATGTTACCCCCGCTGTTGCCGATA
>Ga0209317_1000905_pt1 | contig 30347 bp, 33 predicted proteins | sample RifGroB2_FD_183994 | JGI IMG/M metagenome (GOLD analysis project Ga0209317, IMG submission 183994) | Soil microbial communities from Rifle, Colorado, USA - Groundwater B2 (SPAdes) (version 2) | ecosystem: Environmental > Terrestrial > Soil > Unclassified | place: Rifle, Colorado | collected...
CTGGCGGCGGTGGTGCTGGCGAGCATAGACTCGCCGCTCTCCTCGCTGTCGTCGTCTTTTATAACGGACATCTACCGGCCGCTGATAAAACAGGAGGGCAGCGAGCGGCATTACCTGCTGGCCTCCAGGCTGAGCGTGGCCTGCTTCGGGCTGCTGCTGGCCGGTATAGCCTGGCTGTGCGCGGCGGGCTCGGGGCGCATGCTGTGGCTGGCTTTCAAGATCAACGGCGTGACCGCCGGCAGCCTGCTGGGCGTGTTCCTGCTGGGGCTGATGACCCGGCGCGTGGCCAACCGCTCCAACGTGGTGGCCATGCTGTTCAGCGCGGCGCTGGCCGGGCTGGTGCTCTATCTCTCCGAGAAGGGCATGGCGCCCATCGGCTGGAGCTGGGTCATAGTGATCGGCACCGTCTCCACCTTCACCCTCGGCTGGCTCCTCGCCCCCCTGGAGGCCAGGTTTAAGAAGTAAAGGCGCCTTCACTTCGGGCGGCATACCGTGCAGCCAGGAACGCAAAACACGCAAGAAAGTGTCGCTCCGCTCCACGCGGGCACACCGTGCCCTCGCTCGGTATTCGCCCGCCGCGCTTATGCAAGCGGCGGGCTCAACGACGGTTTTGCGTTCTGGCCCCTGCGGTAGGCCCCCGACTGGGCATCTCGCGGCTCTTCGGATAAAATAAAAACCCCGCGTTTTTGGCGCGGGGTTTTTAGTTGGAGCGGGGGCTGCTTAGTTGGTTTTGAGCAGGTGCTCTTTGCGGCGCTTTATCTCTTCTTCGAGCTTCTCGAGCTTTTCCTTGGCTTTTTCCTTGGTCTCGTCCATCCAGGTGTTGAGCTGCTCGCGGGTTTCCTTGCCGGCCTTGGGGGCGAACAGGATGCCGAGGGCCGCGCCGATAAGGCCGCCCAGAACGAACGCGCCGATTATTTCTCCGCCTCTGTTTTCTGACATGGTATCCTCCAGATAAATTCGGTAAGTCTTCACTAATATTATACATTGCCGCGGCCTTTGTCAAACAATATAATAACCACATATGAAGCGGTTCATTACGTCGCTGTCGCTGCTGCTGCTGCCGGCCCTGGCCGGGGCCTACCCGCACGACGCCGCGCTGAGCGCCCGGCTTAAAAAGGAGTTCGCCGTGCAGCTCAGCTCCACCGCCGCCGGCCGCGAGCTGTACTCCCGGCTGGAGAAGACCGGGCGGTACAAGTCGCTCCAGGTGCTGGTGCGGCGGGACAAGGGAGACGCCTTCGCCTGGTTCGAGCCCGACGCCAACGCCGTCTATTTCAATTCCAAATTCATACTTAAGTTCTTCGACGCCAAAGGGTTCAGCGGGGCGCAGGTGGTGGAGGTGCTCTGGAGCAATAAAAAGGTGCGCGCCGAGCTGGTAAAATACGCGCACCCCATCTACCTGCACGAGCTCGTGCACGCCGTGCAGTGTTATCTTTATCCGGAGTACAGGCAGGACGCGGGCGGCAACCCGCTGGAGTTCGAGTACGAGGCCTACCTCACCGAGGATATGTACGTGCACGAGCGCATGAAGGCCGACCCGGCGCTGCTGCGCGACTTTATCCGCGGCAGCTATACCGACATCTACACGGCTACCACCTTCGGCAGCTATTTCACCCTGTCCCTGGACCCCGAAAAGTACAAGGAAAAAATACGCCGTTACTACGAGGAGCAGCTGGGCGGCTACGTCAGCATGGAGGATGCCGCCGAGCGGCGCCAGGCGGGCATGGCCGACTCCAGGATCCTGGCCTACGCCTCCGGCCGGGTGGGGGAGTACGCCAGGGACAACACCTCCCTGGCCAGGCTGCAGCGGGAGAAGGCGGAGTACGCCGAATTCCTGGAGAATTTTTACGGGACCCACTGGCCGGCCTTCAGCTCCGACGCCCTGCTGTTCATCGGCACCGCGGCCCTGGAGGAGAAGAACTATCCCATGGCGCTGGACTGCCTGGCGGTGGCCGACGCCAACGCCGGGCGCTACGGGCTGGCGCTCGAGGTGCTGGGCTCCCTTAAGACCAAGGGGGCGCTGGCCATCCTGGAGGCGGCCTCTTTTGTGCGCGACACCCATAAAAAAATGAGCGTGGAGATACTGGCCCAGCACCTTAAAGCGCTGGAGAAAGCCTGCGCCGCCACCGGGCGCCCTTTCCCGGAGGATCTGGGGCCGCTGCGCGCGGAAAACTACCCGAAAGCCATGTCTTTTTACGCCGCGAAATATTCGGAGGAGCGGGACCCGGCCCGGAAGGACTACTATAAAGAGAACCTGGATTTCTTCGCCGCCGCCGCCGGCTCACCGCAGGACTGACCGGCCTTCATCTTTTCTTCTTGAAACCGTATCGTTAATTAAGTAGATTAGTTAAAGGCGCAGTAGCAAAAACTTCAGCGGAGGAACTTATGATCGACATCGCCAAGAATATCGCCACCACCCCGCGGCGCACCAAAGCTTCCGTCATCCGTGAGCTGCTCAAGACCACCAACGTGCCCGGCATCATCTCCTTCGCCGGCGGCCTGCCCGCCCCCGACCATTTTCCGTACGATTTCGTGGCCGACACCGTCAAGGAGATCATGGCCAAGAAAGGCCGCGTCGCCCTGCAGTACGGCCCCACCGACGGCCTGCCGGAGCTCAAGGAAGAGTTCATCAAGTTCCTCAAGAAGTACGAGAACATAGACGCCAAGCCGGAGAACCTCATTATCACCACCGCCAGCCAGCAGGCGCTGGACATGGTGGGCCGCCTCTTTATAGACGCCTCCGACCCGGTGATCGTGGAGAAGCCCAGCTATATGGGCGCGCTGCAGGTGTTCCGCTCCTACGGGGCCGAGTTCATCGGCGTTAAGCTGGAGGACGACGGCATCAGCACCGACGAGCTGCAGGAAAAGCTCGAATGGCTGCACGCCCAGGACGAGCACTATAAGTTCCTCTACCTGGTGCCGGATTTCCAGAACCCCAGCGGCGTCACCCTGTCCGAGGAGAAGCGCCGCAAGGTCATCGAGCTGTCCGAGAAATACAACGTCGCCGTGATCGAGGATTCTCCCTACCGCCAGATCCGCTTCGAGGGCACGGAGCCCAAGATGCTGTACCGCCTGGACAAGGAGACCCATAAGACCGACAATATCATCTCGCTGTTCACCTTCTCCAAGACCTTCGCCCCCGGCCTGCGCCTGGGCATCATCCTCGGCCACCCGCAGATCATCAAGAAGATGGAGATCCTCAAGCAGTCCCTTGACCTCTGCACGTCGAGCCTCAACCAGCTGATAGCGGCCGAGTTCCTGCGCAGCGGCTTCTTTGAGAAGCACATCGAGGTGATCAAGAAAGATTACCGCATCAAGAAGAACACCATGGTGAGCGCGCTGGAGAAGTACATGCCGGAAGGCGTCACCTGGACCAACCCCGAGGGCGGCCTGTTCCTGTGGGTGCGCCTGCCCGAGGGCATGAGCGCCGACGACATGTTCCAGGACGCGCTCAAGGAGAACGTGGCCTATGTGATAGGCTCGGCTTTCCACTCCGACGGTTCCGGCAAGAATACGATGCGCCTGAACTTCTCTTTTGCCTCGCCCGACCAGATCGACGAGGGCGTAAAGCGCCTTGCCGCCGCGGTCAAGAAGCGCCTGGTGACCTCAAAATAAACAAGCACTGAATGTCCGAAACCTCAGCTGAATTCAGCAGAAACCTTCGTGCCGCCGGCGTAGTTGGAGCTGGCGGCGCGGGCTTTCCCTCCTACGTGAAAGCGCAGGGGAAGGCGGAGTTCGCCCTGGTCAACGCCGCCGAATGCGAGCCCCTGCTCAAGAAGGACCAGAAGATCCTGGAATATTTCCCGGAGCAGGTCTTCGACGGGCTGGAACTGCTGATGGCGGCAGTGGGCGCTTCCATGGGGATCGTCGGCATCAAGAAGAAGCACGAAAAGATCATCCCGCGCCTGAAAGAGATAGCGAAATCCCGCAAAAACATTTCCGTCCTCGAGATGGGCGACTATTATCCCGCCGGCGACGAGCAGTGCCTGGTGTACGAGGCCACCGGCCGGATAGTGCCGCCCGGCGGCATCCCGCTGGAAGTCGGCTGCGTGGTGGCCAATGTGGAGACCCTCTATAACGCCGCCCTCGCGCCGCGCCCCGTCACCGAAACTTTCATCACCGTCAACGGCGGCGTAAAGAAACCCGCCACCTTCCGCGTGCCCGTCGGCATCACCTGGCGCGAGGCCGTGGAACTCTGCGGGGGCTTCACCGTGAAAGACCCCGCCTATATCGACGGCGGCCCGATGATGGGCAAGGTACAGACCGATTTCGACCTGCCGGTGGTGAAAGCCTCCGCCGGCATCATCGTGCTGCCCAAAACGCACCCGCTGATAGTCAAGAAGGCGCAGAGTCGCCCCGTCTTCACCCGCGTCGGCCGCTCGGCCTGCGACCAGTGCTCTTTCTGCACCGAGTTCTGCCCGCGCTACCTGCTGGGCCATAACGTGCAGCCGCACCGCGTGATGCGCACCATGCTTTTCGCCGGCGGTCCCGAGCACAAGCTGCACAGCCAGTACGGCCTGCTCTGCTGCGAGTGCTCCCTGTGCTCGCTCTACTCCTGCCCCGAGGGCCTGCACCCGCGCGAGGCCTGCGTCTCCGCCAAGGGCGACCTGCGGGAACAGAAGGTCGGCTTCAAGAATTCTCAGCTCAATACAGGTAAAAAACCGGAAGTGCACCCGGTGCGGGACTTCCGCAAGGTGCCGGTTTCAAAACTGGTGCGGCGCCTGGGCCTGGACGAGTACAACAAGGCCGCGCCATGGAACGACGCCGTCTATAAGCCGGGCAAGGTAAAAATTTTAATGAGCCAGCATATCGGCGCGCCCTGCGTCCCGGCGGTGAAAGAGGGGCAGCGCGTGGAGAAGGGCGCGGTGGTGGGGGATCTCCCCGCCGACAAACTGGGCTGCCCGGTGCACGCGAGCATCGCCGGCACCGTGCGCAAAGTCAACGACAGGTACGTGGAGATCTATGCTTAACGCTATAGGCGGAGTGGAACTTTCCAGCGTGGCCAAGGGCATGGAAGCGGCCGACGCCATGCTGAAAACCGCGGATATCAAATTGCTGCTTTCTCGGTCCATCTGCGCGGGCAAGTATATCGCGCTGATAGCTGGCGATGTGGGCGCCGTTAACGCCGCCGTGGAAGCCGGCTCCGCAAAGGCGGCGCATTCCCTGGTGGACAGCTTTGTCATCCCCAACATACATCCGGAGGTCTTCCCGGCCATAGAGGGCACCACCGTGGTGGACGGGCTTGAGGCCCTGGGCATTATAGAAGCTTTCTCGGTCGCGGCCCTGATAGAGGCCGCCGACGCGGCGGTAAAAGCCGGCAATGTGAAACTCCTCGAGATCCGCCTGGCCATGGCGCTGGGCGGCAAGGCTTTCGTCACCATGACCGGCTCCATAGCCGCCGTTGAAACCGCCGTGGCCGCCGGCGCCGCTGTGGCCGGCAAAAAAGGCCTGCTGGTGGAGAAGGTGGTCATTCCCCAGCCCAGGCAGGAACTGCTGCGGGAAATAATTTAGCCCATTATTTGTATAATCTTTTTGATTAATTATAAGGAGATCCGAACATGGCTTCCCACAAAAGAATCCCGATGATAGCCGGCAACTGGAAGATGCACCTCACTTCCAAGGAGGCCGCCGACCTGGCCGCCGCCATGAAGAAAGGCCTGGACCCGGACCTGAAGCACGAAGTGCTGCTCGCTCCCTCTTTCACCAACCTGCACGCGGTAAAAGCCGCCATCGCGGGTTCCAGGATCCTCCTCGCCTCCCAGGACGTGGCCTGGGAGGAAAAAGGCGCCTTCACCGGCGCGGTCTCCCCGGCCCAGATCATAGACGCGGGCTGCACCCACGCCCTTATCGGCCACTCCGAGCGCCGCAAGATCTTCCTCGAGACCGACGAGGTCGTCAACAAAAAGATGAAGGCCGCCATAAAGGCGGGTATCGTCCCCGTGCTCTGCATAGGCGAAACCCTGGAAGAGCGCGAGAGCCAGAAAACCTACCGCGTGCTCGAGACCCAGTTGACCGGCGCCTTCGCCGGCATCACTCCCGCCGAGGCCAACAGAGTTGTCATCGCCTACGAGCCCGTCTGGGCCATCGGCACCGGCAAGACCGCCACTCCCGACCAGGCCCAGGACGCCCATGTTTTTGTGCGCAAACAGATGGAGCGCATCTACGGCAAGGACTACGCCGAAGCGGTCCGCATCCTTTACGGCGGCTCGGTGAAGGCCGACAATATCGACGAGCTTATGGCCCAGGGCGACATAGACGGCGCGCTGGTGGGCGGGGAAAGCCTCAAGGCCGACAAGTTCCTGCGCGTGATACATTTTCAGGCGGTGCTCAGCCGGTGACGGCGTCATCCCGGCGCAAGCCGGGATCCAGGTGAAGAAAGTCGGATGAACGAGAAATTGCTCAAAGAAATACTCGAGGACCTGAAGCTCCGCCAGGAGCGTTCGGCCCTGCCTGTCCCCGTGGGCGTTTCCAATCGGCACGTGCACCTGACGAAGGAAGATTTTAAAACCCTCTTCGGCGCGGACGCCGAGGATACGCAGCTTAAGGCCGTAAAGCAGCCGGGCCAGTACGCCTGCAACGAGCGGGTGACGGTAGAGGGCCCCAAGGGCGCCCTCAAGGATGTCCGGATGATAGGGCCGTACCGGAAGTACAGCCAGGTGGAGGTCTCGCTCGGCGACGCGCGGCGCCTGGGAGTGGAACCGCCTATCCGCGACTCCGGCAAGCTGGCCAATTCCCCGGGCATACGGCTGGTCGGGCCTAAAGGTTCCGTCACCATAAAGCAGGGCCTGATCCTGTCCAAACGGCATATCCATTTCAACGTGAAGGAAGGCGCGGCCTGCAAGGTGCGTGACGGCCAGGAAGTGCGCGTGCTCTGCGGCCGCGGCACCGACCGGGAGACCATTTACGAGCGAGTGCTCTGCCGCGTCTCCGACGCCTACTCGCTGGAGCTGCACCTGGACGTGGAAGAGGCAAACGCCGCGGGCTTAAAGAACGGCGACCCCGCGTTCATCGTCTGATTTTCGGTAATTTAGCTTAGTTAGATTGGAGGACAAAATGGAAGCACTCGGAATGATTGAGACCAAGGGCCTGGTGGCCTGTGTGGAAGCGGCCGACGCCGCGGTGAAAGCCGCCAACGTCAAGATCGTCGGCTACGAGAAGATCGGCTCCGGCCTCGTGACCATCCTTTTCCGCGGCGAAGTGGCCGCCTGCCGCGCCGCCTGCGACTCCGGCGCCGCCGCCGCCCAGAAAGTGGGCGAGCTGGTGAGCGTGCACGTGATCCCGCAGCCCCACGGCGACCTGGAAGGCAAACTGCCGATCAGCGATGTAAAGAAAAAGTAAAAATAGGGACAGCGCCCTATTTTGATATCGTCCGCGAACATCACATTATTGATATCAATAGGGCGCGTGATCCCCTAAATCGCCGAAAATAGGGCGCTGTCCCTATTTTCCAGCGGAGGGAATATGCTATTTGCACGAGTAGTGGGGAATGTGGTCTGCACACGCAAGGACGACAAGCTTGTCGGCACCAAGCTGCTGATGGTGCAGCCGGTGGGCCTGGACGACAAGCCCCGCGGCAACACGCTGGTCGCCATAGACGCCGTCGGCGCCGGCACCGGCGAACTGGTGCTGCTGGTGCAGGGCTCGAGCGCCCGCCAGACTTCCAAGACCGAGAATACGCCGGTGGACTGCACCGTCTTCGCGATAGTCGACACCATAGAGAAGGACGGCAAGGTAGTGTTCAAGAAGTCGGCCGATAAATTCCAGGACTAGGCTCTTTTATGCCCATAAGCGAAGAAGACCTTAAGAAGATAGTCACCGAAGTGGTGCGCAACCTCGGCGGGGGGGCGGCCCCTTCGGCGTCCGCCGCCGGCGGCCCCGTGTTCGACACCGTCGACCAGGCGGTAGCCGCCGCCAACGCCGCGCAGCCCGGCTTCCAGGACCTGGGCCTGGCGGCGCGCGAAAAGATCATCGCCGCCATGCGCGAAGTCTCCCGCGCCAACGCCCGCCGCTGGGCGGAACTGGCCGTGGCAGAGACCGGCATGGGCCGGGTTGAAGACAAGGTGCTCAAGAACATGGTCTGCATAGACGGGACCCCGGGCGTGGAAGACCTGCGCGCGGTCTCCTATACCGGCGACAAAGGCCTTACCCTGGTGGAATACGCCCCTTTCGGCGTGGTGGCGGCCATTACGCCGTCTACTAACGCCGTGGCTACCATCATCTCTAACGCCATCGGCATCCTCGCCGCCGGCAACGCCGTGGTTTTCTCGCCCCATCCCGCAGCCAAGGGCTGCGTGGCCGACGCGGTGCGTGTGCTTAATTCCGCGATAGTCGCCGCCGGCGGGCCCGCCAACCTGGTGAGCACTATCGCCAAGCCCACGCAGGAAGCGACCAAACAGCTGCTGTCCCATCCAGATACCCATATGAACATCGTCACCGGCGGCCCGGCCATCGTTAAAGTGGCCATGACCTCCGGCAAGCCCTGCAAGACCATCGCCGCCGGCCCGGGCAACCCGCCGATAGTGGTGGATGAGACCGCCGTATTTCCCGATTGCGCCAAAGAAATAATTTACGGCTGCGGCTTCGACAACAACGTGCTCTGCATAGCCGAGAAAGAGGTCATCGTGACCGAGGCCGCGCGCGTCCGCTTCCTGGAAGCCATGCGCTCGGACCCCCGCGCCTACGAACTCTCCGGCTCGCAGATGGACGGGCTCACCAAGCTCATTATCCTGGAGCCCGGTCCGGAGCCCAAGATCAACCGGGACTTTATAGGCAAGAACCCGTCGGTAATAGCCAAGGCCATCGGCCTCAGCCTGTCAGACGACATCCGCGTGCTGTGGGCCGAGGTGCCCAACGACCACCCGTTGGTCCACGCCGAACAGCTGATGCCGGTGCTGCCGGTCACCGTGGCGCGCGACATAGACGCCGCCATAGAGCTGGCCCGCCGCGCCGAGGGGAGCAACCACCACTCGGCCGGGATGTATTCCACCAATATCAGGAACATGACCAAGATGGGCCGCCGCATGGCCTGCTCCATCTTCGTCAAGAACGGCTGCACTCTGCACGGGCTGGGCCTGGGCGAGGGCTACGCCTCGATGTCCATCGGCACCCCGACGGGCGACGGCATCACCAAGACCAGCCATTTCGTGCGCCCGCTGCAGTGCAGCGTAGTCGGCGATCTGAGAATTGCTTAAGGAGAGATTATGCAGGCTAACATAGCCGTGGGTTTGATGGAATACTCCTCGATAGCCAGGGGCATAGAGTCTCTGGACGCCATGTGCAAGGCCGCGGGCGTAAAGCCCGAGGTGCATCAGGCGATCTCGAAGGGGAAGTATATAATCGTGATCTCCGGCCCTGTCGGCGAGGTGGAATCCGCGCTCGGCAAAGGCGCCGAGATCGCCGGCGACACGCTCATAGCGCGCCACATCATCCGCAACGTGCACGCCGGCGCGCTGGCCGCCCTCAATAAAAAAGTCAAGCCCGCCAGCATAGAGGCCGTGGGCATAGTGGAGACCAAGGAGGCCCTGCCGGCGCTGTTCGCGGCCGACGCGGCCGCCAAGGCCGCCTTCGTGCACGTGGCCGAAGTGAACACCGGCAAGGGCATAGGCGGCAAAGGCTACTTCACCGTGGTGGGCGAGCCCGGCGCCGTGCGCACCGCGGTGGCCGCCGGCGTTAAAGCCATAGGCGAGGACGCGGTGGTCAGCCGCATAGTCATTCCCAACGCGCACGAGCATATCGGCGCGGCCATATAGGAGAATTTATGAGGATAGTTATAGGCGCAGATCACGCTGGTTTCGACTCTAAGGAGCGGCTAAAGAAGTTCCTGCAGAAGCTCGGCCACGACGTTACCGACTTCGGCTGTTATTCCACGGAGCCGGTGGACTTCCCGGACGTCGCCCTGCTCGTCAGCGAGGCCGTGCGCCGCAAGGAATTCGACAAGGCCGTGCTGGTGGATGGTTTCAACGGGGCCATGCCGCTGGCCGCCAACAAGGTGCACGGCATCCGCGCCGTGGCCGCCTACGACACTATCTCGGCCCGCTTCGCCGCGGCGCACGAGGACTGCAACGTGCTGTGCCTGGGCGGCAAGACCCACGGCGAGCTGGCCCTCGAGGAGATGATCCGGGTCTGGCTGAACACCCCTTTCGAAGGCGGCAAGTACCAGAAACGCCTCGACAAAATTACTGCGATAGAACAGAAGTGCTATTGAAATGAAACAGGCCGGGAGGGGACGCTGATTCCTAATTCCTAATTTAAAGGGTTGGAAAATCAATGTTTGCCCCGTTTTTTGCGGGAATATGTGGAGATTCTGGAATATGGCGCACAAATTAGGAATTAGGAATCAGCGTCCCCTATGAAACAGGCCAAGGTCATAGGAAGGGTCTTCTGCTCCCGCCAGTGCTGCGGCATGGAGAGCAAAACCCTGCTTTTGATACAGCCCCTCGACTGGGAGACTGACAAACCGTCGGGCGACCCGCTGGTAGCCGGCGACACCGTGGGCGCCGGGGCGGGAGAGACGGTTTTCTTCGTAGCGTCCCGAGAGGCTATACTGGCCTTCGAGGGCTGGGAAGGCGAGACGGCCGCCAAGGCGGCGCCTCCGCCGGTGGACGCGGCGATAGTAGGAATAATAGACGGGAAGAAGTTTAACTAAATATTTATGTTCGTAGCTAAAGTAATAGGAAACGTCTGGGCGACGCGCCGGCACCCGGGGCTGAAGAACGCCACCATGCTGCTGGCCAAGCCCCTCGACGCGGACGGCAAACCCGCAGGCGAGGCGCAGCTCGTGATAGACAACCAGGGCGCCGGCGTGGGCGACACCGTGCTGATAGTGGACGAGGGCGGTTCCGCCAGGAAAATTTTAAAGAACTCCAAAGCGCCGGTGCGCGCCGTGATAGCCGGTATAGTGGACAAAGTGCACATTACCGGGAAGGACTAAAATTATGAACGACGAAGACATCAAGAAGATAGCGGCCGAGGTGGCCAGGATCATGAAGGCCGGCGGGGCTCCCGCCCCGAGGCAGACCCTCGGCGACAACGTGAGCATCGGCTCGTCCGGCAAAGTGTTTCAGCACCCGCTGGTCAACAAACCCGGCGCCGCCGAGAAGAAGTCGTGTTCCGGCCAGGGCGACTGCCGGCTGGAAGAAAATACCTGCTCCTCCTCCTGCCAGAGCTGCAACCCGCTCAATAAATATACTCCGCAACAGATAAAGGCTACCGCCGACCGCGTGACTTTCTGCAACCCCAACGAATCCAGCTCTTCCATCGCCGGTATGATCGACCATACCCTGCTCAAGGCCAACGCCACGCAGGAGGAGATAGGCAAGCTCTGCGAGGAGGCCCGCAAGTACCGCTTCGCCTCCGTGTGCGTTAACCCCGGCTATGTCGCGCTGGCGAGCCGCCTGCTGCGCGGCTCCAATGTGATGGTCTGCACCGTCATCGGTTTCCCGCTGGGCTCGACGACCCCGACGGTAAAGGCTATAGAGGCCCGCGATGCCATAGCCAACGGCGCTGACGAGATAGACATGGTCATCAATATCGGCGCGCTCAAAAGCGGCAACGACCAGCTGGTGCAGGACGACATAAAGGCGGTGCGCGACGCCACGCGCGGCAAAACGCTCAAGGTGATCCTGGAGACTTCTTATCTTACCAAGGACGAGAAGGTGCGCGCCTGCAAGATGAGCAAGATAGCGCAGGCCGACTTCGTGAAGACCTCCACCGGCTTCGGCTCCGGCGGCGCCACTCCCGAAGACATCGCGCTGATGCGCGAGACCGTGGGCCCCGAGATGGGCGTGAAGGCCTCCGGCGGCATAAAGAACGCCGAGGTGGCCGCGGCCATGATAAAGGCCGGCGCCACCCGCCTGGGCACGAGCGCCAGCATAGCCATAGTTTCCGGCGGCGAGGCCGCCAAAGGGCAGTACTAATTTAGCGATAACAAGGAGCTACTATGTCCGAACCGAAAGAAGCGCTGGGAATGATAGAGACTAAGGGTTTCATCGGCATGATCGAAGCCTCCGACGCCATGAGCAAGGCCGCCAAGGTGCGCCTGCTCGGCTACGAGAAGATAGGTTCCGGCTACGTGACCACGCTGTGCGTGGGCGAGGTCGGCGCCGTGCGCGCCGCCGTGGAAGCCGGCGCCGCCGCCGCCCAGAAGGTCGGGGAGCTGTGCGGGATGCACGTGATACCGCGCCCCGCCGACGACCTGGACAAGTACCTGGCCAAGATCTCCGTAAAGGTTTCCTAAAGACCCTCGCGACAGGCCGGGCGGCCCGGGGCCTGCCCGGACTTAGCATATGCTTACCAAGGGCGCGGTGGAAGACCTCATCATGGAGCACCTCTCCCGCAGTAACGGGGGGAGCGGAGCGACCGCGCGGCAAAAAACCGTCCCGCCGGCGAGAAGGGTCTTCCTGAGCGATTGGGAGCTGCGCAAGTTGTGCCGGCCGGGCGATAGGACGGTGACGGTCCCGCCCAACGCCATCCTCAGCCCGCTTTCGCTGGATTGGATAGAGTACAACGGCGTGAAAATAGTCAGGCAGTGAACCGGGACGGCCCGGCAGCATTATTTCAGGAGAACTACCAGAGCTATGAATAAGTCCATATCGATGTTGGTCGTATCCGGGCTGTTGCTGGCCGCGCCCGCCGCCGCGCAGGGCGAGGCCGCCGCGGCCCCGGAGGAAACGCTTTCCGCTGCCGCCCCGTCCGCCAGCCCCGAGGACGCCTCCGCCCTGCCGGGCATGGCTCCCGCTCCCAGGGAGACCAAAGAGGTTAAGGCCGAGCCTCCGTCCGTGATCTCCGCCGAGTGGCAGTTCCTGACGTCGCGGGCCGGCTCCGTGGACGAAGACGTGCTGGAGATGCTGCTGGAAGGCCTGGGAGACTGGGTGGCCACCAATCCCGAAAATTCCGGGGCCGCAGAAGCGCAATACCTGAAAGCCGCCCTGCGCGCCAAGTTGGGCGACCCGAAAGGGGCGATGACCGACCTGCTCCGGCATTTTTACGAATATCCCGGCGCGTCCTCGGCCGAACTGGCCCAAAAACTTTTCCAGGAGACGGTGGAGAAAAAAGGCGACAAAAAACTCAAGCCCGCCCTGCTGGAACTGGGCGCCTCCTCCGAGACCGGCGATACCCCGGCCAGGCTGGCCATGATGCTGCAGCGGGTCTCCGCCCAGGCCGGGCAGTTCCTTTACGCGCCGCTGCTGCGGGAATACCGGGATTTCTTCAGGCGGTACCCCGGCTTTGCGGGCGGGGACATGCTCAACCTCGCCCTGGCCGACCTGCACCGCGCCAACGGCGAATACCTGGCGGCCCGGCTGGCCTACGAGAAGACGATAGAACTTTACCCCGCGAGCCCGCTGATAGCCAGGACCAAGGTCTCCCTGGCCGCCACGCTGGCCGACAACCTGAAAGATTACGACGGGGCGATCGCCGCCTACCAGGACATTGCCGCCGCTTTCCCCGGCACCGAAGAGGCCTGGACCGCCTACTCCCGGCTGCCGGCCCTGACCGAGCGCCGGGACAAGTTCGCGCTGGCCGTGGAGATCCATGAGAAGATAATCGCGCTCTACCCGGACCGCGAGGAGGCATACGCTTCCTTCAAGGCCGAGGCCCGCGTGCTGCGCGAGGAACTTAAAAACCCCGCCGCCGCCATCGCCGTGCTGGGCCGCCTGGCCGACAAGTACAAGGGCGAACGGGCGATAGAGGCCCTCTTCCTCGCCGCCGAGATAGCGCGCAAGGACCTCAAGGATATGGCGGCCGAAGTCCCGCTTTACGACCGGATCGTGGCCGAATACCCGGCCGACCCGCAGGCCCCCAGGGCGCTCTTCTCCGCCGGCGAGGCCTACGAGAAGGCCAAGAGTTACGAAAAGGCCCGCGACTATTACTCCGCAGTGGCGGGAAAATACTCCGACGACCCGCTGGCTAAGAAAGCACAGAAGCGCATGGACGGCCTGCTGGCTAAATAATGATGAATACAACTACCGGAATAATAGAGGGTTTTTACGGCGAGCCCTGGAGCTGGGGCGAGCGCGCGGATTACGCCAATTTCCTGCGCAAGCACGGCTTCTCTTTCTATATCTACGCCCCCAAGGGCGACCCCTACCTGCGCAAGAAGTGGCGCGAACCTTTCCCGAAGGTGCAGGAGGAGAAGCTCGCCAAGCTGGCCGGGCAGTGCCATTCCGCCGGCATAGAGTTCGGCGTCGGCTTCAGCCCGTACGAGATCTACCTCACGCCGTTCGACGCCGAGGCCAAGAAGCTGCTGCAGCATAAGATCGACGCCTTTAACCGCATAGGCGTGGACAAGCTGGGCATCCTGATGGACGACATGAAGGGCGACCTGCCGGGCCTGGCCGAGCGCCAGATAGAGATAGTCAACTGGATAGCCGAGCGCTCCAAGGCCCGGCAGTTCGTCTTCTGCCCCACTTACTATTCCCTGGACCCGGCGCTGGAGAAGCTTTTCGGCAAAATGCCCGACGGCTACTTTGAAAAACTGGGGAAGGCCCTGGACCCCAGGGTAAGCATGTTCTGGACGGGGGACCTGGTCTGTTCCAAGTCCTACACCGCCGACAGCCTCGCCGCCGCAGCGCAGCGGCTGGGCCGCAAGCCCTTCCTCTGGGACAATTACCCGGTCAACGACGGGCCCCGCATGTGCAAGTTCCTCCACCTGCGGCCCGTTACCGGCCGTCCCGCCGACATGGCCGGGCAGCTGGCCGCCCACGCGGTGAACCCGATGAACCAGGCCGCGCTTTCCAAGATAGTGCTGCTGACCCTGAAGGCCTCGTACGAGAAGGGGGCCGCCTACGACCCGGTTAAAGCGTTCCGCAAGGCCGCCGGCATGGTGACCTGCCATGACATGGCCGAACTTCTGGAGCGGGACCTGCCGGCGTTCATGGACAAGGGGCTGGACGTCCTGACGGGCACGGAGAAGGAGTCGCTCAAGAACGACTACTCTGAATTCCTGGAAGCCCGCGAGAACGACACGGCGGCCGCCGCCCGCGAGATAACGGACTGGCTTTCTGGCCGGTATACGGTCACGAAAGACCTGTTCATCCTGCAGTAGTTTAAAAGTCGCCAGCGCCGCGCCGGTCCTTCTTTACGTCGGACCGGCGCTTTTTGCTTTCCAGGCGGCGCTGTTTGGAGCCGCGGGTGGGCCTGGTGGCGTGCCGCGGGCGGGGGGGGCGGAAGGCGCGGGCCAGGAGTTCCTGCAGCCGGGCGCGAGCCGCCTGGCGGTTCTGCTCCTGGGTGCGGTATTCGCTGGCGACTATCAGGATGTCGCCTTCGTCTGTAAGCTTGGAGCCGGCCAGGGTCCTGAGCCGGGACAGCACGGCGTAAGGCAGCCCGGCGAGAGCAGGGGAAAAGCGCAGCTGCACGGTGGTGGCCACCTTGTTGACGTTCTGTCCTCCGTGCCCGCCGCTCCTCACGAACTTCTCTTCGAGGGAGCCGGGGGGGAGGTAAAAATCCCGCTTCTCAGGGTCCATGGCTGAAATGTTAGCAAAACGGCGCGGCCCGCGTATACGCGGCGGGCCGGGCTTTTTATCGCCCCTGCCTTTTAGTAAGATTGAAATATGAATAAAACCGTACTGGTCACCGGCGCCTCCGCCGGCATAGGTTACGCGACGGCCGAGCTGCTGCTGAGGAGCGGCTACAAGGTTTTCGCCGGGGCCCGGCGCGTGGAGAAGATGCGCGGCCTGGAGGCCCTGGGGGGCCGCACGTTCCGCCTTGACGTGACCGAGGAGCTTTCCCTGAAGTCCGCGCTGGACGAGGTGCTTAAGGACGGCGGGCGCCTGGACGTGCTGATAAATAACGCCGGTTACGGCGCCCACGGGGCGGTGGAGGACGTGCCGCTGGACGAGGCCCGCCGGCAGTTCGAGGTCAACCTGTTCAGCCTGGCGCGCCTGACCCAGCTGGCGCTGCCGCATATGCGGGGCGCGGGCGGGGGGACCATTATTAATATTTCCTCTATAGCCGGCAAGGTCACCATGCCTACCGGCGGCTGGTACCATGCCAGCAAGCACGCCCTGGAGGCCTACTCCGACGCGCTGCGGCTGGAGACGGCCCAGTTCGGGATAAAGGTGGTGCTGATAGAGCCCGGGCCCATACGGACGGAATGGGATAACACGGCCCTGGTGAACCTGGAGAAATATTCCGGCTCCGGCGTTTACGCCCCGCTGGTCAAGCGCATCACGGAAAAATTCCGCGCCGGCTACCGCGCCGGCGCCCCCGGCCCGGAGGCGGTGGCCGCCGTCATCCTTAAGGCCCTGCGCTCGTCCAGCCCGGCCGCGCGCTACCCGGTGCCGTTCTCGGCCCGGGGCATCTTGCTGCTGAAGTGGCTGTTGCCGGACGCCTTGCTGGACTGGGGCATCAGGCGCGTCCTTAAGGCCTGAAATAAAAAACCCCGGCTAGCCGGGGTTTTTTGCGGGGCGCCGCCGCCCTAGTTCATGCCGTAGACGTAGGCGGCTTTTTCTCCGGAGCGGTCCACGACGGCCCAGTAGTAGGCGCCTTCCAGGCGCAGGAAGAAGATCCAGTTCTTTTCCACCGTCTCTCCGTTCAGGGGCTGGTATTGCTTGTAGGGGCGGACGAGGGAGACCAGCGACCCGGCCCGGTTGAGCGTGTCCAGCAGTTTCTGGCGGGCCGTCTTAAGCTGCGACTTGGTGGGTTTTTCCAGGGCGCCCATCGCTGCCAGCTCCCTGGCCAGCGGGCTGGTGCGGTCGGAATAATTTTCGAGGAGGTCGTTGAGGGCGAGGCGCAGCGCGTGCTCGAAGCAGAAGGCGTTGGCGTAGTACGCGGTCTGGCGCATCACTTCCGACTCTGGGACATCCATGCCGATCTCGGTGATGGCGAATTCCTTTATCAGCAGTTCCTCGGCGCCGGAATAGTTCTGCCCGTCGCGGGGGCCGGCTTTTGCGGCCATAGCCGGCGCGGGGATCTCTATGGCGGAAAGTGTTTCAAGGCTTACTTCGGGCGCCCAGCCCCCCGCGAAGACCGGGGCTGAGAAAAAAAGTGCGGCTAACGCTGCGGCTGAAATTTTCATTCTGAATCCCTCCAATCCCTTACCTCCCATAGTCTATCATAGAGTCCCTCCCGGGTCCTTTGACGATAGTCATGGTGTTGGCTGCGCTATTTTTAGCAGTCTATGGGTAGTATTGACAATTATTCCGGCAAGGTGTATAATATTTCTGGCAGACAGGCAATCCGAGTGCTAATTAAAAAGGTAAGGCTATGAGGGTTTTAAAACCGGAAGTCGCGCAGGACAGGAAAGAGAAGATCCTTAATTGGGTTATCTACAACTATGTCAGCACCGGCCGCCCGGTGAGCTCCGAGCTGATCGCCGAGGAAGGCCGCTTCAACGTTTCCAGCGCCACCATCAGGAACATCCTCAAGGAGCTGGAGAGCGAGGGCTACCTTTTCCAGCCCCACACTTCCGGCGGCCGCATTCCTTCCGACAAGGGCTACCGGGCGTACGTGGATAATATCCAGCGGCTGCAGCACATGGCGGCCTCGGAGAAGGAGCGCCTGGAGAACGAGTACGACCGCCGCGTGGAGCAGCTCGACGGCTTCCTGAAGCACACCTCCCGGATGCTCGCCGACATGTCCAAGTGGGCGGGCTTCGTGATGAGCGCCGACATGGACCTCGACAGCGTCAAGCGCCTGGACCTGCTCTCCATGGGCCCCAAGAGCGTGCTCTCCGTGATGTTCGCGCATTCCGGCCTGATCAAGCACGCCGCCTTCTCGCTGGAGCACGCCACAGACAAGGCTTCGGTCAAATCCCTTTCGGTGCGCCTCAACAAGCGGCTCAAGGACCTGCCCATCGCCGACCTGCCGCAGGTGATCTTCCGGGAGTTCCTGGCCCGCGAAAAGGACAAGGGCCTGGAAGAGCTGCTTAAGAAGCTGGTGGATTATTTTAAGGGCCTTTCGAAGAGCGAGGACGCCCTTTACCTCGAGGGCCTCAGCCGCATCTTCTCCAACCTGGAGGGGGGGAGCGTGGAGGATATGCGCAGCATCGCCCGCCTGCTCGAGGAGAAGGAGCGTTTCTCCGGCCTGCTGCGCGAGCGCCTGCGCGATTGCGCGCTCAAAACCAAAGCCCTCGGAGAGCCGGGCAAGCGCCACATCGTGGACGTGACCATCGGCTCCGAGAACAGCATAAAGGAATTCAAGAATTTCAGCCTGGTGTCGAGCTCCTACTGCATGAACGACAAGGCGGTGGGGCTGGTGGGGATCCTGGGCTACAAGCGCATGGAGTACCCCCGCATGATCTCGCTGGTGGATACCGTCAGCTCGATGATGGAAGATATGCTGGGCGAGTGGGAAAAAGTTGATTTCGAAGAGTAAGACCATGAAAAACCATAAGTCCGAAGAAAAAAAGGTAAAGAAAGCCGAGGAACTGGATTGCGTCTGCGGCGCCGAGGCCCAGGCCATGGAGTCGGCGGCGGGCGAGCTGGAGAAGCAGAAAAAACAGGCCGAAGATTACTACGGCCAGCTGCTGCGCTTGCAGGCCGACTTCGAGAATTACCGCAAGCGCGTGGAGAAGGAGAAGCCGGAGCTTATAAAGTACGGCAAGGCCGACATTCTCATCCGCCTGCTGCCCCTCTACGACCTGCTGCTCTCGGCCCACAACCACATCAACAGCGCCAGGGACGGCGGCGGCAGCGACGACGTGCTGAAGGGCCTGGAGATGATCTTCAAGGAATTTTCCAAGGTGTTCGAGGCAGAGGGGCTGCGCCCGATGGAGCCGGTGGGCAAGCCCTACGACCCGATGGCTTCGGAGATACTGGGGGTAGTGGAAGGCACGGACGAGAACGACGGCCTGGTGACGGAGGAGCTGCAGAAGGGCTTCTACTACGGCGAGAAGATCCTGAGGCCGGCCAGGGTGAAGATAGCCAGGAAGAAGGCGGAGCCGGCGCCGCAGCCGGAACAGGAACCGGAGCCGGAGCAGGCGGAAGACCAGCAGGGTGAGTAAATTTTCAGTAACTTAATTTGGAGGAAACACATATGGCAAAGATAATAGGTATAGACCTCGGTACATCTAACACCGCCGCGGCGGTGATGGAAGGCGGCAAAGTCACCATCATCCCGTCGGCCGAAGGCACCAGCCTGGGCGGGAAGGCTTTCCCGTCCTACGTGGCGTTCGCCAAGGACGGCCAGATGCTCGTGGGCGAGCCCGCCCGCAGGCAGGCCGTAGCCAACCCGGAAGGCACCGTCTCCGCTTTCAAGCGCAAGATGGGTACCGACCATAAATACAAGATAGCCGGCAAGGAATTCACGCCCCCGCAGCTGGCGGCGTTCCTGCTGCAGAAGGTCAAGCGCGACGCCGAGGCTTTCCTCGGCGAGAAGGTGGAGAAGGCCGTCATCACCGTGCCCGCCTACTTCAACGACAACCAGCGCCAGGCCACCAAGGACGCCGGCACCATCGCCGGCCTCGAGGTAGTGCGCCTCGTCAACGAGCCCACCGCCGCGGCGCTGGCCTACGGCATAGACAAGGAAGGCCGCGACCAGAAGATCATGGTGTTCGACCTGGGCGGCGGCACGCTCGACGTGACCATCATGGAGCTGGGCAAGGAAGGCACGTTCGACGTGATCTCCACCTCCGGCGACACCCAGCTGGGCGGCACCGACATGGACCGCGCCCTGGTGGACTTCATTGCCGGCGAGTTCCGCAAGGACACCGGCATCGACCTGATGGGCGACGCCACCGCGACCCAGCGCATCAAGGAAGCCGCCGAGAAGGCCAAGATCGAGCTCTCCACCACCATGGAGACCGAGATCAACCTGCCGTTCATCTCGGCCGACGCCTCGGGCCCCAAGCACATGGCGCTCAAACTCTCCCGCGCCCGCCTGGAATCCCTGGTGGAAGGCATCGTGAAGCGCTGCCAGAAGTCCATCGACACCGCGCTCACCGACGCCAAGCTTAAGACCTCGGACATCAGCCGCATCATCCTCGTCGGCGGCCCCACCCGCATGCCCATCGTGCAGAAGTTCATAGAGGACTTCGTGGGCAAGAAGATAGAACACGGCGTGGACCCGATGGAGTGCGTGGCCTCGGGTGCTGCCGTGCAGGCCGCCGTGCTGACGGGCGACGTGAAGGACGTGCTGCTGCTCGACGTTACCCCGCTGTCCCTGGGCATCGAGACCCTGGGCTCGGTGATGACGCGACTCATAGACAAGAACACCACCATCCCGGCCAAGAAGTCGCAGGTGTTCTCCACCGCGGCCGACAACCAGCCAGCCGTCACCATCCACGTGCTCCAGGGCGAGCGCGCCATGGCCGGCGACAACGTGTCGCTGGGCAAGTTCGACCTCGACGGCATACCCCCGGCGCCCCGCGGCACGCCCCAGATAGAAGTGACCTTCGACATCGACGCTAACGGCATCCTGCAGGTGCACGCCAAGGACCTGGGCACCGGCAAGGCGCAGCATATCACCATCAGCGCCCCGAACAAGCTGTCCAAAGAGGACATCGACAAGTTCGTTAAGCAGGCCGAGCAGTTCTCCGACGCCGACAAGAAATACAAAGAGAAGGTGGAGGCCAAGAACGAGGCCGACGCCGTTCTCTACACCACCGAGAAGGCCCTGAAGGAACACGGGGACAAGATCGGCCAGGACGAGCGCCTGGCGGTGGAGCGCTCCATCGGCGAGCTGAAGGAAGCCCTGAAAGGCGACGACCTGGACAAGGTGAAAAAGGCCAAGGACAGCCTGATACAGGTCTCCCAGAAACTCGGCGAAGCCGTGTACAAGGCGGCCCAGGCCAAGGCCGGTCCCGGCGCCGCCCCCGGCGCGGGCCCGCAGCCCGAAGGCGCCAAAGCCCACGCCGGCGGCAAGGACGACGTGGTGGACGCCGAAGTGGTGGACGAAAACAAGAAATAAGCTGTTAGCGGCCGTCTGGCGGATAGCGGAAGATAAACCTTCCGTTATCCGCCGTCGGCTTATATGCCCGGCCTTCTCTTTTGGTAGAATTTACTTAATATTATATGGCATCCAACGATTATTACCGAACCCTGGGCGTGGCCCGCAATGCCGGCCCCGACGAGATCAAGTCCGCTTACCGCAAGCTGGCCATGAAGCATCACCCCGACCGCAACCAGGGCAATACCGAGTCGGAATCCGTTTTCAAGGAAATAAACGAGGCGTACGAAGTGCTCTCCACCCCGGAGAAACGCCAGATCTACGACCAGTACGGCGCGGAAGGCCTCAAGGCCGGCGCCGGCGGGCGCGGCGGCTTCGGCGGCTTCCAGGGCGCGGACCTGGGCGACATGTTCGGCGACCTGTTCGAGAACCTCTTCGCGCAGGGCCAGGGGGGAGGCCGCGGCCGGCCGCGCTCCCGGCGCGGCGCCGACCTGAAGTATGAGGCCGAGATAACGCTGGAGGAAGCTTTCACCGGCGTCAAAGTGCCCATCAATTTCGAGCGCACCGAGGTCTGCCAGGAATGCGACGGCACCGGCGCGCGCGGCAAGACCGGCATAAAAAAATGCCCCACCTGCCACGGCGCGGGGCGCGTGCAGTACTCGCAGGGCTTCTTCGCCTTCAGCCAGGCCTGCCCCGACTGCGGCGGCCAGGGCGAGGTGATCTCCAGCCCGTGCAAGGCCTGCAACGGCGCCGGCCGCCAGAAGAAGGGCGCCAACATCAATATCAAGATCCCCGCCGGAGTGGAAGAGGGCGCGGTGCTGCGCGTTTCCGGCGGCGGCGACGCCGGCCTGAAGGGCGGCGACTCCGGGGACCTCTATATCCAGGTCTCCCTGAAGCACCACTCCCATTTCGAGCGGCAGGGCCGGGACCTGGTCTACGAGTGCCCGGTCCAGGTCTGGCAGGCGGCGCTCGGCGGCGAGACCGAGGTGCCCGTGATAGAGGGCGGCCGCATGAAGATAAAGATCCCGCAGGGCACCCAGCACGGCAAGGTGTTCCGCGTGCACGAGAAGGGCATGCCCATCAACGCCGGGAAGAACCGCGGCGACCTGCTGGTAAAGGTGAAGATAGAGGTGCCGCACGACCTTAATCCCCGGCAGCGCGAGCTGTTCGAGGAGCTTTCCCGGCTGGCCGGCCACGAACCGCCGGCGGTTGAGGAAAAGGACGGCTTCTTTAAGAAGATCCTGGGCTGATGCCTCAATATTTCATCCCGTCCGAGAATATCAGGAACGGCGAGTTCTTCGCCGGGCCGGACGAATCCAACCATATAGCCAGGGCCGCGCGGGCCAGGGCCGGCGACGAGATAGAGATCTTCGACGGCAAAGGCGCGCGCTACAAGGCCGTGATAAAGTCCCTCGCGGGGGACCTGGTGTCCGGCACGCTGGGAGAGCGGCTGCCCAGCCCGGCGTACAAGACCCGGCTGACGCTGTGCTTTGCGGTGGTGGCCCGGCCCGCGCTGGAAGCCATACTGGAGCACTGCACCGAGGCGGGGGTGGACGTGTTCCAGCCCGTGATGGCCTCCAGGGTGCAGTTCGACCTCTTCAGCGACTGGGAGCGCAGGGCCGGCCGGCTGCACCAGGTGGTGATCTCCGCCGCCAAGCAGTGCGGCCGCGGCGTGCTGCCCGAGGTGCGCAAGCCGGAGAAGCTCGACGACCTGCTCGCCGCGGGCGGGGCGGCCGTGTTCGCGGCGGCCGGCGGGCTCGCCGCGGACGAGGCTGTAAAAGGCCTGGCCGGAGTTTCGGAGATAAAACTTTTTGTGGGACCGGAGGGGGGCTTTACGAAAGGGGAAATGGAGTTCGCGCGCGACAGGGGCGCCGCCTTCATGAACCTGGGCCTGTATACTTTAAGGGCGGAGTCCGCCTGCCTGGCGGCCGCGTCCGCCCTCCTTACGCGGCTCGGCTGACCTGTCGCCTAGTCCAGCCGCGCCTTGAAGGAATTCCTCAGCAGCAGTTTCTTCTTCTCCGATTTTTCCAATATCGCCGCCACGGCCTTGCGCAGGTCGGCTATCTCTATCGGCTTGTTCAGGAACAGCTCCGCGTTGGCGCAGGAGTTGCCCTTTATCCTGGCGTCGTTGGAGGTGTTGCCGGTGAGGATTATTATCGGCGTGGCGCGGGTCTTGGGATCTTCCTTGATAAATTCGCAGACCTGCAGCCCGCTGATGTCCGGCAGGCCCAGGTCCACTATCGCCAGGTCCAGCTTGACCTCTTTTACCCAGTTCTTGGCCATCTCGCCGGTCTCGGCGGTCAGCACCATATAGCCCTCGTGCTCGAGGCAATACTTGAGCATCTCCAGGATAGATTTTTCGTCGTCTACCACCAATATCTTGTGCATACGTTAATCCCCTAATAACCCTAAAACTCGAATATATCATAATTCATACATGTTTCAAATTGATTTCCGTTAAGAAGTATCTATGTTTCGCGGGCCAGCGGGCTTGCCGGGGGGGGGCGGCAAATGGTAGAAGATAGTATGGCGCCCGCTAGGAGAAAACCCATGATAGACCTTAAACCTGCGTACCTCAAGAAAGTCAAAAAGATCCTTTCCGGCAACGTGCCGGAATACGACGTGCTGGTGTACGGCTCGCGCGCCGACGGCACCGCCAAAACCTATTCCTACCTCGACATCGTGGTGATGTCCGACAAGCCGCTGGTGCCGGCGCGGCTGGAGAAACTGGCGACCGAATTCAAGGCCGCCGGCTTTCCCTTCCGCGTAGAGACCATAGACTGGGGCGCCACCGGCGTCAGCTTCCGCAAAGAGATAAAAAAGACCGGCGTCCTGATACAGCAGTCCCCGAAGAAATAACCGCCCGCGGCCCTGCCCCGGGAACCGGCCGTAAACCCGCCCCGACACTGTTGTGCCGGGGCGGGTTGCTTTGTCCTGGCGGGAAAAGGCGGATTCCCGGGCCGCGGGGATAAAATGTAAAATATGGGGGTGAAAGTATATTTTAAAACCGTCGGGTGCCGGGTCAACCAGGTGGAGACCGAGAGCCTGCGCGAGAAATTCCTGGCCCTCGGCCATTGCGTAGCCGCCGATCCCGAAACCGCGGACCTGGTGGTGGTCAACACCTGTTCCGTCACCGCCAAGGCCGACCGCGACTGCGTCGCCTTCCTGCGCCGGACGGCCGCCGCCAACCCCGGGGCCGCCATAGCGGTGACCGGCTGCCTCGCCACCCTGGAACCTGAAAAAATACTGGCGGCCGCCCCCGGCGCCACCCTGTTCTCCAACAAGGACAAGGAGTCTATCCCCGCCCTGCTCTGCGGCGCGCCGCCGTCGGACGACTTCTTCTCCGTCGCTAAATTTCACGGCAAGGCGCGGGCCTTCATAAAAGTGCAGGACGGCTGTAACCTTAAATGCGCCTACTGCCTGGTCAACCTGGCCCGCAGCGAGCTGAAATCCAAACCGCTCGCCGCCGCCGTCGCGGAAGTAAAAAAGCTGGCGGAGGCCGGCTTCGCGGAGATAGTGCTCTGCGGCACCCGCCTCGGCATCTACAGGTGCCCGGAGACCGGGGCCGACCTCGCCGCGCTGATGGAGCGCCTGTTCGCGCTGGAGGGCAGGTTCCGCCTGCGGTTCTCTTCCGTGGAATCGCAGGAGCTTACCCCTGAACTTTTAAAGGTCCTCGAAGCCGGCGGCGACAGGTTCTGCCGTTATTTCCACTTGCCGCTGCAGGCCGGCGCCGACCCGGTGCTGAAGGCCATGGGCCGCCTTTACGATACCGCGCAGTACAAGGCCAAGGTGGAGGAGCTGCGCTCCGTCTTCCCCGGCGTAGGGATCTACGCGGATATCATCGCCGGCTACCCGGCGGAGACCGAAGAGGATTTCGCGGCGGCGCTGGCCTATGTCCGGGAGCTCGGCCTCGCCGGGCTGCACGTGTTCAGCTTCTCCGCCCGGCCGGGCACCCGCGCCGCGGCGCTGACAGCGCTGCCGCCCCGGACCGTCGCCGCCCGCTCCGCCGCCCTGCGCTCCCTGGATAAGGAACTGCGGGCCGCTTTCGCCGCCTCCATGCTGGGCCAGAAGGTCACCGTGCTGGTGCTCAAGAACAAGGAGGGCCGCGCACTGGCCCTGGCCCCTAATTTCGTCAACGTAACCCTCCCCGGCCAGCATCCCCCTGGCGCGCTTGTGGACTGCGTGGTCACGGCCGCGCGGGACGGAGAGTGTTCGGGGTCGGCATGAGGGTCTGCCCCTCCTGCGGCTACGGCAACGGCGCCGCCGTCCTTAGCTGCGCCATCTGCGGACGCGATCTCGCCGGGGTCCCCGTCCTGGCGGCCCCTCCGCCGGAGAAAACAGAAGCCTGGCTTATGACCGCCGCCGGCCTGCTGGTGCTGCTCTGCGGGCTTTTCTTCTTCCTTTACCAGAATTTCCCGCGTACCGCCGGCCAGGCCGCCGAAACCGTGGACGCCGCTCCCGGCGGGGACTCCTTTAATAATTACGACGGGGTGGTCTATTCCCTGAAAAAAATGCGGGGGCTGCGCTTCCTGCCCGCGGCCGACAAGCTGCGCGTTCCCCCGCTGCTGCTCAGCCGCGAGGAGCGGGTGGCGCTGGCCGCCGGCTACGCCGCGGGCTACGGCCTCGACCCGGCCCCGTACGCCGGGGAGATCCGCGAGGTTTCCGCGGGCCTCATCTCCGCCGGCGACGCGGCGCTGGTCAACGCCGGGTATTTCCTGGCCGCCATGGGCGGCCTGGAAGACTTCAGCGGGGCGATGGAGAAGACCCTGCTGTACGATCCCGCCCGCGAGGATAAATTTTACGCCGCCTGCGCGCTGGCCCGCCTGCACCGGCCGGAGGGCCACAGCCACCTGGCGGGGCTGATAGCCGGGGCCGACCCGGAGTTCCGCTCCAGGGCTTTCGACTGCCTGGCCTATTCTTCGGCTGCCGAGACGCCCGCCTACCTGGCCGCCCTTGCCGGGAAGGGGGGAGGGGAACTGGCGGAGGGCGCAAAAAGGACGTTAATGTTGCGCAAACAACTTGCTATAATTAAAAAGTAACACGCGTTTATATAATTATAGGCACGGGGGCGGCATTATATGGACAGCAGAGACGGAAAAAAGAAAAAAGAATCAATAGACGACATACTCTCGGATCTCAACGGCCTGCTCAACAAGATGCCGTCCATCCTCGACGGCATACGGATGCCCGAGCCGCAGCCGGCGGAGCGCGCGCCCGAGCCGGCCAGGGACGAGGTTAAAATTCAGCCGCCCGCAGCGGACGCGGAGAAGACCGTAGTCCTGCCTCCCTTTACCGGCCTTCCGGAAGGCGCTCCCGCTCCCGAACCCGCCACTCCCGCTTTTGACGCTGAAAAGACAGTAGTGCTGCAATCCTTCTCCGGCCTGCCCGAAGGCGCAGACGTTCCGGAAGTTAAAGCCGAAGAGCAGGCTGCTCCCCCCGCGGAGGGGAAACTCGAGCTGCAGAGCCTCGGCGACTTTATGTTCGGGGCCGGGGCCGATCAAAACACCCAGGCTCCCCAGGCCGAGGTCCCGGCCGTCCCGCAGGCGGCGGAACTTCCTGCCGAAACCGTCTCCCCGGCTCCTGCCGAAGCCGGGCTTAACCCCGCTGAAGAAATGAAGCCGGAATTCACCCCGGAGGCCGAGCCGCAGAGGCCAGGTCCTGAATCTTTTTTTTCCGGCCTTCCCGCCGAATCGGCCGATCCCATCAAATTGGCCCCGCTCGGCCTGCCGGAGGCGGAGCCTTCTTCGAGGCAGTATGACACCACCAGGGATTTCGGCATACCGGATATAGACGCCCTCATGCAGCTTTCCGACGCCGGTTCCGGGCAGCCTGCCGCCGAGAGCGCGCCGCAGGCCGAAGCGCCGGCGCAGGAGCAGCCGGCGGAGGTCCAGGCGACGGAGCAGGAGGAGGCGCCCCTGGCGCAGGCCTCGCTGTCTCCGGCGGCGGACCCGGGCGAGCCGGTGCCTACCGGCGACGAACTTGCGGAATTTGAAGAACAGCTTAAAGCGGCGGCGCCGCAGGGGGATATCGTGGAGAACAATAACCAGGAAGAAGAAAAAAAAGAGATTCCTCTCCAGGACGAGGCGCAGCAGGCGCCGGCGGCCGGTCCCGAGGCGTTTATCATAGAGCCGGCGGCCTCCAAACCCACCGGCTTTGAGGCTTTTACCATAGAACCGTCTTCCGAGGAAGACGCCCCGGCCCAGGACGCCGGGGAGACGCTGCGGCTGGAGCCGGCTCCGGAAGCCGTACAGGCCGAAACCCCTCAGCCGGAACCGGCCATAGCCGGGATAGAAGAGCTTTCGCTCGGCGTCCAGCCTGACCAGGCCGGGGAGACGCTGCAGGCGCAGCCCGCGGCCGAGCCGGCCATAGCCGGGATAGAAGAGCTTTCGCTCGGCGTCCAGCCTGACCAGGCCGGGGAGACGCTGCAGGCGCAGCCCGCGGCCGAGCCGGTTATAACCGGGATAGAAGAACTTTCTCTCGGCGTCCAGCCCGACCAGGCCGGGGAAACCCTCCAGGTGCAGCCCGCGGCCGAGCCGGCCATCGAGACCGGCGCCGGGATCTCACTGAATTCCGCGGCTGAGCCCGCTCTCCAGGACGGGAGCGTGGAGCTTACCGTCGGCAGCCAGGGCGAAGGCACGCAGCAGTTCCAGGCGCCCGCCGCCGGGCCTTCCTCGCCGCAGGGCATAGAGCTTGAGCCCGCCAGCGCCATGTTCTCGGGCCAGCCGGCCTCCGGGCCTTCCGGCGACGAAACCCTGGTGATCGCCCCGCCTTCCGGCGCTTCCGGCGACGACGAGAAAACCGTGATCTTCCAGGCCGGGCAGATCCCCGGCGTAACCTCCCGCTCCCAGGCGGGAGACCTGGCCGGCCTTTCCGAAAGGCCCGTCCCGGAGGGCATCCCCGCCGAGCGCGTCAAGGGGCTGGTCTTCCTTTACTCTCCCGACGATAAAGCCCTGTGCGCCACCGTCATGGCGGAGCTGGACGCCATCTGCCTTAAGTCCGCTTCCAAGCCGATGTTCGTAAAGCGCTCCTCCGTGCGCGAGTGCGACCTGGACCTGAACGCCAACGTGGCGCTGCAGATGGTGACCGATACCGGCGCCACCGGCCTGATCTGCGTCGGCGCCGTGCCGCAGGAAAAGGTCTACGAGCTGGAGAACACCTTCTCCGGCGCCAACGGCTTCTTCCGATATTACGATTCGTCCAGCTTCAACCATACGGCCGCGCTGGACCTGGTGTCTGACCTGATACTCCGCTAAACAACTATGATAAAAAAGTGGGACGTCGCCCCGGCCCCGAACGAAAAGAACCCCGGCCGCCACAAGCTCCAGATCAAGGGGGAGATGAAAGACATCTTCCTGATCGTCAAGAAGCTGGGCAGCGTCTGCTCGCGCCCCGAAAAGACCGCGGGCGATTTCGACTTTATCATCTACCTCTCCAAGCTGGAGATGGATACGATGGTAAAACTGAAGGCCGTCACCGCCGAGCTCAGCACCGCGGCCCCCGAGCCCGAGGAGGCTTTCGGGGAACCGGCGCCTTTCGAGGTGCCGAAGCCCAAACTGAAGCTAGCGCCGGAGCCGGCGCCCAAACCCGCCGAGCAGCCGAAACCGGCCCCGGCGGCACAGCCCGCTCCCGCGCCAGCGCCCAAACCCGCCGAACAGCCTAAGCCCGCCCCTGCCCCCGAGCCCGCCCCGAAACCGGCCGAGCAGCCGGCGCCGGCGCAGCCCCCGGCAGGCAGGCCCGGCATGGGCGTGCCGTCCATTTCCAACCGCATGAGGCGGGAGGAGCCCGCGGCGGCTCCCGCGGCCGCCGCGCCCGTGCCCTCGGTGGCCTCGCCCGCGCCTACCGTTTCCTCGCGCATAAAGACCCGCTGGTCCATGGAGCTGCCGCTTATCCCGACCTACAGCTTCCAGACCCTGATCGCCGGCTCGCACAACCGGTTCGCGCACGCGGCCGCGATGGCCGTAGTGGAGAATCCCGGCGTTATCTATAACCCCCTGCTGGTGTTCGGCAACCCCGGCACCGGCAAGACGCATTTCGTGAACTCCATCTCCTACGGCCTCTCCGCCTCGATAGGGCAGAGCAACATCTTCGTCACCGACGGCATAAAGCTCTCCAAGGGGATAGAGCTGGCCGTCAAGGACGGCGCCATCGCCAAGCTGGAAGAGCTGCTGGGCAAGGTGAAGGTGCTCATCATAGACGACGTGCACCTGCTGATGGTCTCGGAGGCCAACAAGAAATACCTGTCCAAGTGGCTCAACGACTTCGTCACGCAGAACAAGCAGGTCGTGGTCACCTCCGTCTTCCCGCCCAAGTCGCTGGCCGGTTTGGAGGACGCGGTGGGCTTCCAGTTCACCCAGGGCTGGATGGTGGACCTGAAGCCGCCGGCGGCCCAGGCCTACAAGGCCATCCTCACCCAGCTGCTGCAGGGCGTCGACGTGAAGCTCTCCGACGAGGAGATGAATAATTTCTTCGCCTCCAACCTCGTGCCTTTCGGCGACGTGACCAAGACGCTGGAAGCCATGAAGAAACTGGAGAAGTTCATCGTCAACTCCATGAACAACTCCACGCACGCGCAGCTCATAGACATGCTGACGGGCCTGGGCGAAAGCGCGGCCGGCGGCCCCCCCGGCGAGGACGACCTGGCAAAAGCCGCCTCCTGGCAGCCTTCCTCGAAGGACGCCTGGTTCAAATGGGGCCTGTTCTACCCCAAGGGCATGAAGCGCGAGGCGGACTTCGCCCTTTATTCGCTGCATGAGCGCGTCAAGGAGCTCGGCATGAACACCGAGTGGAGCCAGGTCTTCACCGAGGAGTACAACTCCGACGAGCTTTACGGCATCCCTTTCAGGATCGGCAACTACGCCGCCGAGAAAGGCGTGAACGGGGCCATAGTGATAGGCCCGCAGCCCACCTCGGCGCTGGGCGCGCAGGAGCCGGAATTCCGCCACATAGCCTTCAAGATACTCGACAGTTTCCTGATAAAGAGCGCGTGGCTGCCGCAGGACAGGCTGAAGTCCAAGGCCGCCTACACCAAGACGCTGATGGACCTGGTATAGAAGATGCTCAATGAACTTATAGGAGCCGGCGTCCTGGGCGCCGCGGGCGCTTTCGGGGCCTACTGGTACCTTAAATTCCGGGACGTGCTGCCGGCCGAGAGCTCGCTGCGCTCCTCGCGCAAGGCTTTTCAGGATTTCACCTCCTTCACGCGCGAGACCATGGAGCGCGCCTACGCCCCGGAGCAGGCCGAGCATTACGGCGACATCACCAACTATTACCTGATCAAGTTCCATAAGGCCTTCCCCGACAGCTCCATGCTGCTCTTCGAGAAGGGCGAGGGCCAGTGGCGCCTGGTGAATTACCTGAAGCATTTCAAGGTGGAGCCCAAGCTCCTGACCTCCTACAAGTGGAGCGCTTTCGACCGCAGCTCCGCCGAGGGGGAGATGCTCCGGTTCGACGACGTGAAGGCCGGCGACTACCAGGGCGTGGCCGAGCTGTTCTCCGTTTTCGAGATCCGGTCCGTGCTGATGTGCCCT